>Ga0315280_10001526_pt1 | contig 39510 bp, 36 predicted proteins | sample YL17G06_40_MG_FD_203697 | JGI IMG/M metagenome (GOLD analysis project Ga0315280, IMG submission 203697) | Sediment microbial communities from Yellowstone Lake, YNP, Wyoming, USA - YL17G06_40 | ecosystem: Environmental > Aquatic > Freshwater > Lake > Sediment | place: USA: Wyoming | collected... | reverse complement strand
TCATGGTAGCGTTATGGTGTCGCTTGTTTCCACGTTTTGAGCTGGGTCGTATGTCCAGTCTGTCTTCACTACGTTTGTCACTGTGAAGGTGAATGTTCCTCCGCCCGTAACGCTGCCTGAGCTTAGCTTTATTTTGCCATCTGAGCCTGTTACGCCGTTAACGTCGCCTGTCCAAGCACCTGACCAATGTCCATAGACTGTTGCGCTTGGAACTGGAGCATTGTTGTTATCAACTATTTTTACTGTGGCGTAGGCTTTCCATTTTGGACCAGTCTTTGTTCCAGACATGTCGATGCTGGCAACGTGCATAACCCCTGGCGGTGGTGGCGGTTCGGTAGGCAGCACTTCTCTTAAGGTGAAATCTACCCAGATAATTCCAAGCGGGTTACCGTTGATTGCAGAGGCTATTGCATCTCCGATGTCCTTAGGCGGATTAGGCAGTTTACTCCACCAAGTCCTGTCTTTTTCATATCCAACTTGGAACATTAGAATGTTGCCTTGGCCACCTAAGTGTGCAGCCCATTGATCTCTGTACTCCTTAACCATGCGGTCAAGGTTTCCCAACCCTTGGCTGTCATCAATAAAGATTAGGTCACCTCTGTATGTCGGCGGCATCCATGTCCACCACCAGTGCTTTAGGAACAACTTGTAAGAGCTGTTGTGAGCCTTTACTGCGGCTTCCCAAGCTTGCGCTTCAGCATCGGTTACTTCTATACCAAATTTTTGTATGCTGCTCTTGTACCATTCAACGTCTATGCCGAAGCCTATTACGCACGAGTGGCTCCCATATCTGTTCAATACAAGGTCGATCAAGGTAGGAATATCTGCAAGTCCTGGTTCAACTTGCAAGAATACCTTTATCCCATGGGTATCAAAGTAGGCAAGAAATTGCTCATGAAAATCTGTGTCATTGAATCTTATATAAGGGTAGCTGCCCCCAGGCGATGGGAATTGTAGATTACAGTCAGTCCAAGACCAGTAATCACTGCCTTCCCCAGCGAGGATTCCCACTATCCAGATTCCAATTGGCTGAGAGCCAGGCCAGAAACCAGCCATTGTTTTGATAGCGTTCTCCCATCCTGCTGGAGTCGGGAATGGGCTTATACCATAAGTGGACGCTCTACAACCAGCATGGTGGATGTCTGAAATAGCAGCCTTCACCGGTTGAATAGCATTGAGACCAGCAAATGTTCCAACAAGTAGCAAAGAAACAATGATAGCACTAACATATTTTTTATGCATCTCTTTTTCTCCTCTCCTTTTATTCGAGAATTCTTCCGTTTTGTTTTTCTCATTTTCAACGTTTAAGATATTAGCCATACATAGATATAGCTAACATCCGAATCCGAGTGTATTATTGAGTCTGATTTAAAAGTTTTTCCGTAATAATTGACTAGACTTCTGTGATAATTAATGGAGAAAAAAGAGGGAGGTAGAGTTGGTTTTTCTGTTGTCTTTTATGGTGGTGGCAGTGTTATGGTGTCGCTTGTTTCCACGTTCTTATTTGGATCGTATGTCCAGCCTGTCTTTGCGATGTTTGTCACTGTGAAGGTGAAGGTGCCGCCGCCTCGGACACCGCCTGAATCAAGCGTTACCTTGCCATCTGAGCCTGTTACACCGTTAACATCGCCTGTCCAAGCGCCAGACCAATGTCCGTAGACTGTGGCTCCTTCAACTGGAGCATTGTTGTCGTCGACTATTGTTACTGTGGCGTGAGCTGTCCAAGTTTGACCCCTCTTCGTACCTGACATGTCTATGCTTGCAACGTGCATGACACCTGGCGGTGGTGTTACTTCTGCGTACGCTTCGAATTCCCAGAGCGAAAAGGAGTGAGGAGTCCATGTGGACAAGTACTCGTATCCTGATGGTCGACTTTTCATGTATACTTTGATGAAGCGTGCGCTTAGGGCTGGACTGAAGGTTATTTCCTCAATAGGTTGAGGTTCCGGTTTGGTTCTCACAGCGTTTGTTTGATCAGCAACTTTTGTCCATGTTGTGTTGTCGTTCGAAGTGTACACATCGTATGTGGTGGCCCATAAACACCATTTTAAGACAATCTTATTGAATTCTGTGACCGACTGCAGATCTACTACGAAATATTCGTTTACATCAGGGTAGTCGCTAGTCTCCCACCATATTTTGGAAGCCCATCTTGTATATGTGCTGTCTCCGTCCACAGCCTTGTCTGAGCCAAAATCGTTGATGTGATAGTATTGGCATTGTTCTTTCAAGGCGCTGCTGGAAGCGTAAGTTGGTTTACCTAGGGCTAGGTTTGTAGCCAAGGTTCCCGCATCAGTGGTTACTACGTCAACACTTCCTGCGCTAGTGGTCTCAACTGCGGCTCCTCCTACGGCTGCTCCTGATTTTGTAATTTCAATGGCTACGGCAGAGTATGACGGTACAGTCCAAGTGAAGGTTGAAGCAACACCACTGATGGTTTCAGTTCTTATGCTATAGTCGTATACGTGTGCTGGAAATGTTGGTCCATCTAGTATCCATGCTGTTGCCGTTGATTGAGGACTGAAGTTTTGTAGAGTGAACGTGACTGGGATGTCGGTGGCTGGTTGCTTATTGATCAGCCATATGTAGAGTTTGGTTCCATCAGCGCTTATGCTGGCGTATGCTGAGACATCTACTGTGTCAGAGGAACTGGATACAAGTTTATCGCCGAAGTGGTTTGATGCGAGTTTGTAGGCGTCGTAGGCAACGTAGCCCTCAAACTCAGGCGATATAAGTCCATAGTCTGATTGTCCAGGAGGATAGGGGTTCATTAGACACCAGTAACCTCCGAAAGTGACATCTTCTCTGATCAGTGTCCCAAGTATGTCCATTACCCATAAGCCTTGAGGTAGAAAATTCACTTCAAAGGCTTCGGGATAGTAAGATATGGAATTGAACGATCCGACATGGATTTCCACGGGCTTGGTGCCTGCGTACTTTTTCCAAACTGCTTTCAAGCCATCAAGCCATGTCTTCAGTTCTCCCGGAGTGTTGTACAAAATGTCGTTATAGTAGGCTTGTTCTTGACCTTGGTTATACTGACCGGGGTCTCTGAAGAAAGCGTTGTGGTTAAGGACATCGATATTCTGCCAAGCACCTTTAATCACTGTCTCTGTAAACCTTTTATCTCCAGGATAGCGGTAAGCAATGCACACATGGATTTTTATTGTTGGATCCACAGCTTTCATGGCTGCAGCAAACTCGTTCACCTTATTTGTATAAGTCGCTGCATTCATGTAATAATATGGCTCATCGTGCATTCCCCAATACTTAACATTGTAGTTATGCTCGATGTTGCAGTAGCGCACCCAGTCGGCTGCCAGTTGGGCTGGCTGATTAAGGTTAACACATATCCTTGGCTCTGCACCAACCGCTTGGCATAAGGCTATGAACTGGTCAGTGTTCATCTCCGTCGGAAGATTCATTTGGTTCCAAATGAAACTGTTGCCGTAACCGCCGCCGGGATAGTTTAGATATTTTAATCCCATCTCCTGTATTCTTTGCACCGCAATTGGTCTAAGTACTCCTTTATCGAACACCATTTCATGCCAAGCGCCTGTATGAGCTCCGTACACTCGCTTGTCTATGGTTCTTAAGACGTTCGCGGCATCCACTGTAACTGCTGCTGGACTTGCTGATACAGGAAACGCACCTGAGAGCCCTGTTAGAATGAAACAAGCAATAATGGCTGCAACAAATGTCTTCATTTTGCTATGCATAATTTTTTTCTCCTATACTTTTCTCTCATCAACATCTAAGACATTAGCCGTATATGTATAAGGCTAACATCCGAATCCGAGTGTATGCTTGAATTTGAGTTAAAAGTTTTGCCACGAAGTCAGCTGGGCTTCCGTGTCTCGTTTTATAATAAAAAAGAAGAAAATTGTCTTTTCCTCTGTTTTAAAGACGAAGGGTTAAGCTTCCGCTAGGGTTTCTGTACTCCTTACTCCTTCAAAGGAGTTGATTTCTCCTGTTATACTCCTTAGGGATGCATAGTCTTTCATTTCTAAGAAGGCCACTATGTCAAATCTACCGTAGGTGAAGTATGCCTTTCTTACTCCTTCAACCTTTTTGATGCCGTTTAAAATAGCATCTGCCTTGGTTGGCACAACCTTAATTAAAACACAAGCGTTGAGCATGGTCTATTCCTCTCTGTGTTGGATCTCCACAAGGGTTTCGGTGAAAACAACGCCAGCTATTTTGCCCATTCTTAAAATTGTGTTTCCTAAAGTCTTTTCATTAGGCGCTTTCACATCAATCGCTACATCGTATCTGCCTAACACGGGGAAAATTCTTTCAACCCCTTTCAACTGTTTGATTTTCTTAACAACCTCATCGAACTTTCCATGTTCCGCTCTAATCAGCACACATGCCGATACCAAAAATATCCCACATTCTAAGCTAATCAAAACCCAATATAAATTACTTTTCATTACCTATAACGAAAGAATTAACAAAACAAACCAACTCTCAACCATCTCAGCCTACTCAGTATCACTTTCTAATGTTGAGCCCCGTGGAGGGTTTGGTTGACCTGGCCCAAGGGCAAGATAACTATTATCTGGAACATCGAAGTAAGGGTCAGATACAAATGGATACCTATAGAATGGAGGTTCACCAATTGGAGGATCCGCCAACACGGGTACGATCAAAAGAGACATCAACAGAATCCATAACAGGCTAAGACCAGATTTCTTCATTTTTCTCCCTCAGTTTGCACCTTAGAATTCTTCTTCGATTTTACAAAGAACCACGAAATAAAGGCGAAAAATAAAGAGGTCAGAATTGTAAACAATAAGGCAGGGACATAGGCAGCCAGAAGCACGCCTATTCTTGTGCTGATGAGAATGTCAGTAATCAATCTTGAAAGAGGGTTAAAAGCGTATATTATGAGCGAGAGTGGTAGGGTAGCGAAAAATACCACGATAGGAATTAGATCCTTCTGATTTTCTATCGGTTCTATAAGATGCCATGCAATGAACATGAAAAATAAAGGAGTTAGAACAGCGATTATGATGGCTTGGGGTCCGAAAGCTGTTATAAGATATGAAATTGGAAGAGTGGCAAAGAATACTCCAATAAGGATTAGAATTTTTTTGCGTTGCAAACTTGACCCATTGAGCCTTAGAATTGACACCACTATTTAACATTTTCATGACCATTATCAGAAGGACTAGACGATCCTCAATCTGTCTGAACCTCTCTTAATCTCTCTCAACAAACATATTTGCAGCCTATTTGGATCCTAATAGAGGGGGGTCTAGCCCAGTGCGCACACACAAACAAAAAATGTTTCTCTAACTAAAGCCTAAGCAAAGCTGGTTTAAACCACGTAATAGTCCACAACTTTTTGCATACGTTTAGGCGCAGCAGTCCGTGAAGAAAGCTTCTTCAGAATCCTAATCATCTGAGGTTGAAATCGAGCAACATCAGTCAAAGTTATTAAGCCCAAAAGCCTCCCCTCCGATTCTACAACGGGCAACTTCTTAATTTTCATCTTAAACATAAGCTTTGTCGCATCTTCCAAATCCATGTTAGGTTGCCCAGCTATCAATGGTTTCGTCATGATTTCGCGAACCTGTGTTTTTTTAGGATTCTTCGACTTGGCAATTACTCTCTTCAGCAGATCACGTTCGGTTACTATTCCAACTGCTTTCCCTCGTCTCATTACAATTAAGCATCCTATTTCGTTTTCATTCATGAGCCTCACTGCTCGCATCACCGTTGCGTCGGCGTCTATGGTCACTACGCCCTCAACCATAACATCTTCAACTTTTAAAATCAAAGACGACACCAAGAATAGCTAAGCCAATCAAGCCTAATAAATTCGCAGAATACACAATCAAGATTGTCAATTCAAATTTTCAGTCTTGAGGCAAACCTTAAGATAAACTCTAAATATATCAAAGAAAGGAGGAAAAATCCATGAAAATAGGCGTTCTAGTTGGCGGCGGCGACGCACCTGGCTTAAACGCAGCACTCAAAGCTGTAGTAATTAAGGCTAATGAATTCGACTTTGAAGTTGTGGGAATAAAAAACGGATGGGCTGGCTTACTCGAACTTGACACACAACCATTGAACACTGACATCGTGGAAGAGATACACTCCCGCGGAGGCGTCTTGCTTTACACATCGAGAACCAATCCATTTAATGTGGAAGGAGGACCCACACGAATCATAGAAAACATGGCAAAGCTCCAAATCAAAGCCCTAATCGCCATAGGAGGCGAAGACACCTTGGGCGTAGCTCAACGCTTATATGAAATGGGCGTGCCAGTTGTAGGAGTTCCCAAAACCATTGACAACGACTTGCCAGAAACAGATTACAGCATAGGTTTTGATACAGCAGTCGCTATAGCCACAGACGCCATCGACAGGCTACGCACAACAGCTGAGTCACACCACCGAATAGTCATAGTTGAAGTCATGGGTCGCCACACGGGTTGGATAGCCTTATACGCAGGCTTAGCTGGAGGCGCAAACTTGGCGCTCATTCCAGAAGTGCCCTTAAACTTGAGCCAAATTTATGAGATGATTAAAAACCGATACGCAAGCGGCAAAGCTTACAGCATAATTGCCGTAGCTGAAGGAGCCAAACTGCTCCAAGACGAACAACAATTAATCGTGGAAAGCCAAGAAAAAGACGAGTTTGGACACCCCAGACTAGGCGGAATCAGCCGCGTACTAGAGAAACTAATACAGGATAACACAGGTTTAGAGGCTAGATCAGTGATTTTAGGTCACTTACAAAGGGGTGGTCCACCCACAGCCTTTGACAGAATTCTAGCCATGCGACTGGCAAACAAAGCAGTGGAACTAGTACACGATGCGCAGTTTGGACAAATGAGTGCATTTCAAGCCTGTGGCGTTGCTACAGTTCCCTTAAAAAAAGTCTTAACTGAACGCAAAAGCGTCCCTAAAGAACTCTACGAAATGGCTCTAACATTCTTCAAGTAAACCAAGTTAAAAACTAACCAAAAACAAAACCCAAAAAAACAAACAATTGGCAGCTTTTCTCACAAAAATTTTTCACACAAAGAGCCTAAACTAGAAGACAATACTACAAAGAACTTTTATTTTCAAGGCGCTGTTAACTCTGCTTTTATGAAGATTAAATACTACGAGGCTCTTGATGTCAAAGAAATCGTGGAACGAATAGTCGCAGAGCTAGGCTTCAATCACATCGAACTCAAGGGAATCCATTGTTTCCGCAGTGTAGGATCAAAATCTAAACGTACTATAGCCCGAATACACAGCTTGGGCAAAATCTGGCAAAAAGCTCTAAACACTGGACCAAGCTATTTGATTGAGGTTATCTCAGAACGTTACGACAAAATGAGCCGAGATGAAAAAGAAAAAGTTCTAATCCATGAACTCCTTCACATACCGCAGGGTTTTTCGGGAGGATTTAGACCTCACAAGAAATACATAACCAGAAAGAAAATAGAAAGCCTTCACCAAAAATTTTTGTCCAAAAAGAAACATTAAAGCTCAGCTTGCGTTTGCAATAGCATGAACGTGCTTTTACTTCTCAGATAGTCAAAAGAGCTATTCGCTTGTAGAAACGAGTCTAGTCTTGACGTAGGTTTCTGGATCAACCTCTTGAACAGCTGCATTGTCCACATCAATTACATAAATCACGTGCAGCCGAGCATTTTTTATCTCTTCAAGACTAACAGGAGGATTTTGATAGTAAAGGTCGCAGAGATTTTTCATGGTCTTTAAATTTTCTAACGCTCTCTGTCGGGGTGGCACAGTGAACACTTGTGGTATCTGCAAAATATAATGTGGTGGTATCCCAAGTGCAAATTTGCCCGCGTGGTCACTGTATCTTATTATTTTGCTGGCTATCCTAGCAGAAGTGTATGCAGACGGATCAAGTGCATGTTCAGGCGGAATGAAACCAGTCTCTATCTCCACGATTAAACTTCCATAGCTCTTCACAGCGAACAAGTCGCAACTTAATCCTCCATCTAGTTGATGCTCCACTTCAACATTGTATTCTTTCGAAATCAGGTGCTTAGCACACACGAGTTCCATGACTGAATGATTTATCTTAACCAAATTCGCCTTGTAAAGCTGAACAAGCCTGTCCTTGAGCTCAATCAATTTTTCTTTTGGTTCTCTCTGCATATCTTGACCTAACTTTGAAAGCAAAAATTCCAAGTCTTCCTCAAACTTTTCTGTCTTAGCCATAGAATCTTATTTTCTCCCTTTAGCGAATAGTTTCAAAGTTTTCTTTTTAGGAACGCTTACACTTAGGCATTAATTGTTGATAAGAGCTTCCATTAAGAAATCAAAGTTGCAGTGTTTGCTATTGTGTCGAATTCGTCAGCAATTCAAATATAAGGCAAAATATGAAAGCGAAAAAACAAAATGACAACGTCAAAAGATGATTCTGCTTAAATACTCAACGTGAAAAACAAAAAGGCTCAGGATAATGTTACCCAATTTTGTCAAGGCTGTCAAAATCTGAAAGCGCCTAATTAGCAGTAAGGATAGATGCTGTAAAAAACCTTTAAATCAAAATTTAGTCTCTATTAGATTTTGCCCAAGTTGAGAAGCACGCTTGGACGACCAGCCAAGCTAAAATTGCCTTCGCTGGCTGTTGGGTCTATCTCGCGCGATGGCATCAAACGAGAAAAACTTCGGCGGTCAGTCGATAGGTCGGCCGAGCTTCGCTGAATCGTTTAGGCTTAGACTCAACTTGGGCTTTTCTATTTTGGACCATTAAGAAAGCGATTTACCGCATTTGCTGCAGAATTTTGATTCTGGATGGTTAGTGGCTCCACAGTTGGCGCAAATGATTTTTCTTCTGCTAGCTGTGTGCAACACAACTTCCTTTCTCGCTTCTTCAAATGCCTTTCGTGTTTCTTCTGCAGCCTTAGCAAAAGCCTTATTCATTTGTTCTGCAGCCGTGACGAAGGCTTCTTTCATGTTTTCCCAAGGTTCCGAAACTCCAGCAGTGGTTCCAGCCTTGGTTTTCACGCCGCATTTTGGGCAGAAATAGTAGTTTTCTTCAAGTTTTTGTCCGCAGTTTGCACAGTAAACCATTTTGACATCAACCCCAGAAAAATGAGTGGTGATTCTCTATTTAAGATTACACTATATTTTTCTGGCACGAAATATTCTATCGCATTGAAACATTGATTTTGAATGTTTATTGTGAATTCATAATGGTTAATTAAGAAATTTTGCAGATGCGTGAGCCCTCGGAGATGACCATTATTGGGCGGTGTAGAACGTCGGGAAATTCTTCTCAAACAGATAAATGACGCAATAAAATATGAGCAAGCGTATTTGCGCATCAAGTGGAAAGGAAGACAATACGACTGACGACAACCCTTAGCTTCTTTTTGTCACTTGTGGCTGGACGAATTGGCGGCAGTGAGGGCATTCAGCCCAGCCTTTGGCTCTGCTGGTTCTCCATTGATTTTTGCAGTAAGGACATTGCAGTAAAACTGATTCGCCTGAGAGATAGAAAATCTGTCGACTAAAAGCAATAATAACTACGCCTAAAATTAGAAAAACTGCACCCATGATGCTTAGGTAAGACAGTCTTACTGTAATCCCTGAGGCTATGTTGACTTGTGCAGTTAAAATATACGACCACATAGAAGAGAGCACATCCGAAGAGGCGGAAACGTTTGTCCAAGCCTTCCAAAAAACAGCCAATAAAATGCCAAGTCCCACTAAGCAGAGCAGAATTCCTAGAACGTGACTAGACAGTTGCCTTCGAATAATCCTTCGCATAAATCATCATTAAATCGTTTGACACATGCCACTTATGTAATTTATGAAGACAAAAACTGTTTTCCTCTTCAACTTTGTTTCAATTTTAGGGTTTTCCTCAACTCAGCGTTGATCATTTTTGTTAGCATGATCTTAGAAATCAGTACGCATGGAACTCCTCGAAGGCTGGCGAGGTCTGCGTGTTTTTCGTCTTGTGTCACAAGTAACAGTTCATTCTTTTCAGCGTATTCTACAATTTTTTTGTCACTTGCGCCTGTTAAGTTCACGTCTTGAACAGTAAGCACATCCCAGCCTAAAGTTTGCAAATATTCTTTCAACCCCGTATACATCTCATCAAGAAGAATCTTCAAACCTATGTCCCCTCCATTCTTAATTCAATTTTCCGAACAAGATATTTAAAAGAGTTTGATCAACAATTCGAATGTATGGAGACATGATGACCTTGGAGATCGTAATTATAGGTATGGGGTATACGGGAATTCCAGCGGCTGCAATGTTCGCTGATGTTGAAGGCTTCAACGTTATCGGGGTGCAAAGAAGGTCTAAGCGGTCAGGATGGAAAATCGATTTTCTCAATGCAGGTAAATGTCCCATCGGAGGCGACGAACCAGGCCTAGCCGAGCTTATTGAAAAGGTGGTGAAGAAGGGCAGCTTCAGGGTTACCGACGACATCTCGGTTTGTAAAAAAGCTGATGTGATTCTTGTTGATGTTCAGACGCCAGTTGATGAAAACCATGTGCCGCAGTACGATTCATTAAGAGAAGTATCTCAAGCTTTTGGAAGGTACATGAAAAAAGGAGTAATGGTCATTATAGAATCTACTGTTGCCCCGGGAACTACTAATTACATTGTAAAACCGATATTGGAAGAGTCGTCTGGAATGAAGGCTGGCGAAGACTTCAACCTTGTGTACTCTTATGAACGTGTTATGGTGGGCCGTTTACTTCATAATTTGGTCTATATGCCTAGGATTGTAGGAGGACTCACTCCTAAATGTACTCAACGCGGCGTCGAATTCTACAGAAACATCGTTAAGGCAGAGTTGTTTCCAACTGACTGTCTTACGGCTGAAGTAGCTAAGGTTACTGAGAACACTTACCGTGACGTTAACATTGCATTTGCAAATGAAATTGCGTTGATTTGCGAGAGCCTCGGCGTCAATGTCCACGAGGTTAGACGCTTTGTAAACTCTCTACCTAATGACCCATCTGATCCTGTAAAAAACCCATATAGAATTATGCATATTCCAGGCGCAGGTACTGGAGGACACTGCTTGCCCAAAGATCCATGGCTATTAAAACATGGTCTTGACGCTTATGGACGCTTCAACTTTACGCCCAAGATTATCGTTGAGAGCAGACGGATAAACGATTTCATGCCAGGACATATGAAAGATTTAGTGGAAGAAGTATTGCATGAGAAAGGCGTGAAGCTGCAAAACGCAAGAATATGCATATTAGGATTAGCCTTTCTTGGAGATTCTGATGATACGAGAAATACGCCTGCATTGCCTCTTTACAACCTCCTTAATGGTAGCTGCAAAGAAGTGGTAGTTCATGACCCGTTTGTTAAAGAGTTTGAGGGCGTTGTACTCACGAATGACTTGGAAGATGCTCTGAGAAACAAGGACTGCATGGTCATCGTGACCAATCACAAGCAATACAGTAATATCAGTTTAGACTGGCTCAAAGGCATCATGAATACACCTGCCATAGTTGACGGCAGAAACGTTTTCAACCCCAAAAACTGCGAAGAAGCAGGCTTCACATACCGAGGCATAGGCATAGGCAACCAAAAAAGACGCAGACAATTATGAGACGGTGCCAAGATTTGAACCCGGGCGCTAGGCTCCACAGGCCGGGCGGACGCGTCGCTAGTAGGCTTAAGCTTTGGGCTGTGCTCCGACTTTTTCCAGATGTTTCTTCTTCTTTTTGATGTTCTTTTTCCTCAGAGCTTTCATGCATTTCTCTCCGTTTAAACTGAAATGCAAATGATTCTTTTAGTGTTTTAGATTTTTCCCTCTTTATCTATCACTACTTGAAAAATTGGAACTGGCGCAGACACCTATTAAAGTACAGCCAACTAGCAGGCAATAAATAGCCTCGACAGCCAACCGCCACAAGACTTTGAGGGCCGGGGCCGGGATTTGAACCCGGGCGCTAGGCTCCACAGGCCTATAGGCTACCAGGCTACCTCACCCCGGCCGCTTTTGATGATTTCGGTTACTTGTGAAACATATATGTTGTGCTTATTTGCGTTTTCTAAAAGGAAAACCAATCTGTCTTTCTTCAATCATCTTGTTCAATGTTTTTCCAGTTTTTCCAACAATTTTTCAGCCTTAGCTTTCGTAGCCTTTCTAGAATTATTCAACTGCCTTTTCACAAACGAGACAACTTCATCTTTTTCTTTGATTTTATTATAATAGACTTCAAAAGCCTTCATGGTTTTGCCAATCAAAATGTTCCTACACTCTTTTGTGGGCAGAGGAAGTTCTTCCACCTTCAAAAGCTCTTTTGTGATTTCATCTTGAAGCTCTGGTTTAGCTAGGGCTATTGTGCCAGAATTATCAACAACATGGCCAGCGGTGATTATGCTTCCTGAGTTAAGATAACCATAGAATTTCTTGAACAATTTATTAAACTTGTTATGAGAATCTACCACTGTTAAATTTGCAATTACATCCATAGCATTCCATTTGAGAATATTATTCTCACTATCAAGGAGATTTGCAAAAACCTCTATTTTTGAATATAACATTTTAGGGTTTCTTTTGCTTATAATTCTCAAAATCTTTGCAGAGCCAAATTTTATTCTCGGATTTACTGAGGAAACTCCATTGAAAAGTTCATGCAGCAACTCTTTGTTCTTTATGACTTTCTCAGCTAATTCTTCATGTTTAATTTCTTTTTCCTTAAGTTTGTCCAAGATACCTAGTCCCTTCATTTACACATCCTCACAAACTATGTTTCATTCAACAATGAATTTAGTTTTTGCGCGCCTATTTGGATCCTAATAGAGGGGGGTCTAGCCCTGCGCGCACACATATGTAAAAAATCTGAAGCTTAAGTTACGAGTCGTTTAATTATTATTCAGATTTGGAATATTCGGTTTCTGAGAGAGCAATCATCTGTATAGTTAATGCATAATTATTATATGCTCTGAAGCATATCCATATTGCTCAAGGCAATAAACACATTTTAGGTGAAAACACAAATGAAACTGAAACTACAAAAGCGAAGTTTACAATCAATAATCATGGTCGCAATAATTCTAGTATCAATAAGTTGGCTCAACCCTAGTCTTGCACAAGAGCCAGGTCCGCCCCCGCCTAAAGATGCTCCTCCACAATCTAAACTTAAACCATTTAATGGAACCTACATTTTCTGGGACAAACAACAAAACACAACCCAAGAAACATGGAACTGGATAAACCAAGCATGGGAATTCGGACCCTACCCCAACTTTGCCATCTACCTGCAAAACGACACGGAAATCACAGATGCCAACTTCATCCCATTAGACACACCGTTCAAAGTTGTAATCAATGTCAAGAAAAACATTTTCATAGGAAACACAACCCTAGGACGAGCAGGGCTTCAATGGAATACTGAACTGCGAACACAAAATGGAACAACAAACGGCAACGCCAACTGCAGAATGGTATACATCAACAAAATGGAAGCAAAATACTGGAACGAATCCAACGCTTGGCATGTAGAAAGCTTCGTTTTCAATCAAAGCGAAGTAACAGCCCCTATGGGAAAAACCCCGTCAACACCAGAGCAGATGCAGCAAAATAGCTTCTACAAATTTGACAAAAATTTAAGCAAAGTCGCCGAGTCAAGTGAAGCATGGCGAATAGAGATTGTTGGTTCTTTCAACGCTACCTCAACACCAATTGGACCCTATTGGGTTAACCTAGAAGTAACAGACTCATCTGATAGTCGAATTGATTTCGGCTATCAAGCATGGCAAGGAAATAAGTCGCCCAACCGCATGATCGCAGTGGGCAGATCAGGATTCGTATACGGTGGTTATCAAGATTCATGGATCTTCGAGAAACTGGACATGGAAAACAAACGAGTCTATTCGGTGTCTAAAGGTGCACCATGGAAAATGAGATTCAACGTGACAAGCTCAACATTAACGAACGTCACAATAGGATTTGATTTAGCTTGGAACGTAAAAACATTTGTAAATGTCACAAATTGGTATCAGAAAGCAGTGACTCAACAAGGAGGATGGATGTACAACGAAACCTCAGGCACATACTATTGGAACAGCACCGTGCTTGTCACCCGAACCGAACAGGTTTTCGGACCACACCTCGAAGAACGATGGGTTAACGTCCAGCACAGTCGCCAAGTCAATGTTACAAGACAATATTGGGACCCTGCCACTAACGAACAAAAATTTGTAACCGAACAACAGTGGACTCAAGATAAAATATTTCTAATTTACGATCACGCAACTGACAGTTTTGATATCAAGCAAGGCTATTCTTATAATTCATATGACCCAAACATTCACGGAGACCGAGACCACCTGGTTTTATATCCTCTCAATATGTCAGACCCGACAACTCGTTTCTACAACTTTTCGAAAACCGATTCCAGCTGCACTGAAATTGAACCAAACAAGTATTCCATAGAATTTGTAGGCTGGTTCTCTAACACAACATACTCTGACAGAGATGAATACTGGATGCAAATAACAGTCAACAATCAAAACGGTCCATTCTGGGCAAACTGGGAAAACACGAATCCAAGCGACTTCCAAATTGCTGTCGACAAGCCCGTGGCAATCTCAACTATACTAGATTCGCATGGTCGCCAAGTGAAAGGCTGGATGTTCCAGACAGACTTAGACGAATCTTTCACGGTTCAAAGCAAAATGTATGGGGCTTCTACATTATACTCAGACGTCGACGGCATCGGAGTTACTTTCCGCTCAGGTTTCGGAACATGGTCTACCAACGCGAGTTACAATTCAGATGTTGAAATTCGCTTGGTCAAAGACTTGACAACAGGCGCTCTGAGCTCTGTCACCTATAATCGAACCAACAGAAACGCCTACGTTTATGGTTCACATAAGGGTTGGGCATACGTAAACGTCACAGATTGGCACACGGAATACAATGCAACCACTGGCATGTGGGATTGGGTTAACAAGCCGCATCTAATATGGAACGAAACCACACTTACAGACTGGCACTGGGAAAACTCTCGGCTAAACCAAACTGAATACGCACGGGATCCGAATTCACCTAACATATGGATTGACACAACATCAAAGTGGGTCAGTGATGTTGATCCTGCTTTCAGAATGCCCTCAAGTTACGCTGTGTTAAACTCTGCCAACATAGCCTTGGTAAAGGGCATAGTTACAGTTAATATGAGTGTCACATTCTCGTCTCATGCTCCTGAAGGCAACTATCAATGGAACATGGTTTTCCAAAACATGACCTATGGCAGAGACTACAGCCAAGGATGGGGAGAACACGCAATCACTGAATGGACTTCTGAGCCTGTCTATTATGTTAATGGTACAGTCACAGGCGGCAATGCATGGTATGTTTCGAAGCCTACGACTCCGCTTTACACAATGTACAATGGCGACAAATATCAGCTGGAGCAATTACCTTACATTGTTATAGGTGACTCTTATTTAGGCATCAAAGTGCGGACTCAGTATGATCAATGGAGACAAGAAGAATGGACTGAATACCTGTATCGTGATCCCTATGACCCCAAGCTGGGAAAAGAACCGAGATACTACCAGTTGTTAAATGGAACTAAAGTCTATGTTCAAGAAGCCTACCAAGCAATCATTCGCTCTTTACAATTAAATTGCACAGACGCCTACAGAATGATTGACGGTTCAAAGGTTTCATTGCCAAACGGAACAGCCGTCAGCACTTATATGAATCGTGCAACGCAAGACTGGGGAGAACACTTCTGGGATCAAGCCCTCCAGCGTGACATAGTGCCCTACAATTATGAACTTATCAACGGCACGAGAATATACAGAAACGACCCATTTGAAACACAAAACTACAACACAACCACAAGCCACTGGGAAATAGTCAACCCCAAATATACAGAAAGCGTCACAACATTGCTAGTGGACTACGCTGGCTGGGGCGTCCCGCTGAACAAGACAGTTGTTCTGCTCAGAGACCCCGGTAATTGGCAACCGCTTCCAGACGGCAGCGGATACTATTTAGTCATGAAAAATGGAACCCGAATAACAATCAACACTCCATGGGGAGTTCCCGATAATGAACGCTGGGTCACACTTAATGGCAAGAATTATTTGATCGGATGGCCCAATCAATATTACACGGGAACTTACCAAGGTCAAACACTGTTGATACGTGGCGGCGGATGGGAAGGCTTCGTGCACACTTATTACTATACTGATTTGGGTGTTGAAGGTGGAACCAAATATGAATTGCCGTATCCAGGTGCAATGGCAACGTCATGGTGGGATATGGAAGGACTTGAATCTGAGGGTCGTAAGTTAAGGACTTTTAAGTCGATGACGATGAACGGTGTCAAATACCGTCTGTATTTCGATGAAGACACCAAATCATATTACATAATCGTTGACGGTGTACGCGAGCAAGTGACGTATCCAATGATGGATGTTGGCTACTATTACTCAAAGATTAACGGAGAAGATAACTGGACTGTTGAGCAAAACGGTTGGATTCTGAGATACGGCACCTTCGCTGACAAGTCAGGACAGTTTAGTTCAGCTGGTAGTTTGGTAACAACAACAGGCTATGATCCAAAAGGACACACATGGTCTGAATGCAACCGTTATGGCTACGACCGTGAAAACGCTACTCTCTATATCACGGCGTCGAATGGAACACGAACCAACCTTGACTCAGGAATGTACGTGATCGTTTGGAAGGTCCAAGTTGGCGACCAAACTTTCTATACTACTGATTCGTATGACCGCATGGAAAGCGTAACTGATAATAAAACAGGGCAAACGATGTACATGAACTATTTCACATCGCTAAACAATGAGAAGGTTTATTTCAACTGGAACGACAACCCAGCAAGTTGGCTTGAAGAAATTCACATTCCAATAACTGGAACAAACTACACAAGATTAATTCCATTCAGTTGGCAGCCAACGCAAGTTTACGACAAGATTTACGTCTATAACATAACAATTACAGAATTGCAAGGCAATCCAGGGCATACGGGCGTTTATTATGAGAATGGCAATGAAGTTTCTGTGAACGCAACTTTCAAAGTGTTTGGGTCTTCTTATGGACCGGGAACACGGTATAACTGGGGCGGCGGAGCCTTTGTGCCAGGCTTGCAACATGCACCGTGGAATAGCAGTAGCTCAGGAGTGAACTACTTTGTAACACTAGCCGGGACACGCATCTACAGTTTCCAAAACTTCGGTTGGATGGGCAATGATTGGGGCGAAATCAAACAATGGAACTACATAAACGGTGACATCAATGAGGGAAAGAAAATAGCTCCTGTTGTGGAAGGCGGATACTGTGTCTATCTAAACGATACTATCAAAGTTGATGTTACAACAGCTGGACCAAATGGTGGAATGCCAGATCAATACTTAATCATGACTAATGGAACCTACTTCTCTACTCATTGGAGAGACTGGCCCATAGGGCTATACTGCACTATGATACATGACAAAGAGTACTTCTTCAGAAACGTAGTGACCTACTACAATCTCACCGACTCTGGAACAGTCTACAGCATAGCAGATCCAATCCAATCTGACTACCGCCAAATTGTGACCTCCTCGACGTATCTTGCACCTAGTATCTCCACTGACCGCAGCACATGGGTGTGGATGAATGCCACAACTGATTCTATACAGCACGATGGAACAGGATACTATCTGATTAATGCTTCAAACTCGAGCAGACTTGACCTACAACTCGTCGACAACTGGTGGAATCTGTCTGCGGCGGTTAGAAGACAGGTTTTCCCAAATTACGACAATGAGTTACGCGAATACTATCCAAGATTCAACGTGACCCTTAATGGAAAACAATTCTTTGTGATCGATCCGAGTCCAGTTACGAGTCAATGGGACGGAGAAGGGTCTGTGGAGCAAGCTATCTATAGATATCCCAGCTCAATTGATGTGGTTCTTGGAGGAACACTGTACAACATTGTTTTGTTCCAGCAAGGCGGATACTGGCGACCAGAACTTCGATGTAGACGAATTGAAACAATCGTGGTGAGTGGAACAAGATATGAAGTTGAGCAGCAGAATCAGTGGAAACCCTCATACCAAGTTACCATACCCCCCAGTCAAACTGTGGACATTTCTTTGACAAGTATGAACATTTACAAGAGGCACACCATGTGGGGTGAAATCTACACTTGGATGCTGACAGACCTTAGCATTTCAACTTCACGGCAAGTCAACGACATCATAGTGGGCACACCAAAGTATGGAATGTGGGGAATCAAAGCCTTCGATGTGGTTGAAGAGACAGGCGCAATCGACTTAGACGGAGACCTCACAACTACAAACGACCAATATTTTGTGCGAAGAATACACGGTGGAAGTGACATGCGAAACGAGACCATAAACCGCATGTGGGTCGAACTCATATGGGACCCCAACGCCTCGAGAATAAACGATGAAATACACATAGGCGCGTGGATGGGCAAACTGCACGTAGCTTGGACTTCCGAATGGAACGAGACATACATATGGTACTACGCTTCCAATATGACCCATGTAAGCGATTCGGTGATGCAGCAAATCAAATCCACAGTGATAGACAACGCAACTGGAACTCCGAATCCAGGTTACTGGGACATATCGCACATGGTGCAAAACCAAACTTGGGCTGACCTATTAGACAGAGCCAAAAGAGAAAACTGGGACTGGATAACAGACAAGACCAACGAGTGGGAGTGGATGTGGTTTGGAACTCAACAAGACTTTACAACCTGTTGGGCTTCAAACAACGGCACACAAACAGCAGGCATAGGATTACGATACGAATTCGCTGGCTTAAGTCTCTACAACAACACGGAGCAGACGCATTTCTACATGCCAAAAAGCATCGGTAACATAACCTTTGTAACTCCAGGAGAAGCCTTTGGAAACATGAGCGCCACAGGCAGCATGATAGTTCCATTAAACGCAACAATAACCTTTGGAGTCACATACGACAATGTGAGCGGAACATTATTCCCGTACAGCGACCAACGGTCTATGTGGGGTTGGTGGGACCGTGCAGTTTATGGTGCAGACTTCAACGTACCCAACTTCATGAACAAGCCTACACCTTCATCTATAGATCAAGTTTCATTTGCCATCCACTTTGCAGCCAATCAAACCTCAGGCGCCGAGTTGAACAACGATGCTTCAATGAAAATCGACCAGCACATTGGGAACTGGAATTTAGAACCCAACATAATAGATGGTAGACAACTGAACAGCAGCGGAGTTATGGTTCCGTTAATAGGTAATGACGTGCTTACCAACAGAAGCTTAGCCTCAAACTACTACGTAACAGCGTTCACTGGAATAGCTTGGGACATCATGGACGACAAAGGCACCAGCGTTGACAACAACAACAGCACTGAGTCTTCACGCTTCGACATTGCAGGGCGATTGGCAAATGCCAGCTTCGCCACAGTGAAATTAGGAAGCACTTACGACTGGAGCAAACCCGCATCAGCATCGGATATGATAAGGACTTTAAACGTCACCAGCAAGACCTCACCTATCGGCGCCTTCAAAGCCAGCTATCAATCTGAGGCGGGTAAGTCTTCAACAGGCTTTGACATATCAGCCATGATGTACTTCTTGTCCGTGGGCTTCCAAAAATGGGACGGATACGCGGTTTACAACGACCCTGAAGTAATGTTCCTACTAAGCAAAGGCATAACCGCTCCAATTGAAGAGCAACCTTTCGCAATATTCGGACAATCACCATGGGTTTTCATACTGATAGGTTCCATGATTGCAGTAGTTGTTGTGCTCGTCGTCTTCCGCGCTAAAGTCAGAAAAGGACTGGCACGTGTAAAAGGGTCAAGGAAATCGGGCATTCACAGTGGCGAAAAAACTGCAAAGCCGCAGAAATCTGACTTTGGCAAAAAAGGTGCTCTGCACTGAGCACTTAACTTCTTTTTTTTATTAAAGAGAATTATTCATTTTAGAGGCTATTCGATGTAGCCTGTGCTTGATTTGTCAAAATCTTTGATAAGTTCGATTTGTATGTCTCTTGGAATGCGTATGTTCTGTGAGAAATAGGTTACTTTTGGAAAGTAAAAGGCGATGCCTCGTTCTGCCATAATAGTAGCTGGGTTGTCTTTGCCTAAGGCTAGGTTACAGACTTCGTAGACTAAGTCTCTTACTTGTTCCTCGTCAACATAACCCAGCGCATGCAAGTATTCATGGAGGAGCAGGTGAAAACAGTAGGCGTTGAAAACACTTTTGTCTGTTGTTTGCAAAGCAACATCAAAAGGCGCTCTGTTCATCACGATGATGTTTGAACCCAATGGGTAGAAGGCACCTACAAAAGAGCCTCGTCTCATTCCCAAGTTTGCCAAGCCGAGCATTAGTCCAGCCCTGTGCTTGTTGAGAACTGATTTGACTGATTGCTTGACTAACTCGAAGATTTCGGCTAAGCTATTGCACGTGTCAAGTTTTGTTCGAAGAGATTCCATGAGCGTCCACGAGCCTTTTCCTAAATGTTGTGAGGCTTTATCTTGATTGGCGACTTGATTTTAAACTTTGCTACCATGCTCAGCTATTATAGAGTAATGAGAGGCGCTACAGTTAGAACAAAAATTGCAATTAATGCGATTGCTACTAGTTTTCGACTCATTGAAAGAGGAGAAACATCGTCTAATGAGCCTGGATGAGGATACCGAATAAAGAAGAAGACCAGTATAGCCATCAGCCAAGCTCCTATTACAATTAGAGCTAAAATGGCAATGTAGCCAAGAATAGTGCGTGCTTTTTCTCCAAGTAAGACTCGTGCAACGTGTCCTCCGTCGAGTTGACCTGCAGGCAATAGGTTAAGCATTGTAACCAGCATGCCAATGTAACCTGCATAGGCAACTGGATGCAGCAATAAAATGGTGCCTTGTCCGATAGGTGGAAAAATTGCGGATATTAAATCAAACAACAGTGGCACTTGGAGCGGACTTGCGTTCTCTGGCAATGTGAAGGTTAATTGAGACAGTTGAAGACCCATGATTGTGACAAATATTGTTACTATGAACCCTGTGACTGGTCCGCTCATGCCTAAGTCGAAGAGAGCGTCTCGGTTTGGCGCCAAGGATTTTTGTTGAATTACGGCTCCGAATGTTCCAAGCGGCGGTAGTCCTGGTATAAAATATGGGTAACTTGCTTCTACACCGTGTCTGTTAGAAGCGAGTTTGTGTGCCATTTCATGCGCGCCTATAATAGCCATTACGGCTGCTGCGAACATTGCAGCACCTATTATTGGATGGTACTGGGTCCAATTGAGTGAAAGCAAGTATCCTGTTGCAAACAGTGTTCCAATTGTGGCAAGAAATAAGGCAATGTTTGTTGTTGTGCGACTGGGTTTCACTAAAGGTTTAGGTAATATTCTCAGCTCGTATTTGTCGTCGCGTTTTCTGAAAAATGGAGCCAACCCCATTGCGTTTAGTTGTTTGTACAGTCTTAGAAAGGCTTGTTTAGAGTTCGGCTGCAAAGTAACAAAGAAGGTTGGTACATCGTGTTCTATAAAAGCTTCCTCTATAGTGAATTCTGCTTGAACCAAGTTATGTATTTGCTGATATTGCATGATTTGTGGCGGTAATGACTCCATTGACATTTTTTCTTAACCTTTCCGTGGTAACAACAATTTTGAAGTATTAAAGCATGCGTTTCGTTCTATTTATTTTATACTGTTTGAACCGATGAAGCTTTGAAGGCTAGGAAAACTTTGGAATCAATGTTGAGTTGCATGTTGTTGAAAGACCGTTTGGTTATCTGAACCGTGAAGTCTCTTCCAGCCTTAACCCTCAACCTAACAATTGCCCCCAAATCGGAGATTTCCACTATCCGACCCTCAAACGAGTTTCGAGCACTAGAAACTATAGGATTCAACGAGAGAATTACATCTTCAGGACGCACAAACACGGTTGTGTTCCCAGTTTTCTCGAAGGCGGTTTCAATCTGCAAACCGTCGCCGACATCCACAAGCGAAGTGCCTTCACTAGTGACTTTTGAAACACCCGAAAAAACGTTTTCAAGCCTTGCGTAACTCGCCAAAAGTTTGGACGGCAACGTAAAAATTTCTTGGGGCGCGCCAACTTTCACTATTTTTCCTTCAAGCAGCAAGGCTGCCCTCTTAGCCAGAGTTTCCGTCTGAAACATGTTGTGTGTGGCTATTACCATTGTTGTTTTCTTTTCTTTGTTAACCCATAAAAGCGTGTCCTCAATGATGGAGACATTTTTTGGGTCAATGTTTGCTGTTGGTTCGTCTAAGAGCAAAACCTCGGTGTCGAGCGCCAAGGCTCTGGCGAGTGCTACTCTCTGCTGTTCGCCTCCAGACAATTTTTTGGCTGGGCGCTTCTCATAGCCTTCCAATTTCACTGTCTTCAAGACTTCTCTGACTTTCTCGTCGGTCTCTTTTTTTGAAAGTTCTCTGAGTCTGAGACCGTAAGCGACGTTTTTATAGACGCTAGTGTTGAATAACGCGGTTTTTTGAAAAACCATAGTGGTCTTTAATCTTACATCGTTTATGTTGCCGCCGTCAACTTTCACGCTGTTGAAGCGCATTTCTCCGCTTGTAGGTTTTTCAATGCCAGCCATAATCCTTAGCAGAGTTGTTTTGCCTGAACCGTTTGGACCCAGAAGGCTGAACACTTCGCCTTCAAGTATCTTTAGGTTAACCTGTTGTAAAGCTGTTAGATTTCCATAGGTTTTGCTTATGTTTTCAAGTTCCATCACGGTTTTCATGCTCTACGCCTCTGAATTAGGTTCATTGAGATGGTCAGAACAAATACTATGAGAAACAAAATTATTGCTAAGGCAATGCTGAGTTCTATGTTCCCCTTGCCTGTTTCCAATGCTATCACTGTGGTCAAGACACTTGTAAGACCAGCAATGTTTCCACCCACCATCAAGGCGACGCCTAACTCGGCTATGGCTCTATTGAAACTCGCAGTTATCGCTAAGACAACACCATTAACAGATTCCTTCAAAACTGCGACCGATGCTTCAGTTTCTGAAGCGCCCAAGGTTTTTGCCAAGTCTTTAATTTCTGGGTCAACGGATTCGATGGCGCTTGTTGTGAAACTCACAATTATAGGCGTTACCAAAATTGCTTCTCCAATTATCATCCCAACTGGGTCATAGAGCAAACGCAGAAACCCTAGTGGTCCAGTGTTTGAGAAGGCGAGGTAAAGAAGTAGTCCTAAAGCTACTGTTGGTATGCCTAGCATAGCATTGAAGAATCCCGTAATGAGGAATCTACCTCTAAATTTCTTCAAACCTAGTATCATTGCCACGGGGAGTCCCCACAAAAAAGCGAGGATTGTCGCTGAACCAGAAATCAAAATAGACCTAGTGCAAATTTCCACTAAAGTTGGGTCGCCTGAAATTATCAGTTGAAGCGCCTTCAGCAAGCCATCAATGATTTCGTTTCCCAAGCAAAATGCACCGTTTAGCCGTAGAGTTCAGGGTAACCCTTGCGATATTCTGATGGGCATTCTGAACCGTTGAAGAAAGCGTATTCTCTTATCCACTGTGCAATTGTAGAGTCGGTATTTTCTTTTAGAAGCCGCACCGCTGGATAAAAGAGGCTTTGTCCGTATTCGCCTTTGCCATACTGCTCGATAATTTGCTGTCCTTCGTCGGATATGAGAAATTTCATGAATGTGATGGCTCCATCAAAGTTTACACGTGGATGCAATGTTTGATTGACAGCTATGGCGCTGTAGACGTTGAGTAAATCTTTCTGTTGTTCCACTAAGACCTTAAGCGAAATCAATCCGTCATTATAATATTTCAGATATGTACCCATGTCAGCGAGCGTGTAAGCTGAAAAATAGTCAGCTTTCTTCAATGTCTCTCCCATCACTGAACCAACATTAATATACCAAGATTCTTTAGCCAAAGTGTTCCAGTTAAAACCAGCGTCTGTCCACAAACTCTTTTCCTTTGCATGCGTTCCTGAATTGTCGCCTCTTGAAACCCATTTGGCGGTTCCATTTCTGCCACTGTCAACAATTTTAGACAATGCCTGTAACGGTGTTGCATTCCGAATTTGCGCTGGGTCTGCTTCAGGTCCGACAATGGTGAAGAAATTATATGCAAATATTTTTCTGTTGACTCCAGTTCCGCCTGTGAGGAACCCCAACTCATCGGTAGGTGAGTGAACTAGTATAATGTCGGCGTCGCCTCTCTTTGCATGCTGAATGGCTATGCCTGTTCCAACTGAAATGAAGTTAAGGTCGATGGGATATTTTGCCTCAAATCTGGTTTCAACAGCGTTTAGTAACCCCGTATCATAGAGGCTTGATGTGGTTGAAATTATCACTCTCTCCCTTATAGAAGCTCTAAGATAGTATGTGGTTCCAGCAACAGAAGCGATTACAGCCAAGATAAGGAATGACACCCAAATGAAAAATGTTTTCCGCATGTCTGAACCTCGATATGTTTAAACGTATATAACGCATCGTTATAACCTTAAATACATATCGCTCCAACAAACTGGCTTAAAATCAATGACAATATCCAAAGCATATTTGGATCCTAATAGAGGGGCTAGGTCAACACTGCGCACACACAAAAAAAGAAATTGTTTCATCTTATCAATAAATGTTGAAGAGGGGCATTCTCTCTGATAATTGCCCACCCATGCACAGAGACGCGCCTTATGAAAAACAGCGCATCCTAGCACCGAATGTGTTTGTCTAGGTTTCCGTTCAAAGTTTTCTTGCCGTTTGTCAAACCGTTCAAACCGTTTAAGGTTAAGTTGTTTCCATTAAACGGAATCTTGCCTGTTCCAATCGCCAACTTGCGGTAGATGTGAGTCAACGACTCTTCGGTGCAGTTGAGCGCGTCGGCGCCTTGGTCTGTGAGGCTGTACACTTTGCGTGGTCTGTCTTTTTCTAGGTCCCAGTGGCTCTTTATGTATCCGTTTTCTTCCATGACTGAAAGCAATGGATATATTGTGCTTGGACCGAAGTATACGCCGAATTGTTTGCGGAGGCTAGCGATTATCTGGTATCCGTGCATGGGTTGGGCTTTCAAAAACTGCAGGACCACGAGATCGAGGAGGCCTCTCATCAACTTCATTTGAACATCCCTTGCTTTTGGTCCCATATTATTCACCCATTTTTTGTGTCGGTTTGTTCTACAGTTGTTATGTGATACGTGTATACAATATGTCTATTTTCAGACATATTCAAGATTCATATTACCACTAACGCTGATATAAAGGTTCGCACATAAACAAGTCATATCTACACATAAGTCCATGAAGAGAACATGCATAACCAAATAAGCACATAGCCCACTTAATATGTACTAAAACAGACCGACCGAGGTAAACAAAAATGGAAAACCAAGAGTCGGTTGAAGTTTTCACACACCAAATAAGGCGCCGATTCGTCAAAAACTTTCTCGACATGCTCATACTGCGCTCAGTAGAAGCCCAACCCACCTGGGGCTACGACATCATCAAGAAAACAGAGGCAACATACAAAGTCAAACTGAGACACGGAGCCCTCTACCCAATGCTAAAAAAATTAGAGACAAAAGGCTTAATCAAGAGCAGAAAAGAACTGCAGAAAGGGCGCGTGAGAAAAGTCTACGAGATCACCAAAACGGGTAAACAATTTTTGCGTTCCTGCCGAGATTTTTTGATGCAACAAGCATCAAAGCATGATGTTAAGGGTCAGGAGTGAAGGAAATGAACAGTAAAAAGGTTCGATCAGAAGATCCAATGAAAAGAATTCAAAAGATCTTCAGAGAACGAAGCGCTAAAGCTCTACAAGTAGCTAAGAAAGAAATTTTGTTAGAAAATATTGAATCTTCTGAAGTTCGTGAGGCTCTGACATACTTCATGACGAAATATTGGAAGGACACCAGTAGGCCGGCTTTGCTTTCATTGATATGTGAAGCCGTTGGAGGCAAAGCTGAAGCAACTATGCCGATCGCTGTCTCTGCGATATTGACCAGTGGCGCGGTTGACATACACGATGACATCATTGATGAATCAAAACTTAAGGAAGCAGGACCCACCGTCTTTGGGAAATTTGGCAAAGACATAGCGTTGCTAACGGGTGACGCTCTTCTCTTCAAGGGACTCACCCTTCTTTTTCAAGCGGTTGATAAGGGCATCTCAGTGGAGAAACTCTCTGCCATTCTTGGTATCACAAAGAGAACATTTTTTGAACTCGGAGACGCTGAGGCCCTTGAACTTCGTTTTCGACGGAGAATAGACATCATTCCTGAGGAATATCTTCACGTATTGAAAAAGAAGGCAGCAATAGTTGAAGGTTACGCACAAATCGGTGTTATCCTTGGAGGCGGATCAAAGAAAGAGTTCGAAGATTTAGGTAAATACGGCGAGATCTTGGGCAGGCTTGTAATGTTAAGGGACGATTTGATTGACATGATAGATGTTGAAGAGGCTCGGCACAGGATTGAAAGGGAATCTCTGCCATTACCTGTAATTTACGCATTGCAAAATCCTAGAATCAAATCGGTGATTGCACCTTACCTTCTCAAGAAAACACTAACAAAGAAGGATGTAGAATTCATAATACAGAAAACTCGTGAAGCAGAAGGAATAAGACGTTGCAAAGAACTTATGCAGAGGCTGGCTATGGAAGCTTATACATGCCTAGAGACAGTAAAACGTAGAAAAAAGGGACTACGGCTTCTCATCCACGCAACGATCACTTTGGAATGAGAAACTTACATCCACAAGAGTCTGACTGGAATCTTTCGTCTTGTCTTCATAGGATTCACCTTATTATGTGTATATGTGTCCTACAAATATGCTTAAAAAACTTGTTGTACACATCTACAAGATTCAGATTCAGAATCTTGATTTTACATGCATAATTCTCAATTACTTCTTTTCGCTCTAAAAGACCTTAAGCAGTGAGCACACATGCTCAAAGTAGGCTGGTTCGATGTATTAGGCGTTTCTAGAAAGGATTTTTTTTCAGTCTTTATTTTGTTGGTTAATGCTTTTACATCGTATTACATGGCGTTCTCGATGATTGAGAGGTTTCAGAATGTTTTCAACTTGACTAGCACAGAAACTCTCATAATGCAGTTAATATATTCTGCATCGGTAATAGGCTCAAGCATAATATGTTCCATTGCATTTAATATCCGGAGGCTCTTATTTCTTTACGTTTGGATGATTCTAGGAACGGTCTCGTCAATATTGCCCATTCTACTCAATGCTACACCATATATTTGGAGCTTCGCCCTAGGTTTTTCTTTAGGCGTGGGCATGCCCGTGTGCTTGGCTTATTTTGCCGACTCTTCAACGGTTGAGAATCGCGGCAGCATAAGCGGGATAATATTCCTAGCTATTTATCTTGGCGCGGCTCTTATAGTTACTACCTTCAGCTTGTTTGATTTAACGGTAGGTTTTGCTCTTCTTGCAATTTGGCGAGCAGCAGGATTACTTTTGTTCATCCTACTCAAGCCTAAAGAAACAATCACCACTGAAAAAAAGAAACACGTTACCTTTGCAGAAGTCCTGAAAGATAAATCATTGCTTCTTTATCTTGTTCCTTGGATCATGTTCATCTTGATAGACCGATTTGAAGGACCAATCTTGGGAAGTTATTTAAAAAATCCTTCTATCAGTTCAGCAGTCATCATGGGACCAATAATTGGCAGTTTATCTGCATTTGTTGGAGGGTTATTGTCTGATCGGATAGGACGGAAAAGAGTGGTGATAGGTGGTTTTGTCGCGTTGGGACTTGCCTATGCAGTTATAGGGCTCGCTCCAGACATGCTAATTTCATGGTATTTCTATACAGCAGTCGACGGCATTGCTTGGGGAATATTAATGGTAACTTTCTTACTAACACTATGGGGAGACTTATCACAGGTCGGCGGCAGAGAAAAATACTACGTCATCGGCGGCACTCCGTTCTACTTCACCAGCATCATGGAGTCACTCTTAACTTCTTACGTTGTGCAAATTCCAGCATACGCCGCTTTTTCTCTAGCAAGCTTTTTCCTCTTCATAGCCGTTCTGCCACTTCTATATGCCCCTGAAACTCTGCCTGAAAAGAGAATTGAACTCAGACGACTCCAAGGTTACGTTGAACAAGCAAAGAAATTCACCGAAAAATACACAAAGAAAAATGGCAACAAAAGCTAGGCAGACAACCTTCATTGTTCACTAACTGGTCTTTCAATTGATAGATTTCATATTTGGATCCTATTTGGATCATATTAGAGGGGCTAGGTCAACCGAGCGCACACACACGTAAAAAACACGGAATCAACGCAAAACATTACAACCAAATACATGAGCCTACATTGTCACACAAGATAAATTCTCCCTTAAAACTCAATAGTCTAGGCAATCAAACAATGCAAATGACAAGTAAAGAATCAGAATATATCAGCAATCGCAACAGTCACCCTTCAGAAACACGCTTTATCTAGAAAAAACCTCCATAAACATACATAGAGCACAGATAAAAAAAGGAGAAGAAGGCAACAACCAAAATGCTAGAAGAAATAACAAGACAAGCCACACAAACACTCGTAACCCTATTCTGGATCCTAATCACACTCATAATCATAGCCGCAATAGCCACAACAAAAACCAAACCAAAAACCACAGAATAACCAAAACAAAACGCGCAACATACTGAGAATACAGAATTTTATATCGTAAGACTTAATAGAGAGCTTTCTCTTCATCTTTTGTAGACACGTATAACACCTTGAGGTTTGTCAGTGACTCTTCCACGCAGGCTAGAGCAGAGTTCTGCTTCCATATTGCAGAAGATCAAAGAGAGTTTAGACCGACTCAACGAGAAAATGGAGGTTATGATCGAGATTCAGAAGCACGGACAGCACACGCCAAGTCAAGAGGGCATACCCGACGTCTTAGACGTTATGACCCTTTTGTCTCTCCCGGATCACCTGAGAAAAACGGCTGTAACCTTGTGTAAACTCGATCAGGCAACGGCAGATGAGGTGGCTGAACAGACCAAGCGGGCTCGGGCGGTTGAAAGCGGCTACCTCAATCAACTAGTCCTAATGGGCTACGTGAAAAAGGAGAGGCGAGGGCGAAAGGCGTACTTCTACGTTGACAGAGAGCGAGAAGAAAAGGAGGCGAACAAGACATGGGAAAAATCATAGTCATTCACTCCTACAAGGGTGGAACAGGCAAGACTTTGCTTGCGGTTAACTTAGCCGCGCTCTATGCCAACCAAGGCAAGGGTGTCTGTCTTTTAGACTTAGACTTCCGTGCTCCCAGCCTCCAAGCTGTTTTCAGGGTGCACAATGCTGAATACTGGCTCAACGACTATCTCAACGGTGTCTGCGAGATAAAGAAGACCTTGCGAGATTTTTCTCAGACACATGTCAGGAGAGGCAAGCTTCTGGTTGGGTTTGCAAATCCGAGTACAGAAGCTATTCGAGAGATGACAGCCAAAGATAGAAAGTGGGAAATGAAAGCGTTGGGTAGGCTTCTCTCGCTTAAGACATCACTCCTGAATGACATGCAGTTAGACTTCGTGATCTTTGATACAAGCCCTGGGCTCCAGTATTCGTCTATAAATGCTATTGTTAGCGCTGACGTGGCTCTCGTGGTGTCAGGCATGGACATATCAGATATTAAAGGAACTCAAAGAATGATAAATGAGCTCTACGATCTCTTTGAAAAGAAAACTGGATTAGTAATGAATAAGGTTTTCACTGAGATTCTTCAGTCAAAGACGCATCGTGCTGACTTGGCTAAACAACTTCTGAACAGTTACAATCTTCCTTTGATAGAAATGATTCCTTGCTTCTGCGACATCTTAAGAGAAGGTGGAACCAAAATATTTGCCACAGAAAATCTTGAACATCCCTTCATTAAAATCTTAGACCGAGTAGCTACAACAATAGAAAATCTTTAGGCTCTTTTAAAGGAATTACGTGCAGTCTCATTTCTTTTGTGTGTGTGCGCACTGGGCTAGACCCCCCTCTAATATGATCCAAATATGAAATCTATCAATTGATAGGCAGAGACGGATATAGACTTGTCTGGAGCCTGTCTATTTGGAGCTAATTGGGCGTGATATTTTTGGATGCGTGCTGGTTAATTATCTCTCTCTTTTGAGCCAGCCTGAGATTCCCAGTTCTTTTAATCTTAATTATCTAAACGCTGGCGTGATTTTGCCGTTTCCGATGATTGCCACAAATATTGAAAGTATTCTTTGGCAAACTGGACCAGCCCCAAATGATTCGACCATATAACCAAAGTTGGTTTGTCCTCGCCCAAAAACAGCATTGCCTCCTTGCCATCAGCGATTACGCCTCCGCCGAACATGTGGTCTCTTACCCGCACCTCAGCCATGTTGGCAATCTTCTGCAGGTTCCAATCCTTCGCTTTCTTTGGCATCATGAAGAAGATTTTGACGTTTGCGTTTTGCAACTGCATCAGCAGAGGCGTGACTGCATCAGCCAATGCCTTGGGCAAGACAGGTGCCGCAACCATCAGTTCACTCTTCGTTTTTTCCACCATCTCCTTAAGTTTAGCCAAGGTGTTGAATTCGCCTCTGAGAATCCATAAGTCGGGTTTTTCTCTTATCTCGCGGCGTTCGTAGAAGGGTTCTAATTCGCTCGCAATGGTTTTTTCCCATGTTTTGACTTTGTCTTCAAGTTGCAGTTTCATTGCAGTCAATGCTTCGGAAGGCGCCTTAGGATAGTATCGGCTCGGTCTGCTATGCTCTGTTTCTATCCAACCCTTTCCTTCAAGTGAGGTCAAGGTCTCATAAACCTTTGAGTATGGAACCCGTGATTGCTTACTCACTTGACTGGCGGTTAAAACTCCCTTTTCTAACAGAGCCAAATATACTCGGCTCTCGTAGTCTGTGAGCCCAAGTTCTTGCAAGACCTTCTTCGTTTCCTCGCTCACCCGCTCTGTCATTGTAGTTGACCTCTCTTTCACCTTAGGAAAGGTTTGGAAACCTTCTTATACAGTGTATTTGAATTTCTCATAGTTAAATACATTACAAAAAACAGTGGTGTCAAATTGCAAGCGTTAAGGGAGGGGCAAAAGGAAGCCGAGTCCCACATCATAAAGCGTACCACTAGCCTTTGTCCTGAATGTCTCGAAAGACTTGACGCCAAAATTGTGGAAAGAAATGGGCAAGTTATAATCATGAAAGACTGTCCCAGTCACGGTCACTTCGAAGATGTCTACTGGTCCGACTACGAGCTCTTCAAGAGGTTTGAGAAATACGGTAAAGTTGGCAAGGGCGTGGTGAATCCGCGAACTCAAACCGTTAAAGGATGTCCCTACGACTGTGGACTCTGCCCCAATCATAAATCACACACGATTCTAGCCATAATCGATGTTACAAACGCCTGCAACCTTCAATGTTCAATCTGTTTCGCCTACGCGGGCAAAATCGGCTACTTGTACACGCCGACTCTTGAACAAATTAGTGAAGTTATGGACAATCTGCGCGCGAACATGCCTGTTCCGCCTCCTGCACTTCAACTTTCGGGCGGAGAACCAACTGTACGACCTGACTTTATAGAAATTGTCAAGATGGCTAAAGAGAAAGGCTTTAGACACATTGAAGTTAACACAAATGGAATTAGAATTGCAGATGAGAAGGACGGAGTCGAATACATTCGTCGGCTCAGAGATGCAGGCGCTGACACGTTTTATCTATCATTTGACGGCGTAACACCTGAACCCTATATCGGCAGGGCTCCAAGTCACTTAGACGAGAAAGGCAAGCAAGAATACGCCAAGTGGCTGTTCAATATTAAGCTAAGAGCTATACAAAACTGCCGCGAAGCAGAAATGCGTAGTGTCGTCTTGGTTCCTACAATCGTTAAGGGAATGAACGACCATCAACTCGGCGACATCATCAACTTTGCCATAAAGAACATCGATGTTGTCCGCTGCGTCAACTTTCAACCAGTCTCTTTCGCGGGCAGAACCGAACAGTGGGAGATTCAGAAGGGAAGAATCACTATACCCGAAGCCTTGCACAAAATCCAAGAACAAACAAGCGGGTTAATTAAAACGCAAGATTTCTATCCGGTTCCCTGCGTGGTCCCAATTTCAGAATTCTTGAACGCATATAAGATGAAGCCACATGTAGAATTCACACTGCATCCACACTGCGGAGCCGCCACCTACTTGTACGTGGAGAAAGGAAAAGCAATGCCCATAACTAAGCTAGCAAACGTTGACTCGTTCTTCAACGCATTAAGCAAAGCCGCCGAAGACATTCGACACAAACACAGAACCAAAGCAAAGCTGCGTGTGGGAGCGTCGGCGCTCAGAAACGTCAGGCTGAAAATTCTTCGTCAAGTCATGCCAGCGATATTACAGGGCAGTTATGAATCGCTCAGACCGTTTCATTACAAGAGTTTGATGATAGGTTTGATGCATTTCATGGACGCCTACAACTTTGACCTTGAACGCGTGCAACGCTGCGCCATAAATTACGGTTTTCCAGGCGGCAAAATAGTGCCCTTCTGCACAATGAACACGCTCCACAGACAAACACTAGAGAAACTGTACGCTGTTCCCTTGCCTCAAGAAAAGAAGAGGCGATAAAGACCAGAGAGAGCATAAATTGATGTCGGAAAACATTTTCCTTCAACGGTCTCTATTTCAAAAAAGAGCTTAGAAGACCAAGGATAAACGCTGAATTGCTGAGTTTTATGCTAGTTTTAATATTTTATGTTGTTCGGAGAAGCCAATGCCTTGATTTTCCTCAAGCCCACCGAGTTCTAGGTTTTTTTGAATTACTTTTTCTATGACCACTGCACCATTGCCTAAATATTCTTCTAATGCATGATTGAAGGAATCGAGTTTTTCGACTATTTCATGTCTTTGGATACAATGCTTATTTTCTAGATATTCATAGACGATTTGCGTGGCTTCTTGTCCCAAGATTTGGTTGAGCACCTCGTCTACGAGTTTGTTAAGTTTTTCGCTTGGGTTGTTCTGTGATTGAGGCTTGGACATCCAAAAAATCCCCCGTGTTGCTCAAATAAAGCAGTGTATTACGATTTAATAAACCTTGACGTGCAGACGTACAACACATATACAATCAAACTTAGGATGGTAGCCCAAGGGGAGATTTGAACATAAATCGTGGATTTTTCAGACGGTTTCTAAACATCAGAATAGCTTAGGAAATGGCGCAGTCTCCACTGTGCTCACCTTAATTATCTGAGGGATTTTTCCCGCTCGCCCAACCATTCCCCTATAAATAATAAGCACCCCTTCAACTCCGTCAATGGATAAAGCCTTTTTTACTCCGCGATTAATAGCTCCACGGCAATTTTTACCTTTGATTAGATTTCCAACAGCCGTGGCTGCAGCGTCAGCCAGTCCAGCATTCGTAGAGAAAATCGTGGCTGCCTCAGCTTCGCCGAAACTAAACGCGTGGCTGTATAAGCCAGAACTTGTAGCAACACCTATTGGAAAATTCTCTAATCTGAAACCGAAAGTTCTTGAAAGCGGCGAATCGCCAGCTGAAAGAGCAACGTCGATGGGTCTATTAGAGATGGCAGAAACTTCTCCTCCATTTTCTATAACAGCCACTTCACTTCCATTCAAAGTCATGTCCTTTACGGCAAGGTCAGCCAGCACTCCTGCAACCGCTGCCATGGGTCCCACATTTGCTTTTTCAGCTGCATCAGCCATTAACCTAACTACCAACGGTCCTTTATCCACAGGAAGGGGTCGAAAGGTGTAAAGAAATATTGGATGAATTCTGCTGTATTCTTCCAGTTTCTTTCTATGATACCTAATTGATGATATGGCTGTTTTAACGGCTCTTTCATTATCTGCTATTATGGTGCAGTTTGTTTCTTTATACTGAAAAACTTCTTTGAATAGACTTTTTGCCTTCATTAAGTATCCTTCAAGTTTTCAAATTATTTTGAAAGTGCCGATTGTAGTTGCCTTGTGGAATTAATCTTATAGCCCTCGCTGGACATGCATTAACGCAGGTGCTGCATGTTTTACCGATGCATTTTTCTTTGTTAAAAGCCACTGAGAAATCTTCTGCGAAAGTTATGGCGTTTACTGGACATAAGGAGACGCAGGCGCCGCAGTCAAAGCATTTTTCTTTGTCAACTTCAATTAGTTCAGGTATTGTAACTGTGACGCCTTTCTCACGGAATGCATTGGTTACTTTCTCGAAATGTGTTGAAGGTATTTCTGCGAGAATTTCTCCACCTTGCGGCTCAATGTGCGCGCTTATGATGTTGAAAGGGACTCCTTGTTCGAGAATTACTTGAGCGGTTATTGGTTGTTCAACAATTTTCTCCGAGAATTTGAGTAGAATTCTAACCATGTTTTTCACCTTCCTATAAGTTTAGAGATATCTTCTGAAGTAATTATTCCCAACACTTTTTTGTCATGGTCTATTACAGGCAAGGCTGAAATATTGTGTTGTGCCAGCTTTCTTGAGGCTGCTTCTAATGATTCATTAGGTGTAGTTGTCACTACTTTCCTAACGATTACTTCGGCTAGTTTCCTTTTTCCTTCAGCGACTGCTTTAGTAATGTCCCATGAAGTCACGACTCCACTTAGTTTTCCTTGATTATCAACTACAACTACGTGATTAACGGAACGAGTAATGATCCGCTGAGCGACCGCCGTTATTTCTTCATCCTCCTTACAAGTGACGGCTGCATGCATTACGGCACTGGCAAAAGCAATTTCTTCGGTTTGTTTCATCGGCTTGAACACGGTGTCGGTTGGAAGACTTTCAACAGGTGCAGACAGATAAAAGGAAGCATTTTCAATCCAAGACTTCAATGTTTCAGCAATATTCCTCGCTGTTTTCAAACTTGAGAGAGAGCTAACCTTAACTTTTTTATCGCCAATGGTTATTTCACCCGACTTCAATTCTTTGTAGCTTACTTTCCCAAGCTTTGGACGGTCTCTGCGTGGGATACCGTAGTCGACTATATTTGTTAGGATTTCTTCGTCTTGTATAGCTGTCTTTTTGGCTAATCCCTCGTTTAAGATGGGAATGGGTACACCTATTCCAACGTAGAGGGTTGCTCCATACTTAGTAAATGATGCTCCGCGAAGGAATTCTGGTTTCATTTTCTTACAGTCTCCACGAACCATGAGAGTACCATTAAAGTTTCCAGGTTCATGTTGGGTACCCTCTCCTATGATGTAACCTTGAGCACCACCTAGGAAGATACGGGTTCCAATCCCTATGCTTTCATAGTCTGGGTCATTCATTAAGGGGTTCAGAGCTCCTGCGCCAGAATATGTTGCATTTCTAAATCTTGGAAGAAGCTTGCCCATGTAGGTGTAAATGGTTTCATCGCGGCTATTCGTAGCACAAGAGTAATGTTGATAACAGTTGCGAAAATTTAGTAGATAAAATTGATTTAAGTCATCTTTTGTGATCGTTGTTTTGAGTTTGGTTCTTGGGTAACAGTCAGTTCCATAAGCTGTGGCTCTGAGTTCGACTTCTTCTCCCCTGATTAGATCTTCGATCAAGTGGCCGCCGCCATATTCGAAGGGTCTCGTTTCAGACATGCATGTCGCTCCAATGTACAGGTCTACAGCCGCGCCTGGATGGCAAACCTCAACGTCGTTTATCCATGCTCTCTGAATCTTGATAGGGGGGTCAGAGTGTCCAAGGTTAATGACAGCACCAGATGAACACATCGCTCCAAAGGTTCCAGTTGTAACGACATCAACTTCTTTAAATGCAACTTCAACGCCGCTGCTTTCCACGAGCTTTTTCATTTCTTCAGCGGTTAAAACCTGGACATCACCCGTCTTTATTTTTTCATTAATTTCGGCTATAGTCCGCCTATTTTTGTTCACGCTTTCTTTTCGCTTCAGTCTTGATACCTCCAGATGAGGTTAAGTAACAAGAAAGTTCTTCAATTAATAATTTCTTGAAAAAAATATTCCAAAAAGAATACATTTCCATCTGTCTACCACATTTGAAAAATGCTGGGTTCAACGCAAAACAGAGAATTCTAAACTAGCTGTTGAAAGTCAAAGCCATAAACTTATGCTGAGATGTTGTTAACCTTCTTTGAGGACGCCGCCCACATCTGCAGATTGCACGAGAAATGAATATCGCGTGAGGTAGCTTTTTTTAACCCTTGGTTTTTTTGGTTTCCACGATTTTAAACGGCTTTTAATTTCTTTCTCAGTTAGCTTCACGTTTAGAGTTCTTTTCGGGACATCGATTGAGATGATGTCTCCGTTTTTGACGGCTGCTATTGGACCGCCTTCAGCTGCTTCTGGTGAAACGTGGCCTATGCATGGTCCTCGAGTGGCTCCTGAGAACCTGCCATCTGTGACAAGGGCAACCGATTCGCTTAGACCCATGCCCGCTATCGTGGCTGTTGGCAAGAGCATTTCTGGCATGCCTGGGCCTCCCCTAGGTCCCTCGTACCTGATGACGACCACATCACCTAGCTGGATTTTATTGTTTTGTATGGCTTTAATGGCATCTTCTTCTGAATCGAAAACCTTGACTGGACCTTTGTGTATGAGCATCTTAGGCGAGACTGCGGCTGTTTTCACCACTGCTCCTTTTGGCGCGAGGTTTCCAGTCAGTATGGCTATTCCGCCTTCTTTGTGAACTGGGTCGGTTAATGGGCGAATAACTTTTGTGTCTAGAACTTTAGCGCCCTCAATGTTTTTGCCAACGGTTTTCCCTGTGACTGTAAACGCGTCTACGTGAAGGAGATGTTTTAACTCTTTCATGAGCGCTGGCAGGCTTCCAGCGGCATCTAAATCTTCTAAGGCGTAGGGTCCGCTTGGAATCATGTCACATAGATGAGGAACACGCCTACCAACTTCGTCAAAAACTGTGAGAGGCAAAGAAATTCCAGCTTCTTTGGCGATGGCTAAAAGATGCAAGACAGCGTTGGTTGAGCCTCCTAATGCCATGTCCACCATGATAGCGTTTTCAAAGGCTTTTTCAGTCATTATGGCAGAAGGCTTCAAATCAGTCTGCACCATTTCAACAATTCTCTTTCCAGCCTCCTTGGCTATTCTCAATTTTAGTGCACTTACAGCTAGAGAGGTGGCGCAGTAAGGCAGAGACATGCCTAGGGCTTCTGTTGCACAAGCCATAGTGTTGGCGGTGAACATGCCGCAGCATGCTCCACATCCTGGACAAGCAGTATTCTCCAGTTTCTTCAACTCGTCTGCACTCATTTTGCCTGCAAAAAATTTTCCAACGGCTTCAGGGACAGCAGCATAACTAATCTTTTTTCCATCTAACCAGCCTGCGAGCATGGGTCCTCCAGTTACAACGATAGCTGGTACATCTAGCCTAGCCGCAGCCATAAGCATGCCTGGAGTAATTTTATCGCAGTTTGTAACCAAAACTACACCGTCGAGTCTGTGTGCCTGAACCATAATCTCAACTGAGTCAGCAATTATCTCCCGCGAAGGCAGAGAATACCGCATTCCTTGGTGACCCATAGCTAATCCATCGCAGACAGCTATTGTATTAAATTCAAAGGGTGTGCCGCCTGCGGCTATTATTCCTGTTTTCACTGTGTTGGCGATTTCGTTTAGATGCATGTGTCCTGGCACTAGGGTTGTGAAGCTGTTTGCTATGCCTATGAAGGGTTTGTCTATGTCTTGGTCTGTAAGCCCTAAAGCCTTTAACAGTGCCCTATGAGGCGCCCTTTCCACTCCGCGTTTAATTTCGTCGCTTCTCAAACAGTAGCCTCCAATGTATGCGTATGCCTAGATATGAAACTAAAACCTGTATAAAAGCTATGAAGAAGTGATGAAACAATTTTTGTGTGTGTGTGCGCACAAGGCGAGACCCCCCTCTAATATGATCCAAATATGCTCCAAATATGAAATGTATCATTTGATAGGCGCTGGAGTGAGCATAAACTTTATATTTAATATTACCTCTGGTTATGGGAGTTCACATATGAGGAATGATAAATGGGGTATTACTTTATCCAACCGCTTCCCTGAAAAAATACGAATTTTTGACACCACCCTAAGAGATGGCGAACAAACTCCCGGAGTTTCTTTAACCCCTGAAAACAAACTCAGAATTGCTAAGCGCTTAGACGAGCTTGGAGTTGACGTTATCGAAGCTGGCTTTGCTTCTTCTTCAGAAGGCGAAATGAAGGCGATAAAGCTCATCAAAAAAGAAGGCTTAAGAGCTGAAATAAGCAGCGGTTCAAGAGGGGTTAAAGGGGACATCGACGCCGTGGTAGAGAGCAGCGCTGACAGCGTGCATCTCATCATTCCAACTTCAGACCTGCATCTCAAATATAAATTAAATAAAACTAGAGAAGAGGTTCTAAAAATTACTGAAGAATGTGTTCAATACGCTAAAGACCACAGACTAATCGTTGAGCTCTCAGCCGAGGACGCCACAAGAACCGACTTGAACTTCGTGAAAAAGTTTTTCACCACAGGCATCGCAGCAGGAGCTGACAGAGTTTGTCCATGTGACACCGTCGGGGTTCTAACTGTTGAAAAAGCTTACCAACTCTTCTCAGATATGAGAGAAGCCTTCCCAAATGTTCTCATCAGCGCCCACTGCCACAACGACTTCGGCATGGCCGTGGCCAACTCCATTGCAGCCTTAAGAGCTGGAGCCAATCAAGTACACGTAACCATCAACGGATTGGGAGAAAGAGCTGGAAACGCTTCTCTAGAAGAAATTGCAGTCGCTTTAAAGGTGCTTTACGACTTGGAATTACCAATCAAAACCGAGCTTCTCTATAGCACCTCGCGTTTAGTGGCTCGATTAACCGGAGTCTATGTTCAGCCCAACAAGGCTATTGTAGGCGAAAACGCTTTCACCCACGCGTCTGGCATTCACACACACGGCGTGTTAGCTCACCCTTCTACGTATGAGCCTATTTCCCCCGAGTTGGTGGGTGTCACGAGGCGAATAGTAGCTGGGAAACTCTCGGGCATGCATGGCATCAAAGCAGCCCTTGAAGAAATTGGGTTGCACCCAACCGAAGAACAGCTCAAGGAAATCTTTTCACGGGTCAAAAACTTAGGAGACAAGGGAAAGAAGGTTATGGACGCAGATTTGTTGGCTATGGCAGAGGCAGTTATGGGCTTGCAAAAGGCTAGGCCAATACAACTCCTAGAGGTAAGTGTGGTCACAGGAGACAAGGTTACGCCAACCGCCTCTGTTCGACTCAAACTCAATGGTAAAGAAGTATCTGGAGCAGCCATTGGCGTTGGACCCGTAGACGCTGCACTTAACGCTGTAAAAAAAGCTATACAGGCTGTTGAGCCCATCCATCTGGAGCAATATCATGTTGAATCAATTACAGGCGGGACAGACGCCATGGTAGAGGTTGTTGTGCGCCTACGGAAAGGTGACAGAACAGCCACAGCTATGGGAGTAAGAGAGGACATAGTTATGGCGAGTGTTGAAGCTGTGATCAGCGGTATGAACGTGCTTATGGCAGACTACAACAAATCTAGCGACAACCGGGTTGGGAAAGAAAATGGCAAATGAGGGATTGGCTGGCAAAAACTTTTTTAAGGAAGAATGCGTAGGAATAGACGCAACACCA
>Ga0315280_10001525_pt1 | contig 39536 bp, 47 predicted proteins | sample YL17G06_40_MG_FD_203697 | JGI IMG/M metagenome (GOLD analysis project Ga0315280, IMG submission 203697) | Sediment microbial communities from Yellowstone Lake, YNP, Wyoming, USA - YL17G06_40 | ecosystem: Environmental > Aquatic > Freshwater > Lake > Sediment | place: USA: Wyoming | collected... | reverse complement strand
AGATTAATGATAGCAGTAAGCGGTGAAAGAAGACTTGGATTGGTTGGTTTTGAATGGAAGGAAAAGACCATGGTTCGATTTCTGCTGTACTTGTCGCAAGTCATTCCGTGGGAAACTAGAATGTCCCCCATCATTCAGCTTTATGCAGGAGCGTTGAGCATGGAAAGCGGGAAAGTGTTCTAGTAGTTGACCATAACCACTTCTTTTTTCCCCACTTTCTTGCATGATGTGTCCCAACATAACATGCGAGATTCTAAGCCCCTTTGGTTAACCTGAACAACGCCTAGTCCATGCAAGCCCCTGAGAGTTAACAGAACCCACTTTCATAATGCTTATATTCAAGCTTGGCTTACTCTCACGTGGTATATCATGATGCGAAAAGGCGACTAAAAGTAAGGACTTCGGGAGATATCTCCACTCTTGTCGGATGCGGGATAATTCCGTAATAACCAAAGCCTGAAAACTGTTATTAGGTCAGCCCTGCAAGTCGTTAATGGTGAGCTGCATGTCCGTGACTTTGCGTGATGCTCAGCATCTCTGCTGGAAGAATTTTAGAAAAATAAACGATAAACTTGATCCTGAACGTGGCAAAGGCTGGACGCCCTTTGTAATGGTAACTGACTTGCTTGAAGAGGCCGGGGAAGTGGCTGCCGTAGTTAAAGGGTTGGAGGGGTTTAAGCCGCCTGATAAGCCCAAAACAAAGGAGTTGCTGGCGACCGAGCTCTCAGACCTTCTCTACATAATCTTCGTCCTAGCTGAGCATTATGGCATAGAACTGGAAGAATCATTTCTGCAGACAGTGAACGACTACATACTGAGATTCATCAAGTAATATTCTGCACTAGTTCTTTTTCCCTGAAAATATGAGGAGTACCGGGTATTTCATTCCGTAACTGTCTATCAATCGGCCTAGATTTTTCTCTACATTCTCATCGAACCAGACCTGCGCAAACCCCAAGTTCTGCTTTGCAACTCCCGGCGAAAACCAAATGCCTGTATCAAATCTTTCCACGTGAACGCTTTTGAGGTCGGCGTTTTTCATGGCTTCAACTATCTCACCTCGGCCAAAGAAGAAGTCTCCGCTTTCCCTATGGAGCCTAATATAAGTCTCTTCAGCCTCGTTTCTTGCCCGCGTGCTTAACTCAGTGAGGCACACCTTCCTACCTTTCTTGACAATACGAGCCATTTCTTTAGCGATCTTGCCCATGGTTCTAGGTTGTTTCAGCTCTTCAAGAAGACGGTAGCTCGCAACCAAGTCAGCGGCTTCATCAAATATGACGCTTTTGAGGTCGGCCGCATCTATTTGGATAAAGGTCACTTTGTTCTTCACACCATACTTGTCTAGACGTCCCATGAATTCCTCCAAATATTCTTCAGAGATATCCACAGCGACCACTTTTCCATGTGCACCCACGGTTTTCGCCAAAGCAGCAGTAAATCCACCTTGTCCACAGCCCAAGTCAACAACCGTCATGCCTTTCTGCACACCGATTTCCTGGGCAAGCTTCATCTTCATTTCAAAAATGGCATCCTCAAGGACCTCAGAATCTGATATGTTCCAGCCCATCTAACCTCTCCGACACATACATCAGCCTACTTCTTTAATAACAGTACTCAGAAAAAAGAATCGAACGCGCCAAGTTTTCGCTTCTGAACCGCCTTGCTCCGGACGAAGACTAGTGCTAAAGCTGATTGAAAGAATCAAAGAGGAATACGGGGACAAGATTGAAGTGGAAATCTATCGCGGAGTCTCCCCGAAACTGAAGGAATACGGGATAGAGACGAGCCCCGCAATTGTGATTGACAAGGACATACGGATCATCGGAGTCTGCCCAAGCGAAGAAACACTAAAAGAAGCCCTGAGAGAAGCAGGACTATAGACGATCCAATTCGGAAATTTTCAAGATTGTTTAAACTGAAGCCCAATGAGAAGATCTTGGTTCAGTGTAGAGTGAAGCGCGGGCCATCAGACTCCTAGGAGATTTCAGGTAGCCGTGTCCTCAGAAAGTTCTCAGGTTGAAATTCTGGTTCACTGGACAACGCCTGACTGAAAAAACGAGAGGGGCCTATCAACTATAACAGGTCCCGAACCAGTTAAAATTGACATTCTAACACCCGCTAAGACACAGGTAATCAGATAATGAAGACGATAACTCTAATTGTTCGACAGACAAAAATAAGTAAACTGTTTCCAGAAGGTCTACAGCTTCGTTTGACCGATGATGCCTGCACTATAGATGCGATAAAAGCTTTTGACGAGGAAATAGATAGAAGGGTCCGCAAATTTCCAGTGAAAGGATTCAAAAGTCTGCTTCACATGGTTTATCATCCCCGCGAGGAAAGATTCTACAAGAAGGTTGCAATTCAAGCACACGTCAAGTCGAAGCCATTTCTGAACATAAGAGAAGACCCGAAGATGCCCCTGCCAGATGAAACAATGATAATTCTAATTCCGGAGGGCGGATGCACAACGGACTGGGAGCAGCCAGTTTAGAAAAAGAGTAGAAAAAAAAGACTGCTACAACTTCTTATAAACCATGTCTGTCTCTCTTACACGCTGTACGACCTTTAAGCCTATGCTTTGCCCAGCTTCAGCCTTCGCTACATTCTCATGCTCAATCTGCATGGAATCAACAACCTGTTCAAAATCAGTTGTCGGTCCCTTAACAACTATAGTGTCGCCCACGTTTAAAGGCGCTTTAAGCTCGATAACGGCGACGCTGATTTTCGAAAAGAAATGTGTTATGCGGCCGACCTCGACAACATTTTCCTCTTCCAAACACTTCAGCCTCTGACAAAATAATAAGGACGCATCTACATAAATAACTTATTCAACAATCACGCCTTCAAGATAAGTTGAGAAGGCTTTCACAACCTCCACCTTCAAGACTTTGCCAAGCAGTCTATCCTTGCTTTTTACTGCAACCGGTTTGTAGGCAAAATTGCGACCAACCCAAGAACCTGAGAACTTGCCAACCTCATCAAAGAGGATTTCACCCGTCCACCCAACCCAACGCTGATTCCTTTCAAAGGCCACTTTCTTGGCGACTCTTGCTGCCATTGTGCTCCTACGCTTGATTTCGGACAGTGAAACAAACTCTTTCTGCATCGCAGCCGCATGCGTTCTCGGTCTTGCAAAAAACTTAGAAACATTTATTATGTCAGGCTTAACTTCTTCAATCAACCGTAAAGTCCGGCGGAAGGCTTCTTCCTCCTCGCCTGGAAAACCACATATGACATCTGTTGCAAGAGTCAATTCTGGAAAACCGGCTCGAAAAGCCTTCACTATCATTCTAAAGTCATCCACAGAATAGAACCGACGCATATGCTTCAGAATCTGATCATCACCACTCTGCACTGGCAAGTGAACAAACTTGAAGACTCGCTCACTTCGGAATGCCTGAACCAAGTCTTTCAGAATATCTAGAACATTGTTAAGTGTCATCATGCCCACGCGAACCTTAAAATCCCCCTTAACATTGCATATGGCATTAAGCAGTTCAGCAAGGTTTGTGCTCTTATCTCTCCCATAACAGGCAGTATCCTGCGAAGTGATCCAAAACTCTCGCGAACCCATGCGCAGGTCTTCTTTTACTCTCTGAACAATCTCTTGAACACCATAGCTTCTCAGTCGTCCTCTAGCGAACACGACGCAGCAGTAAGCACAGGAACCTAAACATCCATAGTTCACCGGGATAATGCTTATCACCGGACTCAGTTGTAAGCGAGGAAGAGTGAGCTTGGGCTTATCACCTAAATATGCCTGAATGTCGAGCACTCTTTCCCCCTTTGAAACACGGTTCACGATCTCCACAATCTTTTCGCCCGCTGCGGGACCCACAACTCCTTCAAACCGTACTTCTCTGCACAATCTTTCATAGTTAATTAAGGGCAAGCATCCTGCAACAATCAGCTTCTTGTCCTTCGGGACCCTTCTTGAAATTTCGATCATGCGGTTTTCCGTAGGCCCTTTCACCGCACAAGTATTGTAAACAACTACATCTGTAGCTGAAACAGAACTGGCCAGTGCGTACCCAGCTTGGGCTAGACAACCGCTCAGCACTGCTCCGTCTGCCAAATTTGTGGAGCAACCAAAGCTCTTAACGAAGACCCGCAAGGTCACCCATCGCGTCACATCAAATGCTTTAACAAGCAATAAAAACATAAGGGTTGCCAGTGGAAAGAATTTACAGAAATTTGACAGCGAATCTGGGCAAGCTTTAAAAAGGCCTGTCTGGACATATTTAAATCATATTTACAGCATATTATATAGAAGTATAAGTTTCCAGCCTGCTTTCTGATGTTTGCGCGGAGGGAGATGAATTGAAGTTAATTACTCTCTATGTGCCTGAAACTTATCTCAAGGCATTAGATCAGCTTGTAGGTGAAAGATTCTATCCGAACAGGGCTGAAGCCATCCGGGTAGCTATCCGTGACCTGATAAATGATGAACTCTGGCGGAGAATCCGAGTTGGCTAAAATGCATCCAACTGAAAACGCGTTGAAATACACTTGGCACGACGCGGGAAATCAGGGCATTCGACAACCCGGCTACTGTCACATAGCAGTGATCGGCGTTGGCGGAGCAGGCAACAACACCGTAACCAGACTGATGGAGGCGGACATAACATGCGCAGAATGCATAGCAATAAACACGGACGCTCTTCACTTAAACGCTTCAAAAGCTAACAAAAGAATACTCATAGGGGAAAAGCTTGCCAAAGGTCTTGGCGTAGGCGGTAATCCCAAGCTTGGCAGAGCCGCAATTGAAGAATCACGGAAACGCATTGAAGAGCTACTTTCAGATGTGGACATAGCGTTCATAACAGCCGGTTTAGGCGGAGGAACAGGAACAGGAGCGGCTCCAGTCGTTGCAGAAATTGCAAGAAGAAAAGGGGCCATAACCGTAGGCGTTGTAACCACACCCTTCCGCATTGAAAAAGGCCGAAACGAATACGCTGCAAATGCGTTGACCGAAATGCGAAGACAATGCGACACCGTGGTCGTAATCGATAACAACAAGCTCATGCAGCTCGTCCCCCAGTTACCCATAAGCGAAGCCTTCAGAGTTGCAGACCAAGTCTTGGCAAACATGATCAAGGGCATTGTGGAAACGATCTCAACCCCGAGCTTGATTAACCTAGACTTTGCAGACTTCAAAACCATCGTAAGCCGCGGCGGGGTTGCCGTCGTCGGCGTGGGTGAATCTGACGCGCCGAACAGAGCGGAAGAAGCCGTGCGAAACGCTCTAAGAACACCACTGCTAGACGTGGACTACGCTGGCGCCAAAGGAGCCCTAATTCACGTCACAGGCGACAACCAAATGACAATCGAAGAAGCAAACCGCGTTGGAGAAATAGTAACCGAAATGATGGACTGCAATGCCCTCGTCATCTGGGGCGCAAGAGTAAATCCCCAACAAGACAGCAAATTAAAAGTCACACTTGTCATGACAGGCGTAAACTCGCCACACATACTAAGCGGGTTCGGAACGATAGCGCCGCAACTCTTCAATCTTGAACCTTATGCTGAGCCTGAAAAACAATCAGGCATCAAGCTAGACCTCTATCAAATGGAGAATTTCTAGCACCCTTTCCGCTTTTTTCTTTTCTCTCCTCGGCTTCTAAAACTGAAATCTCTTTGTGCGAACTGCAAACATTCTTTTCAGTCTCATAGTTATGGGTATTGCTCTACCGAACGGTTGGCACAAACCTTTGCTTATGGCTTCAACCACATCGTCTGCACTCAATCCGGCATCGACCACAGTATAGGCGCACCCTATTTCTGGACCGTAGTGAGCGTCACTGCCGGCAACACGCGCCTTTCCGAGATGCGAAGCAATTCGTTCATTTTGCCTTACAGTATAGTCAAAGGGAATTGCTGAAGAGTTTATCACTTCAACCGCGTCAAACTTCGAACTTGTGAGCCTACCCAAGCCTCCTTTGAAAAGCCCCACTGGGTGGCACGCTATCGCAATGCCGCCGCTTTCATGGATCTTGTCTACAGTCTCATCTACGGCCAGCCCCCGTGGTATCAGCCCTTGAACATTAAGTCCCACAACATGTCCATCTGAACTTGTAATCTCAATCCCGGGAACAATAAGAAAATCACTCTCCCTAGCTATTTTCAGTGCGCCGTCAAGTCTATCATGATCTGTCAGCGCAACTCCGTCTAACCCACGCCTTCTTGCATGGGAAACAAGCTCTTCGGGCGTAATTGAAGAGTCAGTAGAGTAATAGCTATGCACATGCAGGTCAATTTTCAATTGCAAAATTTCACAGCCATAATAGAGCCCTAGGCGGTTTTTGCCAAGTTTTCTCTGATCTTCTCCAATCTGTCTTCCAATTCTTCTGCGTCAGCGTCTATCTTTTTGAATATGGGTTTTGCTTTGGCTATTTTGTGGTCAGCCGGTAAGGGCCTCAAGGCTTCTTCCCACTTCTGTCCATGAACGCTTCCGGGAAGGTTGAGGGTTTTCCAAATCTCTTCTGCAGCAAATGGTATGAACGGAGCTGAAATTATTGCCAGAGCTTTGACAAATTGTGCTGCAACGTAAAGGATGTTTGCCGCTCCGCTCCTGTTCTTCTTGATAAGGTTCCATGGTTCCTTCTCGTTTAGATACTGGTTTCCAACACGGCCTATGCTTATCACTGTGTTCGTTGCAGATTGCAACCTGCAGTCTTCCATCTCTTTTGCAATTGTCTCCACTTTCTCTTTCAAAGTCTTAAGAGCCTGCTCAGCATCTACGTCCAAGGCTTCAGTTTTAGGAATTTCACCGTTAAACTGCGTGTTAATGAATGTTAATGTTCTGTGAATGAAGTTGCCAAAAGTGTCGTTCAAGTCCGCGTTGACTTTTTCGATGAACAGTTCCCACGAGAAGTTCGAATCCTTCGTCTCAGGCCTCGTGGCCATTAGGAAGTAGCGCCAATAGTCTGCTGGAAACAGTTCGAGTGCTTCGTCAATCCATATGCCGATTTTCTGGCTTTTAGAAGCTTTTTCACCTTTAAACTGCAGAAATTCTGTTGCCGACACGTTCCACGGCAGATTGTAGTCTTCACCTGAAGCCAACAGCAATGCAGGAAGGATTACTGTGTGGAAAGGAATGTTGTCTTTCCCAATGAAATACAGGGTCTTAGCATTCTTGTCGAACCAGTATTCTTTCCATTTTTCGGGCTTTTGACGGTTTTTGAAGTATTCGATTGTTGCTGAAACATATCCTAGAACAGCTTCAACCCAAACATAAACTGTCTTGTCTTCAGCTCCGGGGAAAGGTGCGGGAATTCCCCAGCTGACATCACGTGTTACAGCTCTGGGTTCCAATCCTTCTTTTATCAATTTTAAGCTGAAGTTCTTGGCGTTATTTGGCAACCGATCGTTACCATTAAGGTAGCTGTTGATCTCCTGAGAAAGCTTGGGTAGGTCAAAGTACCAATGCTTGGTTTTCCTTATGACCGGACTAGACTTGCAAATTGTGCAGTAGGGGTCAATGAGCAGTGTTGGCTCCAGAAGTCTTCCACATTGTTCACATTGGTCACCCCGTGCACGCTCGTAACTGCAGTATGGACATTTTCCTTCGACAAATCTATCCGGCAGAAATCGGTTGCATCTTTCACAGAAAAGCATCTCAGTTTCTTTGGTAAAGATGTATCCATTGTCGTAGATTTCCATTAAATGTTTTCGCACGAACTCTTTATGCACAGGGTTTTCAGTCCTTGTGTAATTGTCAAAAGATATTCCCCACCTTCCAAGTAGCCCAACGATCTTAGCGTGGTTTCTGTCAGTCAACTCTTTAGGAGAGATACCTAAACGTATGGCCTCAACCTCTATTGGCGTTCCATGCTCATCCGAGCCGCTTACCATCACGACATCTTCGCCCTTCAACCTACAATATCTAGCAAAGACATCTGCAGAAAGGAGAGAACCCACCAAGTTGCCAAGGTGCGGAGTAACGTTTAGATAAGGCCAGGCGGAAGTGACTAGAATCTTCTCGAGCTTCACGGTGTTTCCAACATCCAACATGGTAGTTAGTAAGAGATTGCAAGTTCTATTACTTAGGCTATTCGTTTTTCCATAGCATTCTGGCATAATTCCTAACGTGCAGGATGTTGATCTATTCATCCCTGCCCAAGTCGGTAGATATTAGGCATCTATTTTCTAAGTTCATATAGGTTAAATAAGATGGGCTTCATACCTTCAACACCTGTTGGCGGCGGGTACAAGTAATGTTAGATTTCATAGTGTGGATCTTTTGGTTTATCTTTGGTGCGTACAGCTTCTGGTTCTTTACCCGAGCCAAGAAATTAGAACCTTTGACTCTAGACGACCTTGTCATTCTCTGGAAAATACATAGGCAACAAGCAGAATGTGACGTACCGCTCTCCAAGGTGAAACCGATCATGAAAAATCACTCGAACGAGTTTTCAGGTTTCAGATGCGAATGTGGGTACGAATACTTGTCAAAACGTCTAATAGTTCAGAGACATGCACTTGAGCGCAACATGTTTATTTCCACATCAATGAACAGAACGGAAAGCACATCCATTTTAAGGACATAATCCAGCCCAAGAGATGGGGCGTAGGCAATGAGGCGATGCTGAGTTATTGAACTGCAAATATGTAAGAGATCACTGTTCCTTCGTGAAAATTAAGAAACAAGAAATTTGGATAGTTGGCCAATGGGATGCTGAAACTAGCAAACAAGGGAAAAAGATGCCAATTTGTCTGCTTGCATGTGGAATTTCCTCTTTGTCTCGGGGTAAGTCATCTAAGTCAATTATAAAGCCCTCATGCCCTTACCTTTATTATAATCATCTTGCCGAGAAGATTTTCTCGAACGAATGATTATCGTGAGTGTACCTGAAACGATGGCCATCAATAAAATTGCGGCTGATGAAAATTCTGGTATGGTTGCCGTTAAATCTTCCAAAAGAATATGTTCTCTTGCATCTATTGCACCGGCAAGCCTGTGACGGATGTATCCGCTGTAGTCAATGATGAACGTGGTTGGGATATATTTGACATTATAGCTTTCGGTTACTCCATTTATGTCTCTGGCAACGATTCCTGTGAAATTGCACAGTTCCCTGAACGCTCGAAGTTGGTCATCAGTATCGCCGCCTATTGTAATTGTGTTGTTGCTGACACCGATTAGAATGAAGACAACTTCGTCTTCAAAATGCCGAGATACATTGACAAGGGCATTAACTTGGACCCTGCAAATGATTGAACGAGTGGCTATGAAAGTCAAGACCACAGCAGTTCCTTTGAAATCAGTGAGTGAAAAACGATGCCCATCCACATCCGTAAGCGTGAAAAGTGGTGCCATAAGCTGAAACTCAGCTTGAACTGACATCACTGGAGATAACCCATTCATTAAAATCAAGACAAACAATAATGCCCAGCTAAGACTCTTCATAATATTCACTTAACACCAACCAGATCGATGTCGCACTAAAAAATCCCCGTGTAATATTCCTATAGAAAAGTAATATACCGGGCCGATCGTTCAGCTTCGCAACGTTCAGAAGACAAAGGGCTTAAAAAAAGCTTCGACAGGACTAAGCTAATGGGAAGTTGCCACAATCAAACAGATGTGCTCAAACCAAAGGTTCCACACAAAAATAGTATATTGTCGCTCACGTAAAGTCTGAGGGATAGAGCCATGTTTGGCTCAACATATTTGTGCTCGATGTGAAACTGGCTCAAGTTTCTCTTCTGTTAATCTCTTGCTCGATTCAAGACGCTCATTCTATTTTGGAAGGCAGTAACTAAGTCGTCTACCAATATTCCTTGCATTTCCTTTGGAAGCACTTTAACATGTTCCTCGAAAACCTTGGACATCTTCACTTCCAACTCTCTTCTCCTCTTGAGCGGCATGCCTTGCTTCAAGGATTTTCCTCCGATTTTGATATAGAGAGACAGTTGTTCTCATTTAACTGGCTTATGAAATCTAACATAATATTTAAATTCTAGATTCTGAATATTGATTATGGATCAGTTTGAGGGAGAACTAATGACAAATCCAAGAGTTGAAGATTGGATAGCTGCAAAGTGTGAGAGTGAAAAGACAGGAAAGCTCTACCTGTTTGAATGGGAGAACTTCACTGAGTTCTGCAAAAACAGAGGAAAGGATAGCTCTAAGTTTGTTGATGATTACAGAGCTGTCAAATATCAGGGAGAAATGCAGAGGGAGATCTTTCTTGAGGAATGGCAGGATCTTATCAGGGCTTTCCCTTCTTGGCTGAAACAAAAGAATTTTGCTCCTTTGACAGTCAAGAATTGTCTGACAGGTCTAAAGAGTTTTCTGAAATATTGGAAGATCCCTCTAGATGTGGACTTGCCTAAACATGCCTGTGTGATTTGGCATAATCGTGACATAACAAGAGAGGAAGTCAAGCAGATCCTGACCTTTGCTTCTGCAAGAGACAGAGTGATTTGGCTTATCTTGGCTGAGAGTGGAATGAGAGGAGATACCTGTGTGAGGTTGAAGTATTGGCAGATCAAAGAGGACTTTGAAAAGAACATTGTTCCAATGAGGATCCTCACACCTAGCTCAACTTTGAAGGATCATGTTGGAGACAGATGGACATTCATTGGTGAAGATGGAGTGAGGGAGCTGAGGAGTTACCTTCAGAGGAGACTGCCTTTGAAGGATGATGATTACATTTTTGTCACTGAGAAGCAGGGAAGAGTGAAGGGAGAACAGTTCAGTCCTGCAAGTATATCTGTGAAGTTCAATAGGCTTGTTCAGAAATTAGGGATTGATAAGTCTGTTACCAAGAAAGGAGAGCGTCCAAAGCCTAAGAAAATCAGGATGCATGGACTGAGAAAATATTTCTATAACAACATCAAAGCTGATGGCGAATACAGAAAATTTTGGTTTGGACACTCTCTTGGAACTGCTGGCAGCTACATCAGCAGAGACATTGAAGAGCACAGGAAAGAATATGAGAAGGGCTATGAACATCTACGGATCTTTGAACCTTCCTTCCTAGATCTTAAAGATCTCACTACACAGCTCAGGAGAAAAGACTTGGAGATCAAGGAGCTGAAGGACTCTGTGGAAAAACTGTCACCTGTCCTAGAGTTTGTAAATTCCTTCAAGAAGAATGAGGATCTGCAGATCTACATCAAGACCATGATGGATACAGAGAGAGTAGTCAAAAAGAGGAAGGAGCCTCTGCATTCTGACTTGTCAGAAGAGAATGCTCAAAAATTTGAGAGTCTTGCTGATGATCTCTCTATTGCCTTAGCCAAACTCTTCAAGAAACTATTGACTCAGCCATAATGCTGACTCTCTTATAACATTTCATCTTCAAATGTCCCTTCCCAAATCATTAGAAGAATTGTTCGATACAGAAACAATGCAAGTGTGAACAAACATAGATAGTCATTGTTGATAGGTTCATGTGAAAGGGTGCTCCAACAAAAAAAGGAAGCCTAAATTAAGCTTCTTATTTTTCAATTATGAAAAGCTGATTGAGAAGCATATTAACGATAAGCTAGTTTTGAGCTTCTCTTGACAAGTGAGGCTCTTTCCTACCTTTTGTTTCAGCAGTGCGAAGGGACATTTCAAGCAGAATGTCTCTAGGAAAGTCCTTGACTCTGAGCAGTGACATAAATTTTAGGAGAAAGAGAACTTGACTGAAAACTCTGACGTCATATTAAGTCAGGATCAAACAGTCAAGCAAAGAGTTTGGAAATTACTTGAAAAGAACCATGACCTGAAGCCTTTAGAGATCTGTATATTGCTTGGACTACCAAAAGAGAAGGCTGATTCTGTTGGACATAGAAAGACTGAGTGGAAACACGACTTCAGAAATAGGCACAGCCTAAAATGCCTAAAATTTCACAAGGCAAGAGGTTGGATCTATGCGTTCAAGGGTTTGGATAGAGAGGCTGCTGTTAAAGTTGGATGGTTGCAGTCAAGGGCTAAGAATAGGATGCTTCTGTGGAATAAGGATCTGTTGCTTGGAAGGCTTCAATGGTTTGGTACTACAGGCAGGATCAACTTGTGGATTCGGAAACCTGCAACTAAAGGAAAGGCATTGCAGTTGTTGGCTAAGGCTTTTTTGTGGACAGGGCTGATCACTTCTCAAACTGTCTTTGATGTTTGGATTTCTACTCTGAGGTTCAAGGGATCGCATCTTACTTACGATTTAGGAGAGAAGCTGCCCTATGCTGTGATTGATTTTCTTCAAGAGTCCAATGGAGTAATCGTCAAGACAGGAGACATCACGCATCCAACTTGCATAGAGGTTGAGTTCTGCTATCCTGATTGGGCAGAGAAGAATGAGCTTCTGTTTCAACAAGCTCTCAAGATCTTGGAAACCAATTCCAAGGCTTTTGAGATGGATACTACGGCACTTCAAGAGTTCAGCAATTTCATGAGAGACTTGTCAGCTCCTAGATCTCCACCACCAAAGGATGATAGGAGTGTTGTCTAGCATGGGTGATCCCAATCAATTAGGATGGCAGCTACCTGAAGATATTGAAGGTGGCAGGTGTCCAAGATGCAAAAGCTCCAACACTGTCACAGGCACAGTATGTGTTCCATGTGATGCCAAAGAAAGAAAGTGCCTAGATTGTGGAGCCAAGTGGCAAGAGTCTGTGACTGCTGCTGACTTGAGAGACGCCAAGGAGAAAGGTCTGATCTAGCATGGGCATGGAACAGACGACATTGGGACAAGATGGTCAGCACCCAAAGAAGCAGCCTGTTGAAGCTGTGCAGTATGATCTCAAGGGCTTGATGGATATTATGCAGGATTTGAAAGCTCAGAGGGATGCCTTGAAGAAGAGAGTGGAGTTTCTTGAGGAAAGATTGACTCAACGGTATGAGGAGACAAGGAAGGATTTTCAGCGGTTGCAGCCTTATCTTGAGAATATGAGAGCCAAGATCCTGCAGGTCTTTGTGGAGCTGCCACCAACGATAGAGTTATGTCATGAGGAGATCATTGAGGAGTTCAAAGCTAAATATCCTATGCTCAGCACTGCCAATGTTCCAAGGAGAGTCAGGGAATTGGTGGAGCAGGGCAAACTGTGGAGCCATAAAGATGAAAAGGGAGTTGTCAGGTTCTCCTTGAAACTGAAAGAGGAGAAAATAGATGGATCGATCGATCGATCTAGTCAGGGAATTGGTGGAGCAGGGCAAACTGTGGAGCCATAAAGATGAAAAGGGAGATGTTAGGTTCTATTTGGAATTGAAGGATGTGGAGAGTCATGAAGAAGAAAAGACCTGAAGTTGATCCTGCTTGGCTGAAAAGTCCTTTGAGAAAAGAAATTGATGATGTCCTTGTTTGGATTGAAAGAGAAAACAAAAAGTTGGAGAAGGCTAGATCTAAAATTGCAGTGGAAGTTTTGGCATAGCTTTGAAGAATGGCTCTCCAAGAGAAACTATTTTCGTTGGCAGGATCTTCAGGAAAGGAGAATATTCTTTGAGATGCTCCTGCTTCAGAGAGCAGAGACAAAGAAGGACATCAAGAGGCTCAGGGAGAAAGAAAGGAGATTGAAGAATATCATGAATCGAAAGGGCAAGGATGATTATGTCATTTGAAGAAAGAACTGAGATCTTGATCTTCTCAGGACTCTTGGCTGTCAGTATTCTATTCTTGATCTTCATTCTGTTTTTCACTATAGGCTCTGCTTCAGGAAAAAGTATGCTTCCAACTGTTCATGATGGAGACATTTTCCTAGGCTCCAAATATTTTGATAGAAACAGCATTCTCATTGGCTCCATCATAACTTATCAGAATCCACAGGATCCTTTCTTCTTCATAGCTCACAGAGTCATTCAGAAAGGACTAGACGACAAGGGAATATTCTATATCTGCAAAGGAGACAATAACATTATAGAAGATCCTTGGCAGGTTAGATCTGAACAGATAAAAGAGATCATCCTTGTTGTGCAGCCTTTGTCAGCTTGGATCTTTCAGTTTGGATTGACAAGTCTCCTGATAGCCTCAGTCTTGTCAGGAGTCAAAGTTCTCTGTTACATGAAAGAGAAAGGGGGTGATAGGCATGAAATTATTGGATAAAATCTTTTGGGCAGCTCTAGTTTGTCTTGTCGTCTCTACTGCTTATTTGGGCTATGCTGCACAGGAACTCCTCAGTAATCCTGTGATTGGAGAGGTCAAAGAGTCAGGACTGCAACTTAGTCTGAGTCCGTCAATCATCTACCTTGGAGAATCATTCACTTTGACAGCAACATTGACTCCTGCAATTCAAGACAAAAGCGTCACCTTCCAATGGAACGGAACATTCATAATCTCTGTATCTACTAACTCCTCAGGGATGGCAACCATCATCTTTGAGCCAAAGTCCTCAGGGATCTACAACTTCACAGCTACTTGCAACTATCCATAACCTTGCATGGAAACGACACCAAGAATCTACATCAAAGACTCCACATTAATAGTGTTAAAACTGCAAGGTCTTTTACTACTTAATTACATAGAATATGTATATATTGTTCTTTTTGTAAAGCATAACTATTTATTCTCTAGGTAATAGTAGTGGTATGATGGGATATAGAATGTCACCATTAACCTTGAAAGTTGAAGCAATAGATTGGCTGTCTCCTTATGAAGAAAGGATCCTTGAGGCTGTAGAGGAAGAGGGAGACGTGAGATCTGCTGCTTACGAATTGAAGATTAAGCCATCAACAATCTATAGTGTTCTCTCTAACATCAGAGTCAAGCTAGTCAAGAGTCAGAATACAGTGAACAGATGCAATGTATTGAAGAAGAAGTCTCATTCCTTGAGACGTTTACTAATTCCACTGCAGAGAATAGCTATCCCTACAACTTTGGCTGAAGGCAAACAGGAAGAAGAAAATGAAGAGTGGCAGACAGCTTAGAGGATTTCTTCTAGAGGAACTAACAGTTTATCTATGTAGTCTTTCCATTGCAAGTGTGCATAGATGTCAATATTGCTGCTTGCTTGGACTCCCATCTGTTGAAAAGTGGATTTCATACTCCATCCTGTGAATGCTGTGATCTGATAGGGAGTGAAGTCATAGGCTTTGATCAAGTGAGTTATTCTATAATGTCTCAGAAGATGTGGATGGATCTTTGGATCTAGCTGTCTCAAGTTTTTCTTGACAATGTTTTGGACAGTCATTTCACAGCAATCGAATCTGAGAGCATCTTCCCTTGCCTTGTAAGCTTGAATCCACTTCAAAATATCTATACACCAAGGCTCTGCCCTTGGATCACAGACTATTGGAACATACTTCATTGGTGGTCTGACTATCTCAACAGGATTATCTGTCTCTCTTGGCTGTGCAACAATGTTTGGTATTGGCACTAGGTTCTGCAGCTCTGCAGCAGGGAGAAGTCTGTTGTCTATGATCTGTTCTGCAGCAGCCTTGATAGTTTCTTCCTGCAGTTCTTTTGAAGTCTCACTTTTGCCTTGCAGATCTTTCTTCTTCTTGAGTCGTTTGGCTATGGCACTTTTGACTAGCAAGATTTTTGTCTCTTTTCCATCAGGCTTTTTGTAACTAGCAAACCCATATTTCAGAAGCTGTCCATAAGGTCTGCTCATGTGATGGGCTGTCATGAAGGGAGTGACTTTGGTGATCACTTCGGAAGCTCTTGCTCCCAACAAATAGAGCAACTTAATGAGGATCTCTTCCTTCTTCTTCCATACTTGATGGTCAATGTAATCTCTGAAGACTTTGACTTCAGGAACATAGACCTGCTCTTCTTCCTCTAGCAAAACTTCTTCCATGTTCAGACTCCAATCCCATAATATCGCCACATGAAGGATTAAACTTTTGCTATAACTTCTATTATAGCAACAATGATGGTGATGGAAAAGGAAAGCTCCTCAATTCTAGTCTCTCTCACAATATTATGAAATGATGATAAATGGAAGAGTAAAAGTGTGAATTTCTGACTGTTGGTTGAGGATCCTAACTGCCTTTGGGAAGTAGCCAAATCCTGAATGCCTCTTGGAGAGACAGACAGAACCAAGCAACTAGGCAGCTAGGATCCTCATTATTTCCTTGGCTTCTAGCCTTTAAATTTTAGGGCAGAGTAACAGATTTGTATTGAGACAGGTAAAAGCTTTAATAGTTAAATGGTTCTAACACAGAATTGGGAAGTAGCCTACAATGCCTAAAGTAGAGATAGTTCTGTTGTTTCTATTCCATAGAGCTGTTCTTGCTTCTTGTGCTAGGCAAGGCAGGAGATCAGCTCTTGGTTAGAGAGACTGACAGGATCAGGTTAGCAGATGTTATTCTTGGGAAGACAGAGAGACGACATTCTAACCTGTTCATGCTCCCTTCTGTGACAACTACAAAGCAAGGTAAGAGGACTTACATGAAGCTCTACATGAGGGAGAAGAGGCAGCAACAGAAGAGGAGATAGCAAGCATGGGCTGTGATGGTAAATGCTTCATTTGTGCAACTAGAGGCACTTGCAGAAGATGGATGCAACATGCTTTTGGCAGGAAGAAGAAAGAGGGAATCTTGCATAAACAGCTTGGGATCCCAAAAGAGAAGAAGATTCCAAAGAGTTTGCTTGGCAGAATTGCTGAAGCTAGGCAGGGCAGCAGGATCAAGAATCCAACAAAGACAGGCAATAGAAGGATCACTGTTACAGGCTTGATGAAGAAGAGAGTCAATCCTGTCATAACAGCCAACTATCCTGAATTGAGGAAGAGGAGAAAGCCTTGATCACCAAAGGAATGCTGCCTTTCAAAGCTCTCTATCCTTATGGAACCTTCATCATAGGAGTTGGACTGATTGCCTTTCTTGGCTTCGTCATGAGCTATGCTTTCGGTTACATAGCAGCCATTGGCTACAAAACAAGTATAGATCTTGGAACTAACAGCACAGAGACAGAGGCAGTCAATACTTTCTTCAATTATGTTTCTCTGTGGATCCCAATATTCATGTTGATTGTTCTAGGCATTTGGGTTATTGTCTATACTCAAAAGAAAGGTGGACAAGTCTATGGTGAACTATAAAACAGCCTTGCTGCTTGCTTGGGCATTCTCTCTCACTGTATTAGTCTTTTCGATTGGCATGATTGTTGGTGTCGTCTTGTTCTTTATCACAGGAGCCTATTCCCTAGTCTGTCTTGGAGTAGTCTTCACAGCAATTCCAATAACAATTTTGCATCTGATATGGAAGAAAGTGAGGAGTTTCTCAAGCAATGGAAAAACCTAGAGTCCTGTTGCCCTGCAGGATCCTGACTTCCATAACTGTCACAATATTCCTTGTTTTCATGATCATGAGCATTTGGTGGATTATGGCGCCTGTGACGCAAGCAGTGATTAATGCTTTGGCTTCTCAGATTTCTGCAGAGGGCAATCCTGCTGTTGCTATCATGAGGCATATTGTCAATCTTTGGGGAGTAGTTGGAGTTGTCATAGTCCTGCTCTATTATGGGTTGTCACAAGCTCAGAGGCATGATTGGAGAGGAGAGTATTATTAGTGAAACAAAGATCTCTCCTTTCTTCCTTTATTCTTCTCTCTGTCATGCTTCTCTTCTGGATCTTTCCTGTCTCTGAAGTTCAAGCCTCAAACAATTGGCTTGCAGGATGGACATATAGAAAGAGCCACATCGTAAATTCAGCTGCAGGAGCAGACATAGGCTATCAAATCACAATCATTTGTCATTATGGCTCAGGAACAGACTCAGGCTCCAATGTCTATCTGCTAAGTCATTGTCAAACAGATTTTGATGATGTGAGGTTCACAGCCAATGATGGCTACACTCTTCTCAGCTATTTCCTTGAGAGCAAGGTGGACAGTGACAACGCAACATATTCTGTCAAAGTTTCAGGCAATCTTTCAGTTTCAGCCCAAACAATTTACATTTATTATGGAAATCCAACAGCCACATCAATAAGCAGTGCAGACTCTACTTTTGGCTTCTATGATCATTTCCTTGGATCAAGCCTGAATACAACAAAATGGGATCAGGTTGATCAAGATGGAGAATTTAATTGGGCAGTCCATGACTCTGTTCTAGATGTGACAAATTCAATGGATGAAACTTTGGGTTCACGATTTGGTTTTCATCATACAGGTTTTCCTTATCAGCAGAACTTCAAAGTAACGCTTTCAAATATGTATTTCATTGTCACAGAGCTATTTCCTGCATACGATATGTTTGATTTTGGAGTGGTCTTAACAAACGCTACAAGTCCTTGGAGTGCTGAAATCTCAGCTTATTGGTATGATCCTTGGGGTGGAGATTACGCACTCAGAGTGGCAAACGCATATCCTAATTCGTGGGATTCTGGGACTAAATATTCAACTGACACTGCCAACATCACCATGACCAAAGTTGAAAATAATGCTACAATTTATTGGAATGATATTCAAGTTGTTTCTGCCAACAGTCAGGAAACACTCACATCAATTTTGATAGTAGCCACTCAGGCATGTTGGTCTCCACCACATGGTGGCTATTATCCTGCTCACACATGGATAGACAAGATTCAGATCCAAAAGTTTGTTGATCCTGAGCCTTCTCATGGAGCTTGGAGTGGTGAAGGCAATGTGAATTATCACTTTGTCTTTCATGGACTCTATAATGAGATCTCAGCAGAACTTGAGGAAGGTGGAGTCAATGTCACAGCAATCTATCAGAACAGCAGTGCAGAAACCTTCTTTGTCAATGGAACAATGGACTATTGGAGTAGTCCATATCCAATATACTTCAGGTTTGACTGTGGTGGAGATCACTATAGAGAATATTGGGTTATGAACAATGAAGTTGGAACAAACATCTACATTTACAATGAGACTCTCACAGGCTACACTTTAAACTTTTATGATTTGGCAGGAGTCATGGACACTTATCCCTTTGTAGAAATCCACAGAAATGTCCAAGGCATTGACAGGATCATAGAGAGAAGGAAGGTGGATGTTGAAAAGAAGATCTTTTGTTCCTGCATCTATGGGCAGCTCTATACTATTCAGATCAAAGGTGGAGTTGTCAGCTATACTTATGGAGATCTCCTGTTCAGTAATGTCTATAGCATTCCATTGACTCTGAAAGGAATAGAGTTTCCTCAAAACGTCATTCTAGCCTATAAATACAACAGAGTCTATGCTGAACGCTACAACAATTACAGCACAATCAAAGTCAGCTATGAAGACACTCAGGGCTATCTTGCCAATGTCACTGTCACCATCTACTATCAGAATGAGACGACAGCAGCATCTGCAAGCTACAATGACACAACCGCTTTTGTCTATACTTGGCTGATGGCAGAATACAATGAAACTTACATTGCAAGAGTAGTGATCACTCATTCTCAATATGGAACTATGAACTACAATGCCATTCTGTACAGAGGTGGCTACAATGTCAAGCCTTGGAGCTTTCCACTAGGAACCCTTGGCAATCTGAATACAGCAGACATTATTCCTGCTTTCATCATAGGTGGATGCTTCCTAATTGTAAGTGCAAGAAACGCCTATGTTGGTGGAATATTGGCAAGTTTCATGGCAACCTTAATGACAATTTGGGGATGGATCAGCATCCCTGCTGCTTGGCTCATGGGAGCCTTAGTGTTCTCCATCCTGTTAGCTTTTACCTATGCTAAAAGGAGAGTGTGGTATTGAAAATAGGCTTTCAACTTGTTCTCTATCTACTCTGCCTGAACCTAGCCTGTGGACTATGCTATACTCTTGGAATTGCAGGAACAAGCTATAGCAATCCTGTGATAGGCTCAGGAAATGCTACAGACTATCAAAATAGATTTGATCCTGACAGAATCATGAATCAAACTCAGCCAAACATCATCAGTGAATTTCCTTTCCTTGGCGGCGTCTATGGCGGCTTGATGATGTTCTGGAATGCCATTAGTTTCATAATATTAGGCTTCCCTCGGTTGCTATACTCTTTCTCTGGAGCCATTCAAGATCCGATTGCTAAAGCGGCATACAACATCATCTGTGATGTCCTAGTTGCTGTGTGCATGTTCATTTGGGTAGGATTCCTCTTCCAAATCATAACAGGAAGGCAAGTGCAAGATTGATGAAGACGACAAGACAATTTACCGTGATCCTACTTCTCTCCTTTCTAATCGTCTCCCTACTAAGCAGTCTCCATCAATTCATTCCTCTTGCATGGGCAAAGCCTGACTCAGAGTTTTGGTTTGGATGGACTAAACAGAACAGTGTAACATCACCTTCAAATGTCATATTGGGAACCAACTTCACTTTCATAGATAATGTAGCAGTTACAGTGAATTGCTCAGGCATCCACATGACTGGAATGTATCAATATTCTAGTGGAGATGAAAAGTATAAATATGCTCTCTATGATGCAAATCTCAATCTTCTAGCTTCAACTTCAGAATATGTTGGGAAGTCCGGTGGACAAAGGCTCAACTTCTCCACTTCTCAGATATTGACCAATAATACTGTATATTGGCTAGTCTGTTGGGAAACTAGTTGGGCACTCTATTACAGTTCATACAATCTGTTTGGCAGTATGTCTTTCAATCTGACAGGGCAAACATACAATGGTACATTTCCATCTAGTCTGTCTCCAACTTCTTATAGTCAGTCAATATGGCAGATCCATGCTTACTATACCACCACTGAAATACTCATTGACTCCTTCACTCCGACAACGGATGATGGATTTGGACTTGCTGCCCTTCATCCTTCAAGCAGCATTTATTCTTCCGCTGCAGGAGAAACATTCAAGGTGACTTCAGGCAACTATACCTTAACCAAAGTCTCATTTAAGATGGGAACAACAGAAAGCCCAATAGGAACAGATGCAAGAGTGAGACTCTATGTTACCACAGGCACTTTTGGAGTTAATGCCACTCCAACAGGAAGCCCTCTTGCTACAGCAACTCCAACAGTAGATCTTAAACAGATAAGAGGTGATTATCTGCTTGAATGGGCATGGCAAACTTTTCAATTTCAAGATGGATTTGTCCTTGAGAATGGAACAGTCTATGCTATAGTTTGGGAAAATCCAACATCAGGAACAATAGACACAGACAACTATGTCGTGCTGGATCTGCTAGGGGCAGGTGGATATGCTGGAAACTCTTTCAGATATACGAATGGCGAATGGAATGTAAGCTGCGCAGCCCCAGACTGTCTGTTCTATCTCTATGGAGTGCCTATTCAGCACTCAGTCACCTTCCGATATACTTCAGATGGAACATTCTTAGTTAATGGCACTTCAAAAGCCAATGGAACATCAACACTCTATGATGAAAGCTCAGTCCTCAATCTATCTGCAGTTCCATCTATTCATTATGGGTTCATGAATTTCACTTGGAATGGATCCTCAAGCAGCTCCAACTATACTCTTGTCACAGTCACATCTAACCTAACAATATGGTGTTATTTTGGTCTTGATCCTTACGTCACGTTTTACATGAATGATGGAACATTCAAAGTTAATGGAACCTCTAAGTCTAATGGAACTCAAACCCAATATGCTGTTGGAACTGTCCTGTCCTTGGCAGGTTCAGGATGGAGTAAATGGTATGTCTTTGGTAACTTCACGTTTCTAGGTGGATCCTCAGAAAGCAATCCATACAATTTTGTGCTGACTGTAGAGGTTAATCAATCAATTTGGCTTTATAACCAGTGGAGTCCTTCAAGTTATCCACCTGACTTTCCAAGCACTCCTTCAGGCTTGCAATACCTGATTAATGGAGACTATTTGGGCTTCATCAACAGCTCTTTCACAAGTCTCATAGGAGATTCATTCTATGCTTTTGGGATGGTTGTCATTTACCTCATGTTCTACTTGAGAACAAAGAGCCTAGCAATATGTTCTATAGCATGGACTCTGCTTGGTGGACTCTGTGCATTACTGATCCCTATGATCAGCACTTTGGCAGTGATCTTTTGGGCTATTGGAATAGCAGGAATCCTGTTTACTCTTCTTGGCAAGGGGAGTGAAAATTAATGAGTGAAAAAACTGTTGTTCCAATGGATCCAATGGTTGCTGCACACTATCAAGGGTTGTCAACAGCAGAGCTGAGGCAGCTGCCAATCACTCAGGTTGCATGGTTAGCTAAACATCAGCCTGAAATGATCCAACATGCCCTTGCACAGGAACAGCAGCAGAGAATGATGATGGAAGAGAGCAGACAATTCTATGAGAAAGTTGGGCATCCTGAGTTTGCAGGGAAATATGAGCCTTTTGAAGTGCCTAAAGGTTACAAGCTGAAAGAGCTGACAGAAGAGAAAGAAGGTTTGAGAGCAGTTCTTGTGAAGGTAGAGGCTCCAAGCCTTGCAGAGCAAATGAAAGAATACAAGACTACTCCTCTGCTTGCACAGTTTGGGCTTCCAACTCCTATAAGAACTCCAACAGATCTCCTCTCTCAAGTCATGGGAAAGAAGCCTGAAGTTCATCCTCTTGCCGGAGTTGCAGGGATTATGGTTGCTCCTGCTGAGAGCCTTGTTTATTCTGTTGGAAGATTAATGGGCTTTGAAACTCCAAGAATACCTACCACTGTTCCAAGTAGCTTAGTGTCGTCTGCCATTCTGTCTGTTCAAAAATGGCAGTTGGTGGCAAGCCCTGAACTTGAGGAAATCCTCAAGACTCCTGAATATGCTGTTGGAACAATTTTTGGAGACATTCTCCTTGGATTAGCTATAGGCAAAGGAGCAGAAAAAGTCTGGACATGGACTCCTGAGATGATCAAGGTTCCATTGATAAAAGCTAAAGAGTTTGTTTATTCTGCCACAGGCTTGAAAGAAGCAATCAGCAATATAAGCTATCAATTTAGGCAACATGCTCCTGAATCTTTGTTGCAATTTATCTATGGAAAAGAAATGGGTTCAGCCATAGCTATTGAACGTGAATGGGGATGGAGTAAGGCTGTTGCAAAAGGAACAGCAGGAATGCTTGAAGAAACCTATGGAATGCCCTTCTACAGGGCTGAGACTCTTCACACTCTGATGCCCACACTTGAATGGCAAAGAATCAGACTTGCAGAATATCTTGCTCCAAGAGTTGCTCTTGAAACTCAGCTTGGATGGGAGCTTGGTTTGAGCCCTGCTGCTGGAATCTCTGTTGGCAAGGGCTTGGCAGCCAAAGAATTGTCTCTTCAAGAAATGATGCAAGAAGCAGAAAGAATACCTATCTACAAGACTGAAAAGACTTTTGCTTTGGGCTTGGAAGGTGGAGAGCTGAAAGAGAAGATCTTTGAGAAGATGGTTCCAACAGGTGAGACTACTCCTTGGAGTTACAGAGGATCCTTTGAGTTTGAACAAGCCACTAAGATGCTAGAGCCAAGCAGACTTTTCATTCCCAAAAGTCCAAAGATGGCAGAATGGATTGAAAGCACTTTCTATGGCAGAGGAACACCAATGACTCCTATGGAGACGACATTGAGCAAAGCCATCATGGGAGAGATCGGAGCTATGAAAGGTGGATTGGCAGCTTCAATGCTTATGCCTGAGATCCTCAAAGAATTTCCTGTGCAGCCACCAACACTTGAGACTGTTCCAAAAGCTGCTGTCAAAACATTACCATATACTGAAGTTTCATTCCAAATCTTCAAAGGAACTGAAGTTGTGAGGGCAGGTGTCAAGACATCTGAGATCCTTGGTGTTGGTGGAATCTTAGCATCACACCTATTGCCAAAACAAGCCATGCAGCCTCTCTCCAAAACTATTCTTGGAACAACACAGACACAGAAACAGACGACAATACAAAGGCAAGTGCAGAAGCAACTCCAAGCCCAAACACAAGTCCAAGCTCCAAAGCTAAGGCAAACTCTAAGAGAGATCTTTCCTGAGAGACAAGTCTCTCTGAAGCAATTTCCACGAATACTAAGTTTGCCAAGGCAGATCTCAGTGTCGTCTGCAATCCTTGGCAAGAAAAAGGCTGCTTGGTATTACAAGAGGCATCCTGTAGCAACAGGAAAGGAAGTGGCAGCTCACATCTTCAGTGGACTACCGAAGCAGCAGAGAAGGAGAAGATAATGGCAGTCTTTTTCAATGTCGTCTTTGAGTTACGGCATTACAATCATAACAATAAAAAAGGTGAAAAAGAATGGAAAACAAATCTATGAAAAAGATCCATAACGCCATGATGGGTGTTAAAAAGAAGAGTTGGGTTGCCCTAATACTTGTGATAACCTTAGCAACAGTGCTTGCAACAGCTTTGTATGTATCTAACGAATACTATGGATTTAGAATAAACACGGACTCTACTGTTCACTGTGAAATAAAGCACTATCGCAACGGACTGCTTATTGGATATGTAAACCATCCAATGACAGAGACTAACTATGGAAAGAATCAGACTAGAAACCTTCTTGGTGGAGCTAGCACTAAAGCTCTTTTATACTTGGCAAACTCTAACGACACGACTGAAGTAGATACTTCTTGGACTTCACTGATAGGAGAAACTGTTTCTTGCGGTCTTGCAAGAGCATTAGGAACTTTCGTGCTGGACAACTCTGCAGATGGAAAATGGAATGTTACCTACACTTGGACTGCTACTATTCCTATAACTGCATGTCTGTATGGAGTGTATTCTGATTCAGGAACATCTGCTACTCTATGTTATGCGGAGCAGCAGGGAGCTGGAAATCTACGGTCTTTGTTAGCTAATGATTTGTTGGTAATGACAGTCCAAGGTACGGTGAGTTAATTTGGCTCTTTCTTTTTTTAATAGGAGAACTAGAAAACTCACCACTACTCTTCTTTTCATGTTTACCGTAGCAATAATGTTTTGTGCTATTGTTCCAATCGTCAAGGCTGGAGATCCACCTAGTTGGGATTTGCTTAACAATCCTTGGGATAGTCTTAATGGTTGGGGACAATATGGTGCTGGAACAAGCGAAATAAATCCTGCTGGACAACATCATCAAAAGCCTAATTCAGGGACTTACATAGCACGTTGGAAGGACATAGGTACTCTGCCAGATGATTACACGGGTGAGTTCAAGCTGTGTGTTGACAATTTTGGTAATGGTGGATACGTCGATCATGAGTTTTATGATGGTGTCCACCGCTACGCAATATTCATTTATGCTGGCAAAATTAAGAATCCAGACTCTGGCACAGAAATTAGTCTCACAACAGATGCTGGAACATGGTACACTTGGAGAGTGGTCATTGACTCTAGTGGTCATTCCTTCAAAGTATATCGTAAGCCTAATGGTGGCAGTTGGTCTTACATTGGAAATATTGGTGGTGGACTGAATTATACTGATGGCGATGGGACAGTCTATTATACTAGCAGCAATATCGCTGGACAAAACGGTTGTGAAGCACATGAAGACTACCTCAAAATTGCAAGTGGATTGTATGAGCCATCTCTAAGCACCACTTACAGAATAGACCTAAACCTAACAACAAGTGTTGCTTTCTCTAAATTTCTCAGAACTAATTTCATAGTGATTGTTCTTCCAACAGTGAGTATTAGCTTCAACAAAGTTCTGAGAGCTACTCTTTATGTGACAACATCTTTTACTTCAACAATCAATTTAATGCTTAGAGCTGGAAAATATTACTTCGTTTCAACGATAATGAATATTATCGTTCTGTACCACTACATCTATCCTATTGGTGTCGGCGGAGCTGCTCCTACCTCTTCAGGTGGTATGCTGCTCATTGGCATGACTTTTGGCTTGATCTTTGGGCTACTCTTTGTTGGGATGGGACTCAAAAGAAAAGAGTCAAGAGAAAGGAGTTAAAGAGAACGCATGGCTCTACCTATTGAATTTGAGATCTTGGTTCCATTGATAATCAGCTTGTTCTTCAGCCTTCTCTACGAATTTAATAAGGATGAAAATTTTTGGGCAGGTATTGTAGCTATGGTTTGTTGGCTTACTTCAGGCATGGTTTTTCTTGTCGTCTCTACCTATCCTGTGATCAGCTTGATTTTCAATGCAGTTGGCATCATCTACATAGTTCGCCTTGTCCTTGATGCATTCAAGCCTCTGCAGGGAAGCAGGAGACTTGAAGGAGACACTGATTAATTTTTGAGCAGTTAGGGTAGGCTTTTTACTGTAGAAATAGCCACTCATGAACTATGCAGACGACACTACAGCAAAAGCTGCTGCTGCCCATATCCTTCATCATTATTTATTAATGTCTTTTGTAGCAGTTATTGTTGTATAACATACAAGTGGTGAGAACATTATGGAGAAGGTTTCAACAGTGAGGCTCTGTTTCATCTTGCTTCTAGTAAATCTGTTCATCAGGATACTTGTCAGGAACTATGCAGAGATACTTGTTTTGACAGTAGCCTCAATTCTGCTTTTTGTAGTGTCAATCAAGAAAGGTAAGCATGGAGTCTATATCCTAGGCTTCATCTTTGGTTTTCTGTTAGGTTCGGACACTGTGAGTTTGGGCTTGACAGTGGAGAACTTCTTGGCAATTCTGAGTCTGTTAAGCCTCATGTCCATAGGATTGTCTCTTTGGAGCAGTGGCAAAAAGAGACAACACCAAAGCAGCAGAGAAGGAGAAGATAATGGCAGTGTTTGACTCAGCCCTCTATATCCTATTCGCTTCAGCAGTCTTTTTCAGTGTCGTCTGTTTTCAGAGAATGTTAAAACCATGATGCAGCAGCCATGATCACGATCCCAAGAGCAATCAAAACAAAGGATGGTGATCCAATAATTCTGACTCCTCTCACACCAACTTGACCTTTTCCTCTTGCTCCCAAAAAATATAGCAGAAAACCTATGAAGATTGAGAGTAGCCCAACATTGTAAAGAGTCCAGTTCATGATCTATTACCTGATCATTAAGGCTCCTTCAGCTGGAGAGTAAAATGAAAGATATTGCCTTTCCACTCTGAAGTTTTCTTGTCTATCTGAAGAACAACACTCCTTCTCATGTTGGGAAACTTTGTATCCACAACTTCAACATTCATACCTTCAGTGCGATCCCTCAGCCAAGCCTCAAGTTTCTTTCCTTTATCTTCAAGTGCCTCTCCTCTATATTCTCTCTTTCCACCTAACACGGGAAGTCCAGACTTGATGAATTGACCTAGATCTTTACCGTCAATCTTGACACTCATGAGACAATCTCTTAGTGCTCTGCACTTTTAACCCTTTGGCTGGAATGTTAAACAATTCGTTTGCTTTCTTATGAATGCAAAATATGAATCCTGACTGCACATGCGGGATGCTAAATGATAATCCAAGCGTCTGGATTCTGATACCTAACCTTAGCAGTACCCTTCCATAATATGTCTGCAAGCGCAAGAAAGTCTTTACTTGAAAGCCTCATCCTCTTATTCATTTCCAGGCACTGAGAAGTGATTCCGCACGTTCCAATATTAACGGAATTGCGAACACGCAAATATATCAAAAGCCGACATATACAATTCGCGATTCTATCCTATGAAAGCTTTAGCGACCTCCAGTCACGTTAAAGAACAAGGCTGGTCATGTCCTCAGAAATTGCAGCGACATTCATTCCAGCCGCGATCTAATACTATTAGAACTGCAGTCTGCACGTTATGGCCGGGTTGGAAAATGCGTGCCGTAGATGGCAGAGCTTAAGAATAGTTCAAACCGTAAAGCTTGTTCCTAAATGGGTGAGAAAGTTGGATTATTGGAAAATCGCAGCGTTTATTGGGATCATCATTTTCCTGGTTTCAGCGTTTCTGCCATTAATCACGGTCACTGTGCTCGATACCACCGTTTCCATCGACCTTATAGATTTATACAGTGCACTTACAAATGCTGGAGAGCAGACGGCAGGAGACATCACTGTGCTAAGTGGATTGTACGGAATCCTCTTAACAATACTACTGTATCCAGTAACGGTGATATTGGGCTTCGTTTCCATCGCAAAACGAAAAGCCGCTCTTGTCGCAGGTATACTTGGCATCATATGCTGGCTGGGTTCAATTATGGCACTAAGTTCTCTCCAAGCCCTTCAATATACTGGCTTAGGCATTTACGTAGGATTCATAGAAGCAATCATTCTCCTAGTAGCCTCCGCCTTAAAACCCACTGCAACGAAGCCTCAAGCCGCGGCCACACCTATCCCTCCACCACCAGCCCCGCCATAGGCAATTCCACAATCAAGCAATGAGCTGAGCTTTTCTTTTTCTTTCACAAATCAATTACATCAAGCCTTACTCGATGATCGAGAACAATTCAATGGACATCGTACCTGAAAAAGCTGAATTAGCGACAAGACGTTCAAGCTAGCATCTGGAATTTGGCATGGCGTTATTCATAATTACTCTTCGTCAACTCTATCAAAGTTTCCCTTATTCTGGACGCTGGCGCATTTGACCTTATACCTCTGGGATTGAAATGCGTCAAGGAGGCTTGAAAGCCACTTTTTCTTAGAGCTGAAGCTACCTTTTTGACAGATGGAACAGGCAGGTTTAGAGAATCGCACAGTTTGTCAACGACATAATATGAGATCGGAGCATCAACTTCACTTCTAGTTAAGGTCAACATCTTTCCTATTCTTTCTCCAAATCTAAGCTCCCTCTGTTCAACTTCTTTTTTCATCGACTCACAAAATTCTGCGTCAAACAGTCTGCCAAGCCACAAAGGCCCAGCAACACTCAGTCTTGATCCACATTCACTGCACTTTCCGGTTTGCTGAACTGCGAACAACCCTTTTGTGCTTTCTCGGTGAAAACATTTGAAACAGTGCAGAACATATCCCATGTTTTTGAGGCTTTCATCAGCATTTCTTGCGCCATATTTGATTGTTGCGTAAGCTCTGACATAATGTTCTGCTCGGTGGTTAAAAACCAAGTTCACTCCTATTTCCTGCCTTGCAGCTGTTGTGGCCAAACATCCAGCCAGAAGCCTGACAGCCAATTCGTGGCAATATTCCGTTCGCAAGGGTTTTCCGCCATACTTTCTGATACACGCCTTTGGATGAACACCGCAAAGCGGCGCCATGTCCGTAGCTGTTAAGGCCAGAAGCCCACCGTCACGCAAAGCACGAATAGCGGAATCAAGGAAATGAACCGGAGAACCGAAAGGATCTATGTCTATAACGTCAAATCGTTTATGTGGAGCGCTATAACTGTCTAAGAGGAAGTTCGCTTCCTCATTTTTCACTGTCGCTCTTTCGGACAGCTCGTTTATTTGCACGTTATGACTTGCAAGTCGAAAAGCCCTCTCATTGATGTCGCTCAGCACAACCTTCTTGACACCTTTAATTTCTGCTGCAAAACGTATACCTCTAAGCCCGCAGCCGGTCAAAGGCTCACACACAGAAATTTCACGATTAACCAGCCTTTGATAGGCCTGTATCGCTAGAACAGCGAGGTCACGATTTAACTCCATGACTGGATTATAGAAAACGGGAGCTTTTGAAGGGGCATATTCTGAGGCTGATTTTACAAATGCTTTAAGCTTTGGAACCAGTATTTTGACTCTGCCTTCTTCAATGATTTCGGTTGGAAAATCTGCTTCAAAACCTTCACAAGTCATGTTTTGATTGTTCCTCAGTTATGATTACGAAAAACCCTTTTAGGATAATATTAGACTTCTGGTTTGGAGAAGAAAATAGTTGAGGAAACGTCTCCTGCTTGTAACTGGCAGTCCGGGTGTTGGAAAGACAACGGTTCTGCTGAAGGTTGTTGAAGCGCTAAAAGCTGGAGGCTACAGCGTTGGTGGGATGATAAGTCGTGAAGTTCGATCAGGTGGAAGCCGCGTTGGTTTTGAAGTACTTGACATAAGTACTGGTAAGAGCGGTTGGCTTGCGCATGTAGATCAAGAAGTTGGGCCGCAAGTTGGAAAATACCGAGTAAATTTGGAGGATCTTGATGGTATAGGTGCGGAAGCTATAGTGAAAGCTGTTGAAAATTCTGACATTGTTGCTGTTGATGAAATTGGTCCGATGGAACTGTTTTCGCAGAAGTTTCAAGAAGCCGTAAGAAGGGCTGTGGAAAGCACAAAAGTTGTTGTCTGTATCGTTCACTGGAAGGCAAGAAGCAGGTTAATAGATGAAATAAGGATAAGGGGAGACGCTGAGGTGTACGTGGTCAGCTATGGGAACAGAGAAAGCTTGCACGAGTTGCTGGTTGGAAAAGCGGTAGGTTCTTTGGAAAAGACCAGCAGAGAATAAAATGATATAACGTTGAAACTCAGTTGTTGAGTTGAAGAGAGGTACCAATGCTAGTTGCTGGGGTAGATGAGGCTGGCCGAGGCGCTGTAATCGGACCGTTAGTCATTGCTGGAGTTCTTGTTGAGGAAGAGAATTTACCAACACTTAAAGAAATAGGTGTCAAAGATTCCAAACTCTTGTCTCCTCACAAGCGAGAGACACTTGCTGTTGAAATCAAGAGAATCGTTCAAAACTTTAACGTGGAAAAGCTGCAACCGAGAGAGATAGACGTCGCGGTTAGGAGTGGCAGGAAACTTCATAAACTCAACCGACTTGAAGCGCAGACTATGGCCAAGGTCATAGAAGCGCTTAGACCGGATAGAGTTTATGTTGACGCTTCGGATGTTTTGGAAGAGAGATTTAAACATCATATCTTGGAATGTATGCCTTTCAGAGTCAAGATTATTTCTGAGCACAAGGCGGACAGGAACTATGTAGCCGTTTCTGCGGCTTCAATAATTGCGAAGGTTGAAAGGGACAGAGAAATTGCACAATTGGCGAACGTTTATGGGGATTTTGGGTCAGGCTATCCTTCAGATCCGAGGACGGCGGCCTTTCTGAAGAGATGTTGTGAAAAATCGGCAGAATACCCAGATTTTGTTAGGAAATCGTGGAAACCAGCCAAGAAAGCCAAAGATGAGAAAGGTTCACGTCAGTTAAAGCTTATCTAAGGCTTGCAATCAAGTCTTCTGGGTTCTTAATTTTGGAGACTTCCTCGCTGCTAATGCACAAGATATTCTTTCCTGATGGTTCTTGGCCCTCTGTTATAAGAATCGGATGCGCTTGCGCAACTCTGCTGACGCTTAGAATCTCGTCCACCCTTTTGTTCAGCTCCAGTTCCTTGTCATCTGCAACGCCGCCTATTATTCTCATTTTTTCCTCCGGGACGCTTATGACGAAGTCGAAAGGTGCCTTTTTAACCGTTGTAATGTGGCACTTGGCAAACTTTCTGAAAATCCTTTTCAAGAGTCTGGTTCTGGCAAAGACAAGCTTGGCTGTCGTTAGTATGCGGCATTTGCGGTGGGTTCTTGCCTTTTCAAGGATGTTTACTGGTTTGGCAACAGGGATTCCGAGAGCCCATATTAGATTGTAAGCCGCTGTGACTGAGGCCTTGGCCATGCCGCGTTCATAGCCATATATGGTTCTGCGAGATGTGCCTACTAACTCAGCCATTCCACCAACTGACAAGCCTAGCTCTTGTCTTTTGCGTTTAAGGGTCTCACCGTCGATTTCAACATAGTAACCTCCTGGATTAGCTTGAATTAAAGGAGGCACATTGCGGAGCACAACGTTCTCAAAAGTTCTTGGATTGATAGCCAAAATGTCATGCCTTGTATAGACGGTGTCATCTTCTACTGGTTTCTCGCGTGCTTGCTCCCCTATCAATAGAGAGGCAGCTGAGAAACTTTCAGCTATGGCTTCAAGCTCATGTGAATCATTTGCAGAAAGGCCTCCGATGTCAGGTTGAATTCTTATGAAGATGAGGGCGCTGTTTTTTCTGGCTGCAAAATCGAAGCAGCTCGGACGGGAACAGCAAAGTTGAGAGACAATAAAGCCGGCTTCCTTGAGTGTTGATTCTGCGGCTCTTAAATCCTCCCTCTCCCCATAAGCCATAGAATCGTCACGCTAAATATCCATTGCATGGTGAAATATAAACTATACTTATCTTCTAGAAGTTAGTTATATTTGAGCCACTATCATCGCGTGCGCCTTGTCGTATGGTTCTAAATGCACGACCTCTTCCACGTGAAAACCGCGATTTTTCAGAAGTTTGACTTCCCGTTTGTAGATTTCAGAGGGCTCCTTTGTCACGTCTATGCTTTGAGCCTTGACCGCAAGCATTGTCCACCCGGAACTCTTCAAGAATAAGTCAGCATTGTCTGCTAAGATCTTGGCTTGCTCTGGCTGAGCTATGTCGCAGTAAATGTCATCGACTTTCTCGTGGACGAACATCGCGTATTTCTCGGGGAAACGGGCATCTTCAAGTATGGGCGACATGTTTGACCTATAGGTGCATACGTTGTCAACTAGGTCTCTTATAGATCTGGAGGCGAACTCCACGCAGTATACGTGTCCTTTTTCGCCGACTATGTCTGAAATGTGGCTTGCTGTGGTTCCGGAAGCTGCACCAAGATATAGAACTAAATGGTTTGGCTTTATCGGCACTGTTTTCAGGCCTTTTAGGATTGCAGCCGCCAGCTTGCTTCTAAACGCGTCCCAAACACGGTATTCGACTCCTTCAAACCTTATGAGCCTCTCACCATAAACATTTCTGCCAGGAGACAAATTCTTTGTCGCTAATCTTTGTGCGCCATCTTCAAGCATTGCTTGGAATATTGCTGGAAACTGTGGATGCGGCTTAACCTTAACGTTCACGTCTATGTTTTCTCCATTTCTTCTCATTCCTAGATCTTTCGCCTTCGCGTTTTTCATGTTTGGATTTCATAGCTGGCATAAGAGGGGGTTGATCGTATTTTTCGCGGATTTCTTCAATTCGCTTGTCCATGTTGGCTTTTAGTTCTTCGCCTATGTATCTTCCGCCGAAGGCGTCTACTCTGGCGGCTATCGCTAGTTTTCCGGCTAAAGCTCTGGCAATTTTTCCTCTTTGCCATCTTTTTGCATCATGCAACAAAGTGTGTTGGAAGATCAAACCATGTTTTGGTGGTCTCGCCCCTGTTTTTAGTGAACGGAATAGGGCCTTTTCTGCGCCTAAGACTTGGATTGTGCTGGCGGGTCTCTTTGCAAGATTTGTTAAGCCTCCGGCCACGGCTATTAAACGTGCTCCTAGGAGAGAGCCTGCTAGGTATTTTGTGTTTGGCGCGACCTCTTCCATGGTCGAATCCAAATAGGTTTCCAAGTCTTGTCTCAGCTGGTATAGGCTGATTATGTCTTTGCATAGGGCTTGGATCTGTTTTAAATCAGCATCTGCAAGGTCGGCGCCCATTGATTTTTCAGCCACTTTAGCTATTCCTTCAGCCTTCGCGTGCGGCAGTTCTTCTTTTTCAAGTTTCTCAACTGTAAAGTTGTCTTTGCTGCCAAGCTTGACAACTAGTCGAGCGTAGGTTTCATGTTTTTCCAGTAGGCGGTCGAGTTCAGGAAAGTGTATGCCATACCATTCCCTCACGCGGGCCATGAGCATGTTGATCGTCTTATCCAGTTCGTCGAGGGTTTGAATGGCTTGAGCCACAACTAGGTCTCTTTTTTCAACCGCTCCCTTAACTCGTAACTTGGTGATTTCCATCGTAATGTTATGCATCCATAAACTGAATTCTTCAGCATCCTTCACAAAACCAGTCTCAACCGCAAACTGCTCAGTTTTTGAACGAAGCAGATCCCCAGCCTCTGAAGGTTTGAAAACCTCAACTTTAACCTTCAGATTTTCTTGAACTTCCCTGGCTAGGCTTGCGTTTTCAAATGCAAAAGTGTCATAGCCTTTCCCTTTAAGCATCTTAACCAGACTGGCAATCTCATCCGTCAACTTTCCAGCCTCAATTTTCAAAAGGGTCTTGGCTGCGGTTTGCGGTTCTTTAGAAAATAACTCATTTCCTATCAATTCGTTTTCTCCGCTAAAGGCCAGTATTCCGAATGAGCTTTCAATTATTGTTGCCTTCACTTAAACCCCTTAGCACTACTATCCCACTGTTCTAAATAAAAACTTGCTTAGTATATGGTACATCTTCCTTGGTTATAGTGGTTTCTGGCCCAAAGCTAAACACGGCATGCTTGTCTACACACCTCCATTGCCATCACAAAAAAACTCCGGCGCGCCGACTGAGTTAGGAGAACTAATATAAGTGTTGACCTTAACTGAAAACTGTCCGCGGTGAAACCCTTGAAAAATAGCAGGCTAGATGTTAACTTGGCAGGTTTGCACCTTATCAATCCAACGATGCTGGCTTCTGGGATTTTGGGCTATTCTGCGCAGACCTTTGAAGAAATCGTGAAAGGCGGTGCTGGTGCGGTAGTGGCTAAATCTGTTGGATTGAAACCGAGGAAGGGCTATGCAAATCCAACAGTTGTTCAGGCAAGCTGCGGTTTGATTAATGCGATGGGTCTTCCAAACCCGGGAATTGACGAGTTTGTTAATGAAATCCGTGAGGCAAAACTTGCTCTTGATGTCCCGCTGATTGTGAGTATTTATGGTTATTCGGCAGAAGAATACGCAGCCATTGCAAAAAGAGCGGTGGCCGCGGGCGCGGATGCTGTGGAGCTTAACGTTTCATGTCCGCACGTTAAAGAAACAGGTTCGGAGATTGGTCAGAACTCAGAGATACTGGCTGAGGTTGTCAGGAAAGCCAAGGCTTCCGTGAATAAACATGTTCTTGTGAAGCTGTCTCCAAATGTTACAAGCTTAGCGGACATCGCTAAAGCCGCGGCCAAAGCAGGTGCAGACGGTTTGACGATAATCAACACTGTGAAAGCCATGGCAATAGATGTTGAGACAGCCATGCCCGTCTTAGGCAATAAGGTGGGTGGACTTTCAGGACCTGCAATAAAGCCCATAGCTCTAAGATGCGTCTATGAGGTTTACGAGCAGGTCAAGGTGCCAATAATAGGATGTGGCGGAGTGGCAAGCTGGCGTGATGCAGTAGAATTTCTCCTCGCAGGAGCTTCAGCAGTTCAGATAGGCACTGCAATAGCTTTGAAAGGACCGAACGTGTTCAAGGCTGTTACACATGGAATAGACAAGTATTTGAAGAACAAGGGTTTTGAGGGGGTGGAAGAAATTGTCGGGTTATCACATCGCAAGTAACCTGTTAAGAACCACACAAGTCTTAAGCATAAGGACTGAAAGCCCGACGGTGAAAACCTTTGCTTTCAAAGATAAGGAATGTGCAAAGGCTCGGCCTGGACAGTTTTTGATGCTTTGGATTCCGGGTGTGGATGAGATCCCGTTAAGCATTCTAGACGTAAGGGAAGATGGCATGGTTTCAGTGGCAGTGAGGAACGTGGGCGAAGCAACGCGAGCATTGCACGAGAGAAAAGTTGGCGATCTTGTTGGTGTCAGGGGACCTTTTGGCAACAGTTTCATCATGCGAAGCGGTAGAATCTTGATGGTGGGTGGGGGTACAGGCACTGCACCTCTGCTGTTTTTAGCCAAGAAACTGTTATCCTCTACGCCAAGGGCGGTCTTTGTTCAGGGTGCAAAGACGAAAGGTGAACTTCTGTTCATGAATGAGTTGGAAGAGATGGTTAGAAAAAGGAAAATGCAGCTTGTCACCTCAACTGAGGACGGCAGTTGTGGCACAACGGGCCTGTGCGCGGCACCTTTAGAACAGATTTTGGCTAAGGAAAGATTTGATAAGATTTACGCTTGTGGTCCTGAACCGATGATATTGGAGGTTTTTGAATTGGTTGAAAGACATGGAATAAGCCTTGAGGCAAGCCTTGAACGTTTAATGCGGTGTGCCATAGGCTTGTGTGGAAGCTGTGTAATAGGCAAGTACAGAGTATGCAGAGACGGCCCGATATTCGCTTCAGAACAGCTGAGAGAAGTCAGAACCGAGTTTGGAATTTCAAAACGTGACTTCGACGGGCGAGAAATACCGCTATGTTAAGTCGATCATGTTGATGAGGGCAAAGCAAGTCGCGAAACCAGAAGGATCAGCTCCGTCAAAAGTCGCGAATGAAGCCGCTTCTCAAAAGCTCCCCCTCACGAAAATATTGTGGCCTTAGATGTAAGCATCCATGCTCATTTATCTTGATTCAAAAGTGGATTTCAGTTCCAATGCCAGCGCGCGGTATGCTTCTATGGTTACCTGTGTCTTAGCGGGTGTTAGAATGTCAATTTTAACTGGTTCGGGACCTGTTATAGTTGATAGGCCCCTCTCGTTTTTTCAGTCAGGCGTTGTCCAGTGAACCAGAATTTCAACCTGAGAACTTTCTGAGGACACGACTACCTGAAATCTCCTGGGATTCTGATGGCCCGCGCTTCACTCTACACTGAACCATAAACAACATGCACCGCTTACTAAACGAGCAATGATTACACCCGAACGAATCAGATACCAATTCAATGGAAGTGGAGTCTAGGGACCAGAGCCGAATACTATACCGCGCACAAACACGACTAGTGCAACTAGCAACAGAAGAATACCAATTATACGCAGAAGAATCTTTTCCATCATTCTCTACATCCTATGGGCGCACTCAAGAGAAGATAGACACGCGCGCATTAATAAGACGATCTTGGCGCGCCTTAAATTTTTTTGACGATACCAGAGCTGTCACAGAGGTGTAACAAAAGCGGATTAGATTGTGACAAAAGAAACATGGATTTGTAACAAATTGAAATGCGCGCGCTGCACCCATTTATGTGGAGCCAGCAAAAGAGCGCCCGCCAGACAAGTTCAAATCCAACCAGACACACCAATGTATACACACTTTTGTAAAACGGGGTTCAAATCACGCTGAACGCACTAGGGAATAGCAGGTATGAATGCAGCTTCTAAGACATTCTACAGAAAAAGAAAGAAACTGGAAGTGCTGCGTCATTTTTCTTTTGCTATTGCAAAGACTGATTTGATTGCTATTATGACAGCAGCCGGGGCTGCAAAAGCCACGATGTAGTTCAAGATTGCGGAGGCCCAGTAATAGAGAAGTTCGTGAATTCTGCCTAGAGGGCTCCAGACATTTGCAGTAGCAGCTACTATGAGCGCGATCGTTGCTATGAGGAATGGAGTGACCTCTTTCGCAGTAATGCTTGTCAGACCAATAATGATTCCCAGGATCAGCATGATTAGGACAACCCAGCCGTTAGCGTCTGCGACTCCAGCATCTGACCAGTGTCCCGTTGCACTATAAGCCGTGTAACCAACTACTAGTCCTGCTAAGATGGCTATGGCAACAAAGAAGATGTACGCCCATCGTGCTATTTTTTCCGTATCCATTTTGAATTCTCGAAGACTTGTTATCCTTGCTACCCGATAATAAATCTTGCGCATGAATATTGCACAAAAGCCATTTCTCGGGATTTTCTGAGCGGAAAAGCTTCTTGCGTCGTTTCTGTAATCTTTCCTAAAGCGCGCTAATCAAATATGTGCCTTATATGAGAAGAGAGATAGCCATATGTGGGATGTGATTGCATTTGATGTCAGAAACCAGGGCAGTTACGTTTGATGATTTCTTTACCTTGAGTTATCCAATCAAGCAAAAACAGGACATCGTTTATCCGATATTGAGAGCATTGAAGAGAGAAGGAGTATATTTGGATGATGAGGAATTTCTTGGAAAATATTTCAGAGAAGATGCGCTTTGTAAGAAAAGGCTGAAGGAAACCTTGTGTGGATCCTTGTTAGATGGCATAGTAACGAGCGCGTTAGCAGCTGTGGTTATCAGTCAAAGACTACTCGTAAAGCTGTTAGAAAAGCTGTGGATTATGGATTAGCAACAAGAAAAGGAAAATGGTTTCCAAACGTGAAAAGAACCTTGATAGCGTTAAGGAAAGAAGGTTACAAACTAGGATTGATATCCAATACGCATTGGCGTATTTCACAGAAATTAAGGAAAGAATTCGAGCACTATTTTGATGTTATAACATTGTCTTATGAACACGGCTATGCGAAACCACATCTATCAATCTTCGTCGCTACATTGAACAAGCTAGGAACTAATGCGAATCAATGCTTGCATGTCGGGGATGACTCGACCGTAGACATTCAAGGTGCTAGGAACGCGGGAATGAAAACCGCATTCATTAAAAGGGAAAAAGTGAAAGCAGATGCGGACATAGAAATAAAGCAAGTTGTTGAGTTAATAACATTCTTATGAGATCCGTTAGCTCGCACGCCTGATCAAAATCTGCGGTTTCCTGATCCAGACAAAAGTCTATCTATTAGCGCGCGCTTTGCTGCAATGTTGATTCTGCTTTGTTGAATTGAGCTGTTAACATATGATAACTAGGACTAAATCCCAGTTTAAACTTAAGGAGTTAAATGTGTTCCGGTCATAACCTAGAGCAAAATGTAAACAATTTTTTAAAATCTTTTACATTTTGTTAGTGAACCGCTTACGTGGTGATGTGAGTCATGCAAATCAAGTGTTTAAAAAACACATATGGAAGAGCCATCTAACTCAATTTTTCACCATCTGATTAAATGTCTTTCTCTGTGACACGACACAACTCATTTCTGGATAATCGTCTGACTTTTTTCCGTGTACCCACACTTAGGGCAGGCATAAGTATTCTCAATTCTCGAAGTAAGCAAGGATTTCGTCACAGCCTTCAATTCCCCCTTTTTTCCACCATTAACAATCAGTGTTGTTCCACATTTTGGGCATTTATTAACTTCACTCATGGCTTATCACCTAACGGGATGTTCTTTTGCTTGATTGATGATATTGCAAATTTCTTTAGGATTATATGAAGAGAAAACAAACGGTCTTCTTTTCCGTCTGATAATCTTCACTGCTTCTCCAAAAAACGCTGTGTATCCCCAAGAACTGTCCCAGCCATATCTGATGCCCACGCCGCCGTATCTTCCAAAGGATGCTTTCGTTGGTTCACATGATACTATGTCTTCTAATGGAATTGACTTGCAATTGAAAATGCCATAGCTAACAAGCAGTCTTTTGTCGTTCACTTCAATGTGTATGCCTCTATAATTCCAAAACAAAAGCAACAAAAACGCTATTAATGTAGAGGGGAGGATAACCCAAAAGAGATTTTGAAAAGCAAAACCAGTCGTAATTAGTGTCAACAATATGAATAAACCAAGCAAGGAAACTAGGCTCACCAAGATTTTTACGAATACACCCGCTGGAACCCATTCAGAATACAGAATGTCTTTCATCTCGACTATACTATGAGAAAATCGCGTAAAATCAGTCTTTCGGTTCAGCCATAACTTTTCTGCAAAAACGAAGAATAGTTCCAACACGCAAAATCAAAAGAGGCTGTTCTGAGCCTTCTCCAAGTTTGGACTTAAGCAAACTCTTATGAGGATGTATAAAAGATAATTCTATTGCTCTCTGAGATTTCTCTGCAATCAATCTATCAATTCTTGTTTGCCGTGAGTTTTTGTGCAATCCATGAGTAGGTCAAGATGTATAAGCATCTCATTTAGGTTTTTCCAAATGCCGAGCGAATTCATTACTCCATGATTGAAGAAGGTCTGGAATTCCTCAGGAGTTCGTTTAACAATAATGCCCTTTTCATGGCGCGCGCCAGATCGTGACCTTCGTGCTGAGACCGGTCTCTGTTTCTGTCGTTCAAATATGGTCAACGTAGAGAATTGTTCCAATGCGAGCGCGATGATAGCGCGCGTTATGCCGTTGCTAAATTAGCTTTTTCGTGTCAATTTCTGTTCACCATCCGAAGAGGGCTATAGATCTGGTTTTTTCGTGTCTGTTCAGGCGTGATAGCGCGCTGGCTTGTCCCTAAATTAATTAATGTGGTTGGGGTCTCGTATTCTTTGAGTCACGTCCAAGCTTAGGAGGTGAATCCTAGCGGGACAAGATGAACACGAGACCCTTGAAACCCTCTT
>Ga0315280_10001524_pt1 | contig 39556 bp, 38 predicted proteins | sample YL17G06_40_MG_FD_203697 | JGI IMG/M metagenome (GOLD analysis project Ga0315280, IMG submission 203697) | Sediment microbial communities from Yellowstone Lake, YNP, Wyoming, USA - YL17G06_40 | ecosystem: Environmental > Aquatic > Freshwater > Lake > Sediment | place: USA: Wyoming | collected... | reverse complement strand
ACCTATACTCTGTCCTCGTATTGAGGAGGTATTACCGAAGAGCCGAATCTGGGAAATCCGGACGTTCGGTTCCGTGAGGGGCATTAAGTAACCGAAAGGAGGTTATAAAAGATGTCTACTCGACAAAAAGAGACACAATGTGTGCATAGCGGTAGCATCCATGACACCGCTGTCGGTGGAATCAACACGCCTATTTTTACTTCGTCAGCATTCGAGTATCTCGACAGAGAGGATATTCCATATCCACGCTATTTCAATACTCCAAATCAGAAAGCGGTTGTCGAAAAGCTCTGTGCATTGGAAGGAGCGGAAGATGGAATTCTCTTCAGTTCAGGTATGGCTGCCATCAGTACAACCATCCTGGCCTTTGCCGGTGTGGGTGACCATGTGGTCCTGATGGACGAACTCTACGGAGGAACACATGCGTTCGCAACGAATGAATTCCAAAGACTGGGAATCAATTATACATTTGCCGCAACAGATGCGGATTCCGTTTGCAATGCGGTGAAGGAAAACACCAAGGTGGTGGTGATAGAATCTCCAACAAACCCGCTACTTAGCGTCATTGACATTCGAAAGGTTTCGGAATTTGCTCGTAAACATCACCTCGTCACCATCATTGATAATACTTTTGCGACCCCGATCAATCAAAACCCCCTGAAGCTGGGCATCGATATCGTGGTGCATAGTGGCACGAAATACCTTGGGGGCCACAGTGACATTTGCTGTGGTGTGGCGGTGACGACGCATGAAAAAGCTGAACGTATCCTCGCCGTTGCACGACACCTTGGAGGTAGCCTGAATGCCATGATGTGCTCCTTGCTTGAGCGAAGTCTAAAGACCTTAGCGATCAGAGTCGAGCGGCAGACTCAAAACGCTCGCAGCATTTCTCATTTCTTGGAAGAACATCCGAATGTCAGGCGGGTGAACTACCCGGGTCTACCGAATTTTAAAGGACATGAAATTGCGAAATCCCAAATGGACGGCTTCGGTGCGATGCTCTCTTTCGAGCTTGATGACGCGAAAGTCGATGTAGCTCGCTTTATCAGAGGGTTAAGTCTTATCAAGCCCGCCGTGAGTTTGGGAGGTATAGAGAGCACTATATGCTCACCTGCGGTCACCTCACACGCAAAAATTTCGGCCGCTGAACGAAAGAGGATTGGTATAACGGATGCCCTTCTGAGACTGTCCGTCGGCATCGAACAAGTGGATGATTTATTGGAGGATCTGGAGAAAGCGATGAGTTATGAATAGCGATCGAACCATGCAGGGAAACGACCCAAGGTGTCGCTAGATAGTTTTGGCGATAAATCGCCCGGTGCTGTAACTGTCTATTTTATTTTTAGCCGGCCCAGCACACCCACCAACCTTTTGCAATGTTTTTTATGTAATTTTAAGGTTAAGCTTTCAGACAGTGTTTTTATCAGGAGATTCGATAGGGAGTTTGATGCGGAAGGTCGAACCCTTTCCTACCTCGCTTTCCACTTCAATATTACCATTATGGCTTTGAATGATTCCGTAACTGATGGCTAACCCCAACCCGGTTCCCTTACCTGTCTCTTTTGTCGTGAAGAAAGGGGCAAAGAGTTTGGAGAGATGTTCTTTCGTCATACCACATCCTGTATCGGCGAAGGAGACTTCGGCCATTCCGTCCCTTAAGCTTGTTCTGATGGTCAGGGTCCCACCGTTTCCTGCCATGGCGTCCGCTGCGTTGAGAAGGATGTTCATGAAGACCTGCTGGATCTGGTCTGCATCAATGAAGAGCATCGGGATCTCTGTTCCAAATCCCTTCACGATCTGGATATTCTGGAAAGGGGCTTGTTTTTCAATGAGGGTGAGAGTCCGGTCAATTAATGTGTGAATATTCCATTCCTTCTTATCCGGCTTCCTCTGGCGAGCAAAGTCTAAAAGGCCCCTCACAATGTTTCGGCATCGAGTGGTCTGTTGAACAATGTTCTCTAAATCCTTTTTCCAGGGATGGGTTTCATCCACCTTCTTTAACATCAGAGAACTGAAGGTGAGGACCCCGGTGAGAGGGTTGTTGATTTCATGGGCGACCCCAGCCGCCAGTTCTCCGAGAGCAGCCATCTTGCCCGCGCGGATGAGTTGATCCTGAACCTGCTGAAGTTCTTGGGTCCGCTCCTGTACGCGTTGTTCTAAGGTTTGAGTCCATTCTTCAATAGCATCACGAGACCGCTTCAGTTCAGAGATCATATTGTTAAATGAATCGGAAAGCTCTCCCAATTCGTCGTGAGATCGAACGCCTACGGTTTGGTCCAGATTTCCATGGGCCGCTGTCTTTGTAGCAGCCAGAAGTTTATCAATGGGCCGGTTCACAAAGCGAGTGAGCAGCAGACTCAATAATAAACTGAGGATAATGACACTGACGATTCCTGAGATCATCATTCGGTTGTAAATTTGGGCCCTTTCCTTTTCAAAACCTTCGAGACTGATCGTTGTGTCAAGGACACCAAGGACATTCAAATTTTTGGGATGGCAAGGGTAGCAGGAGCGTTCATTATAAATGGGGTTGATTAAACCGAGAAGACTCTGTTTTTCTGTGTGATAGATACGGGTTTTGCTGTCGGATGGGAGAAGGACCTTCGCCTCCCCTTCCCGATGACACCCATAGCAGGCTTCAGCCTTCTTATCAACCACTGTTCCAACTTTAGCTGCATCCGAAGAGACGGTGATCTGACCTTGTTTATTGAAGATTCTGACTTCAGCGATTCCCTTTCTCTGGGCGACATCATCGATGATTCTCTGGTATTCGTCCCTTCGATCCATGATCATCGCGTTGCGAATGCTCAAGCGGATCGTTTCGCTGAGGTTGAAGGCCTCTTCTTCGGTTTTTTCGAGAATCTGCCGGGAAAGAGATCGGATATTCAGGTAGAGGAAGACTCCTTCGATCACCACCACGACGATGATGACGCTGAGAATGATTTTTGCCTTTAAGCCCCTTAAATGCATATCATTTTCCTAATATGAATTCTATCATTTCTAAGCATTGAGAGTAAACCCCGTTAGAAAGGTGGGGCTTTGTCCCCGCCTTTACAAGGAGCTGATGCTCTCTATTTATAGCATCCCCGGCATAAATGCCGGGGCTTTCTAACGGGGTAAAGAGTTCTTCCTGGATATGATTAGGATTTCTGTCCACGCTTGTACTCCACCTGTCGGTGGATAGATATTTGAATTTTGACATTTGAAATTTGGATTTCTTGGTTATCAATTCCATCCTCTCAATTGGTAATACTCTTTCAACATGAACTCCAGATCTTTGGGTTGGATCGTTTTTCCCGTTTGAAGGACCTCTCGAAAGAATCGGCGAGGAAGCTTGTCCTCTTTTTTCGTCACTCCCTCTCGTTGATTGAAAATCCGGGCAAGATTGATAATTCCAGAGGCTGTCGCTTTTAGTTCTTTCTTTTTGAGTGAAACGTTGCAAGTAGATTTGATCATCTCTTGGAGATCTTTCCAGGTGATTAAATCTCGATAAAACCGGCAGAGGATCAGGGCATCGAAAAGGGTCATCTTGTCCTCATAATCCACAAAAAGCTTAGCCTTCCCCTTCACCTGATTTGGATCAATCTGACCAGAAAGTTCAGACTTATAGAAGGTTGCCCTGAGATGGCAAGCCCCTCGATCCGATGTGGCATAAGCAAGCCCCATCCCTTTCAATACCCTGGGATCGAAGCCCGCTGGCTCCAATCCCTTTACATGGATGGCTTCCTCCTCCATCTCCCAGGCCTCTGCTGCGTATCGGACTCCTTCCGATAGAATCCGACCCACTCCCTTCCGGTAAGCAATCTTGGTCAAAATCTCAGCGACCCCGTCAGCATCCCCGTAATTGAGCTTTCCGTCAATTCTCTTTCTCTTGGAGGCTTCGATCGCAAAGGCGGCCATGTTTCCTGAGGTGATGGTATCCATACCGAGACGGTCACAAAGGTCGTTGAGGTAAATAATCTCTTCAATGGAATTCACCATACAGAGCCCGCCAAAGGCATAAATGGTTTCGTACTCCGGACCCCTGATGCGAAGGCCTCGATGCCTGCCCTGTTTGACCTCGGAGATTTTCCCGCAGGACATAAAGCAATGGGGGCAGGCTGAAGAAGTCACATGGCAGTGGTCCCTCATGCTTTCTGCGCTGATTCCCTCCCAACCTTCCAATGACCCTTTTGACCAGTATTGGGTCGGAAAGGCACCGATGGTATTCATGATCGAGACCAGCATAGGGGTTCCATATTTCTTATAAACGGTAACGATTTGATTTTCTTTCACTCGATCTTTAAACTCCCGGGCCAATCTTTTGAGAGAAGAGGGGTCTGCGACCTCCCGGCGTTTCTTCCCGTGGAAAACAATCCCTTTCAACTTCTTTGATCCCATCACAGCACCGATTCCCGCCCTTCCGAGGAGGCGCCCGTGCTCAGTCTCGATCACTGAAAACTTGACCAGATTCTCTCCAGCCGGGCCGATGACCAATGCCCCGGATTCTTTTATCCCGACCGTCTTGAGAATGGCCTCTTCCGCTGCATAAGTCTCTTTTCCCCAGATGGCAGCGGCAGGATGAAAGATGACCGTTTCGTCGCTGACTTCGAGAAAAACCGGATGATTTGATTTCCCTTCAATGATGATGGCATCGTATCCTGTTCTGCTGAGAGGAAGGGTGATCTTTCCTCCTGAATAGGATTCAGAATAGATTCCTGTCTGAGGGGACTTGGTGAAGACGGCAAAACGGCTGGAGCCATAAAAAGGGGTGTCGGCCAATGGGCCCAATGTGAAGACGAGGCGATTTTGAGGGGAGAAAGGATCGACATGGGGTGGATTTTCCTTAAGAAGGAGAAAAGACCCTAATCCCTTGCCGCCCAGGTAGGATCGAAGGATCGATTCAGGAATGGGTTCGATGGTTGACTTCTGCTTCGAGAGATCGATTCTTAGAAGTCGATTAAAAAAACCTTTCATTACTTTTATTTTAAAAGAAATGAAGGGATCAAATCAAGTTTCGCTTCTTCTCCCCTTAGCCCTCTACCCGTGATGTACTGGGCCGGTGGGGAGAAAAATGCCTGCCAGGCGGCTGGGGATCGGGAAGAATTCTTTACATCGCAAAAAAATGATAATACAATAAATGAAACAGTGGAGATTACATATCAATTTTCATTGAGATTTAAAGCTCTCATTCTTTATTGGTTATCAGACGCATTTGCTTTCTGTTAAAGCTTGGTGAAAGGAGGAAAAAATGGCGAAAAGGCACCCGCTGAAGATCACGGTAATAAAGAAGTTGAGTTCGAAGGAGGTTTACGGTCAGCCCCTTCCCGAGGTGTCAGAGGATATGACACCTTATTGTGATCGGTTGGAAGTGGGGCAAGAATTTATTGTGGAAGAGTCCGGAGCGATTCCATCGGGCTTTTGCACGTGGGCCTGGCATGACATCTATCCGGCCGTGACCGGGCTGCGTTTTGGAGGAAACTATCCCTGGATGAAGAAAGAGGGCTTCATCTACTCTTGTTGCAGCGATGGGGCGAGGCCCGTGTTCTTCAAGATTGAACGGTTGTGATAGGCTTTGGGGAAAAAGATAAATTGTTTCACTTTTTCTTCAGGTAATGGAGGGATGCCTGAACAAAAGCCCGGAAGAGTTTTTGTGAATAGGAGTCGTCCCTCAAGGTTCCTTCTGGATGCCACTGCACTCCCATGACAAACTTCTTTTTATGATGTTCAACCGCCTCAATGATGCCGTCACTCGCCTTCGCACTGACGATCAAACCAGGGGCCAGGTCCTTGATCGCCTGGTGATGTTTACCGTTGACCCAGATTTCTTTTCTTCTAAAAATGTGATAGAGAGAGGTTTTCACCTCAATGCTTATCGAATGTGTATTAATCCCTTTGTCAGCTTTTTGGGTATGATTGATACTTTCCTGAACCTGGGCAGGGATATCCTGATAAAGCGTCCCTCCCAGCGAGACATTCAAGACCTGGATCCCACGGCAGATGGCGAGAATCGGGAGATCCTCTTGAAAAGCCATCCCGACTGTTTCCAATTCCATCCGATCGAGTTCTTCGTCGATCTCTCCCAAACCTGCTAAAGGTTGTTCACCATAAAACCTCGGATTGACATCCGGACCGCCACTCAGAAGGAGGCCATCCAGCCGGTCAAGGATTGTTCGGAGGGTATCTTGGTTTTGAGCAACCGGGATGAGTAATGGAGCACCTCCACCATATTGAATGGCCCGACTATACTCATCGAAAGTATAGTCCATAAAATGGCCTAGAGAATAGAGCCCCCAGGCCCCTCCCATCACCCTTGAACAGGTAATTCCGATCAGTGGCCTCATTTTTTTCTTCCTCATTCTTCAAAAGTTCCCTTTATCAGAACCTCATCCTGATGAATCATCATCTGGCCTTTTGCCATGACCGATTCGATTTTTAAGTCGTTACTTAAAATCAACAGGTCGGCGTCTTTTCCCTCTTCGATACTCCCTTTGCTTTGAAAGATACCGGTTCTTTTTGCGGGATTTGATGTCACCATTTTTAGGACGTCCTCCAGTGAAAAACCTTCCTTTACCAGTTCTCTCCATTCAAAATGGAGGTTTTCAATATCTCCAACACCCAGTTTTATCATTTTCCCTTTTTCATCAAATATTGGCATCGAGCCATTGGAATCTGAGCTCAAGGTAATCTGGTCTATTGTGACTCCTCCATCGAGAGCCATTTCCAGAGCCTTTCCCGTTGTCAGGGGGAAGTGAAGTTCCTGTCCTCTCACGGTGAAGTCGATGTTTCCTCCCATCTTGGCAAACTGGATCGACTGTTCCAGGAGCGGTTGTGTCCGGGTCAGATGAGTTGGGAGGAACTGACCTATGGGGATCTCAGTCTCTTTGACGATCCGAAGGATAGGGTCGAGCATTCGCTTGCCACTTCCCATATGAAGATGCACTAATCCTACTTTTCCTCCGATCATTCCTCCAACCCGTGCCTCTGCAGCTACCCGACAGAGTTCATCGAAGTTGGGTTGGGAGGATCGATGATCTGAGAGAGCAATCTCTCCTACTCCAATCACCTTGGGGATAAGAGCGATATCCTTCCTGACGCTTCCCGTGATGGTCGGAGGAGGGAACTGGTAGGAGCCACAGTAAATGTATGTAGAGATTCCTTCCTCTTCCAGTTGCATGGCCTTAGCAAGAAGGGTTTCAGGTCTGCGGGATACATCATCCGTGCCGAGGCATCCCACCACCGTCGTCACGCCTGCACGGGTGATTTTTGATAAGGTTATTTCTGGAGTCCTTGTCCGAGGTCCACCTTCCCCTCCTCCACCCAGGAGGTGGACGTGGAGATCGATCAAACCCGGTGTCACCATTTTCCCGGAAGCTGAAATCACCCGGGTGTTAAAATGATCTGGCAGATCAATCTGATCCGAAATCTTTGCGATTATTTTTCCGACGATCAGAATATCTCTTGTCCCCATTTTTTCGGGATCATAAAGGGATGCTCCTTTAATCAGTGTAAACATAAGTTCCTCCTTATTCTTAGTTCGGAGTTAAGAGTTCGGGGTTCGGAGGCTTTAAAATAGTCCGAACTGAAAACTCCGAACTGAGAACTAAAAAGTCCGAACTATCTATTCTGCAAGGTGGCAGGCCACCCATCGGCCATCCTCTACCTGATGGAAGAAAGGTTCTTCTTCGAGACATTTTGGAAGGGCGTATTGGCATCTCGTATGAAACCGGCATCCTGAGGGAGGGTGGATCGGACTGGGGACATCCCCTTCCAGGATTACTTCCGCTCTCTTTTTTCTTGGATTCAGAGAGGGGACCGCAGATAAAAGTGCCTTTGTGTAAGGATGAGCTGGCGATTGGAAAAGGACCCTTTTTTCTGCCATCTCCACTACCTTTCCGAGATACATCACCGCTACCCGGTCACTGATATGACGAATGACTCCAATGTTATGCGAAATGAAAAGATAGGTCAATCCAAACTCCTTCTGGAGCTGTTTCATCAGATTAAGGATCTGGGCCTGAACCGATACATCGAGGGCGGAGGTGGGTTCATCCGCAACAATCAATTTGGGCTGAGTAGCCAGTGCCCTGGCGATCCCGATTCGCTGGCGCTGCCCACCAGAAAATTCATGAGGATATCGGCTGAGATGTTCCTTCATGAGCCCCACTGATTCGAGCAGTCGAAAGACCTTTTCATCCTTTTGGGATCGTTCCACCAATCCATAGATTTCCATTGGTCGTCCCACAATCTCGCTGACGGTCATACGGGGATTGAGAGAGGCAAAGGGATCCTGAAAGATGATCTGAAAATCTCGCCTCATCGGGTGAATTCCCTTCTTATCCAGACGGGCAAGGTCTTTACCTTCAAAGAGGATTGCCCCCTCGGTTGGTTCGATCAGTTTGAGGATGAGCCTTCCAACCGTCGTCTTCCCACAGCCCGATTCTCCAACCAGGCCCAAGGTTTCCCCGCGGTCGATCGAAAGATCGATCCCATCCACGGCACGAACGAAGGTTTTCTCCTGCCGCCATCCTCTGGTGACGGGAAAATATTTTTTAAGTCTCTTCACTTGGAGCAAAGGTTCATTCAAGGTTCTTCCCTCCCTCATAGAGATAGCAGGAAACGAGATGTCCATGTGAGGTTTGAAAGAGAGGAGGGATCATTCGGTCGCAAGGATCGAATCGATAGGAACATCGGGGATGGAATTTACAGCCCAGCGGAGGTTGACTCAGGTCCGGAACGCTGCCAGAGATGACGGCCAGAGCCTCCTTTTCTTGATCAATTCGGGGAATGGCCCCCCAGAGTCCTTGTGTATAAGGATGTTTTGGATCTTCAAAGATTTCTTCTACGCCCGCTTGTTCGACAATAGAGCCTGCATACATCACGGCCACCCGGTCGCACATCTCGGCAATGACTCCCAGGTCATGGGTGATTAAGAGGATCGAGGTATGAAGCTCTTTCTTTATCTCTTTGATGAGTCTGAGAATCTGGGCCTGAATGGTGACATCCAATGCCGTAGTAGGTTCATCTGCGATGAGGAGAAAGGGATGACAGGAGAGTTCCATGGCGATCATCACCCTTTGCCTCATCCCACCGCTCAATTGATGCGGAAATTGCATCATCACCCTCTGGGCATCGGGAATATTGACCCGGTCAAGCATCTCGGCGGCCTTTTCAAAAGCCTGAGGTCTCATCAGACCCTGGTGGAGCATGATCACTTCCATCATCTGATCGCCGATACGAAACACAGGATTTAAGGAGGTCATCGGTTCTTGGAAGATCATGGAGATTTCCTTCCCTCGGATGGATCGCATCTCGTCCTCCGTAAGGGCAAGAAGATTTTTTCCCCTGAAGAGGATTTCACCTTCCACGATCTTGCCAGGCGGATATGGAATCAGTCTCAGAATCGAGAGGGCAGTGACCGATTTTCCGCAGCCGGTCTCTCCTACCAGACCAAAGGCCCCTCCTTCCTCGATATCGAAGCTCACTCCATCAAGGGCCCGGACCGTTCGACCCGAGGAATAAAATTGGGTCTTTAAATTCTTAACACTTAAGAGGGTACCCATCTTCATAACAATGCGCATAGCGTCCCCCCATCTTCTCCCTCCCCCTCGAGGGGGGAGGGTTGGGGAGGGGGTGAATCAGTCTCTCAGCCTTGGATCCAGTGAATCTCTCAGGCCATCGCCAAAGAGATTAAAACCCATCACCACCAGCATGATCGCCAAGCCCGGAACAGTAGCCACATGGGGGGCGGTGATCAGGTAGGCTCTCGCATTGGAGAGCATAGCACCCCACTCGGCGGTCGGGGGCTGAACTCCCAGCCCAAGAAAACTCAAACCCGAGGCGGTGAGAAGAACGGTTGCCATTCGGAGGGTGGTCTGGATAATGATGGGCGCGATGGAGTTCGGCAACAGATAGCGGAAGAGGATATTGAAATCGTTTTCCCCAACCGCACGGGCAGCTTCAATGAACTCCTTCTCTTTTAAAGAGAGCACAGATCCCCGGACAATTCTTGCGAATTGAGGAATCGAATAGATCCCAGCGGCCAACATCAAATTCGTAAGCCCTGGACCCAGCACGGCAATGATGGAAATCGCGAGAAAGATCCCCGGAAAGGCCAGGAGGATATCCATGAGCCTCATGATGAAGTGATCCAATTTCCCTCCGTAGTAACCACCGACCATCCCGAGGAGCGTTCCGATCACCAATGCGATGAGAACCGACACCAGTTGTATTTGTAAGGAGATACGAGCTCCATAGATAACACGGCTTAAGAGATCTCTTCCGAGAGGATCGGTTCCCAGAAGATATTCTCGGCTGGGAGGTTTCAACCGTTTTGCAAGATCCCCCTCATTAGGAGGGTAGGGTGAGATCAAAGGGGCCAAGATGGCAATGAAGACAAATAAGAGGACGATTGTCCCACCTGCGATGGCTGCTCGGTTTCGTTTGAGTCTTCGCCAGACGTCTGCGGTCTGGCTCGTCTTCAATTCTTTTGATTCATTCATATCGTATTTTTGGATCAAAGAAGGCATAAGCGATATCGGTTAAGAGGTTGACCAACACAAAAGTTGTCGCGACGAGTAGCATCGAACCCTGAACCACCGGGTAATCCCTCTGGAAGATGCCCTCCACCATCAGCCTCCCTACACCGGGAAGTGAAAAGACGGTTTCAGTCAATACCGCACCGCCGAGCATATATCCGAATTCGAGACCGAAGACCGTGATCACCGGGATCATGGCATTTTTTAAGGCATGTTTGTAAATCACGATGAATTCACGAAGACCATTGGCCCGGGCGGTTCGGATATAATCCTGCCGGATGACCTCGAGCATAGATGCTCGGGTCATCCTGGCGATGACCGCGGATGAGGCAGCTCCCAGAGCAATGGCTGGGAGGATCAGATGCACGATCGTTCCCTTCCCTCCGGCTGGGAACCATCTTAGGTGAACGGAGAAGACGAGCATGAGCAGCAAGCCGAACCAGAAGATAGGCATGGAGATACCGAAGAGGGCGCCCACCATGCTCAGGTTATCAAAAATTGAATATTGCCTGGTAGAAGAGATGACGCCTGCGATCAAACCAATAAAAGCAGCAATCAAAATAGAGAGGAAAGAGAGCTGGACTGTGAAGAGGAAGCGTTCTTTGAGAAGTTTGATGACGGGTTCACGGTTTCTGATCGATATTCCGAAATCCGCCCGGATTACATGGGAGATAAACTGAAAGTACTGTACATAAAGAGGTTTATCGAGGCCGTATTCTTTTCGGAGGGCCTCGATGAAGTCTGGATTGGCATCCTCACCAGCCAGAAGTACGGCAGGGTCCCCGGGAACCATGTGGAGCAAAGAAAAGGAGACCAGTGAAACTCCGATAAGGACTGGGATGAGCATGAAGATTCTTTTTAAAATGTAACGCGACATCTTTTATCCCCACCTCACCTTTCCCCTCTCCCTCCAGAGAGTGTGTCATCATAGTGAATACGCAAGAAATCAAGTCCTTTCGCTCTTAAGAATACAAGACGACCAGGGGACAGGCTGGCGGCTGAGGGAGCTTTAGAGCGGAACCTTTTATACTTTAAATTCATACGCTTATACTCCATCAAGGCATAACTTCCCATGACAAGGCTGGTTGCCTATACCTCTCAAAGAACCGCAATTCTAAAGCTCTCGAAGCTGCCTGCCTGTCCCTTTCCTGCGATTGCAACACAGCCTCGCAGGGGAGAGGGATGGGATGTGGGAAATAAATTAAAGGGCGACTGAAGATTCAGTCGCCCTCCGTCTAAGGTATATTATTCGAGAAGTTCCATTATTTCTCCAGATAGGTCTTGTTATCAAAATAGGTGAGTTCGAGTGGCGAATTGATCACCCCTTTGAGCTTTTTGCTGTAGCCAATCGTCTCTTTGGTCACCAGGATGGGGATAGAAGGTGCCTCCTTAGAAAGCAAGTCCTGAGCGGCCTTTAGATATTTGTCCATTTCTGCTTTAGTGGTAGCTCCAGTAAATTTGGTCACCAATTCATCGAACTCTTTATTGGAGAAGAAGGTTCGGTTATTTCCACTTGGGACCCACTGTTCTGTTGTAAAGAGAGGGGCAAGGATCCAGCGGGCCTCTGCCGTGGAGGGCGCCCATCCAATCAGGAAGAGCTCTGATTCATTTTGCTCAGGCGGTTTCCGGGTGGCGGCTAAATAGGCAGCCCACTCCATTGTATCAAGGGTGCAGTCGATATTGACCTTTTTTAATTGCTGCTGGATTGCCTGAGCCATCTCAAAATCTTTGGGATAGCGGCCCTGGGGGCTCCAAAGTTTTGCCTTGAATCCATTTGGATAACCTGCCTCAGTAAGCAGTTGTTTTGCCTTTTCTGGATTATAGGAATAACCCTCGACACGAACATATCCGGTGGTCAAAGGACCCACCATTCCAGCACTTACCAGAGCTCTTCCTTGATAGAGGTTTTTGACAATGGCCTCCTTATCGACGGCATAATTTAAGGCCTGTCTGACCCGGACATCATTTAAAGGCTTTTTGGTGACGTTAATTCCAATGTATAAAACACGTAAGGTTTCTGTTGAGTCGAGTTTAATCTTTGGATCCTTCTCGAGCCTCGGGATATCCTCTGAAGGGATCCGGACGATCAGATGAGCATCACCGGATTGGAGCATCATCACCCTGGCACTATCCTCTTTAACCGTCTTAACAATAATCTTGTCAAGTTTAGGTTTCCCTCCCCAATACCCATCATTTCTGACCATGGTCAGGTGGTCACCATGAATCCATTCCACAAATTTAAAGGGACCGGTCCCGACTGCCCGGCGGGAAATATCCTTTCCGTAAGTCTTCAGCGCAGTTGGACTGATAATCCCTGATGCGCTGTGGGCAAGATTATTCAGGAAGAAGGCAAAAGGTGCTTTTAAGATAATCTTTACGGTGTAATCATCTACTACCTCCACCGAATTGACGAAAGGGGTATAGAGTCCCGACCGAGAAGGTTTTTCCGGTCCAATCATCCTCTCCATAAAAATTTTGACTGCCTCTGCATTGAATGGAGTGCCGTCATGGAATTTGACCCCTTTCCTGAGAAAGAAAGTCCAGGTCAATCCGTCCTTTGACTGTTCCCATTTGGTTGCCAATCCTGGAACGATCTTCAATTTCTCATCGAATCGAGCGATATTCTCATACATCATCCGGTTCACAGCCTCAGAAGGGTTACTTTCTGCATTGGCGGGATCCAGGTTGTCCGGATCCGCACCGGCAGCATAGATGACTGTCCCTCCAGAGACCTGAGCCACACTTTGAGTTGGAATGATGAGAAGAAGTGTGATGAGAATTAAAATAGAAAAATTAATAAATCGTTTCATAGAAATCCCTCCTTTCTTCTATTATTTCCTCTTTTCCTCTTCACAATTTATCAAAGTCTCCTACTCCTTGTCAACAGATTCGAAAATTTCACAATCCGAAATCATAAATCCAATCCCCAAAGATTCCATTGACTCCACTGGGGAGATATTAGTACACTCTTCATCCCATTCTAAGCCTCTTATTCCATTTTCTTTTAACCCACAATTTAGAATTCTGCGACCCCTTGCAGCGACGGAGCTCGACCCGTGTTCTTCAAGACTGAACGGCTGTGAGAAGATCACTTTCTACGATTCTTTCTTTAGGTGAGCGATGGTGGCACCCCAGGAGCCTGCCTCAGGTGGAGCCAACTTGAACGATTCAACGAGGGGACTCTTTTTAAGGAAGGCATGGACGATGTTCATCTGCACTCCTTTTCCCTTTCCATGGATAATTCGAACCTTTTTGAATCCTTTCTTTTGACATTCCAAGAGGTACTCCTCTAAGAGAGAAGCGATCTCTTTAGGTGAGAAAGTATGAAGGTCGATCCAATCCTCAATGGGAATGCGAATAACCATAAGCTAAATGTCAAATTTCAAAATCCAAAGTTCAAATTAAAAAAGGCTAAGTCCAAAGTTCAAGATTGGAAGTTCAAAGGCCAAAATCTAGCTTTCAAGAGCCAAAGTCTAAATCACTTATGCGTAACGTGAAACCCGAAACTTGAAACAATCTATTTTACGCTCATTTTATAAAGCTCCTACCACAGTTCTCTCCCATTTTTCAAGGAAAATGTTATGAGTAAAGAATGCGATCCCCTCTGTTGTGGGAAAAGAGATGCTTATTTTCCAATAAAGTTTGTTGCAATTTTTGTAAGTTTTGATAGTGTTAATAGGGATTCCGAAATATTTTTTATTGATTCAGAGAGGTGGAGTAACCACCTCGAAGAGAAAGGGGGGCGAAATAGTATACAAGTCGTCATACCATTCTTAGTAAGCCCCTATATGCCCCGACCGCGCATCAGACGCCTGCCGGTAGGCATGGGAGGCGGGGATCTTCACTCGAACTGCGATTGCGGCAAGATGCCGCTCCGCCGTCAGATTGAAATGATAATTTAGAATCGTTCCACTATGTGGAGGTGAGTATGAGGAGACAAAGTAAGATCTGTGTTGTAATTCTTGCAATCGTTCTATCCTTACTTAAACCCTGTTTCAACAGTGACGCAGTAGCCTTGAACGCTCAGACAAATCAAGAACAGAGTTTTGTCGTCGGGGCTATTTTTCCTCTTACAGGAGAATACGAAGACATTGGGAAGGTGGCCAAGGCAGGCCTTGAGATTGGAGCAGAACAGATCGCCAATGGTTCAGGGGTTTCGATTCAATTAAGAATCTGCGACAACCGAGGATTGGAAGAAGAGACCCGAGAGTGTCTTTACAACCTGATCCAGGAGGGGGTTGACTTCATCATCGGTCCCATGCTGACGGAGACGGCTCTGGTAGCAAAAGAGATTGTCAATCACAAGAGGGTGGTGACCATTAGCCTGACAGCTTCAGATCCATCGGTGACGGACCAGCGGGATGGGTTTATGTTCAGCATGGTCAGTCCAGACCACCTCAATGGTCAACTTCTTAGCGATTGGATATTGGGGGAGAAGAAGGTCAAATCCTTTGGAACGGTTCCTGTTACTGTAGGCTATGGCAGAGGGCTGGAATTGGGTTTCACCTATGATATGAATCGGAGGGGAGTCAGGCAAATTGCGAGGCTTTCAAAGGATGAACGGGTTGAAGGGGGTCCTCCCCTGAACAAATATCTGTGCCGGCTGAAAAGTGCGGATGTGATTCTGGTTCCGCTGCGCGGTTATCATGCCGGATCGACAGTAGCCTATCTTCGCAATGATCTCAAATATAAGGGAATCCTTATTGGAGGAGATGGTTGGGACACAGGGAGTTTTGCTGTGGGGGCCAATTGCCCTGGGGACTGTTCTGCAAATGAAAGCCACTTTTTCACCTTTTTTACCGATCAGGCTACTGAGGTGCAAGAAAATCCTATTTATACGATATTCGCAGCCGAGTATACCAGCCGCACGGGTTTATCTCCCGGTGAAGATGCTGTCCTCTCTTATGACGCCATCGGCCTGCTGATGAAGACCATCGAGAAGGGGATGGACCCTTCTGAGTTGGCCAACCGGATGAGGAACACAAATAATTATGCTGGTTCTATAGGTAGAATTGATTTTGGCGGACGTGAATATCCTACGCTACCCCTATTTCTATCGAAATATGAGGATGGGAAGCCGGTCTACCAGAGGAGACTGATGCAAACCCTGCAAAGTTTTCTCCAAAGTCCCCTGCAAGGGACTTCCAATAGTTATTCAGATGTCTATCTTCTTTTCGCTCATGGATTTCAGAGTGAGCCGAGTGACTTTGACTCCTTTGTCGAATATGCGAAGGGTATTGGGGTCCCGGAGTCACAGATCTTTCGGACTCAAGTGAGCAAGGACGATTACGCCTCGGTTCGGGCAAAACAGCTTGCCAGCTATATCAATCAAAATCAGATCCCTGATCGTTCTTTGATTGTTGTGACCCATAGTATGGGTGGGCTGGATATGCGTTGGATGATCGGAAATGCGGGGTCGAAGGTGGAAGATCAGAATGGGCAACTCGACAGGGCTGCAAGGAAGGTCAAGGCGGTCTACACGATCGCCACCCCCCATGGTGGCACATACTCAGCTGCATCAGCGGCCTGCTACTGGCATGCCTGTTACGATTTATCCATCAATCACAATTTCAATAACAGAAAAGAAGTCTCTTACCAGTATATGCACAGCATGGATGGCTGTCATATACCCTTCACCTCTCTCGCCTTTTGGGCGGGTAAGCAGCCGAGCTGTGCGCAGGGGTCAGTGAATGTACGTTGCACTTGGGAAGAATCCTTTGTCCAGAATGGCCAAGAAACAGATGGTCTGGTCCTGGGTGATAGCCAGAAATTTCAATCCCTTATTGGGGCGTCTCCTCCGATATGGGGCGAATACCAAGGGTGCCACTGTGATGGATACACCTATACGTGGGAGCTGAAGCAAACGGACAAGCTACAGAAGATTATTGATGACGCGATGGGTCGATCCGCCTGCAGTTGGTAGCCCCTTCCTCCCCTCCCTCTCGCCGTTGAGGAGAGGGGAAGGGCGAGGGGAAATTTCAGATAGTCTTGTTTGGGGCTTCCGAAAGTGATAATAGCGAAGGATGGCTAATTTTAATCCTGAACTTTTAACTTCTCTTGCGCAATTTTAAATATCCGATGAAACATGGATTTGGTGAGCTTCCCGGTCTGAGTGTTTTGTTGACTTGGGTGGTAGGTCACGACTAACGTAATAGTTCGGAGTAAAGAGTTCGGAGTTCGGAGAACATAAGACTTTCCATGGCCGAAGGCCAAAGGCGGAACCTCGTAGCCTTTCAGTCTCAATGACTTTAATGTCTGTGTAAACGCAATCTGGCCCAGAGGTACAATGACCTTCACTTTATCTAATAGGTCGACCTCTTTCAAAAAGTGAGGCCGGCAGTTTTCTATCTCCTCAGGCAAGGGCTTATTTGCTGGTGGGGCGCATCGGATCGTTGCGGTAATGTAACAGTCAGTTAGAGTGAAGCCATCGTCCCGACTTAAGGAGTTGGGTTGGTTGGCAAATCCAAATTGATGAAGTGCACCGAATAGCCATTCTCCACTCCGATCTCCTGTAAACATTCGACCTGTTCGGTTTCCACCATTGGCTGCAGGAGCAAGCCCAACGATCAAAACCCGGGCTTCCGGGTCTCCAAAACTGGGAAGGGGTTTTGACCAGTAGTTCCAATCCCTGTATCTTTTAGGCTTATGTAGAGAGACTTCCTGAAGGTAGGCAGCGAGCCTCGGACATCTCGGGCAGTGGACCACAATCTTCTGCAATTTTTCCAATTCTGTGTTCCGTCTCATAGGTAGGTCAGAGGCCTTTAATATTTCAATCATATCTATTCCAAGCATCCTTTTTCAAGGAGAAATTTGAATTTTGACAGAACCCCTATTTCTTGTTAAAAATAATTAATTATGTCTAATGCAGTTAGTAAGTGATCGGATCCCGCAAAGAGCGGGAAAGGAGATGACCGATGCCGACCTACTCCCACTCCCAACTCTCCACCTACGAAACCTGTCCCCACCAATATAAGCTTGCCTACATTGAGAAAATCAAAGCCGAGACCGAAGGCATTGAGGCGTTCATGGGTTCGAGGGTTCACGATGCACTGGAGAAACTCTACCGTGACCTGATGAAGGTCAATAAACTCAATTCCCTGGAGGAGACTCTCGATTTCTACCGTCAGAGTTGGGAGAAGAACTGGAAAGAGACAGTTCAGATTATCCGGAAAGAATACAGTGTCGAAGATTACCGCCGGCAGGGTGAGAAATGCATCACGGATTATTATAAACGTTACTATCCGTTCGATCAGGGAAGAACATTAGGCCTCGAAGAAAATATCTATTTCCCTCTGGAAGAGGAAAAGGGTTACTGGATTCGGGGTTTTATCGATCGATTGACACTTCTCAATCATTCGATCCTCGAAATCCACGATTACAAGACATCGAACAGACTTCCCGGCCGGGAGGAAGTGGACTCTGACCGGCAGCTCGCCTTTTATCAGATGGGAGTGGAAGGAAAATGGAAGGATATTGAAGAGGTGAAGCTGGTCTGGCACTACCTTTCTTTCGATACCGAAATACAGTCTTCGAGGACACCGGAAAAGCTTCACCAGGTTCGGCAGGAGGCCTTAGATCTCATTCAGAAGATTGAGACGGACAGGCAATTCATTCCAAAAGAGGGACCTCTTTGCAGTTGGTGCGATTATCAAGGGCTCTGCCCGAAGCGGAGGCATCTGATCACAGTGGAGAGCCTCCCGCCTAACGAATATCTTAATGAAGAAGGAGTGACCTTAGTCAACCAATATGTTGAGTTGAAAGAGAGAAAAAGGCTCTTGGACGAAGAGATGGATGCCGAATTAGCCAAGATCGAGGAAGCCCTTTATGATTATGCCCATAGAGAAGAGCTTGAGACGATCTTTGGAAGCAATCATGTCGCCAAGATTAAGATCGAGGTGAAAGAAAAATATCCTTTGAAAGGAGACCCCAATCGAAAGATGTTGGATGAGATCATCAAGAAGGCGGGGAAGTGGATGGAGGTTTCGGATTTAAATCCCTGGATGCTGGCCAGGCTGATCAGCCGAGGGGCTTGGCCTCCCTCTTTAGTTAAGAAGGTGAAAGAATTTTCTACCTCAGAGGAGAGCCGTTCCATCACGATTTCGAAATTGAAAGAGAGAGAATAATAATTGATAAGACAATGTCAAATGTCAGAGTTCAAATTTCAAATCAAATCTAAAACTCAAATAAGATGCCGAAACAAGTTCGGCATGACAAGAATGTCATTCTGAACTCGTTTCAGAATCCCATTTGGATTTTGACATTCCTTTGACATTTGGATTTTGAAATTTGAACTTCCAAAGTTAATAAGGGCGAGAGGAGAATCTTATGAACGTCCGAGCTGAAAAGGGCAAAGTAGAAAAATATCCATGTGAACTTCTTCTTCTCTTTTGTTTCGAATCCCCTGAAAGATTGGAAGATCCCATCCAGAGTGTGGATTTGGAGTGGAAAGGGTTTATATCCGATCTCGTGAGGCAAGGTGATTTTAAAGGAGAGCCTTTCCAATACCGCCTCCTCTATACGCATGGTGCCCTTCCTGCTAAAAGGGTGCTGTTGACCGGTCTGGGGAAAAGGGGGGAGTTCGATTTAGAGAAATGGAGAGGAGCTGCTTCAAAGGCCGGACAGTTCGTCCGGGATTCAGGGATGAAACAATTTGTCTTTCCGATAAAGAAATTCGATGGTCTTTCAGAGGAGGAACTGGCCGAATCCTTCGTGACAGGACTTTTGCTTGGAACCTACCAGTTCAATGAGTTTAAAACACTCGAACGGGATAAGATCAAGGAGATTGGAGAAGTGATCCTCCTGGGAGAGACGGATGAAGAAATAAAATCGCTCGGTGATGGCCTCAGGACAGGCAGAATTATTTCAGAAGCGGTCTGCATGGCAAGGGATTTGGTTAATGGACCCAGCAACCAGATTACTCCAACTGTACTGGCTGAAAAGGCCCAACAGATTGCAAAAGATCATGGCATGGAGGTTCAGGTATTAGAGGTGAACCAGGCAGAGGCCATGGGTATGGGGGCATTTGTTGCCGTTGCAAAGGGAAGCCAGGAGCCCGGGAAGTTCATCACCCTGGAATATAACAAAGGAAAGGAATTGGATACGATCGCCCTGATTGGGAAGGGGATCACTTTCGACAGTGGCGGGATCTCGATTAAACCTTCGGAGAGGATGGAGCGGATGAAAGATGATATGTCAGGGGCTGCCGCCGTTTTGGCGGCAATTCAAACAGCCTCCGAACTCCAACTCCCTCTTCATCTATTAGGGGTCATCCCCGCGACGGAGAATCTTCCGAGCGGAAAGGCCTATAAACCTGGAGATATTTTAAAAACCCTTTCAGGTCAGGCGGTAGAAGTGATCAGCACCGATGCGGAAGGAAGGCTCATCCTTTCAGATGCCCTAACGTATAGTCTGAAGTATCAGCCAAAGGCGATCATCGATCTGGCCACTCTGACCGGAGCTTGCGTGATCGCTCTGGGAGATTATGTCATCGGCCTTTTTGGCACTGATGAGTCTCTTCTGAAACGAATCGAAGAAGCCTCCGGGAAGACAGGGGAGAAGGTCTGGAGATTCCCCCTCTGGGACGAATACTTCGAGTATCTAAAAAGCGATGTGGCGGATTTTAGGAATGTTGGAACTCGGGCAGCAGGTGCCATCATCGGGGGAATCTTTTTAAGCAAATTTGTCGGGAAGGTTCCATGGGTGCATCTTGATATTGCTGGACCCGCATCGATTGATAAAGAGAGACCCTATGTTCCAAGCGGGGGGACTGGGGTTGGGGTGAGATTAGTGGTCCAATTGCTGAGGGATTGGAGGAAAAATTAAATGTCAAATGTCAAAGCTCAAATTTCAAATAAAATCTGAGGTTCAAATGGCAAAGAGTTTACACGTGACGACATAAGTCTTATCCAGTTTGTCATTCCGGGCTTGACTAAGCCTGCCCCGTACTTGATACGGGGGAATCCAGTGTTTATCTGGATTCCTGTTTTCACAGGGATGACGCCCTGTCCTGTCATGCATGTCGTAGTGTATAGATTTTTGAGTTTGTCATTTATTTGAACCGTGGATTTTGACATTTCATTTTTGAGTTAGGATAAATGGAATGAGGGAGATTGCCGCAGAAGATTATCCATTTCTTAGGGCTTGCCGCAGACAGCCAACAGAGTATACCCCTATCTGGCTCATGCGCCAGGCGGGCCGATATATGAAGGAGTATCGGAAACTTCGAAGGAGATTTTCCTTCTTGGAGATGTGTAAGAACTCTGAACTGGCAGCCAAGGTGACACTCCTCCCCGTTGAGCAGCTCAAGGTTGATGCCGCCATCATCTTTGCAGATATTCTGCTTCCCTTAGAACCGATGGGGATCGAATTGGAGTTTGCAAAGAGTGAAGGTCCTATCATCCACCATCCCATCCGGGAGATGAACCAGATCGGCAGCCTGCGAATCATTGAGCCAGAAGAAGATCTTCCTTTTCTCATGGAGGCGATTCGAATCGTCCGCCGCGAATTGGAAAATAAGATCCCCTTGATCGGATTTTCAGGAGGTCCTTTTACACTGGCCAGTTACATCATCGAGGGGGGCCATTCAAAAAATTACATCCTCACAAAAGGATTGATGTATCAAGACCGCGTGGCATGGGATAGCTTGATGGAGAAGATTTCAGAGGTACTGATCCGATATCTCAATGCCCAGATCCACGCTGGGGCTCAAGCTCTTCAGCTATTTGATTCTTGGGTGGGATACTTGAGTCCGAGCGATTACGAGGAGTATGTTCTCCCCTATTCTAAGAAGGTCATCGATGGGGCGGATAAGAGTGTTCCGCTCATTCACTTCGCCACCTCCTCCTCAACACTTTTAGAACGGATGAAACGGGCAGGTGGAGATGTGATCGGAGTGGATTGGCGGGTTGATTTAAAAGAGGCCTGGGCCCGTCTTGGATATGAGGTGGCCATCCAGGGAAACCTCGATCCCGTCATTCTCCTTGGACCTGTTGATCTGATTGAGAGAGAAGTCAAGCGGATTCTTGGTGAAGCAGAGGGTCGGCCTGGCCACATCTTCAACCTTGGCCATGGCATTCTCCCCAATACACCGGTCGACCATGTAGCCGCCTTGGTGGACATGGTTCATAGGTTTAGTTTGAGGTGAGTTGCTACTCGTGGAAAATTCCCCCTATAAGAATTTTCGATTGCCAATTTCCAATTTACGATTGAAGGACGTGAAGAATTGAAAATCGCAAATCGAAAATCGAAAATCGAAAATAAGACCATGAAAGCCCTTCTCATTTTGGCCTTTGGAGGCCCCCGTTCTTTGGAGGAGGTGGAATTCTTATTGACCCACCTCTTCAAGGGGCAAAAACCTTCTCCAGAGCAATTGGAAAGGGTCAAAGAACGTTACCGGTTGATCGGAGGTTCTTCGCCTCTGCCAGAGATTACATTAAGGCAAGCCAAAGCCCTGGAAAACAATCTGAATTCGAAAGGCTACCCATTCAAATCCTATGTGGGAATGCGTTATAGTCATCCATTGATCGAAGAGACGATGAGTGAGATCCTTCGAGATGGCATCAGAGAGGTGATGGCCATCCCCATGGCACCTTTTCGATCCCGTGCAAGCACAGGGGCTTACATTGACGAAGTGAATCGGGTAAACAAAGAACTGGGAGAGGTGTTCGAGATCTCTTTCGTTAAAGGATGGCATTTGAATCCCCTTTTTCTTGATGCAGTTCGGGAGAAGGTTGAAGAAGGGTTGACGGAATTCTCTTCTGAGAAGAGGAAGAAGGTTCATCTCATCTTTACTGCCCACAGCCTTCCCAAATCGATTATTGAAAACAATCCCTATGCCAGGGAGATAGAGGCGAGTGTCAGTGGGGTTCTGGAAGGGATGGAGCCTCACCCCTGGTACATTGCCTTTCAGAGCAGAGGCAGTGGACCAGAAGAGTGGGCAGGTCCAGATGTGGAATCTGTTCTGATAAAGCTTTCTCAGGAAAAAGTCAAAGAGGTTCTCATCATTCCGATCGGGTTTATCTCGGATCATATCGAGATCCTTTACGACATTGATATTGCTTTTCGGAAAAAGGGAGAGTCTTTAGGGATCGTACTAAAACGAACCCGTTCTCTGAATACCTCAGAACGTTTTATTGAGGCACTCGCTGCCATTGTGGAAGGACATATAAAAGAGAAAGGATAGTTTATGTGTTCGGAGTTCAGAGTTAGGAGATTTCAAAGTAAATGCTCCGAACACCGAACTAACTACTCCGAACTATGAGTATAAGGGATCATATGAAGAGGATCATTATTATTGGCGGCGGCGTTGCAGGGCTTGGTGCAGCCTATAAAGTTACTCGGGCCGCATCCGAGGGCCACGACATTGAGTTCCTTCTGCTTGAGAAAGACCGGCGCCTCGGCGGCAAGATCCAGACGGAGATTGTGCCGGACCCGCTGGAAGAGGGCAGGTTCATCGTCGACGGCGGACCGGACTGTTTCCTCACTGAAAAGCCAGCCTGTCACCGCATCGCGAAGCTCATGGGGGTCTTCGATGACGAATTGCCGACGGACGAGTCGCGCAAGCGCACGTGGATCCTGTCACACGGTAAGCTTCACCCGCTGCCGGATGGCATCTTTATGTTTGCGCCCACGAAATTTTTGCCTTTCGCCACAACCGGTCTGTTCTCGTGGCCAGGCAAGATCCGAATGGCTATGGATCTCTTCGTTCCACCTAAGCAGGTTGCACCAGGTGAGTTCAGCGACGAAACACTCGAGAGCTTTGTGGTCCGCCGCATGGGCCGCGAGTGCCTTGATCGCCTTGCCGAGCCGTTGGTGGGCGGTGTTCACGCGTCCGATCCCGCGCAGATGTCACTTGCGGCAACCTTCCCGCGCCTCTTGGAAATGGAGCAAAAGTATGGATCCCTCATGAAGGGCTTCATCGCCGCCCGTAGAAAGGTCGAAGAGATGCGGCTCAAGTATCCGCCGAAACCGGGAGAGAAGCCTCGTACGTTCTTCACCTCGTTTGTGAACGGCATGCAGGAGCTCACGGACCGCCTGGCCGACGCTGGGGGTCGCGAAAGGATGCGAACAGGTTTGACCGTCAGTGCGCTCCGGCGCACCCACGACGGTGCGTGGAGTGTCTTGTTCTCCAACGGTCCTAACGTGGACGGCGATGCGGTGATCATTGCCACCGAGTCATGGGCTGCCGAGCCGCTCGTACGGCCGCACGACCCAGCCATCGCAGACGCACTTGCCAACATACCGACCTCTTCCTCAGCGACCATATCAATTGCCTTCAAGGAGAGCGAGGTCGGCTTCGATCTGAATGGGTTCGGAGTTCTGTGCCCCCTCATAGAGGGCCGTGCGCTTATGGCGGCCACTTACTCCTCCACCAAATGGCCGGGCCGAGCACCGGTGGGTAAGGTGCTACTGCGTGGTTTCGTCGGCGGTCCACATAACCAAGAGATTGTGAAAGGCTCGGACGAAGAGCTCGTGCAGACAGTACTCGCCGAGTTCCGCGACATCCTGGGCCTCAACCCCTTTGCAACGCCTCTATTCTCGCGCGTCTTCCGGTGGCACCTCGGCATGCCGCAATACACGCTTGGGCATCTTCAGCGTGTGGAACTGATCGAGGACCGTAGTGCACATATCCCCGGCCTTGCCCTCGCCGGAGGCTGCTACAGGGGTGTAGGCGTGCCGAATTGTATCGAGAGCGGCGAGCGGGCCGTCTCGAAGATCCTAAGTGAATGGGGCATCGACCTCGCAGAGGACCATGCCGAGGAGAAGCGGTACTATTAGGAAGGGAAAGCCGGAGGAGCAGAGACAGGAGATTGGAAAATAAATAAGGGCTGTCAAAAAAACAGCCCCTCTTGTTGTTCAAAGGTAAATCCTACGACAATCAATTGGTTTTGATCTTTTCTAAATCCACATCATCGAGGACGACGACCCCTTTGGCCTTCATCTCTTCGATGGCTTTTTGAGAGGTATCCGGAGCAACACCCCTGCTCAGGTTTTTGATCATGATCACTTTATATCCCCCGGCCACTCCATCCAACACAGTGGCTCTCACGCAATAATCGGTTGCAATGCCATAGACGACCAGCTTTTTGATCTGATCCTTCTTGAGAAGTTTATCCATTTCGGTCTTTTTCCCACCATCGTCCTGAAAACCAGAATAACTGTCATATTGAGGGTCCATTCCCTTTTTCACAACAGCCTTAAATAATTTACTATCCAATAGGATCTCCGCTCCGGGGGTCTTCTGGACGCAATGAGGCGGCCATAGGACTTGATCTTTTTCGTGAAGTTTAACCACCTCAAAAGCCTTCTTACCTTTATGGTTAGTGAAGAAGGAAGCATGGCTGGCAGGGTGCCAATCCTGGGTTGCGAAGATTGGGAAACCTGCTTCCTTCAGTTTCTTTGTATTTTCTCCTACTGCCTTGATGTAAGCCTCATCAGTTCCCTCCACGGCTAAAGAGCCATTCTTAAGTTTTGTAAAGTCTCCTTGGATATCGACCACGATCACACCAATTTTTGCTGTCTCTTTTGCCATGGCCCCACCTCCTAAAACAAGCGTGAAGAATAAAACCGCAACCATGATTTTACTTACCCCATTCTCCATATCGCACCTCCTTTAATGATTTATAAAATTTATATTTTTGCATTATAAACTCCAAACTCATAACCCGATACTCTAATCCCCAGCCATTTCCTTAGCCACCTCCTTTGCCGCTTCAATAATTTTCTCAATGTCCTCACCAGAATGGACGATTGATAAGCCACCGCCGCCATGCATCGTATAGACACCTTTTGTCAACATTCTGATTCGAAATTCGACTTCCCTTTTCTCTATATCGGTGAATTTGTGGATCGAATGAGGAGAGTCCAATATCACTCCTTTTTCGAATGGGAAATGGGTCTGAAAAAGGGAGCCGATTCCTGTGACGGCGGTATCCAATCCTTCATGATGGAAGGCCTCTTGGACACCTTTCCGAATTTTCTCGCCCTTGGCCTCTAAAAGAGGATAGACTTCATCCGAATGATCCTTCAAATAGTGAAGCATTGCAAATCCTGCTGCCATGGTTAGGGGATGGGAGGAGAAGGTGCCACCGCCGATCAGGATCCTTTCCCACTTGTTTCCTTTTTGTTCGGGTGAGGTTTTTTCGAGAATCTCCCTTTTTCCTACCAGAGCACCTACAGGCAAACCTCCACCCATAATCTTTCCCAATGTGGTCAGGTCCGGAATGATGCCAAACCTCTCCTGAGCTCCACCCAAGGCGACTCGGAAGCCTGAGATCACTTCATCAAAGATCAAAAGGGCCCCCCACCTCTCGGTTTCGGAACGAAGCATTTTTAGATATTCGGCGGTGGCGGGGATGAATCCCCCTTCACCAATAACAGGTTCGATAATGATTCCTGCCAGGTCATTTTTGTTTTGATGAATGATCTCCAGTGAGCCAGAGAGGTCGTTAAAAGGAATGGTCTTTGTATATTGCTGGAGTTCTGGCAACAGGCCAAGGCTTTCTTCCTTTTCGTAGGGCATTTTGATGCCAAAGGAGAGGTCAGAGTTGGCTCCATGCCAGCCGCCGGCAATCTTTAAAATGGTATTTTTCCCGGTAAAGGCGCGAGCAAGCCTAACCGCATACATTGTTGCCTCTGTTCCGGAGCAACAGAATCGGACCATTTTCGCGCAGGGGATCAAATCTCGAACGAGCTCTGCCCACTCCACCTGTTTCTTAAAAAGGATGCCCCAGTGGATTCCCTCTTTCAATTGTCTTTCAATCGCTTCAACTACGATCTCGGGTTGATGACCCAGGATATGCGTATAGTGTCCCATCCAGAGGTCCACATATTCATTCCCGTCCACATCCCGTATTTTGGAACCCATGGCTTCCTTAACGAAGAAAGGATAGGGCGGGAAATAATGAATGTTGTGGGAAATTCCCCCTGGCATCACCTCCCTGGCTCTTTTGAAGAGGTTTTCTGAGAGAGGTGTTTTTTGCTCATATGTATCAAAGAAATGTTTCATTCGTGAGGCTCCTAAGAGAATAATTGTTAATACCACATTTTTGATTAAATGAAAATAGAATTGAGAGAATGGCTAATAATGCATCAGGAGGTGTGAAAAATACAGGAGCAGGTTGGGCAAGGATATCTCCAAAGTTTTACAATTGCGGATCATTTGAGGAAGCATAGCTAACGAGTTATCATGAATTGTCGACTCTATTAAAGCTTTCGATTGCAGTAGCCGGACTCAAAAAATCTACCGCTGTAAAAGTTCTCCAATATCCTCGCCCAACCTGGCAGCTTTTGGTATTTTTTTCACACCTTCAGTTATGAGGTTTTTGGAGATTCGGCAGGGGTGTCGGTTCTCTTCGGATTTCCGGCCTTCAAGGTTGGTCCAGAAGACTATTTTTCAGTGCAGGATCTGGCTGAGGAAGAGCCTGGTCCGTTCGTACTCAGGATTTGCAAAAAACTTTTCTGGCGTGTTTCCTTCCACGATTTTTCCAAAGTCCATGAAAAGGACTCTGTGTGCCACACTCCTGGCAAAGCCCATTTCATGGGTCACGACGATCATGGTCATGCCTTCCTTGGCAAGTTCGATCATGACGTCAAGCACTTCTTTGATCATCTCCGGATCAAGGGCTGAGGTGGGCTCATCAAAGAGCATGATGTTAGGATTCATACACAGACTGCGGGCAATAGCGACACGCTGCTGCTGACCGCCTGAAAGCTGTCCAGGGTATTTTCGAGCCTGTTCAGCGATATGCACTTTTTCGAGATAATACATGGCCGCTTCTTCCGCTTCTTTCTTTGGGACCTTTCTCACCCAAATAGGCCCAAGGGCCAAATTTTCAACAATCGTGAGGTGCGGAAAGAGATTGAAGTGCTGAAAGACCATGCCCACTTCAGCGCGAACCTTCTCAATGTTTTTGATGTTATTGGTCAGTTCAATGCCGTCAACAACGATCCGGCCCCGCTGATGTTCTTCCAACCGATTGATGCAACGGATCAAGGTGGATTTCCCTGAGCCTGAAGGGCCGCAGATCACGATACGTTCCTGTCTGCTTACGGTGAGGTTTATGCCTTGAAGCACATGAAACTCACCAAACCACTTGTGTACATCGATGAATTCTATCATCGCCTCGTCTTGCGAATGGGTCTCGGCGTTCTTGGTCGATTCCTTGTTCATAAAAGCCTCTTTATGAAGGTTGCTAACGAAGAAATTTTAATCTACTCTCCATTGTTAATCTACCCCACCAAAGTCAGCATGTCTTTCGGGATTCCCCGGGTCAGTTTCACGGGAAGATCCCTCTGCCAATGACCAATCAATTCCCCGTGGAGAGCTCCCTTTCGAGCTTCCGGCTGTAGTTGGACATGGAGAAACAGCCCAAGAAGTAGAGAATAGCAATGAAGATATAGGCCTCCCGGCTGAACCCTATCCACGCAGGATTGGAGAGCACGGTCTGAGTCGCCTTGAGCAGATCAAAGAGCGCGATGATGACCACAAGGGATGTGTCTTTGAATGCTGAAATGAGAATGCTCACCGTAGGGGGAATGACGATCTTCAAAGCCTGGGGCAAGATGACCAGGCGCATGGTCAGGGTATAGTTCAATCCCAGGGACTCCGCCGCCTCATACTGTCCGCGGGACATAGCCTGCAACCCTCCCCTGACCACCTCCGCAATATATGCAGCGGTGAAAAGGATGATCGCCACCTGCGCCCGGAGGATCTTGTTGAAGGTGACCCCTTCCGGCAGGAAGAGAGGGAAAATGATGGAGGACATAAAGAGGAGGCTGATCAGGGGTACGCCGCGGATCAACTCGATATAAACGATACAAAGAACTTTGACACCAGGCATCTTGGATCGTCGCCCCAGCGCCAGGATAACTCCCAGAGGGTAGGCGGCGGTAAGCCCGAAAACAGCGAGAAGAAGGGTGAGGGGCAGGCCACCCCATTGAGTGCTTTCCACCGGCTTCAGTTCAAAAAGCCCTCCTTTCATGAGGAGGCCCATGGTGAAAAGCCCGATGATCCACGCATAGCCCAAGGGTTTTTTCCAGTGGTTTCGGTCCCTGCTGTAAAAGAGGAGACCGAAAAGGATCATTATCGCGAGGAAAGGTCGCCACTGCTGGTCATAGGGATAGAAGCCGAAGAGAATAAAACGATAGTTCATGGAAATAATCGACCAACAGGCGCCGGCAGCCTGTCTGCACGCCTGACCGGTTGTACGCCATGCACTATCAATGAATGCCCAACGGAAGAGGGGAGGAACAGCCTTCCATAAGAAGAAGAGGGTCACGATGGTAAGAATGGAGTTGAAGACGCCATTGAAAAGGTTATTTTTCACCCATCCAATGGGACCAACGCTGGTTATAGGGGGCCTTACCTCTTCTGCCTGGACTGTTTGTTCCATGTTATCTCTCCACAAGGGCGACTCTCTTATTGTACCAGTTCATGAAGGCTGACGTGGACAGACTGAAAAACAGGTACACCGCCATGATAAGGGCGACTCCCTCTATGGACTGTCCCGTCTGATTCATGGTCGTGTTGGCCACAGAGACAAAATCCGGATAACCAATGGCTACGGCCAAAGAACTGTTCTTTGTCAGGTTGAGCATCTGGCTGGTCAAGGGTGGAACAATGACCCTGAGGGCTTGGGGCAGGATCACCAGGTTTAAAACGGAAACCGGTCTGAGACCGATGGACATGGCCGCCTCTCTTTGGCCTTTGCTCACCGACTGGATTCCTGCACGGACTACCTCGGCAACAAAAGCGGCCGTATAAAGGACGAGGCCCATCAGAAGGGCAATAAACTCTGGACTTACCATCAACCCGCCTTGGAAGTTAAATCCAACGAATTTGGGGGCGTCCATCGCCATGGGGGCGCCGAAGGCCAACCAGGTGATGAAAGGCAGGCCGAAAATAATAGCGAGCCCGACACGGAAGGTAGGGAAAATCTGCCCCGTTTTCTCCTGCCGTTTTCTTGCCCATCGACGTATCAGATAAACGATCATACATGCAGCGATAAAGGCCAGAATCATGTGTTCGTGAGCGGGATGGGCCTCGGGGATGGTAAACGCCACTCCACGGTTAGACATGTAGATCCCTGCACCCGGGCTGAGGGCCTGCTGCGGAGAAGGCAGGGTTTCATAAAAGATGGCGTACCAGAAAAATAACTGCAGAAGTATAGGGATATCCTGCATGACTTCGATGTAGATGGCTGCCAGCTTTGAGAGAAGCCAATTGGTGGAAAGCCTTGCCACTCCGAGGAACGTGCCCAGGATAATGGTGATAACGACGCCTATGAAAGCGACCTTGATGGTGTTGAGAGCACCCACCAAAAGGGCACGGCCGTATGTGCTTGCTGCTGAATAGGGGATCAGAGATTCACCGACCTCAAAAGAGGACTCTTTATGGAGAAATCCAAACCCCGAGGCAATATTTTGTCTTTGGAGGTTTATCAGGGTGTTGGAGATGAGATAATAGGCCAGCAGCCCCACCAACCCGAAGGTCATGAACTGAAACAGGATGGCCCTTACTTTAGGGTTAAGCCAGAGGGGTATCTTTTCTGGTGCTGCCCTGTCCTTGAAGTCTATCACCTTCTTTCAAAAGGTCGGTTGCTTCCTCAAGAAGTTTATTCTGACAGTCCCTGGGGGGACAAACTCTTGTGCCTCCGTCCGGTCGCCTTCCAATTGACAGTGATTCAAAAAAGGGTGCCCCATTTGCGGGGCACCCCAAATAGAGGATTATCTGAAGGGGAAGGAATACATGAGTCCACCCCTCGTCCACAGGTCGTTCAGCCCGCGCTCAAGCATAAGGGGCGTTTTCGGGCCCACGTTGCGATCAAAGACTTCAGCGTAGTTGCCCACCTGCTTGATGATGTTATATGCCCACTTTTCATCGAGACCGAGAGCCTTACCATAGCCTGGGGAGATGCCGAGGAAACGCTGGATCTGGGGATCCGTGCTCTTTAACATGTCGTTCACATTCCTCGAGGAAATACCCAGTTCCTCGGCCTCGATCAGGGCCATGACCGTCCAGTTGACGATGTCGTACCACTGATCGTCTCCATGACGGACCACAGGGGCAAGGGGTTCCTTGGAAATGATCTCTGGTAAGATGATGTAGTCATTGGGATTTGGTGCCACGGAGCGTTGTGCGGCCAACTGGGAGGCGTCCGAGGTCAGACAGTCGCAGCGACCGGCAAAAAAGGCCTTGTTCAGCTCGGCATTGCTATCAATGACGAGCGGCTTCCATGGCATCCCGTTTTTTCGGAAGAAATCCGCCGCATTCATCTCGGTCGTTGTTCCGGGAAGGACGCATACGGTGGCGCCTTTCAATTGCTTGGCGCTCTTTACGCCCAGTTTCTTGGGGATCAGAAATCCCTGACCGTCATAGTAATTCGCATGAGCGAAATTGAGTCCATTCGCGGTTTCACGGGTCAAGGTGATGGTGGTGTTACGGCACAAGACGTCCACCTCCTTTGATTGAAGAGCGGGGAGGCGCTGTACGGCAGTGAGGGCGACATATTTCACCTTGTTGGGATCGCCAAATACCGCGACAGCGATCGCTTTAGCCGTATCCACGTCAAGACCTTTCCACACGCCCTTTTCATCAGGCATGCTGAATCCAGCCACCCCGCCATTCACGCCCGCTGTGAGAACCCCTCTTGCACGGACTTCGTCAAGGGTTCCTGCCACAGCCATACCGCCTGTCGCAAGGAGCACAAAAACCAAAACCATTGCAAAGCATTTGATAACCTTCATCCCATTTTCCTCCTTTCATGCATAATATTTATTTCCTTGGATCGCCCAAGGGTAATTCCTGCCTTCGTCACAATAGCAGGCTTGTTTAAAGAACTATCAAATAGGCGGGAAGGACCTCCCTTCTAAAACCGTACCGCATCATGGGATGACCTGGGCCTGTCCGCCAATCATATGATAAAAACTCGCTTTTCGTTGGTTGGAATATACGAAGAATGGAGTTGTATGTCAAGTGAAAAAGAGCAATGAGATATGGGGTGCTTTCTCAAACCGTCCGAGGGACGGCTTGACAAAAAGAGCATAGAGTAACTTCGTTTATAGATGAATTTTATTTAACCATGCATGCGGGTTTCTGAATAGTCTTATTTTTCGACCGATGCCCATCTGTTTGGCGTTTTGGAAGACACGGTGTGCCTCAGAGAGATCGTGGATCGCCAAACCGATGGGATTGAACAAGATCCTCTGTTTTTCGTTTGTCCGACCTTTCTTCTTCCCTGCAACCAATTCCCCCATATTTCCAGTAATCCGGTTTTCTTCGATGATCCCATCTCGGACAGCACGCCAACTGACATCCACACCATGATGTTTCACCTGGAACCAGTCATCTACAAAAATTAAATCCATTACCCGAAGAGCTTCGGTGTGGGTATCCCAGAATGAACTTTCAGCGTGGAAGACTCCTTCTTTATACCATTCAGCCTTTACATAAGATGTGCTTGCAATCGTGACGGTGCTAATGACATCTGCTTCTCGGAGGGCTATCTCTGCACTATCGGCCACTTCAATCTTCATTTGAGAACATTGACCCATCTCTTTTGCGAACTTCTGAGCGGTTTTTTTATCGATATCATAAACCCTGCATGTTTCCAAGGAAGGTACGGCCTTTTTCATTCCCATCAGCTGTGTGCGTCCCTGGACACTGGCACCGACCAGTCCAAAGATCTTGGAGTCGGTACGGGCCAGATATTTCGCAGCCACGCCTGCCGCTGCACCGGTTCGCATCGCGCTGACGATCGCCCCATCCATCACACAAGAAGGGATGAGGGTTTCAGGATCCACAATGATAATCAGAGCGCTTGCCCTTGGCAGGCCATATTTTTGGGGATTCCAAGGCCGGGCGGGAATAAATTTGATGCCGGCTGTGTTCACAGGGCCCAGTAGGCCCCTTTTCTCTAACTCCTCTCTGTACGGTTCGCCCCCCAACCATGAAGGCATGGACATGATACGGCCGGTGGTTTCTTCCGTCTCCGGACCTCCCCAACGGATGACCGGTTTCCCCGGCTGGATAAAATCACCTTTTCCATGGAGAAAGAAAGACCGCTCGACAGCTTTCATGGCGCCGGTCATATCTGTTCCACCCGCCGCCACACAATCTTCTTGGCTTAAATATAAAAATTCCCACTTCTTGCTCATTCCTTTAACCCTCCGCTGTATTCTTTGATTTCCCTGCATCGAAATATTTATAAATGATTTAGATAGATTTTAGCAAGAAATACGAGATACCTGGTTTTATTCTTTGTAAAATGATGAGAGTTGGGCTATATTAAGGCCGTCCTTTCTAATAGGGATGAGGCATTTTGTGAAGGACAAAATCATCTTAGAGATTGAAAATCTAAAAACCTATTTCTACACCTACGAAGGTGTCGCTAAGGCGGTTGATGGTGTCAGTTGCGCGCTGGCTAAAGGCGAACCTTTGGGCGTTGTGGGCGAATCTGGATGCGGGAAGAGCGTTACCGCTCTCTCGGTTCTTCGCCTCATTCCAGTTCCTCCTGGGAAGATCATGGGTGGAAGGATTTTGTTTAAAGGGGAGAATCTCCTCGACCTTTCAGAGGATGAGATGAGGAAGATTCGGGGAAATCGGATTTCAATGATCTTCCAAGAGCCGATGACGTCTCTCAATCCTGTCTTCACCGTTGGCAACCAGATTGAGGAAACCTTCAAATTGCATCAGGGTCTATCCAAAAAGGAAGCCCGTGAGAAGACCGTCGAGATGCTGAGACTGGTGAATATTCCTTCCCCTGAGAGAGCTGTGATGCGATACCCTCATGAATTGAGTGGGGGGATGAGACAGAGGGTGATGATCGCCATGGCCCTTGCTTGTAACCCGGAGATTCTGATTGCGGATGAACCAACGACGGCCTTAGATGTGACCATTCAGGCCCAGATTCTCGACTTGATGAATAAGCTGAAAGAGGAACTTGGGATGACCATCATCCTCATCACCCACAACTTAGGGGTGGTCGCGGAGACAGCAAAACGGGTCATTGTTATGTATGCAGGTAAGATTGTGGAGGAAGCGGAGACGAAAATGCTTTTCGGGGATCCCCAACACCCCTACACGATGGGGCTGCTCAAATCCATCCCAATTTTAGGGGATAAGATCCGTCGTGGAAAAGTTCGTTTAAATGAGATACCGGGGGTCGTTCCCAGTCTTTATGAACTTCCTTTAGGCTGTAAATTTTCAACACGATGCCCATCCGTGATGGACATCTGTAAAGAAAAAGAGCCCGAGCTCAAAGAGATTGAAAAGGGCCATTTTAGCTCCTGCTGGCTGACCGAACGATGAACAATGAACGATGAACAATGAACGATGAACAATGAACAATAAACAGCGAACAATGAGCATTGGAGATCAAAAATCGGAAATCGGAAATCGAAAATGAGCGAGCCTTTACTCGAGGTAAAAAATCTGAAGAAATATTTTCCTGTCAAGGGAGGGATCTTCTCCAAGCCCATTGGCTATGTTTATGCTGTCGATGGGGTGAGCTTTTACCTCCATGAGGGAGAGAGTCTGGGGTTAGTGGGTGAGAGTGGATGCGGGAAGTCGACCACTGCCCGGGCGATCCTGAGGTTGATCGAGCCCACAGAGGGGGAGATTCTCTTCGAGGGGAAGGATATCTGCAGACTTGACCACAAGGAGATGCGTTCCATCCGAAGAGATATGCAGATCGTTTTCCAGGATCCTTACGCTTCCCTCGATCCTCGAAGGACTGTGGAGCAGATCATCGGAGAACCTTTAAACGTCTTCCGTATTTCTTCAAAGAAGGAGAGGAAAGAACGGATCGCCTATCTTCTGGAGAAGGTGGGTCTCAGCCCTGAGCACGCCAGGCGTTACCCCCATGAATTCAGCGGTGGTCAGAGACAGAGGATTGGAATCGCCAGGGCCCTCGCTCTTAACCCGAAGTTGATTATCGGAGATGAACCTGTCTCTGCTCTGGATGTCTCCATCCAGGCCCAGGTCATCAACCTGTTGGAAGATATTCAGAAGGAATTCAAACTCTCTTACATTATCATCGCTCATGACTTGGCGGTGGTGGAACATGTTTGTGATCGGATCGCAGTGATGTATCTGGGAAGGATTGTAGAGTCAGCCAGAGATAAGGAGCTATACACCTCCCCCATCCATCCCTATACCGTTGCCCTTCTTTCGGCGATTCCTGTACCCGATCCTAACATCACCAAGAAGAGGATTATCTTGGAAGGAGATGTACCGAGCCCCATGCATCCTCCAGCAGGTTGTCATTTCCACACCCGGTGCCCTCGAAAAAAGAGAGAGTGTGAAACGACGATTCCTCCCTTAACCGAAATCGGGGATGGCCATTTTGTGGCCTGCCACCTTCACTAAATTCCCGAGCAAAGTTTAACGTCTGTAGGCACCTAAAAAAGTAAACCCCGTTAGAAAGGTGGGGTTTTGACCCCACCTTTACAAGGAGCTGATGCTTTCTATTTATGACATCCCCGGCATAAATGCCGGGGCTTTCTAACGGGGCAAAAACAAGCCGTGATCTGCCCAAACGGATTCGAAAAAATTCTTAAGGAATGTAACCCCTCAGTTACGAGGTATAGATTTCGGCGGAGGGAAAAGGGAAGCTATCTGAACTGTGGGATTCTTGGCGAGTTCGTCGAGGAGGTTTTTAAAGATTGATTCGAGAGATTGATCTCCTCGTCGTTTATTCAGGGTGTGAAGGACGGACATAAGAACAGAGCGGGTTTTAGAGCCGGCATCGGAACTACTTCCAAAGCTGACCTTTCTGGCAATCACGGTAGGATGCAGATCCCTTTCGGCCAAGTTATTATGTGGAGGGACCCGTCGGTCCTGAACCCAGTGATACAATCGGTGTTCATTGGTACGAAAGAGATCCTGTGTATGGATATGGGGTCAGCGCTTTTGGCCGATCACTAAAAATGTTTTTGAATGGGTCCCCGGACTGCTAAAGCCGTCCCAATGGATTGCTTAAAATCTTGCAGGATAAGAAGGGTGGGTATTTGGTTAACCCACCCTTAGTCCTTTTTACCCACTTATTTCTTTGGTGGAACTATCGCTTCTTTGAAAGCTTTGGCAGGTCTAACCTTCACAACAGTCTTTGCCGGGATTTTAATTGTTGCGCCAGTGGCGGGATTTCTGCCTATACGGGCTTTTCTTTTGACGAGCACAGATTTGCCGATGCCCGGGAAAACAAAGGCTCCGTTTTTCTTGGTCTCTGCAATTGCCAGGGCTGCATATTCGTCAATGATTGATGCAGCGGCCTTCTTGGAGATCTCAAACTTTCCCGCGAAGTATGTAACGATTTGGCCTTTGGTCATTACTTTCTTTGGACTTGCCATGATTTTTTCCTCCTTAATTGGTTTTGATGCAATATATAATGGATAGAGCTGAATAAATCAAGCCTGTATGGATAATATTCAAAGGGGAAGATTACTTATCAGGTCTTTCAAGATATTTTTCATTTCTGGAAAAGCTTTTAGCTTTTCTCCGGTAGATTCATTGATGTAGAGCTTTCGGTTAACTTCGATCATTATGGATGAGACCGGCTTGTCTTTACCCCGTTAGAAATAATGCCCCGCTGCTCTGCAGCGGGGTTAGATTTCAGAATAATTCCGGCGGGGTTTAATGCCCCGCTGGAATTTCTAACGGGGTTTACCTAAATACTTTAAGGGAACGTAAGTTCCGTTGTATGGTCTATTACGTGTGGTACTTAGATGGATGCTTTCAAAAAATTGTTCTACGCTTTTAATTAAATCCTGGGGTGTATGAAAATTGTCCGTTCCAATACAGATATCCGGTCTTACGGGATATTGGTCGAGCTCGAATAGTAATGGGGTTGAAGAAAACGAGTGACAATCGAAGATAAGGCATTTTCTAAATTTTTCAAGGAGGCCTTGAACCTCATTTTCTATTGCCCGATGATAAGGGTGGTAAAAAGTCTCAAGGAGTTTTTTACGCTCATTCTCTGATAAAAAGCTTCTAAATTCTTTTCCTTTGGATGTTTTTGTGTAAATCACCCCCATTCCTTTCTTTGACATTACCTCATTTTCATCGTTCTCGAATCTCTCTGGGTCAACCACCCTCCTACTCATGTTGTATCTAACCGTTATCCCCCCTGTTTCATGAACTGATGAAAACAGCTCGTCCACATACCTATCCGTGAGAAGGAGCAATTCTCTCTCAAGATTCTCATCGCTTATAAGAAAAGAGTTTCGGATATCGGTTGGAATGAATGTGGAACTGTGGGGAATATTGGCAATAATGGGGACTGTGACATCATTTTCCAGAATACTGCAAGTTTCCATGGAATAGACCTACCCAATCCACCCTGCATACCGGTCACTCGCCGTGCCAATTAAAATACTTGGACGTAAATCACGGAATAGGAACTTATTTAGTCTCGCTTGATCGTGCACCGTCATGATCTGCCTTTGGGTACGCTTCGCAGTCTAAGAGACCGGCGCGTGAGTTACACGGGAGTTTTTCGCGGCCCGACGAGGCTTAACGACACGCTCTATGGTCTCACCTGCCGATAGCTCGGCTACGCGCAGATCGTATGCGGCTTGCAAGTTGATCCACGATTGAGCATCCGTGCCGAAGTACCGCGCCAGGCGTAACGCCGTATCGGCCGTGATTCCGCGCTGCTCGCGCGCAATATCGTTGATGCGGGCGGGCGTCACGCCCAAGGCGTGCGCCAAAGCGTTGGCTGATAGCCCCATCGGCACCATGTATTCCTCACGCAAAATCTCGCCCGGATGAATAGGGCGCATACCATTCTTAACCATAATAACGCCTCCTCAGTGGTAATCTACGATCTCAACATCAAAAACATCTCCGGCTGCCCAGGTGAAGCACACTCGCCATTGTTCGTTAACCCGGATGCTAAACTGCCCTGGACGGTTCCCCTTCAGCGCCTCCAGGCGATTGCCCGGTGGCGCACGAAGGAAATCAAGAGTCGCCGCAGCATTCAACTGAATCAACTTGCGCTCGGCCACTCTACGGATGGCCCGCCAGCGGCGAGGGCAGCACCCTTCGAACAAGACTTGGGTGTCTTTATCATGAAAACTCTTCATCATTGATATTATTATATATCGATATACGATATATTGCAAGCCCGCTGGGATTCTTAGGGTTGGGGGAACCATGGCACCCTGTTTGGTCTCTTCGCAAAAAAATGGGGTGAGCCGTGGTCCTGAATACTCTTTTCCTTGAGTCCGGCCCACCCCTTATGGGGAGAATCAGCTACGGGTCACAGAACGGGTTAAAGTTGCTACAACGTTTAGCCAGTAGGAAATTGATAACTAAAGTAATCTGTTCTTTACCACCATTTTTTCCACTACTACACTATTTTTTTTGCCGACCTCCAACTATTATTGAAAAACAATTGGGAAGTTACGGCCTTCCAATTCACTCTCCCAATAATATCAATGCCTTCAAATTCACGACTACTGATTACCTTTTGAATTACTCTAACTTTAGCGGGAATTGTGGTAGCCATGATAACCCTTATTGGAAAAACATTGGGAAAATATTGGGAAGTCATCGCCAGACATCCTGCGTCCATCTTATGTTTCCCGCCTTTTAAAAATTTGTAGTCGTGGCAAAGAAAATTCACTCAATTGCCTCTCTCCACTGATCAAAAATCAGTAGGGATGATAGTTAAGATAACCACATTTCCCAATATTTTCCCAATACTACATAGGTTACCTTGGGAAAAATGGGTTGCAGGGGTTTCAAGATTTCTAAGGAATTTTAATGGGTTATTGATTTTATTGAGGTTCTTTTTAGCTCGATAGCTGCTTACAAATTAGGGGGAGAGTGGACCTTTCGACTCCCCGGCATGTCCCTCGACTTTGCTCGGGATGGTTCGAGGGAGGGTGAGCTTGCCGAACCAAATTCCGGAGCTCAAGGTTCACCCTGAGCCGCGCTTTCTACCGCATCTTGAAAGGTGGGGCTTCGCGCGGTCGAACGGGTGACGCACAGCGATTGCTCCTTTCCCTTATTTGTCATTCCGGGCTTGACTAAGCCTGCCTTAGCCTGTCCCGTGCTTGACACGGGATACTTGATACGGGGGAATCCAGTGTTTCTAAGTCTCAAAGATCAGAAGATCGCCCTCCTGGAGCAGCCGGGCCCAGCCTTTTTAAATTTCAGATTACAGATTGAACATTCCGCAATCCGCATTCCACATTCTGCAATTGTGATAAGAGAGAGGCCGAGGTCGGGAAACCGAAATCTAATTGGGAGCTACAAGAGTTGTTGGGATTGACCGCTCTCATTATGGATTCTTGGAAGGGAGACAATCAATATCAAAAACCGGGGATCATAAGAAAAAAAGCATCTTGTCCTTTTTGGCTCAACTGGCAAGTTGTTTTAGAACCTACATCCCCTTCTTTTTACCTGGCTGTCAAGAAACTTCATCAGATAGGTTAACCACTGGCAACTGACGCAAGGGCAGGCAGCCGCTTGATTTTTCTGATTCGCTTAGCGGCGGGTGAATGGATCAGGTGATAAAGATCCCAGGCCAGTTGCAGATTGAGCCAGAATTGTGCTTCCATACCAAAGAGTTGCTCAAGGCGGAGTGCCGTATCCGGAGTAATCCCCCGCTTGCCATGGATCAGTTCATTAATGCGCGGGTATGACACGCCAATTTTTGCGGCCAACTCTGTTTGTGACATGCAGATCGGTTTCAGAAACTCTTCCAGGAGCATTTCCCCTGGATGGGTTGGGGGGCCGCTTGTGGGAATGCGAACCATGTTTTATCTCTCCTTTCTATGGAAGGCCTTAACCTCAGGAAAACCCTAAGGGACACACTTAGTGAAAATCCGTAATTTCTACCCTTTCCGGACCTTCGGAAGTCCAAATAAAACATACTCGGAATTGATCATTAATCCGAATGCTATATTGCCCCTGTCGATCACCTTTTAGAGCTTCCAATTTATTCCCCGGCGGAATTCGCAATGACTCGAAGGAAATCACGGCGTTCAATTGATCGAGCTTTCTACGAGCTACGGGCCAAATTCGTTCCGGACAG
>Ga0315280_10001523_pt1 | contig 39562 bp, 30 predicted proteins | sample YL17G06_40_MG_FD_203697 | JGI IMG/M metagenome (GOLD analysis project Ga0315280, IMG submission 203697) | Sediment microbial communities from Yellowstone Lake, YNP, Wyoming, USA - YL17G06_40 | ecosystem: Environmental > Aquatic > Freshwater > Lake > Sediment | place: USA: Wyoming | collected... | reverse complement strand
GCCAGCTTCACAACCTCGGTTTTTGCCAAACTGTCCGCCTCTTGCTCAAGAGCTTGGAGCTTTTCGACGTTAAAAACGCTGTGATGATCAACTGCTTATCCTCACGATAGATGACAACCATGTCTTTGAACTGCCTAGTCGCGGTCGGCTACCCGAAAAGTATGAAGCACAAGAACTTCAGGGGCAACGGTAAGCCTAAGCTTCGCAGGGCACTTACTCGTTGGAGCTACGGCCGCGCCATACGCTACATCCAAGAGGAATGCGCTGAACAAGGCCTCAGGGTGGAGGTGCCCGATGAACGTTGGTCTAGTCGAACATGCCACCGATGCGGGTCACGGCATACGGAACGCCTCACGCAGAGTCTCTTCCACTGCTGGAACTGCGAACTCGTCTACAACGCCGACTACAACGCCGCAATCAATATCGGGTCGCGTTTCCTGCCAAGGGCCACGACCCGAAGGGCCACAGGTGATTTGGCCGATGCTCGGGATGAACAGGCAAGAGAAATAGTAGCCTGCAAGCCGAGAAGCCCACACCCATTCATGGGTGGGAGCAAGTCACGATCTGTGCTTCACGTACTAGAGCGTAGCCTCGCCCTTTCCGCGCAGTTCAGGTTTTCAAGAGTATCTCATAGATCCTGTAGGTCACTGTGCCGAGGAAGATGAATGCGACTGCTAGCGCTATGTAGCGAAGTCGTTTGCGGTTTATCAGGATCCCTGTCCTCCCGTAGTAGGGTGATAGCAGCTCTGATGTTACGAGGAGTATTATTGCCACTATCGCTGTCCAGAGGCTGAGGTCCCAGAAACCGAGCGGGAACCACATTGAGCTCAAGCCTCGAGGAGGCGATAAGAGGACTCGAGCGTCTTCCCGTCTGCGGAGTATTTGTCGCCTTCGAATGAGACGGGTCTGCCTGTTGATATGGCGAGCACACATGCCATGGCGCTGCAGATCGGGCACCCCAGACCTGCACAGACCCTCGTGCTGCTGCTGAGTTTGTGGCAGAAGTCGGAGTAGATTGATTCATCGAACTTGAAGCGCACTTCGTCGCCGTCGACGTGCATTTCAAAGTTCTGTGCCATCTCGAGGTCCTCAATGAGCAACTTCGGCAAGCGTTCGCTCAGAGTTTCTAGGCTGCATTTTCTCAAGTCGACGCCGAGTTCCTTTTCGATCAAGTTTGCCAACGCGAGGCCAGGAGGAACCATGGCGATGCCTTTTGGGTTCTTGATGAACGTTTGATCCTCGATCTCGTTGGCCTTCGGAATTCTTCCAAATGGTTCGGAGGGGACGAAGACGACCGCTCTCTCAGGATTTCCTCTCGGTATGTAGATGCCTTTCTCGAGATAACCCAAATCGGTCATGATACGGTCGATCGTTCTCAGCGAGGAGAGTGCGGTGGAGTCCATGAGCACCGACCTCACGTACTTTTGAGGTCTGATGAATAGGAGGAGGGAGCCCCAGAACGTGAGCCCTAGACCTATGAAGACGAGGATGGTTGATGAGAAATAGACTGACAAGGCTAGAGAAATAACGCCCGTGGCAACCATGGTGTAGCCTGCGATTGTTGAGGGTTGCCTTCTCTTTTTCCGAGATTTGGCGCGAAGGTTGTTCTTCTGTAATTCTTTCATCTTGGCGAGTAGTTCCTCTTCTTTCTGGAGGCTCGGCTCCAATTCAACCTTCGCATCTTGCCTGTGAACTTGTTCAGTTTGGGTCAATAGTTCTTGAGACCGGGCAACCAGGGCCACGTTTGGGTTGGCGTCGGTTGTACTATTGATTGCGGATTCGTTTTCCATAGTTCTCATGACAGGTCTTCTAGTCTCAGTTTCCATTCCAATTCGAGGCGGAAGAGGGTTGTAGATACTTTGCCTTATCCTCATAAGCATGGAGGGACGGCTGATCTTTTTTCTGCAGATTCTGCAGTATTTGTCGTGTTGGTCGGCTCTTGTGCCGCAACCGTTGCAATAAACCAAAGTGGCTTTCCCATTCAGGGCTAGCTCGTGATAGGCGCAATAATAAAGTTCCCGACACGACCTCTAGAAAAACTGCGCTCTCTGAACGAGGTTTGACTTGACAAGTCTCATAGAAAACCCTTACCTATATTCTAGTGGTCCAATTCGCAATCAATTATAAACCTCGATGCGTTTCTCGGTTCAAGGTGCTACAATTTCCGTGCACGCGGCCACTACGCAATCGCATCATTCGGACCGGAGCTCAGCTAAGGATTGGATGAGTGATTTCCTTGAAGATGGTAATTCTATCACTTATCCTTGCCTGGTTGATTTGCAGCGTCGTGGTCTCAGAAACGGGAATTGGAGGTACCTTGATACTGCGGATAGAGCGCTTTTCCACTGCGCCTTATGGGTGGCAAAGGTCAGGGGCAAGATCAGCAACACGAAATTAATGGTGCAGGTCCTACGCGTTGCATTGAAGATCCTTCAGACTGTCAGCCGCATCGGAAGAGCCGGAAGAACAAGAGCGACGATGATGGTTCAGGAGTTCGCGAAGCCCGGTGGAGTGTTCAGTTGGGCTCCAAGAGTGCGAGGTTGGTTGCATGATCCACGATACCAGACGTATCTTGGATTGTTAGAGGTAAACAGGTAGAATGAGTAAGACCGAGCAATCGGCACCGCGATCCTTGTGGGCAGCGTGGTTGGGATCATTGTCTAGGAAACCGGAATCAGCGAGAATGACGGAGCCAGCTGCCGTTGAGATTTCTGGCAAGGCCGGATTAGACAAGCTTTTCGAAATACTGTCAAGATTGCGTCTCGCTGAGAAAGTTACAACCGAGGAAGGGGTGACGTACCGGGTGACTGATGCGGGCATACAATTTCTCGAGGAATATGAGGATGTTCGAGGCAGTCCCAGAGATAGCGTGCGCGAGCAACTTCTGACAGAGACAGATCGGATCATTACTCGTGTCGTTAAGAATCAAGTCACCGTGGTTTTGCCGGTACTGAACGAGGCCGAAGCAATACCGAGCGTCATAGACGAGATTAGGGCAGAAGGTTACGAGAACATGCTCATCGTCGACGGATACTCCACAGACAAGACAACGGAAACAGCCCACGCGAACGGAGTGAGGGTGATCTACCAGCATGGAATCGGCAAGGCTGGAGCTGTAAAGACGGCGATAGAAAGCGTCAAGACACCCTACACGTTGTTCATGGATGGAGACCACACCTACGATCCAAAGGACATATGGCGGCTACTGAACCATGCTGATCACTATGCTCACGTGATAGGCGCTAGGGACAAGCGGCACATACCAAGCCTTCACAGGCTTGGGGACTGGGTGATATCCCAAGTGTTCAGCATGCTTTTTGGCGTGAAAGTTTCGGATGTTTGCTCAGGAATGTATCTCCTTGAAACGGAGGAAGCGAGGAAGTACAAGTTGGAGGAACCTGGGTTCATAGTTGAGATCGAACTGGCCACACATTCGGCGTCAAGCGATACGTTGACCGAAGTTCCAATAAGCTATAGACCCAGGGTCGGCACGGGAAAGCTAACTGCTTGGGACGGTTTCGGCATCCTAGCCGCCGCCTTCACTTTAGCTTCTCGCTACAACCCAGTACTACTGTACTCTGGTCTTGCAGGATTATCCATAATCCCCGGCACTATCATTTTGGGTTGGCTTGCTCTGCAATGGTTGACATCAGGAATATGGCATTCAGGCTGGGTCATCTTGGGCGTGACGCTAATGCTCGTAGCGGCTCAAGCTTTCACTCTGGCGACCGTATCAATACTGACAAAACACTCAGAAGAACGCTTGCTGCGTGAGATAAGAAGGAGAAGAACGACGTCTTGATGCCCTCGACTCTCCGCACGCCAACTATAATCGTCCGCGTGGTTAAGAAACCTGTCGACCCTACTTGGATTACGAGGATGAAGGAAAGCTTTTGCTAGAAAGCGCTGGTTCATTGATGAATGTCCCGTTGCTTGTTCGGAGTGGCGACACGCTAACCTGTCCTCGGTGGGTTGCCTTTTAGCGCAAAGGACTCAGAAAAAGGAACTGGGCAAGATTAGACATTACCGAGAAAGCCCTCTTCAGGTGCGCCATGTGGATCGCTAGGGTTCGCGGAGAAATCAACAGCACGAAACTAATGGTACAAGTACTTAAGATGGCATTGAAACTCTTTGAAGGCGTTCGCTGCGCTATCCTAAAGGTGGCAGGAGAAGAACCACGCAGATGTTCGAGACGTATGGGAGACCGAGATTGGGGTTTTCAGTTGGCTCCGGAGGTCAGAGGATGGTTGAAGGATGCAAGGTATGTTTGGTATCTGGGAGTTCTAGGAGTGAACCCATAGCATGAACAGGGACCAAGCTTTTGGCGCAATAATTCTTCTGGCAAGTATAGTTGGGATAGTGCTCTATGCGTGGTTGCTCTACGCCTACTCGATCGTCGTGCTCCAAGTGACCGCGTTCATAGCAGTTGCAGGTATACTGGCCATAGCGGCTTGGATAGGGTGGACCATGGCAACCACAGCACCACCTGCGCCTCTTGAGAGTGAAATGCTCCCTCCCGAGGCCCAGACAGGTACTGCCAAGGGTCCCGCGCAATAGCTCATCCAAGCGAGGACCAGAGCTGTTAGGCTACAGAGGTTGCGTTGAACCAGAGTTGCAGCCAAGCTACACGATGCTCACTCTCAGTCCACCAACCAAACTCAAGTGCAGCCGAATCCAAGTTCCAAGTCCATAACTCGAAGATCAATCGAAAGTGGACTCCATTGCGGGCCCACGAACCTTGCACAGGGAAGGTCTGACCATTGATCTGCAATTCTAGGATTCGTGTTGAACCTTCAACTGAGGAGGCATTCGAGATGCGCCATACGAATGGTAACTCCCAGGTTACATTGTTTTGGATGAAGCGAATGAATTCGGTGACTAGAGGGCTAGGCGATGGTAGCCCTTGGGTGTCGTTGGGCGCGCCGATGGTCTGGTTTCCAAGCTTTACACGAATCGCAACAAGCTGCATGTTGCCCTTGAGGTCTGTTACTCCCACGTACCATCTGACTGACTCTCCGAGCCGAATGTTGGAATCGTTATTCGGATAGTAGTCCGCCGCCATCCGGTTCGCGCCGAGTACGTAGAATTGGAAGAACTGCTCCTGAGGCCGCGGCGTTGTCGCGACGTATGCGATCATCTCGAAGACGATGAGAAGAGTAATGAATACAACGAATAGGGCGTTGCGGCGATTCTGCGTGAACATGGGGCTCACTTTGGAATGACCTTCATCTGGAACGTGCGCTTGACCCGATATTTGCGCCAGAAGGAAACACAGTAGGCATAGGCGATGGTTAGGAGAAGAGCAGCTATGCCGCCGGATATGTATGTAAGCGCATTGTTCGTGAATGTTCTCTGCGAGGCGATGGCTTGGAGTTGGGTAGCATTGCTTTGCACGCTGTTCAGGATTTCGTCGACCTGTGCGAGAAGCTGCGCCCGCTTCGGGGCGTCTTCAGGCCGCGTGAGTGCGAGAGCTTGCTCGTTCAGCTCGAGTGCTCCGTTCAGAAGTGTTACGAGTCTGGCGACTTCGTCGGGTGTTGCACCCGCCGACTCGGCTTTGTGGACTTGAACAATCGCTTGGTTGAAGTGCGGTTGAAGTTGGCCAGTGGGCTGAGAGGTCACGCTCACGAAAAGTGCCGACAACATGAGCGCGACCGATACGACAACGATTGTGAGGGCTCTTGAGACGAGTGCCATACGCTGAGATAGGCTTGTTGCGTATATACCGTTAACGACGGATTGAGTTTCTAGATTGAAACATAAGGAAATCGATAATCAGCGTGCAGAGGTCACGCCCCTAGATGAACAGGCGTCGACATATCTAAGGAAGAACGGTGCGACGAGGATGGCGCAACTCTACAATGCATTTAGGGTTAGGAACCCGTCGCTCAGCGATGTGGAGGTTACGGCTTTCGTCTGGCATCTGGTTGAAGAAGGTCAGGTGGATGTGGAGGTAATCCACCAGCCACCTAGCGGCCAGTGTGCTTTGCACACACCGCGTTTTGGATTAGTTCAAGTAGCACTTTGAGACCAAATGGCGGAAGCGCAAGGAAGCGTGCCCTCATTGAAGCACCGCGAATCACCCAAGTCTCAGTCAGGTGACGAGGACATGGAAGAACGAGCGTTGAAGTATCTCGAAAGGAAAGGTGGCACAAGCGTCCGAGGACTGCATCAGATGCTCAGCAGCAGTTATCCTTCGCTCACGGAAGCTGAAGTCACGGACTTGGTTTGGAGATTGGCTGAGGAGGGCAAAGTTGACCTGGAAGATGTTCCACTCGAAACGAAAACCATAGGCGAATATATGAAGCTCTGGGAAAGGAACCTGTGGCTTTACGTATCATTAGCGATTTCGCTCGCAACAGTCCTCGCAGTCTATGTTGTACCGCCAGAGTTGCCATTCTTGGCTGTACGTTGGGTGCTCGGTTGTGTGCTTGTTCTTTTCGTTCCTGGGTACCTGACGTTGAAAGTGCTGTTTCCAAGAGGCCCTGAGCTAGATTCGTTTACACGCTTTGCACTAAGCGTTGGATTGAGCCTGACGTTAGTGTCACTGGTGGGCCTGCTCCTTAACTACACCCCCTGGGGGATCAGACTCGACGCCATCATTGTCTCTCTGTCTGCCCTAACTGTCACGCTGGCGGTGATGGGGTTCGCCAGAGAGTACTTGTTGAGTGTTCAGCGAGGCGGAACCCCGACCGGTCCTACTGAACCGTGAACGAGTAACAAGAGTAGCAGTAACGATGGGTGGTTGGTGATTCTCGAGTGGATGTTGAGGGGCTACTAGGCAGAGTGGAGACGTGAATCTTCTGAAGTTGGGATGTTGAGAGTTGAGAATAGGGACACGTGGAAATATAGAAAAATGCTCTATAAAACAAGGCCCATGTAGTTCAGTCGGATTCTTCACACAACTATTTAGGCGCAGTTTGCACAACCAGGTTTTGCGTGCATGGAAGGATAGAGTAGTTGACTGAGAAAACGGTTTCTACAAGCACAATATCCATCCCTCAGTTCGCGTCCGCTTGGATCACAACGGAAGCGGACACTGCTTGTTCTGTTGACTGGGTTCTTCTTGGAGGAGTATCCTCTTGAGACGGGCTCGAATTCTAACATTGTTTTTGATTCTCTTGGCTTTGGTACCGTTCATGCTGCAACTGCTAGGGCAGCATTGGGAGTGAGAAAGAATTGAAGCGTAGAATAGTCTTGGTATCGATCCTGCTCCTAGTCTCGATGTTTCTGGTGGCGTCTGCGAATGTGCCGCCCGTACACGCCGCGCTGGCGCTGGATAGCGGGTGCACCGGCAGCCAACAAGCCACGACTGGCACGAGTATTACGGTGACTGGGATCAGCTGCGCAGCGAACGACGTGATAATTGTACTGAGCGCGGACTATAGCAACCTGGCGACGGGTGTATCGAGTTCACCGAGCCAAACCTGGACTTCGAGAGGGTCGGTTGACACTTCCGGCCGCGACCGCATTTCGGAGTGGTACGCGATCGCCAGCTCAACCGTGACTTCGATTACTGTTACTGTTAGTCCTAGTAGCCAAGGAGCTGAGGTCATTGTGTTTGGTATTTCGGGAGCAGATACGGCCAGCCCGTTCGATGGGGCGGTGAGAAAAAACAGCGGTTCATCGGGTAGTCCGACTGTGTCATCTGTGACGACTGCGAATGCCATTGACATAATAATCGGACTCGAAGGCCACAGGTCCTCTATCGCAGAGACAGCCGGAACAGTCGGAGGTTCTGCTGCCACACTGATCACGACACGGACCAGTAGTGGAGCGGCTGCGGGAGCAGAGTATAGGGTCGTTAGTTCTACGCTCTCTGGCGCCTCAGTCACCTTCGGCAGTAGCACGTCCAATTGGGCCATGATAGTCGACGCGATTAAACAGGCTCCCACTTACACGGTAACCTTCACGGAGAGCGGTCTTCCCGGGGGAACGTCATGGGGTGCGACTTTCAACGGTGTAACCCTCACATCAACCACGACCACGATCACTTTCACCCTCATCCCGGCGGGGACGTACTCTTGGAACGTGTCGGCGTCTATCTCGGGAGTAACAGGAACTCGGTACGTATCATCTCCAACATCAGGTTCAATGACTGTTCCTACTCAAACATCGCAGAGCATAACGTACACAACCCAGTACCTGCTCACGGTTAACCTGAATGGGCATGGGACCAGTAGTCCCGTGTCGGGTACGTGGGAGAATTCTGGTGCGGTTGTTCAGGTTACGATTGGTAGTTTAGGGAACGCCTCAGACACCCGTTACTTGTATAGTGGGGCGACTGGTTCTGGTACAGGCTCCTACACTGGTTCCAGTAACCCGTTTTCTGTGACGATGAACGCGCCGATCACTGAGTCTATCTCATGGCAGACGCAGTACCAGTTGACAATGGTGGTCTCGCCACCGGGCAGCGGCACAACAACTCCCGTTGTGGGCACGTCATGGCAGAACGCTGGCACAATTCTCACAATAAGCGCCACACAGAACAATGGCTACGTCTTCTCCTCGTGGACTGGAAGCGGAAGCGGAAGCTACACTGGACCGAATAATCCTGCCACAAACGCCGTAACAATGAACGCACCCATCACCGAAACAGCGAACTTCGGCCAAGCCGCGGGGACGATCGTTATTCAGAAGAGTGCGGTTGGTGGGGATGTCCAATTCAACTTTACTGCTACTGGTACTGGTCTTCCAGCAAGCTTCTCCATCACGACGTCTGGTGGTTCTGGTAGTCAGACGTTCAGTAACCTCGCTCCAGGCGCGTACTCGGTGACCGAGTCTGGTCCTTCGCTTCCGTGGCTCTTCACAACTTTGACCTGTTCTGCTGGTGGTTCCGTTTCAGGTCAGACCGCTACGATCAGCAGCCTTGCTGCAGGTCAGACTGTCACATGCAGCTACACGGACACCAAAGCGGGGACCATTGTGATCAACAAGAGTGCGGTTGGTGGTGATGCTACATTCAACTTTACTGCCACAGGTTTGACGAGTCCATTCTCGATAATTACAACAAGTGGTTCTGGTAGTTCTGTGTTCAACGGTCTTGTTCCAGGTTCGTATAGTGTGACCGAGTCTGGTCCTTCACTTCCATGGGTTTTCACAAGCCTCAGTTGTTCTCCTGGTGGTTCCGTTTCAGGTCAGACCGCTACGATCGGTCTGACTGCGGGTTCGACCGTGACCTGTAGTTACACAGACAACAAGGCAGGGACAATCGTCATCAACAAATCAGCGGTTAATGGTGACGCCCAATTCAATTTCACTGCTACTGGTACTGGTCTTCCAGCGAGCTTTTCGATTACGACTGTGGGTGGTTCTGGTAGTTCGACGTTCAGTAATCTCGCTCCAGGGGCGTACTCGGTGTCCGAGTCTGGTCCTTCACTTCCATGGAGCTTCACAACCCTGAGCTGTTCTTCTGGTGGTTCTGTTTCAGGTCAGACTGCCACGATCAGTTTGACTGCTGGTTCGACGGTGACATGTAGTTACACGGACACTAAGGTTGCGGGGATCGTTATTCAGAAGACTGCGGTTGGTGGTGATGCCCAATTCAATTTTACCGCTACTGGTACTGGTCTTCCTGCAAGCTTCTCCATCACGACGTCTAGTGGTTCTGGTGGTCTATCGTTCAATGGCCTTGGTCCAGGGGCGTACTCGGTGTCCGAGTCTGGTCCTTCACTTCCGTGGCTCTTCACAAGTCTGACGTGTTCTTCTGGCGGTTCCGTTTCAGGTCAAAGCGCCACGATTACTTTGGTTGCTGGTCAGACTGTCACATGCAGCTACACGGACACCAAAGCGGGGATCATTGTGATCAACAAGAGTGCGGTTGGTGGTGACGCCAAGTTCAACTTCACTGCTACTGGTTTGGCGAGTCCATTCTCGATAACTACAACGAGTGGTTCTGGTAGTTCGACGTTCAGCAATCTGATTCCGGGTTCGTACAGCGTAACCGAGTCTGGACCTTCATCTCCATGGCTCTTCACAACCTTGACGTGTTCTGCTGGTGGTTCCGTTTCCGGTCAGACCGCCACGATCAGTAGCCTGGCTTGGGGTCAGACTGTGACTTGCAGTTACACGGACGCTCGGGGAGGAACTATTATCATCAACAAGAGTGCGGTTGGCGGAGACGCTAAATTCAACTTCACTTCGACCGGTGGTAATGCTCTTCCTGCAAGTTTCTCCATAACCACAACGGGTGGTTCTGGCAGTTCAACGTTCAATGGTCTTGTTCCAGGCGCGTACAGTGTTACTGAGTCTGGTCCATCATCACCATGGACCTTCACGAGTCTGAGTTGTTCTGCTGGCGGTTCTGTTTCAGGTCAGACCGTTACGATCAGTAGCCTGGCTGCTGGTCAGACTGTCACGTGCACTTACACGGACACTAAGGCGGGGACTATTGTCATCAACAAGAGTGCGGTTGGCGGAGACGCTAAATTCAACTTCACTTCGACCGGTGGTAATGCTCTTCCTGCAAGTTTCTCCATAACGACAACGGGTGGTTCTGGCAGTTCAACGTTCAATGGTCTTGTTCCAGGTTCGTACACGGTGACTGAGTCTGGTCCTTCACTTCCATGGAGCTTCACAACCCTGAGCTGTTCTGCTGGCGGCTCCGTTTCAGGTCAGACTGCCACGATCGGTCTGACTGCTGGTTCGACGGTGACGTGTACTTACACGGACACCAGAGTAGCGTCTATTGTCATCAACAAGAGTGCGGTTGGCGGCAACGCCCAGTTCAATTTCACTGCTACTGGTACTGGTCTTCCCGCAAGCTTTTCGATTACGACTGTAGGTGGTTCTGGTAGTTCGACGTTCAGCAATCTCGCTCCAGGCGCGTACTCGGTGACCGAGTCTGGTCCTTCACTTCCATGGAGCTTCACAACCCTGAGCTGTTCTGCTGGCGGCTCCGTTTCAGGTCAGACCGCCACGATCAGCAGCCTGGCTGCTGGTCAGACTGTCACGTGTACTTACACGGACACAAAGGCGACTACAGGAAGCATTGTTATCCAGAAGAGTACGGTCGGGGGGAACGCTAAGTTCAACTTCACTGCGACCGGTACTGGTCTTCCCGCAAGCTTCTCGATAACCACAACGAGTGGTTCTGGTACTCAGACGTTCAGTGGTCTTGTTCCAAGCGCGTACACGGTGGTCGAGTCTGGTCCCTCGTCTCCATGGAGCTTCACAAGCCTAACATGTTCTGGAGGTTCTGTTGTAGGCCAGAGTGTTTCCGTTATTCTGGCTGCTGGTCAGACTGTCACGTGTACTTACACGGACACTAAGACGACCGTGTTGTCCGTGTCAGTAAATCCCGCGGGTTCCGTGAATTTGAGCCCCTCGCAGCCACCTGGAGGCTACATAGGAGGCACAGTAGTACAGGCAACCGCACAAGCCTCAAGCGGATACTATTTCATTGGTTGGGCATTGGACGGAGGCTATGCTGGAATCACCAACCCTCTCTCGGTCACCATGGACAATAACCACGCTCTCACCGCATACTTCCAATCGCAAGCAACCATATGGCCCAAGTATTACAACATCAATTATGGCTACGTTATTGGCCCCACTACAGGCAAGTGGGACGCGTACGCAGTCTACGGAGGGCGACCCTTCACAATCGACGATGCAAGCAGGCCAAGCTGGCTATCCACGTTTTGCAATAATCAACCCTGCAAATTCGGATTGATCTACACGGGCGATACTGCAGCTACTGGGGTTGGGCGTGCGATCGGGCTTGCTGTTAGTCTGGATGGCTACAACTGGTACAAGTATTCGAGCACAGTCCTAACGGCCGGTCCTTCAGGATCATGGGACTCCTTAAGGGTCGCAACCGGGCAGGTCATCTGGGACGGCTCCCAGTACGTTATGTACTATTCTGGCCGAAGTGCAACCACTGGAGTTGACGCCATTGGTCGGGCGACCTCGACCGATCTGATCAACTGGGCGAAGGACGCCAACCCAGTTCTGACCGGTGTCCCTAGCGAGGGAACTGGCCCAGTACATCCACTCGTGATCAAGACCGGTGCGAATGCTTACAGGATGTGGTATACTGCTCCTCACCCAGATACTGGCATCAGTTACATCTATCTTGCCAGCTCGATCAACGGGATAACTTGGGTTAGAGAGAACAGTGGGCATCCAGTTTTCAGCCCATCTACGGATCCAACCGCGTGGGATTCGAGCTTAGTCTACTTTGAGGCTGTACTCTACAACTCAGGCACTTACACCATGTTCTATTCTGGGTGTGTTCTGCCTTTGGAAGGCACAATCTGCCGAATTGGATACGCGACATCAGCTGATGGTATCAGTTGGAGCAGGCCCTCCGATAATCCGATAGTCACGCAAGCCCCAGCTGACTCGTCTTGGCCAGCAAGTTGGGACATAAACCCGGTCAAAGATCCTGGAGTGGCAGTCTTCAACGGGCGGATAATGATCTACTACACAGGTGACGACTACGCCATAGGAATCGCTATGCAACCTGTTGGGACTATTGTCATCAACAAGATTGCGGTTGGTGGCAATGCCCAGTTCAACTTCACCTCGACGGGTGGTAATGCTCTTCCCGCAAGCTTCTCGGTAACCACAACGAGTGGTACTGGTACCCAGATATTCAGTAACATCGCTCCAGGTTCGTATAGTGTTACCGAGTCTGGTCCATCATCCCCATGGACCTTCACAAGTCTAAGTTGTTCTTCTGGTGGTTCTGTTTCAGGGCAGACTGCAACGATTACTCTGGCCGCTGATCAGACTGTCACCTGCACATACACGGACACCAAGGCAGCTACAGGGAGTATTGTAATTCAGAAGAGTGCGGTTGGTGGCAATGCTCAGTTCAACTTCACCGCGACTGGTGGTCTGACTACACCATTCTCGATTACCACAACGAGCGGTTCCGGTAGTCAGACTTTTGGCAATCTCATCGTAGGTTCGTATAGTGTTACCGAGTCAGGCCCTTCACTTCCATGGCTCTTCACAAGCCTCACGTGCTCTGCTGGTGGATCTGTTTCAGGTCAGACTGCTACGATTAGTTTGACTGCGGGGCAGACTGTTACGTGTACTTACACGGACACCAAAGCAGGGACCATCGTTATTCAGAAGACTGCGGTTGGCGGTGATGCCCAATTCAACTTCACCGCGACTGGTGGTCTGACTACTCCATTCTCGATTACCACTGTGAGTGGTTCTGGTAGTGTGACGTTCAATGGTCTCGCTTCAGGTTCGTATAGTGTGACTGAGACTGGTCCATCAGCTCCATGGCTCTTCACAAGTCTGACATGTTCTGCTGGTGGTTCCGTCTCAGGGCAGACCGCTACGATCAGTAACCTGGCTGCTGGTCAGACTGTGACGTGTACTTACACGGACACCAAAGCAGGAACCATCGTTGTTCAGAAGACCGCGGTTGGTGGCAATGCGCAGTTCAACTTCACCGCGACTGGTGGTTTGACTACTCCATTCTCCATAACGACAGTGAGTGGTTCTGGTACTCAGACCTTCAGTAGCCTTGCTCCAGGCGCGTACTCGGTGACTGAGTCCGGTCCATCGTCACCATGGACGTTCACAAGCCTGACATGTTCTGCTGGTGGTTCCGTCTCAGGTCAGACTGCTACGATCACTCTGACTGCGGGAGCGACTGTCACCTGCACATACACGGACAGTAAAGCGGGAACTATCGTCATCAACAAGAGCGCGGTTGGTGGCGATGCCCAGTTCAACTTCACCGCGACAGGTGGTCTGACTACTCCGTTCTCGATTACCACTGTGAGTGGTTCTGGTAGTGTGACGTTCAATGGTCTCGCTTCAGGTTCGTATAGTGTGACTGAGACTGGTCCTTCGTCTCCATGGAGCTTCACGAGTCTGAGTTGTTCTGCTGGTGGATCCGTCTCAGGGCAGATCGCTACGATCAGTTTGACTGCCGGTCAAACTGTGACCTGCACTTACACGGATTCTAAGGTAGCGGGAATCGTCATCAACAAGAGTGCGGTTGGTGGCGATGCCCAGTTCAACTTCACCGCGACAGGTGGTCTGACTACTCCGTTCTCGATTACCACTGTGAGTGGTTCTGGTAGTGTGACGTTCAATGGTCTCGCTTCAGGTTCGTATAGTGTGACTGAGACTGGTCCTTCGTCTCCATGGAGCTTCACGAGTCTGAGTTGTTCTGCTGGTGGATCCGTCTCAGGGCAGATCGCTACGATCAGTTTGACTGCCGGTCAAACTGTGACCTGCACTTACACGGATTCTAAGGTAGCGGGAATCGTCATCAACAAGAGTGCGGTTGGTGGTGATGCCCAATTCAACTTCACCGCTACTGGTACTGGCCTTCCCGCAAGCTTCTCGATTACTACGTCTAGTGGTTCTGGTACTCAGACCTTCAGTAGCCTTGCTCCAGGCGCGTACTCGGTGACTGAGTCCGGTCCATCGTCACCATGGACGTTCACAAGCCTGACATGTTCTGCTGGTGGATCTGTCTCAGGTCAGACTGCAACGATTACTCTGGCTGCTGGTCAGACCGTGACCTGTACTTACACGGATTCTAAGGTAGCGGGAATCGTCATCAACAAATCTGCGCTTGGTGGCGATGCCCAGTTCAACTTCACTGCGACTGGTACTGGTCTCCCCGCAAGCTTCACCATCACCACGATCAGTGGTTCTGGTAGTCAGACTTTCAATGGTCTAGCTCCAGGTTCGTACAGTGTAACCGAGTCTGGTCCATCACTTCCATGGAGCTTCACAAGCTTGACGTGTTCTGCTGGTGGATCCGTTTCAGGTCAGACTGCTACGATCAGTTTGACTGCGGGTTCGACTGTGACGTGTACTTTCACGGACACTAAGGCGGGGACGATCGTTATTCAGAAGAGTGCGGTTGGTGGGGATGCTACATTCAACTTTACTGCCACAGGTTTGACGAGTCCATTCTCCATCACAACAGTGGGTGGTTCTGGTAGTTCAACGTTCAATGGTCTTGTTCCTGGCGCGTATAGTGTGACTGAGTCTGGTCCTTCATCTCCATGGGTCTTCGTAAGTCTGACGTGTTCTGCTGGTGGTTCTGTTTCAGGTCAGACCGCCACGATCAGCAGCCTCGCTGCAGGTCAGACTGCGACATGTAGTTACACGGACGCTAAGGCAGCGGGGATCGTTATTCAGAAGAGTGCGGTTGGCGGCAACGCCCAGTTCAATTTCACCGCTACTGGTTTGGCTAGTCCCTTCTCCATCACAACTGTGGGTGGTTCTGGTAGTCAGACGTTCAGTAACCTCATTCCAGGTTCGTATAGTGTGACTGAGTCTGGTCCTTCGCTTCCGTGGCTCTTCACAACCTTGACCTGTTCTTCTGGTGGTTCTGTTGTAGGCCAGACTGCTACGATTAGCAGCCTAGCTGCTGGTCAGACTGTTACGTGTACCTACACGGATACTAAGGTAGGGACTATTGTCGTCAATAAGAGTGCGGTTGGCGGGAACGCCCAGTTCAATTTCACTGCGACTGGTGGTTTGACTACTCCATTCAGCATAACGACTGTGAGTGGTTCTGGTAGTTCGACGTTCAGTAACCTTGCTCCTGGCGCGTATAGTGTGACTGAGTCTGGTCCGTCACTTCCATGGAGCTTTACAAGCCTGAGTTGTTCTTCTGGTGGTTCTGTTGTAGGTCAGACTGCCACGATTACTCTGGCTTGGGGTCAGACTGTGACTTGCAGTTACACGGACGCTCACGGAGGAACTATTGTCACAATGATTGTGGATTACTCGCTTGTTGGCGGAGGAAGCCCTTCACCGCCCATATTCAACTATATTGTTGGAGGTGTCTCGAAGAGCCTGACTTTGACAGCTACGCCTGTCGCTGTTCAGGTAGATAGGGGCAGCAGCTGGTCTGTCACACCCAACCCACTTGCGGGCTCTTCATCATCGGAGCGATGGCGGAGTAATCAGGCTTTAGGCGGCTCAGCTTCGGCCACTACGACTCTAGCATTCACGTATTACCATCAATTCTTGATGACGCTCTCCTACGCGGTCGTTGGTGGTGGACTAGGCTACTCTGCGCCAACATTCACAACTTACCAGTTTGGTTCTTCTATTTCCCAGGTGCTGACAACAACTGCGACTGGTTACTGGTTTGATGCAGCTTCGTCTTGGTCCGTGCCGAATCCGTTACTTGGCTCAACATCCTCTCAGCGCTGGTGGACATCCTTGCCAACGAGCGGAACGATCTCATCCGCGCGGACGGTGGCGTTCAGCTACCAGCACCAGTACTATTTGACGATGCAGGCTAGTCCTCAGTCGGGTGGTACTGTTTCGCCGAGTTCCGGCTGGCAGAATGCTGGTATTAGCGTGCCGATTTCAGCGTCGCCGGCCACGGGCTTCGTCTTCCTGTCTTGGACTGGGGCTGGGACAGGCAGCTACACAGGCACTAGCAACTCTTGGTCCATAGCGATGAATGGGCCGATCACCGAGACCGCGAACTTCAAGAGAGTGGTGACGGTGAATGTTGTTTTGCGCACCATGTCCGCACAGCCTGTGGTTCGTAATGTCTTAATTCAGATATGCGCCGATCTGTACTGCTCCTCAGTGATAAAGTCTGAGAGCTTTACTGTCTCGTTGTCAGCATCGGCTCCCGTGACTAAACACTATCTCGTGTTGATACCGCCCAACACATTCTACGTTCGCGTGAATTGGGGTACATCACCTACTAACTGGGAGCAAAATGTGACGTTTGGCAGTTCCCCGCAAACGGTCACGTTCATGGAAGGAAGTACCGGACCACCACGCCCTTGAACCCCGCGAAAGAGTAGTCCTTCTCCCCTCTCTTTTTTTATTTCGATTCACGCAAGATTTTCTCGGTTACTGCGAAACCACGAAACCGACGGTCCTGAATAAGAAGCCGAACTTTCCAAAGTGGGGGTTCAACTAAGCCGTGGTTGTAGTTGTGTGTGTAGTTGATGCACAGTGGCTTCTTTACGTGAAAAGAAAGCAGAAGGAACGCCCGAAGAGTATACATTAGAGAAATCGGTGTCAGAAAATGTGAAGCCAACGCACTAGTAGTGAAGCCCAAAGAGGCCGCTGAACTCTGTGAGTCAGCAATCAAAGAGTATCTTGGTGAAGGCGCATCATCGCGATTTCAAGCTAAGCGGCAAAAGATTAGAGACAAGATGAAACGCATCAGGGACAGGACCGGATTGACCAAAATCAACATAGCCGAAATGCCGACACCAATTCTCGTAGCTGCGGCTGCCACCACGGCCAGCGTTTTCCTTCTTCGCCGAAGGCGAATGTAATATGAGATGTGAAATAGACATCCCCAGACGGTTGCATGGGAGGTTCTAGGTTGGCTTTCTGCCAGAATTGCGGCCGCGAACTTCAAGATGGAATGCGGTTCTGTGTTGGTTGCGGAGCAGCGAATACAATCATTGTCAGGATTCAAGTCCCAGATTTCGACCCTTCAGAACTTAGAGCGATTCAGAACAAGCAACAAGAAACAGGGTTCATCAACGTCTGCGAACTAATGCTGCTCCAGAAAGCGGGATTCAACAGGCCCTCAGAAGTGCCGCCTAAACCACATCCCCATGACCGCAGAAGGCTGAGAGAAAGAGCGAGGCAGAAAATGTTCGTAGGCGAACCAAGGTCGTTGTAATGGCCTAATGGTACAGTACGCGACGTCCAATTCGAAAAGTTAAGGGTAAGTTAAGTTAAGTTAAAGTTAAGAACAAGTGCAGGGCATCAATGTCCATAGATATGCCTACTCACCCAGCTACGTAACCTCAAACGGTCTCCGGTCGATTAAGGGGATTCTGAACTACTCGCTATCTACAGCCTGGAAAACGATCGGAACAAAGTACGACCTATACTATTTCGGCCAGTGGCCCGTGCTCCACGCGCTCCTCGCAAAGCCGCTGGTTTCTCAACCGGATGCTGCAGATGTCATGAGCCTAGATGATTTCTTGCACCAGTACAGGTGAGTACTGGAAAGAGTCAGCGTTTTTTCTAGTAGATTGCTTCACAAATTACTAGGGTCGCGCTAGGTTAAACCCTACTTTGCAGAAGACTCTTGACTTTCGCCCAGGGCACGCAATGGAAAGGCTCACTCGATCCAGTGTGCTCTCTGGCACGAAACAGCTGTCTTCTGACGTACTCAGATCTGGACCACATACGACACAGGAGTCTTGGAACGCGGGCGTGGGCGAGGCTTGACGTTGCTGAGAAGGGTTTGTTCAGATGCGCTCTTTGGCTTGTCAAAGCTAGGGGCAGAATTACAAACATGAGATTCATGGCGCAGGTAGCGCAGATTGCTTTGAAGCTTCTCAAGGGAGTTCAGAGTCGCATCGTGAAAGCTGGCACGACGAAAGCTATAATGATGCTCCGAGCATACTCAGAACCAAGCGGGGTCTTCACTTGGGCCCCACAGCTGAGAGAGTGGCTTCACGATCCGGGATACAGGTGGTATCTTGGTGTCGTCGAAGTGAATGCGTAGAGGGCAAAGTTCGGAAGCGAAATCTTGACACAGGCGAACCTCTCCCCCAGTCTGACTGAGACTTCCAGCGATCAGCGCATGCGGGGGGCTATCCAGGCGCTCGCGAAAATCGCGAGACATGGCGGCGGCCTGAACGTGGACAAGGCACGAAAGGCCGGGTTGGAGGAGCATGCGAACCAACTGTTGAAGCTCGGTCTTATCAGAACTGTTGTGACTGCAATAGGGAGCGCCTACCAGATCACGGAATCTGGTTCCCGTTTCCTTGAGCAATACGAAGAACTTGAACGCGATGCAATTAGGTCAATGATTGACAGTGAAGAGAACCGGGTCCAGCACAGCAAGGACGAAGTCACAGTGGTCATACCCACGTTGAACGAGGCCGAAGGCATAACTCGGGTCATTGCGGAGACCAAAGCCGAAGGGTATCGAAACATCCTTGTCGTGGACGGATATTCCAGCGACCAGACACCCAAAATCGCCGGCGCGAATGGTGCGGAAGTAGTCTACCAGCATGGAAGCGGAAAGGCAGGTGCCGTAAGAACGGCCATAGAACGCGCCCGGACACCGTACGTTCTGTTCATGGATGGGGACCACACATACGACCCGAAGGATATTTGGCGACTAATTGCTCACAGCGATAATTACGCCCAAGTAATTGGTACCCGAGAAAGAAGGAGTATTCCACATCTGCATAGGTTTGGCAACTGGGTGATATCTCAACTATTCAGCCTGCTTTTCATGGTTAAGGTGACGGATGTCTGTTCGGGAATGTACTTGCTTAGAACCGAGGAAGCTAGAAAGTATACTCTGCAGGAGTCCGGTTTCATAGCCGAGGTCGAGCTGGCAGCTCAGTCAGCGTCTATGGGAAGCCTAACCGAGGCGGCGATAAGCTATAGGCCAAGGATTGGCACACAGAAGCTTTCCACCTGGAGACATGGCTTGGCCATACTGTCCGCAGTCGTCGTGCTCTTAAGGCGACACAACCCAATACTCCTCTATTCTGCTCTGACCGGTCTATCCCTAATCCCAGCAGTGCTTATCCTGGGTTGGGTGGGTTGGGAGCAATTGACTAGGCGAATATGGCATCCAGATTGGGCAATGCTCAGCATAGTGCTCCTCCTAGTGGCCACTCAAGCATTCACACTGGCGAGCATTTCAGTATTGACAAAACACATGGAAAGACGGTTACTCAGACAGGTGAAGAGTTGATCAACCATTGGATAGATCCTCGGTTTTGGAAAAGGGGGACAAGAGGATGGGCTTGAAACGATGTGGCTGTGCCAGCCGCATTTTCGCGTTTGTTTGGGCTGTGCTTAGTCGTTACTTGGCATTCTGCTGCGGTCACAGTCGGGGTCAGGCGCCTTTTCGGGCGAACATGTCGTAGTGAATGAGGTTTCAGGCCTAGTTGGGGAATCTGCTCTGGGTGAGAGTCGCTATGTGTGGAATTGCTGGAATCAGAGCCATTGACTGAAAACACTCCGCATCGAAGGCAGAGTTCGTTCGGGATGTGTCCATGGTACAGGGCTGCGTTTGAGTTTGGGGGGTTGCAGCACGGAAGGCTGCTCTCTGCGTGGTATTCGAGACGTTGAACCTTTTGGGGAAGCATGAGACGCAATGAGAATACTGCTAGTGCCTACTCAAGATTACATTCACCATCCGGTTCCGTCCCGTTACCATCGAATTTTCGAGATATTGGCTGACAGACACGAAATCCATGTTCCACATTTTCACGTAAGTAGAGGCGAAGCCCGCTCGACGAAACTAAGGGTGCATGAAGCGACCCTTTTTCCGGTCGAAAGCCCGGCCATTCACTACATAATCAACGCACCATACCACTATCACGTGCTTGGGCAGGTCGTGCGCGATTACGATATCGATGTCGTAGTCAACTGCAATGTGCTTGCAGGCACCGCAGTTACCAGCGCGGCTAGAGCAGCTCATATTCCTGTTCTCTTCGACTTGGCGGACTGGCTGCCTGATTCGGCAGCCGCGTACTACACAGATCCGGTGTTGCGTTGGCTGTTGAGGGAATCTGTGCTGCGGATCACGAAAAGCAACCTCACCAACAGTGATGCTATTCTGACCGTCTCTCCGGGACTCGTGCTCAAGCTATCCCGCCTGGGTTACCATGCGGGGCTGATCACCAACGGCGTCGACACCGACCTCTTCAGACCTTCGGACGATGAGGTTAGGGCGATCAGACAGGGACTTGGTATTGGGGCGGATGATTTCGTTATCGGTTTTGCGGGGAGTATTGAGAGGTGGTACGCTCTGCACGATGTCATGAAGGCGTTTAAGAAACTTCTCGAATACCATTCTCGCTTGAAGCTTCTAATCGTCGGATGCTCTCTCTTCACAGACTACATGAAACAGTTGACGATGCTTGCGCGTTCGTTGAAGATTGATGACAAGGTTATCTTCACAGGTGCTGTCCCCTACTGCGAATTGCCCTCCTACATCAATGCGATGGATGTGTGCTTGATTCCACTTGCGCCCAAAGAATGGGCGAACATCGCGCTGCCAAACAAGTTCTTTGAGTACTCTGCTTGCTGCCGGCCGATTCTTTCCACACGGATTCCAGATGTAATGGAGATTGGAGGCCCCCAACTTTTTGTGTATGACGATTACGACGACTTTGTGGAGGTCGTGAGGGGGCTAATTGAGCATCCACAGAAGTTCAAAGTGGACTGCGATTGCTATAGCTGGAGGCACAGGGCGGAGGAGTTCGAGAAGGTTCTAAGTGGATTAGTGGAAACGTAGGCTTCCACACTGTTAGGACTAGTAGGGAACAGATAATCAGAGACATGAGAACTGCTTCTCGATGCACATTGCCATCGACAATCCGCGTGTCTGCTACCTGAATTGTGAACTTAGTTGCTATAATAGGAGATTGCTGACTATGGTGACGTGAAGCAAATGACAAGAAAAAGGAGAGACCAGTAATTGCCAAGCAGCAGTAGCTCGCACCGTTTCACCCCTCTTCTCGTCGGCCTCGCAATCCTGCCTCTATTGAGCGGAGTCGCGTCATATCTTGATGCGCGCGACCTACTCTTGGTAATCTTCTTTCTGCTTGGTTGCGCGGTGTTCGTTGTCATTCCAAGAATTAGCGGCATAAATCGAGACACTCTTTTGCTCAGCGTTGTCCTCTGCATGAGTCTGTCACTCCTTCTATCAGCAACACTGATCTCGAACAACCTCCATGGCTACGACATTCATGAAGAATTCTGGGTATTCCTCCAAGTCATGCGCAGCGGAACTTGGAATACAGAATCGCTCGTTCTGTATAATTCGGCCTTGAGCGTGACCGTTCTTCCCTCGATACTCAGCATAGTCTCGGGGCTCAATGGGATTAGTATTTTCATGTTGGTGTTTGTGGGACTGTTCTCGTTGACGCCTGCGATTCTTTACAAGGTCTACAGAAGTTTTCTCGCACCTGAGGCTGCCTTTCTTTCAGTTTTCCTTTTCATGTCATACCCCTCGTTCTATGTGGAGATGGTCCAACTGGCAAGAGAGGAGATAGGTGAGTTACTGCTTGCACTGTTGCTGTTAGTTCCGCTCGCTCCAAATCTGACGCGAAAATTGTCAGGTTTGCTCGCAGCATTGTTGTTAATGATCGGATTCATAACGGCTCACTATTCTCTGGCATACATCTTTCTTGCCGTTTTCGTGATCTCGTTCGTTATGTCACATTTTTCACGACGGCAGATACCACTGTCCAGTTCGAGTATGGTCCTTCTGTTCGTGGTGGTCGTGTTGTGTTGGTATTGGCTAGCTGCAGGCGGAATAGCCCTGTCCTCTTTAGCCAAGTTCGTTTCCATCGTGGGAGGGGGTCTGATCAATGATTTCTATAATCCTGCCTCGAGACCTTCAACTTTATTGCAGGCGTTTGGCGCGGTGGGTGCAACCCCTGGGCTGCTGCACGATGCTAACAGAGCCGTACAATACGTCGTGATACTCAGTCTGATTCTTGGTTTTGTAACTTACGTCCTCAAACGGGAAAAGAACTCTGCGGAAAGAAGTATGCTTGCTCCGATGATGGTGGGTTTTTCCATGTTGGGCCTTTCGGTGCTTCTGCCGTTCTTTGCAGGCGGCCTCAACTTGTCAAGGGTTTTTCACATCGCCCTTCTGTTCGTTTCGCCTTGCTTTGCCTATGGCACCAGTCAAATCGAATCGTTGCTCGGGAGAGGATACCGTACTCTAAGTCGAGACATTCTACATTTCCGGATGCCTCATTGGAGGATGTGGACTATCGCGGCAACGATTCTGCTATTGTACTTCATATTTGTTTCTGGATGGACCTGGTCCATAAGCATGGACAGACCCACCTCTCTCATACTGGATCGAGACAGGATGCTGAACTCCCCCGACTTGTCCTTGCAGCTGACATACTACGACGAATACACGGTTGGCCAGGATATTGCCGGTGCGCAATGGATGAGATCTAACATTCCAAGTTCAGGATCAGGATTAGTGTGTGGCGACTCAAACTCCAGGTACCATGTCCTGAACTCGTACGGAGAGTTTCCCAAGGAAGGACCTGTACTCCCCCACTGTGACCTGTCGAATTCGTACGTTTTCCTTAGCACGGTCAACACGTTAGATGGAGTAGGAACATATTTCGAAACGAAATGGTCAATCTCTGATATCTCAACAGAACTAGCGGCCAATAACCGGATCTACTCGACCGGCGGGGCAACAATATACACTTGACTGCCAGGAGAAGCGGCCGATATCCGCACACACAATTGACATGGACTGTTTTCGTAAGCCGTAGCTCTCTGGAATACTTAGGCGAGTTACTTCAAAGGAGTTGCACAAATGAATATTCTCGAAATATGTGACGACTTTCCCCCCTTCACCGTAGGTGGCGTAGGAACCCTCGTGTTCGCGCTTGCTCGAGAGTGGAAAAGGATTGGGGTGAAAGTTCATGTGCTCTGTGTGGGATCTGGCAAGACCATTTCGACAGAGTCAGAAGCCGGATTGACAGTCACTCGCGTTCCGCGTTTAGACCTTCCACCAAGGACTTTGTGGTTTCAGATCAAAAGCCTGGGATTGCTACAGAGCTACTTGCCAGACGCTGACATAGTTCACGCTCACAGTGCATCCTGCGCTCTGATAGCTATGGCGAATCGTAGGCCGAAAAGGCCTTGGATCGTAACAGTTCATGGTTTGTTTAGAAGGACATTTCCCCTGTACGCCTTGCGTCCCCTTGTGGGAAGGATGTTTCGAGATGACTTTGTCTACACGTTCGGTTTCCCGTATTCGGAGGTTCTTTTTCGCGCAGAGCAATACTTGGCAGATCATCTTGTTTTTGTAAGTCAACACGATCTTCATGACGCTCACCAATTATACGGTACTTCTCTTGCAGACAAAACATCGTCAATTTGGGCGCCTGTCAGCGAGACAGCGTTTACTCAGGGGAGTCGTCTACGGAGAAAGCGATTCACATACGCATTTGTTGGAAGATTGTACTGGTCCAAGGGCGTGACTTTCCTGTTGAATGCCTTTGGCCGCCTAGCAAGGGTCAATCAAGATGTTGCCCTCCGTTTGTACGGAAGTGGCCCAATGGAGAGAGTAATCAGAACAAGAATCAAAGAACTAGGGCTTTCTAGTTCCGTGGAAGTCAGAGGCTGGATAGAGCACGAGACAATGCTGTCGGAGCTTTCGTCAGATGTAGACGTTGTAGTCCATCCCAGTCTCTACGAGGCTTGCCCCATTGCTGTCTTGGAGGCTATGTCTCTCGGGAAAGCGGTCATCGTAAGTGACCTCCCCTGGAGTCACGAATTTGTCATCAACGGGGTCACAGGACTTCGCTCAAAACTCGACGAGTACTCTATGTTCTCGCAAATGGAAAAACTGCACGAGGATGAAGAGCTACGATCGCGCCTAGGGAAGAACGCAAGAGCTTTCGCACGATCGAATTTCCACCCAGAGGTAATTGCGCGAAACTACCTGCGCTTGTTTGACAACCTATTGGGTCATTGACAATGAACACGAACCTTCTAGCGAACCCCGACGTTTCGGTTGTCATTCTCACCAAGAACTCTGCGCCTACCATCGTAGCATGCTTAGAATCAGTGATTGAGCAGAAACCGGGCGAGATCTTGGTCGTAGATGGCGTGTCCACGGATGCGACACCTGACCTTGTAAAGCGCCATGGTATCCGGATGATCACTGACCCTTCAATGTCCTTGGGAGAGTCTCGGCAGTTGGGGGTTGAAACCGTGAGGGGAGTCTACGTAATGTTTGTTGACAGTGATGTGGTGTTAACACCATCTTGTATCAGGACAATGCGTCGCGAGCTTGAGAGCTTCGGTTGGGCAGGTATCCATGCAAAGCTCCTGAGCGCCGAGAACATGACCTACTGGCAGAAAGCAGAGCAAGAAGGTTTCTCGCGTTACTACGGCCGAGCAGGTCCAAGGGATCGAATTGATACAATTGCAGCGCTTTTTAGGAGAGCGGTTCTGCTCAAGTATCCTTTTGACGCAAACCTAAGGGAGTCGTGCGAAGACATTGATCTCTGCCGTCGCCTAGTCGAGACTAAGCAGAAGCTAGGTGTATCCAACGCCGTGGCCTATCACTATCATAGGCGAGAGTTCCATGCATTCGCCAAGCAACGATTTCGTAATGGATTAGGCGATGCTCGCTTCGGGTTCAAGTATCGTGAGACTAGGGTGTTCATCGATCCACTGCTAACCGTAATTTCGAGAATTGTTCGCAACATGCTAACTAAGAGGATCAAGTTTGTTCCGTATTGGTTTGCGGGGGGACTGGCTCAGTTTCTAGGAGTCTTGGCGGGTCTTCCGAGAGCCCGACGTTCGTTGGTCGATTCACCGGAATTGTCTCATGCATCTGGTTTGCGTTCGTGTACCGGAGACCTCCCGAAAGTACAAAGAAGAACTGGAAATTGAAGCGAGGCACGAGCGGGACGACGGCTTCTCTTTATCCAGCTCGGATTCTCATGCGAAACTCGAAACGTGGAGCAGGATTAGGCAAGATGCACAAGCCTCGGCTTGAGGTCGCAAAGTTTCCTGGATGCGCCCGATGCGCTGTGACAACCAGTTGGGATGACAATGATAGCGGGAGCATGGAGATCATGAAGATACTTGATTCTATGAGTCTGAAAGGGACCTTCTATGTGGATGTGGGAAATCCTCAGGGGACCCCTCAGTGGGCGAGCGATGGGCTAACGGACTCAGACCTTCGTGCCTTGGCTGTCCAACACGAAGTCGCGTCACACACATGGTCACACGCTGATTTGAGGCGTTGCGATGTGAGGACACTGCGGGAGGAGCTCACCAGATCGAAGGATTATCTCGAACACACGTTGGGACGACCAGTATTTGGTTTCGCCTACCCATATGGAGCATACACGTCTGTTTCCCAAAGAATGGTAAAGGAATGTGGTTACCTCTTTGCTAGGACTACTGTTCAAGGCAACATAGAATTTCCTCCACCGAATCCATATCTTTGGGGCATCAGCGTCTGGGCGTTGGACATATCTCCCTACTTCCTGAAACATCTCATCTCCAAAGAGACCATTCTGAGTCGAGCCGGACGGATGTATGCCAAGAACTTGGCCTGGGACTGGCGAAGATTAACTTCAAAATTCTTCGAGAAAGCGCAACTAGCCAATGGAGTCTTACATATCTGGGGCCACGGCGTGGAAGTCCTCAAGCCCAGACTAAACAAGCAGTTTGTGGAAGTATGCCGCCATCTTGCCTTCAGGAAGGATGTTTGGTACGCTACTAACAAAATGCTATTCCTAAATGACCTGCTAAGGAACAACGTGCGGGTTTCCCAGAATCAGGAATCCGACACACGGTCGATCTTCAGCGTTCATGCCAAACGTCCTCCTGAAATTTCCTCCGAAGAGTATCCAATCCCACTGCGTGTGAGCGTTCCCGAGAACTGGAAGAGCGATTTCGTAGTTGAGGTAACAACAGTTTCGGGAGAGGCTAAATTCGGAAGGTTCGCGGGGCAAGCATGGATTGATATTTACGGTGACGAAGGAAAAATTTCAGTTTCGCGAGCGTGACGGTTAACCTGAGTCACTCAGAAGACCACGTTTAGCTTCCAGCGCGGAATGTGAAGAAGCCCAATGCTAAGTGAGGGCCGAGTTCTGTCTTCAGCTGGTATCATTTGGGCTCTTTGTGTCCGACGACGGACGTCGCTCGCGCTCCTTACTCTGACTACGTTTGCTCTAGCCACTCAAGCAGCTCGATTTGATTCTTGGCTGGCTACTGATCTGAGAACCAAACATAAAACTGGCCTGGCATTCTGCTTTTTTATGTTCGGAGCTGTACGTATTTTAGGAGCGGTTTTAGAGAGTGGACGCAAAGCGGTCGGTCGCCAGATTTGCTAACTCTTTGGGTATCTTAGATGCATATTCGCTCGCGCGCCGAGTGGTCACGAAGTCAGATTTTGCAATCATAGTTTATCACAGAGTATGTCCCGATCCCGAATTCCGCTACACCGATTCGATAAGCCCTCAAACCTTTGAAAGACATTTACGGTATCTATCCAGAAACCATGAAATCCTCTCTCTCCCAGATCTGGTCGATTATGTTCAGTCAGGTGAATCACCTCAGGCCAGGGCAGCAGCAATCACTTTCGATGACGGTTACCGAGACAACTATTTGTACGCTTACCCGATTCTGAAAAGGTTCCGCGCTCCTGCAACCTTCTTTCTTGCCACGGGCTACATCGGTGGCGGGAGGCCTTTTTGGTGGGACCAAGTCAGCTATGTTATCAAACATACCTTCACTATACGGTTGGATCTGGGAACACTAGGCAGCTACTGGCTCCAGTCTGAAGAGAACAGGTCCTTGGTCAGTCGCATGATCATAGAGAGGCTCAAGACTATGCCTGACCATGAAAGGAACGTCGAAATCGAGAGGCTCTGCGCTCTCTGTGAGGCAGAGGTGAGCTCCCGTGTGGGCGAAGAGTTGGTCCTGTCTTGGAAAGATGTTGAAGAAATGGATCGACACGGCATGCTTTTTGGTGCTCATTCAGTCAACCACGGCATCTTGACTAGAATGCGCTTGGACCTAGCAAAGAATGAGATTGTTGAATCAAAGAGGCAACTTGAGAATAGGCTTGGTAAGGCTGTGACATGTTTCGCTTACCCTAATGGCGAGCATAGTGCAGCGCTGGTTCAACTGGTCAGAACCTTAGGGTTCAAGTTAGCCGTGTCCGTATTGCCGTGCACACTGGTGAGCCGCAGAGACGACGTCTACAGTCTGCCGAGAATTCCGGTGTGCGAGGATTTTGACAAATTCAAGGTGATGCTTTGTGGTTTGTGGGGAGATTATGTCGCGCTGAAGGGAGCCCGATGATTGTGTGCACTGCCTACATAGCGGGGGTCGAGCGATTTGCGCTCACAACACACGGACAATATACGGGCAGGTGAAACGTGACTCTCAGATGAACGAAGGCTATTTTGGAGGCATCGAAGGATCAAGCCATTGCAATGGGGCGCAAGTGTAGAGAAGAACTTTCAGATGTTTCTTGTCAGGTTGCTCTCTCTGCACAGCCTGCACGATCTCCGACCACGAAGACGTAGCTGTAATCTGGAATGGAATTCGTGACGGGAGGGGTTCCGGATGATTACCAGTTCGATACAACCAGATCGGGTTCTTTTCGGCCCAAGTGGAATTACGATCCAAGTTGAAATTTGCCCGCAGCGAACGATGAAGGCGTAACATGATTCTGGCGGCAACCTCACCGGGTTTCATCAACGAAATGCGCTGAGCCATGGCGCGTGCTCGATAAAACCTTGGCAAATTCATGAAGGGAAACAGTCCATGGTGCCCAATGCCTTCACTGCATGAAGCGATGACTATCCGGGAACTTCGGAGGCCGCATTGGAGGAGTGGGGTGATCCCTTTCATCCGAACGAAGGTTAGAGACAAGTCATTTGGATAGGCGTTTGAGATAACGACATCAGCATCATCGGGCATTGGTGCACGAAAAGCTACTTGGGAAAAGGCTAATTCCTCTTTGTAATGCCGAAAATGGTCTCCGCAGCTTGCGCGAACCACTTGCCGATCGGAATCCACGTGCAAGGAGATCATGGTGTTCAAATGTATCATTCGGGCAATCTCATCCAAGTCCTTTCTGAGATCACTCTCTTCTGAAGATCCCCATCCCATCTCTCTGTGACAATAGTGTAGGTGCATAATGGATCGTTTTCCAAGAACCCCGAGTGCAAGCTTCGATCCTCCTCCGAAGCCAGCAGTGTAATTTGGATAAATGCCACCAATTCCTACGACGAAGTCGCTGGTGACAACCTCTCTATTGACGATCACGGGCGTTCCGAAAGACGTTCTGCCTATCTTCACGACATTGTGAACGCAGTCATGGGCAAGAGTTCGACAAGAGGACACTGCCTCAGCGCCAACTTTCTTGACCATAGCGTCTCTGGCCGGTGCACCATGCGTCCCTGGCGCCATCAGGATTCTGACTTCTCTTGCCGGAATACCAGCGTCATGAAAATGACTCAGCAGGTGTGGCATCACACGCGCGGCAGGGGTCGGTCGATTTAGGTCATCAACAATGACTAATGGTCTGGACTTGCCTCGGCAGATCTCCCTGATGGAAGGTTGTCCAATCGGTCGGTCCAACATGTCGACAATTTCATCGTCTGCAAGCGCGGGAGGGGTCCGGGGCCACAGAAAAGTGACGTTCCATTCCTTGGGGAATTCTAAACTGAGAGGCTGATCGCCATACCACGCGGACGTTCGCAACTGCCTTGCTGAGGGTATCACGAACGATGATGACGAGACTCATTCCCCCTCGGCAGGCAATTCTGGTGATTATCTGCGGTTATATAACCTGCGGGCTGTGAAGCAACTAACTAAGGCACTTCACGTGTCGCTGCTTGCGATGCGATGAGGATACTAACCTTCGCTGTCCTGCCGCTGCTTAACGATCTTGGCGGGATTGCCCACCACGACTGCTCCCGCCGGAACGTCATCCACAACGACAGCTCCTGCACCTACGACCGCATACTCGCCTATGGTGCGGACCTGGGGTAGGATAATGGCACGGGTCCCAATGAACGCGCCCTTCTCAATGAGCAAAGGCTGCGCAATGCTGACGGGGCGTTCACTGTCCGGGATGCCGCCCTGCCATAGATCGTGATCGTGTCTGATTATCAGGACTCCGTCGGAGACTAACACGTTTTCACGAATTGTCACTGACGTGTGCGTATCTATGTCAACGCCTACTCCGAACCACACAGTTGGATGAGCGACCAGAGTGCCACCGCCATTGTGATGATCGCGAAGACGTGGCACATGCAAGAAACGAAACCCCAGCATTCGGTCTATGAGTCGCCCAGCAGTGCGCCACCGCCCAGAATTACCCATGAACCCAACTCCCGCCTGCGGGCAACCTCACTAGCCATTGATTAGCGTATCGATTTCTCTATCTATCGTGAAAGCGATTAAAGCATGCTCGCTTGGGGGAGGTTATTCAACTTGAATTGTTCAAGGTATACGTTCGAACGCTGCCCATCTGTGTACAACCGCAAAGCTGTCAGCCGTTCCAAAAGTTCACGAGCTGCACTGAAAGTCAGCCGCGTCAGGACCTGACCAGTAGCTATGACAGCTCACACAGCCGCCAATGCTTACACGAACATAGGGACGAACTAGAAAACGTACGAAGGTTATTCTGGAATATTCTCTCCCAATGAAGATAACCAAGATGCAAGATGTGAAGAGAATGAGGATAACTCATGCAATCTGCAAAGTTCCACACTGCTGATTTTCTCAAATTGATCGGAGTGCCTCTGTTACATCCGGCAACAAGTCCGTTCGATCCGGGGTATGACCCTATGACATTGGAAAGCCACCTTGAACAGAGCTCTCATTTGATGTCTGTCCTCAAGATCTCAATGGCATGCTGGATGATTGCTGATGAAAAAGTCACACGTCGCAAGATCGCGGCAGCAAAAAAGTATGGCGTGCCAACAACGACAGGTGGCGGACCATTCGAAATAGCTGTCGCCCAGGGCAGGCTCCCTGAATATCTTGATCTTTGCGCAGACATCGGTTTCACCAGAATTGAATGCGGCGAAGGATTCACCGAAATGAGCTTGAGACCTAGTGACGTTGTCAAGATGGCAAACGAAAGAGGACTTGAAGTTCAGTTCGAGCTTGGCAAGAAGCATACAGGAGCGTTTACGCGGGATACTGTCGAGGCACTGATCGACCAGGGAAAGCGATGGCTGGATGCAGGGGCGGTGCAGTTGGTGGTCGAAGCTAGGGAGAGTGCAAAAGGCGTCGGACTCTTTGATGATAACGAGAACTTCAACGCTGCCTTTGCTGATCGTTTTGTGGGAGCCTTTGGGCATGACAGATTGATGTTCGAAGCTCCCAACAAATCGAGCCAATTCGTGCTCTTAGACCATTTCGGAAGGCAGGTACATCTGTGCAATGTTCGACTTGAGGAGCTCCTACGTGTGGAGATCTATCGACGTGGTCTACATTCAGATGCATTTGCAAAGGAGAACTTGCGGCCACGCCTCGCAACTGCGCAACGTTAATTGATACAGAGAGGGACGTGACTGAATGTCTGGGACTGTTGTCATAGATTGTTTCCCTGACAGCATACAACGCTATCGAAAAGGGTATGCCATTGTTGCTATTGATGTGATCCGCGCAACAACAAGTGCCGTTACTGCAGTGGCGATGGGCCGGCAGTGTTTCCCTGTGTCCTCACTCGAAGAAGCTTTCCTGCTCAAAGCCGAGCTCAAGAATGCCCTTTTGGTCGGAGAGCTGGGAGGCGAGATGCCTGATGGTTTCGACATGAACAACAGCCCGGCGGAGTTGGCGGAGCGGACGGATTTGTCCCGTCCCATGATTCTCCTATCCTCTACGGGCACCAAGCTCATTTGTGAAGCAGCAAAATGTGACGTCGCCTTTGTGGCTTGCTTCCGAGACCATGCAGCTGTCGCGAGACATCTGCGCGGTCGCTATCCGAAGGTCGCGATTATTGGGGCTGGCAGCCGAGGAGAATTCCGGGAGGAAGACCAAATGTGTTGTGCGTGGATTGCCGAAGACCTTGCGAGAGCAGGCTACGAGCCGCAGGACAATAATACAGTTGAAATTATCGACCGTTGGAGCGGTGCACTACCCGATGCTTTTACGGGGGGCAATAGTGTCAGGTACCTAAGAAGGAGCGGGCAACTGAAAGACTTGCAGTTTATTCTAGGACATTTCAGTGATCTAAAGACTGCGTTTCTGGTCCAACATGGTGAGGTTATTGTCGCTCCTGAGGAGAAGTAAAAAAGAAATAGTTGCGAGACTTTGAACCTGGCGATACCATCAGAGGATGGTTCGCATGGACAGGGATTCGACCCCAGTCACGATCCTGAAGTCCAGCAACTACTATGGACTCGGCATTCTTCGAAGCCTTGGGCGTTTAGGGATACCAATTCACGTCATGAGCGATGACCCACATGCGCCTGCATTCCTTTCAAGCTATTGTCGGACGAGCTATCTGTGCCACATTGCTGACTTCACTGAGGACTCGTTGAGAGATTTACTCGACATCGGAAGCAAGATCGGCCGGAGGTCGATCCTTATTGCTACCACTGACGATGGTGCGATATTTGTGGCCGATCATGCAGATGCCTTGAACCAATGGTTCATGTTCCCGAACCAGAGAGCTGACTTGGTGCATTCGCTTTGCAGCAAGAAGGAAATGTACTATCTAGCAAAGAAGTTCGGCGTACCAACAGCTGAAACGGTTTTTCCCGAATCTAGGGAAGATGTCTTGGACTTCGTCAAGGACGCGGTTTTCCCCATCATGCTGAAGCCGATTCACAGCAGGCGGGGGCATTGCCTGGCTGTTGCCAGTACGGAACGTGAGCTTATCGAGAAATATGACGCGATGGAGGATCCGGAAGAACCGAACATAATGCTGCAGGAGTACATTCCGGGTGGTGACGACACCATATGGATGTTCAACGGTTACTTCAACGAACGCTCGGATTGCCTTGTCGGTTTCACCGGTAAGAAGATCCGCCAGTGGCCGGCCCACCAGGGGCCAACTAGCCTCGGAATCTGCCTGAGAAATGAATACGTGGAGAGAATGACCAGAGAATTCATGAAGAGAATCGGCTACAGAGGAATACTCGACATCGGCTACCGATATGACGCGCGCGACGCCCAATACAAGGTCTTGGACATTAACCCGAGAATAGGTGCCACCTTTCGACTCTTCGTCGCCGACAACGGAATGGATGTGGCGCGGGCTCTTTACTTCGACATGACAGGCCAGCGGATAAATCCCGGATTTGCCTCCAATGGCCGCAAGTGGTTCGTTGAAGACCTAGATTTTCTATCGTCGTTGCGAAGTCATCGAGAAGGAAACCTCTCACTGAAGCAATGGATAGGTTCATTTCGTGGCGTCCGGGAAGGGGCATATTTTGCGCTCGACGATCCGCTTCCTTTCCTGCAGGCGTTCGTGAACGGTGTTCGCGCATTACACCTTCAGTCGCTGGATGTAACTTGATACTCCATAGAATACAAGAAGCAATGACTTAGACTGGTCGTAAGTCGAGCTGTCCCCAAACCGCCATTTGTCTTAAGCATTCAACCTATACTCGGCAGCCTACTAAGCTTGGGCTCGTGAGCGCTGGCACGACTCTGGTTTCATTGAGCCTTACCGCCTTTCCTTATGCGATTCCAGTGCCATTTTGCATTTTTCCGAAGGCTGTCCGACTTTGGATTCATCGTGACCTGCCTTTTGAACGGATGCTTCTTTCGCGTCAAGTCCGCAAAGATATGTAGGACATTGTCAGCAACAGTCATAGAGGAGAACTTCAAAACGGTTCCGTCAGGTATTTTGGCTGTGACTTTGGTGCTGATGCACCTTAGGATCGCTTCTGCGATTTCTGCAGGGCTTCCCTGTCCGCAGAAGAATACGTTACGTCGGTTCCCAACAAGCCATCTATGTGCAGGTATATCGGTAAGGATCATTGGCTTCCCCATCGCCATGTACTCGAGGACTTTCGTAGGCGCTTGATATCGCCATTGGGCCTGATCAGGAAGAGGCACAACCCCTGCGTCCGCAGCCGCTATGAACCGGGGCACTTCTTCATAAGGGACTGGACCATGGAAGAGCACCACTCCCTCCAGCTTGGAAGATCTCACAAGCTCTCTTAGTCCTTGCTCACCTCGTCCCTTGCCCAAGAGCATGAGCAAAACATCATCACGAGTTTCACGGACCATGCGGGTTGCCTCTATGAGTTCCGATAGACCCCTTTGCATTCCGAGCACACCATGGTGGATTAGAAGAAATCTGCTACCTATCTTCAGTTCTCTTCTGACACGAAGTCTATCCCACGAGCTCTTTTCTGAATTGAACACGCCCGCATCAAATGATGAGGGCCAAACATGAACGCGCGGAACCTTGAAATGGGCAACTATCTCGTTTGCATGCATGGGTGATATCGCGAACACCACATCGCAGAAGCGAGCAAGCAGGCAAAACGATACATATCTCAGCGCAAGGCGGTAGATGTAGAGCTTATCGGTCCTAGGCGCGTGTCCCTTGAATCGGCCTACAACGGGCGGGCTATTCTCGCGAACCGCAAACACAGGTCGAAGCTTGTACCCAAGTTTGCGCGCCAGCAGCCAAGGAAGAACCAACGGTAACACGTCTGGGCCTAGGACTACCACGTCTGCATCTAGGCGCCGCTGGATGAGCCATACGAATGCTGCCAAGCAGAAGTGCAGATAAGAAACGATAGGTATCACATGTCGCATTCGGACGACATCTATCCTGAGGTTTCTGTCGTCGGTCCCTAGTGTCCTCTTGCTCAGGAATATGCATTCTACACGATGATTTCTGTCAGCCATGGCCACGAGGTCTCTCACTAGGGCGGAGGCATGCAAAGACTCGTCAACCACCAAATACCAGACCACTAGTAACCTCACTGCACTTCACTCCTCGAGGGGATGTACAAGTTCTTGCTACAGTCTTTCTTGATATGTACGTTTTTCGAGAGCTGCGACTTGTCAAGTCAGACTGGTCATATTGAGGTACCTTGGAACCACGTAATCCTGTCGCTCAATGAATCAAGTGTGTCTCTGCCTAGGAGGCATGACTTGGCAGGGCGCTCGTTGTCGCTTTCGATCATACCTACAAAGACAGGTTGGTGGGGTGGTCTTAACGATCGTGATCGTTTAGGTTTGTGCTCTGAGTCGTAACGGCTCTTGTAACAGTTTGTTGGCAGCTACTGATACGGTAGCTGGTGGGTGAGACGATGTGGTAGATGAGGTCGAGCTGGCAGTTGTTGAAGGTGATTCTGCAATGGTGGTTGTTGAACTGGGTGCTACTTACGGTTGAGGTTACAGGTGTGGTTGAAGAAGTCTGAGTATTAGTCGTTGCATAATACGACTAAAGTATCACGTTGTTCTGTAAAGTCCAGCCGCCTGACAGTTGAAGTGACCCGCCAGGAGTAACTACATATATTTTGTTGTTGCTGAAAGTTCCACCACTAGAACTACCAGTCCAAAACGGATACGGGCTGCCAGTCAGGGATTGAAGATGGAAAGTGTTGCCGTCAACTGTGATTCCAGTTGAACTATCATCAGAAAACCCAAACACTACATTTGAGATAGTATTGTTTCGGAAGATATTGTTATGACTACTATTTTCGGTATACATGGCCGTATGGTCGTTACCGCCCCACGGGGACGTATTCATCATAATATTTCGGATGATGTTGTTCTCAACTATTACCCCATTTCCACCCCAAACTGTTATGCCAACATCACTAGCTCCGTCTATTGTGTTTCCGTTGAATGTTGTTGTTCCTCCACCGGAACCTTCAAATTGCATTCCATTTGCATCAGAATTCATGATTAGGTTATTCGTCGCTGTGCTGCTAGTACAACCATTAAAGTCTATGCCGAAGTTCCGGACATCATGAACATAGTTGTTTGATACCGTGAGCCCTGTGTTTGACCACGCCATGATTCCATTGCTGTTGCCACCAGCTGAACTTTGCGCTTGATTTACACGATTGCCGTCAATTTGCAAATCATGGATGTAGACGTTAGTTGTCCCGGTAATGCTCAGGATTCTGCGGTTTGCTCCGTTAGCAAGTTTCAGTATTGCCGCATTGTTAGTTGTTGCGCTGCCACTTACCCCATACAACTCCACGTTACTATTGGTAATTATGATACTGTCTAGGCTACTGGCGGCATGGTTGATTATGTACGTGCCCGCTTTGATGAGAACCTTCGAACCTGGCACAGCCGCCTTCATTATGACTGCAGCCGCATCTGTTCCAGAGAAGTCTACTTTCCCCGTTGCAGTATTCAAGGCGCTGATCGTGGTTCCGTCTGTAGACACTATGTAATTTGGCTGGCCCGTGGTGGAGGTCGTCGCTGCGCTTGTAGTCGTGCTCTGAGTGGAACTAGCTGTCGTGCTTGTACTCGTACTTGCAGTTGTGGAACTACTTGTACTCGAAGTAGCCGTTGTCGTTGTGCTTGTCGTAGTTTTAGTGGAAGTACTTGTCGCGCTTGTACTTGTACTTTGAGTGGATGCCATGCTCGTACTTTTCGTGACGGTAACCGTCGCCGAAGAGGTGGCTGTAGAGCTGGTGACCATGGTGGAGGTAGTAGTGCTAGAAGTAGTGATGGTGGTAGCAGAAGTGCTTATACTAGTGAGTAGGGGCGGGTCGGAAAGCGAGAGATAGTCAAACCTTACTTTCCCGCCAGCGATCCAAGCGACGCCGATCTTCTCGGGAGCAGGGCACTGCTCACCGTTCACATACCTAGGATTTTTTTCTCCGGTCAGCCAAGTCGTTGGGTTTGCATCCCACGAGTGCGTAGGATAAGCCATCTTTCGAAAATAGATAGTTCCGCCAATTGTGCAGAACACGTAGAGGTTGCCTGCTTGTGCCGTTAGGGCAGGGGAGAGACAAGCCGACTTGTCCACAACAGTTGCCGAAGCCCAAGAGGTTGTGTAATAGTAGTAGCTGATCGCGCCACCTCCAGGGGAACTGTTCACGAAATGAACCTCGTTGTTATATGCGGCCAAGCTGAAGGCGACGTTGCCAAAGGCACCTGCATACGTATTTGCTGCTTTTGACGCAAAGGTTGAATCTGGTCCCCAATTCGATCCATCATACAATTTGTAATTGTATGTTGATGCGCTAAACTTCCCAGTGACTAGAATCAGGCCGTCTGTGTACTGCGGCCTCGGTGCAATTGCGACGCCGCAGGCATTAGCTTTGTCTGTCATCGTTGTCGAGTCAAGTATTTCCATCCAAGAAGTACCATCATGACCATTGTAGACATGGACATGGTACGCTTGTGACTTTGTATAGTATGCGCGCACTGCGAGGTTGAGGTTGTTGGTGGTTTTGGCGAAGGAGAATTGCCAGTAGCCCCCAGCTTGCCTAATCATGACTTGTGAGTCCCAGACTATGCTGCCACCGCTCGCGCTTCCCTTCCGTGTGTAACCCGCTGTGGAAGTGGCACTGGAAGTCGAGTATGTCCCTGTTGGATACGCTACGTAGATGGTGCTTGCATCGACGAATACTGTCCAATCTTGGGCGTTGGCAACTGGCGCGTGGCTGGCTTGGGTCTCGGACCCCCAGGATGTGCCGTCGCTTGAACTCTTATAGACAAGGTAATTGTCAGCCAGGCGGACATAGAAGACGTAGAAATAGCCCCCTGCACTCACCGTGTTCCGCGACGGGACATAGTTCAAGTTTGATGCGCTAGTCGTGACCGTAACAGGGGCAGTAGGAGTCGCCATTGTGGGGGTAGCTAGAGGCGTCGCAATGAGTATGAGGATTGCTGTAACTAGCAAGAGCTCGCCAGGATTGATACGAAGCATCAAGAATCGACGCGATCTTGACGGAACATGTGCGTAAGATTTGTGGTGCATTGGCGTCACCTCATTGAGATGCATGAGCGTATATCAATGTTTCGTAACCGGTACATTGTTGTGCTATGGCTTGCCTGCCGATACACTCTGAGCAAATTGGCAAGTCTGAATGGCAAGACCGCGGGATAACACGTTCCGGGCGGCCGGCTGAGTCGCTTGAGAGTTTCCATGAATCTTGACACAACAATGCTCATGCTTACGCGCCGTCTTCAGGAGTTCGTAACTGCGCCGCGAAGAGTTGCGTGACAACAAGGGCATGTCAGCAATCGGTTGCGGGCTCCGTTGTTTCGATGAGCGGTGGATGTTTCCGACACAGAATGTTACTGCTTCAACCTGTTGGGTGAATGGACGAGAAACTAGGAAATCGGGGGAGTTCAGCTAGAACATCTGCCCAGGAATTGTAGAGGGACATTCCACACCGCTAATCTGATGCGCGGCTCCCAACAGAGAGAGATGAGAATTGTGAATGATAAGATGATGCCTGCAACCATCGGCAGAAGGAAGTATCTGAAATACCTAGGCTTGACTGCCGCTGGCATCGCAATGGGTGCCGCCCTGGGCTATGCTTCTAGGGATGTAGAGGATCTGCATGGATCGACCTCGGCTTCATGCGTGACTCAGAAGACAACTCTGACAGAGACGATAACAGGAACTGTGACTGAGACGACAACGGATCGCGAAAACTCAAGCTCGCTTCGGGCTGCCGGCGATCAGAGAGGGATACTGGTGGGTGCAGCCTCATTCCCTGAGGGCTTCGAAGATGCGCGCTATGCGCACACTCTGGCTCGTGAGTTCAACTACCTGACACCTGAGGATCAAATGAAGTGGGGGCCAATCGATGCACATGGCTACGGATCCGCCGATTCGCTAGTGCAGTTCGCTTCCGAGCACCAGATGAAGATCAAGGGTCATACTTTGGTGTGGCATGAGAGTTTACCCACCTGGGTAAACGAGCAGATGTCAGCCAGCGAACTTCGGAACGCGCTGGAGGCACACATTAGCACGTTGGTTGGGCGCTACAGGGGTAGAGTCCTCGCCTGGGACGTAGTGAACGAAGCGGTGGATGATAAACAGGGGCTGAGGAGGACCCTTTTTCTCGAGAAGTTGGGTGAAGGGTACATTGCCGAGGCTTTTCAGCTGGCACACAAAGCAGATCCCGATGCCTTGCTCATCTACAACGACTACGGCGCCGAAGGATTAAATCAGAAATCTGATCGCGTATTTTCGCTAGTCAGCAAGCTGGTAGCAGATGGTGTGCCCATTCACGGCGTTGGTTTGCAGATGCATATCAGTGCTGGCGGTTACCCGAGGCCCGAAGATGTCGCGTCGAACGTTCGGAGACTCAGCGCGCTTGGCTTGGGAGCGTACATTAGCGAGATGGATGTTCGGATAGGAGATGTGCCGGGTAGTCTGCCTGAGCGATTGCAGTTGCAGCGGCGGGTCTATCATGACGTGGTAGCTCCTTGCCTCAAAGAGAAGAGCTTCGTGGCCTTGACATTTTGGGGGATCACGGATGCCCGTTCGACGACAGGGGCCTACCCCTACTTGTTTGATGAGAACTACTATCCGAAGCCTGCGTACTGGGGCGTCTTGGGCGCGTTAACCGAGTAGGTCTTACGTAGTTGCGGTGCATTATTGCAATAGTAGACAGCCCCTCGGCAGGCAGAAGAGACCAAGGATGACTCCGTCTTGCAGTCAATCCGTGCATTCAGAATCAGAACATAATAAAAAACCCGTACATCTGTCCTTTCGCCTCGACCATTGGCGCCGCGACAGTCTTCGAGCTGAGAACAATGTCGTCTGATGAATTGGCCATGATCGCTCAGAGGGCAGCGCGAGGAGGACTATATCTGTTCATTGGAAACGCTTCCTCGACTGTGATCTTAGCGGTGGGCACAATCATCGTTGCGCGTCTCCTCGGGCCATCGGGTTACGGCCTCTACACGTTGACCCTTGTCATTCCGATTCTTCTTGTGTCTCTCTCCGACATAGGCGTGAATTTCGCGCTTGTCAGATTCCCAGCCAGACTCATATCCGAAGGCAACTACGCCAGAGCAAACAGACTAGTCAGGCTAGGGTTTCTCAATGATGGGAAGAGACTAACGCTCCCGGAGCGGTAACGACGTATATCATTAACGTGATTCAGGGTAAGGTCTTTTAGGCTGTACTCAGGTAATGCCTAGGGGGAATGTCACTCGTGCGGAC
>Ga0315280_10001522_pt1 | contig 39581 bp, 26 predicted proteins | sample YL17G06_40_MG_FD_203697 | JGI IMG/M metagenome (GOLD analysis project Ga0315280, IMG submission 203697) | Sediment microbial communities from Yellowstone Lake, YNP, Wyoming, USA - YL17G06_40 | ecosystem: Environmental > Aquatic > Freshwater > Lake > Sediment | place: USA: Wyoming | collected... | reverse complement strand
TTCCTAAGCCCCGGCGCGCTGCTTGCGGCGCGCACCGAGATTGCGCCTTCGCTCGTCACGCCCCCGGCGCTGAGCGACCTGCCGGCGGCCGCTCCCGCCTCGCCGATCCTCGGGCTGCAACTCGGTTTTGGCCCGTCGGACCTGCTCAGCAGCCAAGCGTTCTTCAGCGACCCGTTCGGGCCGCCCCCCAACGGCTCCGGGGTCTTGCAGCCTCCGACCCCGCCCACGAAGGCGGGGCAAGAAGGGAGCCAGGGCCAGAAGAAGGCGGCTGAAGGGGACGCCAGCGGGAAGAACCCGTCCCAGCAAGGGACCGGCGATTCCAGCGAAAACGACGAGAAGAAGGACAAGGCGCGCCAGCAGAGACAGACCGGCGTTGCCTCGCCGGAACTGAACGATGCGGCGATTCAGGAGTATATGGAAGGCGAGGACGGGCGCGAGCTGGCCGCAGCCGACGCCGATCTTCTCGCGGCCACGGCCCAGTGATAAGGCCGCGGCGCGACCGGGCTACAGGATGAATTTGCTCAGGTCCTCGTCCTGGGCCACTTCGCTCAGCCGCTTCTGGACGTACGCGGCGTTGATCACCACGCGCCCCATCTTCATCTCCGGGGCCTCGAAGCTCAACTCCTCCAGCAGCCGCTCCATGATCGTGTAGAGCCTCCGAGCGCCGATGTTCTGCGACGTCTGGTTGACCTGGAAGGCGTAGCTCGCTAGCGACTCGACGGCGTCGTCCTCGAAGAGGATCTCCACCCCTTCGGTGGCCAAAAGCGCCTGATACTGCTTAGTGAGTGCCCCCTTGGGCTCCGTGAGAATGCGGACGAAATCGTCCTTCGTCAGTGCGCTAAGCTCCACGCGGATGGGAAATCGGCCCTGCAGCTCCGGCATCAGGTCGCTCGGCTTGGCGCGATGGAAGGCCCCCGCCGCGATGAAGAGGATGTGATCGCTCGTGACGAGCCCGTAGCGGGTCTGAACCGTCGTCCCTTCCACGATCGGCAGCAGGTCGCGCTGCACCCCCTCGCGCGACACGTCGGCCCCGTGGATCTGCTCGCTGGCGACGATCTTGTCCATTTCGTCGATGAAGATGATCCCCAGGTTCTCGGCCAGGTCGACCGCCGCCGCGTGGACCTTGTCCTGGTTGATCAGGGCGTCGCACTCCTGCTCGAAGAGGACCTTGCGGGCCTCGGCGACGGTCATTTCCCGCCGCGAGGTCTGCTTGGGGAGGATCTTTTCGAACATCGAGTGCAAGTCCATGTCCACGTGCTCCAAGCCCGCGCCGGTGAACATCATCGGCACGGCCCGCTGCTCCAGGGTGATTTCGACGCGGCGGTCCTCCATCTCGCCGGCGGCGAGCATGGCTCGCATTTTCTCCCGGGTCCGATGGTAGCGTTCGGCGGCCTCGGGACCTTCCTCCCCCGCCTCCAGCGCGCCCGAGCGGGGCACCAGAAGGTCCACCAGCCGCTGCTCGACCCGAAAGGCCGCTTCCGCCTCCACCTTGTGCCGTTCCTCTTCGCGCACGAGGCTGATGGCGTTTTCGACCAGTTCCCGGACCATGCTCTCCACGTCGCGCCCGTAGTAGCCGACCTCGGTGTAGCGGGTCGCCTCGACCTTGATGAACGGGGCCCCGGTCAGCTTGGCCAGGCGCCGGGCGATCTCGGTCTTCCCCACGCCCGTGGGCCCGATCATCATGATGTTCTTCGGCGCCACTTCCGGGCGCATGTCCTCGGGCAGGTGCTGGCGTCGCCAGCGATTGCGGATGGCCACCGCGACGGCGCGCTTGGCGGCGTCCTGGCCGACGATGTGTCGGTCCAGTTCTGACACGATTTGCCGGGGCGTCAGGTCTGGCACGCCAACTCCTCCACCACGATCTCGCTATTAGTATAGATGTCGATCTTCGCGGCAATCTCCAGCGCGGTGCGGACGATGTCGACTGCCCCGAGGCTGGAGTGGGCCACCAAGGCCCGGGCCGCGGCCACCGCATAGCTGCCCCCGGAGCCGATCCCGAGGATTCCGTCGGTCGGCTGGATCACGTCGCCGTTGCCGGTCACCAGCAAGGTGTGATGGGCGTCGACCACCGCGAGCATGGCCTCCAGCCGGCGCAAGACGCGGTCGGTCCGCCACTCCTTGGCCAGCTCGGTCGCCGCCCGGGGTAGGTTCGACGGGAAGTCCTTCAGCTTGGCTTCGAATCGCTCCAACAGGGCGAAGGCATCGGCCGTGGACCCGGCGAAGCCCGTCAGGACCTTCCCCTCCATGAGCCGGCGAATCTTGATTGCGTCGGCCTTCATGATCGAGTTGCCGACGGTCACCTGTCCGTCTCCCCCCATGGCAACTACCCCGAGGTGGCGGACGGTCAGAATCGTTGTGGATCGCGTCTTCATTGAGCCTCCCGGCTCCCGAGGGCCAAAGCCACAGAAGCTACCAATATTGCCAAAACGAGCGGCAGTTACCAGGGGGTGGCTGGATGTGTAGTCCTATAGTGGGGTGAGCGACCGCGATGAACCTTCAGCGTCTCCGCGATCCGCCGTGACCTTGTCCCCGGCACTCGAAGAAACACCGTTCTGGTGGGTATATGGCGGAGTTGGTTGCATGGGAATATGGGAAAAGCTAGTGTATCTGGGCAGGGGATGTGCGGCATGCGCATCCTCCGTGTAGACTCGGCTCGCGCCGAGCGACTTCAAGCAGGTCTTTTTTGGATGGGAGGAACTGGGATGCGACGAGTGGGAATTGCGTGTGTAGTTTTCGTCGCGGCGGTCGTGGCCGCGGCCGAGGCGGTCCACGCGTATGGACTGCTCGATGGTTTCTGTCTTCGCAGCCGCTCCTGCTGCCAACAGGACGCGGGATGCTGCGGGGCCGTGCAAGGTTGCGGCGCGCCGAACGCATGTCAGCCGTGCGTGCAGCCGCGCCGGCACCGACTGCGGGAATGCTGCGAACCGGCGGAGTGTGCCCCGTGCGGCGGGGAGCCCTGCACGCCTGAGGCGGTGAAAACCGAGCCGCCCAAGAAGGTCGCCCCGCCGCCGCCCCCGCCGACCACGGCGAAGCCAGACAAACCGAAGAAGGCCCCCGCCGTACCCGAGGTCCCGGCGAAGAAAAAGACGCCCAAGACGGTAGTGGAGAAGCCCGCTGAATTGCCGACTCCGTCCGCGGCGCCGCTCAAGGCAGAGCCAAAGCCGGAAGCCAAACCGAAACCGAAGCCCGAGCCGAAGCCGGAATCCAAGCCGGAGCCGAAACCGGAAGCCAAACCCGAGCCGAAGCCAGCGGCGCCCCCGGCCCCAGGGGCCCCGAGCAAGCCGCCCGACGAGAAAGAGAAGCCCACCGCTACCGATGCCGGGCCTCTCTCCGGGATGCAAGACGGCCTTCGCACTTGGACGGACAACACCGGCAAGTACAACGTCCAGGCCCGTTTCGTGTCTACGCTGGACCGAGGCGTGGTTCGCCTCCAGCAAACCGACGGCTGCTACGTGCGCGTAGCCCTTGATCGGCTCTGCGCCGCGGACCAGGCCTACGTGCTCCAGCAGGTCGGGACCCTGGCCTGGCGATAGTCGATTTCCAAACTCACCCCAGGACCCCGGGGCAAGCGTCCGCTAAGTAGGGGGAAGGGGCACTGCACCGGCCGCCGGGGTGGCCACTCCGCGCGGCCGGGTCGTTGGCAGGACGGGCCACTCTGGTCAGAGAGGCGTTTCTTGGCTATCCTTCGGGCATGAGCCAGCCCGATCGCCTCCCCCGCAGCCCGGAGATGATGTCGCCGGGCGATACCGCGCTGTTGGTTGTGGACGTCCAGGAGAAGCTCGTGCCAGCGATCGCACATCACGGCCGCGTGGTATGGAACGTGAGACGACTGATCGACGGGGCCAAGGTCCTCGGCATTCCCGTCGTCGCCACGGAGCAATATCCCACAGGACTCGGCCCGACGGTGCCGGAGTTGTCGGAGCGATTGGGCACGATCCCCTCGAAGCTGACGTTCAGTTGCGGCGGCTGCCCGGCGATCTTCGAAGACCTGGACAAGCGGGGTATCCACAAAGTCTTGGTTTGTGGGATGGAGGCCCACGTGTGCGTCCAGCAGACGGTGCTGGACCTCTTGGCCGCCGGATGGCGGGTCTACGTGGCGGTGGATGCGGTGGGCTCGCGCTTCGATGTGGACAGCCGCACCGCCCTGGCCCGCATGGATTCCGCCGGGGCCACGCTCACCACGGCGGAGGCGGCCCTGTTCGAGTGGTGCGACATTGCCGGCACCCCCGAGTTCAAGGCCATCAGCCGGCTAGCGCGGGAAGAGCCGCCCCTGGAGCAATGAAGGGGCGACGGGGTGGCAAGGTGACAGGGTGATCGGGCGAATCATCCTAGACCACCTAGACTATCCAAGTCGTTGCATCCCTCGCAATCGATTCAATCCGGGCCGCCCGCTTTTCCGACATAGGTAATAAGGTCATGTGCGCCGGGGGTTGGGGTCCATACCCCGACTGGCGATGGAACGTGGCCTTGGGGGGCTTTTGGATGAAACTCTGCGCGTTTGCCGTTGCTATCGCCCTCTTGGCGGCCGACACTGGCAAGGCATCGGGCCCGGCTCCCAAGGGGGAGAATTCCTCCATCCGTTACCCCGTCATCCCCTCGCCCCTTCACCCCGCGGCCCCGCTACCCGATAGCAGTCCGCCACAGGGCACGTCGGCTCTGACCTTGGCTCAACTCGAAGCCCTGGCTCTGGAGCACAATCCAACCCTGACGCAAGCCAGTGCAAGAATCGCCGCCGCACGGGGCAAGTTAGTCCAGGCCGGGCTTTATCCCAATCCGGTGGCCGGCTACCAGGGCGAGGAGATGGGCATCGCCGGCACCGCCGGGTTTCAGGGAGGCTTTGTCGGCCAGGAACTGGTCACCGCGGGCAAGCTCCGATTCGATCGCGCGGTTGCCGTGCAGGAACTTCGCCAGGCCGAACATCAATACCAGGCGCAGCAGCAGCGCGTGCTCAACGACGTGCGGGCCGGCTACTACGAAGTCCTCACTGCGCAGCGGGCGGTGGAATTGACCGAGCAGTTGGTCCGCATTGGCGACGAGGGGCTCCGTGCGGCAGAACAGCTTTTCGACGCCAAGGAAGTCAGCCGCGTGGACGTGTTGGAGGCGCGAATCGAGGCCGACTCAACGCGGCTGAAGCTCCAAAACGCGCGGAATCGCGCTTTAGCGGCGTGGCGGCGGCTGGCGGCCGTGTTGGGTCGACCCGACGCGCAGACCGCGCCCGTGGCAGGCAATCTGGAAGAGGATGTCCCCCGCTTCGTGTGGGACGACGTCCTCCAGCGGCTTCTCGGCGAGAGCCCCGAGGTAGCCGAGGCGCGGGCCGGGGTAGAGCGGGCCCGCTGCGTCCTCGCGCGGCAGTGTGCCCAGCGGATACCCAACGTCAGCGTGCAGACCGGGGTGCAGCACGACAACGAGTCGGGAGACAACATCGCCAAGGTCGAAGTGGCCCTGCCCCTGCCGATCTTCAATCGCAATCAAGGGAACATCGCCAGGGCCGACGCGGAGCTGATCGCCGCGCAGAACGAGGTCCGCCGCGTGGAGCTTGTCCTTCGGGACCGATTGGCCGCCGCATTCCAGCGCTACGCGGACGCCCGGGAGCAGGTGGAGACCTACAACCAGAAGATCCTGCCGAATGCCAAGACCTCCTTGGACCTGGTCCGCAGGGCCTACCAGCAGGGCGAGATCGGCTACATTGGGCTGCTCACCTCTCAGCGAACGTACTTCAGCGCCCAACTGTCCTACCTGGAAGCCTTGCGCCAGTTGCAGACGAGCCGAGTGGCGATTGAGGGCCTGCTGCTGAGCGGCGGGCTGCGGCAGGAAGCGGCATCGCTTGGCGCCGCAGCGGACCAGTAGGACAGGCATCTTGCCTGTCTTCTCTCCGCACCGAGATCGCTCGGTTCCCACGTCTTCAGATCCGGCGACTTCCAGACGCGGATCCCTTCGTTCGTCTGCCACCAGGTTGGGTAGCCGGTCGTTCCGGCGAGATAGAAGGACGACGCTTACACCAAGCGCGATGCGATGCCGTGCCAAGTCGCGAGCGACGGCGTGTCTCACGATGTTGCGATTCTTCGTAGCGGCCCCCATTCATCATTCATCGTTCATCACTCCTCATTTTGCCCTCGTACTCCCAGCGTCGGCCATTCTCAAGGCGGATGGGCTTGCAGTGCCTCTCCATCTTTCTTATCCTATCCAACATCAACCGCGCGAAACCAGCGCTACGAACCGGACAGACTTCCGAAGTCTTGGAGACTTCGGAAGTCTTCGGTCCAGCACCCTTCGAGGAGACCGAGGATGATCGAATTGGGCATGCACACCGACAACTGGCGGCCCCTGAGCGGAAACTTGCAGACGGCCGTCGATACCGCGGTCAAATACGGCCTGAAACACATCGAGTTTGGGGTGATCCACGGCCAGTACTTCGTCCAAGGGCTGGGCTACGACCCGGCCATCTCGCTCCAGTCCAACCCCCGCAGACTGAAGAAGTACCTCGATTCCAAGGGGCTTGCCGTCTCGCAGATCGACGGCGCCTTCCCCCTGATGGGCCCGGACGGATCGACCTTCGGCGTGCAGTACGTGCAGCAGGCCATCCGCTTCGCCGCCGAGATCGGCTGCCCGATCGTCGATACCACCGACGGCGCGACCAAGCCCGAGGGCTACGCCGACGACGAAGTCTTCCGCATCGCCTGCGAAAACTACAAGCAGTGCCTCTCCTGGGCGGAGGACTACGGGGTGACGGTCAACATCGAGACCCATGGACCCTATACCACCAATGCCGACTTCCTCCAGCGCCTGTTCGAGCACTTCAACTCACCGCACCTGCGGTTCAATTTCGACACGGGCAACACGTACATCTCCGGCAATGACCCGCTGGAGTACCTGAAACGGTTCCGGAAGTACGTCTCGCACCTGCACATCAAGGACGTCAGCCCGGGCTTGGCGGCGGCGATGCGCGGCGAAGAGACCGGCATCGGCTGTTCCGAGGTGCCGGTCGGCGGTGGCGTGAACGCGGAGAACATCAAGAAGTGCCTTGCCTATCTCCGCCAGACCGGCTGGAGCGGCGTGGTGTCGATCGAGTGCTACGGGGCGGACGAGAAGATTTGCAAGAGCATCGAATTCCTGCGGCCGCTGGTGGCGTGAGAGGGCGAAGCTGTACCCGGAAGGCGTTTCACTGGACAGGAGATCGTCATGAGCTGGCTTTGCGCAACACTATGTCTCGCTGTGACTTTCATTTCCGCTCCGGCCGACGTGCAAGCGGCCGGCGGCAAGATCCGCGTCCTCTTGGTCACGGGAGTCGATTACGAGGGGCACCTCTGGAAACAAACCACGCCCGCGGTGGTCGAGATCCTCAAACAGGACCCGCGGTTCGACGTGACCGTGACCGAAAAGCCCGGCGATCTCGCCTCGGACAAGATCTTTGCGTACGACGTGCTGGTGATGCACTTCAAGAACTACGATCCGCTCCCGCGGGGGGAAGAGGCGAAGGCGAATCTCGTGAAGTTCGTCAAGGAAGGCAAGGGACTGGTCCTCTTGCACTTCGCTTGCGGGGCTTTTGAAGACTGGCCGGAGTTTGCGAACCTGGCGGGACGCGTGTGGGACAAGAAGACGACGCACGACCCTCGCGGACCGTTCACGGTGAAGATCGCCATGCCCGACCATCCCATCACGCGCGGCCTGAAGGACTTCCAGGCTGATGACGAGCTGTATTTCTGCCTGACGGGTGAGCGGCCGATCGAGATCCTGGCCGCGGCGCGGTCCAAGGTGACCAAGAAGGATCATCCGATGGCCTTCGTCCTCCAATACGGCAAGGGACGCGTCTTCCACACTCCGCTCGGTCACGACGTGAAAGCCTTCAAGATGCCGGGCGCTAGCGAATTGATCCGCCGCGGAACCGCATGGGCCGCGAGACAAGCACCCGTTGGGCCGGAGAAACCGCGCAACTGAAGTGCTTTCAGCGCCGTTGCGCGGCGAAATTGAAAAAATTTTTCGCGAGAACAAAGAAAAGTACTTGAAAAAGTTTTCAAACTCGATATCATATTGCCAAATCGAGACTTCATGATACGTGTTGAGCATGAGGTCTTGCACCGAACGACAACAACGGACGCAGTAAAGGAGTGCAAAGAGCCGACCATCACGGAAGCCATTGCAGGACGGCATTGGCGACAAAGCGGTGGTCAGCTCGTGGTGTTGTATCGGTGGCGAGCCACCTGTCGAGCTTCGGTCCCAGCCCGACCATCGGCAAGGAGATCGCCCAGAACGCTTGTTAGGAGGACGTAAGGTGGCCAAGAAAAAGGCGAAGAGGAAAGTCGCTAAGAAGGCAGCCAAGAAGAAGGTCGCTAAGCGAAAGAAGAAGAAGGCCAGGGCACGCGCATGAAGGAAGACGTGTGCCGCGCGGCTCCTTAGCCGCGCCGGTCGATGTCACGAGCGACCTTCGTTTGCCACGACGAGAAAGAGACGCCCGGCCAAAATGCCGGGCGTTTCTGTTTTGGATCTGCAGGAGTCTGAGAGAAATCGGATCGGACCGGTTGGAAACCCGTCCTGCAAGCTCAATCCGACGCGAATGGCGGCGGTTGGCCGCTGAGTTGGTGCAGCGCGTTGTAGGCCGCGCGCTGTTCGGCTTCCTTCTTGTTCCGCCCCCAAGCCGCCTGATACCGGCGGCCACCGATCTGGGCGGAAATCTTGAAACACTTACTGTGGTCGGGCCCTTTTTCGTCGAGCAATTGGTAAACGGGCGTCGTCCCATGTTCCCGCTGCGCCACTTGCTGCAGAAGCGATTTGTAGTTCTCCCCCAGCTCGCCCTCGTTGGCCAAGTCAATCTCCGGGAGGACGTGCCTTTCGATGAAACCCCGCGCGGGCCGAACCCCGCCGTCGATGTAGATAGCCGCGATCAGCGACTCGAAGACATTGGCCAAAAGGGAGGACGGGACGACGGGGTTGCTCGTCATCCCCTTCCCGAGGATGAGGAAATCGCGCAACCCCATGCCTTCACTGATCTTAGCGCACGTTTGCCGGCTCACGACGATTGATTTCAACCGCGTCAAATCGCCCTCGAGGTACTCGGGGAAGCGGTGAAAAAGGAGATCACACGCCACCGCCCCCAAAATCGCGTCCCCCAAAAACTCCAGGCGCTCGTTGGAGGCCAGACGATGCGATGCCCCTGAAGCGTGCGTCAATGCGACCCTTAAGAGGGACCTGTCGGAGAACCGATACCCAATTCGCGACTCAACTTCATCAAGGTTCGGCGAGAACTCGGCCGTTTGGTCGAGCGGCGGCTCCATGGCCATAAGACACCGTTCTCCGAACAAAGCGGTGAGCACCACCGCACGGGACGATTGATACCTAAGCCTATCAGGGGATACGCCTGATGTCAACTTCCCGGGATTGCCGGCGACGGCACCGCCGGAAACGAACTTGACTCGGCCCTTCTCCCCACTAAGAATGCATCCGGTAAGGTGTACTGCCTCATACTTCACGGGCCGGTCGGCATGACGCGTTTGCCTCGTGTGGCGATAGGTACGATCCAGCCGGAGGCTGATCCGCAACTGATCCTGTGGGCGCTCATGGACGTTTTCCACCGCCACGGGGTTCAAGTGCAGAGCTTCCTGTCTCGCGCCTGTTTTCCGGCGTACCGGGGCGCGGCCGCTATCACCGGGCTCAATCCGCGATTTCTGGACAGTTGGATCATGTCGCCGGATACGTGCCGCGAGGTGTTCGTCCGCGGCGCGGAAGCGGCGGACCTCGCGCTGGTGGAAGGGCAGTATGACTCGGAGTCTGAGGGCCATCGTGAAGGCGGACGACTCGAACCGCTGTGCCGATGGCTCGATCTCCCGCGCGTGATTGTGCTGGACGTGGCGCAGCTCGATCAATGTCGGTTGCCGCCGCCCCCGGACTGGGCGGACGGCTTGCTGCTGGATCGGGTGCGCGACGCCGACCATGCGGCCCGGCTCACCACCGAGCTGGAAAGCTTGTGGGGAATCCCGGTGCTGGGGGCCCTGGAGGCCTTGCCTTGGCTTCGTGCGGACTTGGGCTCGATCCCGCGCGGGGCTCGACTCCCGCGCGAGCTGTGTCATCGGTTGGGGGACCAGTTCGCTCGCTATTGCAGACGCAATCGCTTACTGGAGCTGGCTTCGCGGCGCGAATTGCCTGCGACGCCCCGACGCAGCACCTACACATCGCGAACGCGGACCGGGTTGACGGTGGCCATCGCTTACGACGACGCATTCAACGGCTACTTTCCGGAAACCCTCGACTTGCTCGAAATGCGCGGGGCTTCCGTCGTCGATTTCTCCCCCTTGCGCGACGAGACCCTCCCCCCGCAAGCTGATCTGGTCTACTTCGGCTGCGGGCATCCCGAGCGCTACGCCGCGACCCTTTCGGAGAACCACTGCATGGCGGCCGCCCTGCGGAGCCACCTCTGCGCGGGAAGGCGGATCTACAGCGAGGGCGGAGGGACGGCTTACCTTTGCCAGCAGATGGAGACTCCCGACGGGGATTTCCGTCGCATGGTCGGAATCCTCCCTGCCATTGCCCGGCTGGTGGACAACCCGGGCCCGATCGAGCCGGTGGAACTCAGTCTCTCGGAAACCAACTGGTTGGGCAGTAAAGGGGATCGATTGAGGGGCTATCTCAACGCCAGTTGGCGTCTGGAGCCGCTCGCCAATCTGAGGAATTTCGTTGCGGAGCAGGATTACCGGTACTGCCTGGTAGGGACTTTTCAGTGCATTGGGAGTCTGCTGCACCTCAATTTCGGGGCTCACCCCGCTTTCCTCGATCATTTCTTCTTCCCTGAAACGCCGCCGGAAGTGCTCGATCGGCAGCCTGCCTCGGTGTGGCCCGCATAAGCGGCCCTCGCGCTTCAGGCAATCCGTAGCCCCTCGCCAGTGTCTGTGATTCTAGCCCGATTTGGCCAGCCATGCCATGATCGGGTGGCGACCCATGCCATGAAAGAGTTTGCTGTACCCCGCCCTCGGACTCCCATCAACAGGGTGGAACGTCACGTTCCACCGCGCTACTTCGGGAATATTCTGGAGACTTGGGCAGAGTTTGCCGATTATTTGGATCACGCAGACATTGCGGCCGAACCCCCAAGTCTCTCGATGCTTCATGGCAGGATGGGATATCCATGGAAAAAGCCAAAGCGATGATCGACTGGATAAGACGCCAAAAACACGTGGCCCATCCCTTGGTGTTGGCAATCGCCGTGGTGGCATTGGGCGGCGCCTGGGTGTTGTGGAACCTCGTCGCCCGCGCCGGGGACTCGCGTACAAGGGACTTCCAGCCGTATCCCTTGCAGTACGTGCTGGCCGGCGACATCACGCCTACGTTGGCCACCGTCCTGCCAGAGGGAACCGAGGTGGTCGCCGACCGCCAAGCCAACCGCGTCCTGGTTCGCGGACCCGCCGAGTCTCAGGAGATCGCCCAGCGGGTAGTCAAGTCGCTGGACCAGGTCGATTCGGCCCAGCCGAAGGCGTCTGACGCGCCGGGCGACGAGCCGGTGCTGAAGGCCTACCGATGCCCGCCCGGAAAGGCCGAGGAAGTCGCCAACGCGCTGCGGGCGGAATTCGGCTCCGCTGCCGGAGCGCGGATTGTTCCTGAGCAGCGGACTTCCCAGGTGCTGGTGGTCGCCTCGCCTGCAATTCACGCCCAGATTGCCGGCCGCCTCGCGGGCACCCAGGCCACGGTCGTGGTGCCACGCTCCGGGCAGGGGCGAAGCCCGGCTGGCCCCGGGACTGCGGGATCAGCGTCTCCACAGGCCACTGGCCCCTCGGATATTCAACTTCGCAATAGCACTGCCGAGCAGATTGAGGCCGTCCTGGTGGGAGCCCTGGGGAGTCGCTTGGAGGCCGCCCCCGGCGCCACCGGCGATCAAGCTCATTACCGTCTGATCTTGAGGGACAACACCTGGCTGGACTTGGCGATGGATCGGCGGACGAACCGGGTCCGGGTCACGGGCGATGGGAAGGCGGCCGATTCGCTCGTCCAGTTGATCCGCATGATGGACAGTCCCCGACAGAGCGGCGACGAGAGCACCCGCCTGGTGCCCCTGACCGCGACCAAGCCGGCCGATGCGCAGCGCGCGGTGGAGGCAATCCGCACCGCAAACATGGCCCGAGAGCAGGGCGCTGCGGGCGATGCTGGGCGGAGCCCCTTGTTGGGGCCCATGGTGAGCCGGTTGATGCAGCAGGACGGCAAGACGGGGGTGCAAGAGAAGGAAAAGGAGCCGCGTCGGGAGTCGGAGCCCGCAGGCAAGAGCGACCAACCGGCCGGCGCCAAAGCCCCAGCCGGGGCGGGAGCGCCGAAAGGCGGTGCCCCCCTGTCACAACTGCCGATTGGGCAGGAAGAAGCGGGTGGATTGGTCGGGACGGTGCAGATTGAGCCCCTCGAGGGCCTCGACGTATTGATCATCCGCGGACATCTCCGCGACGTCGAAGCGGTACGGAAGATCATCGAGGAAATCGAGAAGCTTGCCAAGGAGACTGAGCCGGAGATCAAGGTCCATCCCGTTCAGTTCGTGGATTGCCAGATGATGGCCACGCTGGTCTACCAGGTTTACCAGCAGGTCTACCTGACGCGGCAGGGATACGTCTTTATTACGGCGCTGGTGAGGCCGAACGCCTTGCTGCTGGTCGGCCGCAAGGAAAACGTGGCCAAGGCGATCGAATTGGCCACGAAGCTCGATGGTCCCGTTGCCCCCGAGGCGCAGACCCGGGTGTTCTTCCTGAAGCACGCCACGGCGGGCAACGTGCAGACCACGCTCCAGTACATGTACCCAACGGGCCAGGTGGGCGCGGGGTTGCCCGGGGCATTGCCCGGGGCGGCTGCCGCGGCAGGAGCCGTGACGGGCCTGGCGCCGCAGGTCCGCGCCATCGCCGACTTCCGCACCAACGCGCTGATCGTGCAGGCCAGCCCTCGCGACATGGCCGAAGTGGAAGCCCTCATCGCGCGGCTCGACACCGACGAAACGGATTCGGTCAACCAGATCCGGCTCTTCCAGCTCAAACACATCCTGGCGACGAATCTGGCGAGCATCTTGGATAGCGCGATTCGCGTTCAGGGAGTAGGGACAACCGGCGGCGTGACCGGCGGCATGCCCGGCGGCATGCCCGGCGGCATGCCCGGCGGCGTCCCGGGGTTTGGGACGCCCGGAGGCGCCGTAGGCACCATGGCCCGGACCGGGTTCGGCCAGCGTTCCGCCACGCTTCAGTTCGTCACCATTGACGCCAGGGGGCAGGAGCGGCTCAATTCCGGGATTCTGACCGACGTGCAATTCACGGCCAACGCTCAGAACAACACGCTTATGGTCTCGGCCCCGGCCAAGAGCATGGCGCTCATTGCCGGGCTCATTGAACAGTTGGACAAGCCGCCGGCGGTGCAGGCGGAGATCAAGGTCTTCACGATCGAAAACGGCGACGCCATGACGCTGGCGACGATGCTCGACCAATTCTTCGGGACCACGGCAGCGGCGGGCGGGGCCGCCGGCGGTGCCGCCCAGCAAACCGTGCTGACGGCCAGGGAGACCGAGACGTCGCTGGTTCCGCTGCGCTTCAACGTGGACGTCCGCACCAACAGCATCATCGCAGCCGGGACCAAGAGCGACCTGTTGGTGATTGAAGCCATCATCACGCGGCTCAAGGCGGAGGACATCATGAACCGCCGCACGAAGGTCTATGAGCTGAAGAACCGTCCGGCCAGCAACATCGCCTCCGCCATCCTCCAGTTCCTCACCAATGAGCGTTCGCTGGAGACGTACCAGGCAGGGTTCGTCAGCGCGTCCGCGCTGCTCGAACGGGAGGTGGTCGTGGTGCCGGAGACGGTCGCCAACTACCTGATCGTCAGCGCCACTCCCCGCTATTTCGACAAGATCGATAAGCTGATCAACGAGCTCGACAAGCGGCCGCCGATGGTGATGATCCAGGTGCTCTTGGCCCAGATCGATCTCACGGACACCGACGAGTTCGGCGTGGAATTGGGGTTGCAGGACGCCGTCCTCTTCCACCGCGGGCTACCCACCCCCGGTTTCGCCTTCAACAACCAGCCCTTGGGCAACAACAACGCGGGGCCCAAAGACCTGGGCACACAAGGGCTGACGAACCTGGGCGTGGGGCGGACCGGCGGTCTGGGCGTCGGCGGGCTTGTGCTCTCGGCGTCCAGCGAGAGCGTCAACATCCTCGTTCGGGCCCTCAAAGAGAACCACCGCCTGGAAGTCCTGAGCTGTCCCAAAATCCAGACTCTCGACAACCAGACGGCCTACATCCAGGTCGGGCAACTCCTCCCCTATGTGACGGGCGTCTCGCAGAACACGTTCGGCCAGACCAACAGCGTGACTCTGATTGAAAGCGGGTTGATCCTGGGGGTCACGCCGCGGATTGCCCCCGACGGGATGGTGGTGATGGAGATCGACGCCAACAATTCGGCGCCCGGTCCGGAGTCGGAAGGGATTCCGATTTTCGTCTCGACCAACGGGGCGGTCGTGCGCCAGCCGAAGATCGACCGCACCTTCGCCCAGACGACCGTGGCCGCGTCCGACGGGCAGACGGTCGTCTTGGGCGGCCTGATTCAGAAGACGACCAACGTCACGCGCGTCAAGATCCCGTACCTGGGAGACGTCCCGTTCTTCGGGCCCTTGTTCCGCTTCGACTCCAGCGCCATCAACCGGCGCGAGCTGTTGATCATCATGACGCCCCGCGTGGTGAAGAGCGACGAGGACGCCGCGGCGATCCGAAGGACCGAGGCGGCGCGCATGCACTGGTGCCTGAGCGACGTGATCGACGTCTGGGGGTCCGAGGGCGGACTCCGCGGGCGCAAGGACGAGTGGCGCGACGACGAAACCCAGACGATCTATCCCGACGCGCAGCCGGGCGTTCCCCCGCAGCCCGTGCCGGCCAACGGTGCCAAGAAGTCCGAGAAAACCCCCACGCCGGCCAAGATGCGGGTCCGGCTCCAAGAACCGCCTCGGCCGGGCGACAACCTGCCTCCGGTGCCGCCGGATAGCGACCGTCCCAGCGGCCAGATGGCTCCGCCGGGCGACGCGCAAAGCCGCAGTGGACGTCGTCCAGGATCGGCCCCGATGGCCTGGTCGCAGCCCCGTCCCGGCCCCGTCACGCCGGCCCGATACGATTCCGAGGAGACGGCCGCGGTCGAAGAGCGGGGCGGTTGGGGTCGGCCCTATTGGCCTCGCGACCCAGCCCCCGGGTACGATCCGCGACAAGAGCCGACTGCGGACTGGTCGGACACGAACCCGTTACGAGGCCAGTAAAAGATGAAGGAAACCCCAATGCCCCAAACCATCGTCCCCCGGCGCTGGTGGCTGATCCTCGCGTGCGTGCTGATCCTGTCGGGTTGCACGTCGATGAAAACCCTTCCCACGATCCCCGGAATCCCGGCGGGCGAAGACAAGCCCCAGCAGCCCTCGAACATCGTGGCCGTGTGGACGGACATGGTCGTCCACGATCCCAACGGCCCGCCCGCCCGCGGTTTCGGAGGCCGCCTGTCGTTCTATGGCGCCAAGGGATACAAGCCGGTCCGCGTCGATGGCACGCTGGTGGTCTACGGGTTCGAGGAGGATGGCTCCTTGGCCAAGGTGAAGCCCGACATGAAGTTCGTCTTCACGCCCGAACAGTTCACTCAACACTACGAAAAGTCAAGCCTGGGGCACTCCTACGCGGTGTGGGTCCCGTGGGACGCGGCGGGAGGCCCGCAAAAGGACGTCAGCCTGATCGTCCGTTTCGTGCCCAAAGACGGCCAACTGATCGTTTCCGAGCCGTCGCGGCACGTCCTTCCCGGGCCGACGCCGGACGCCGATGACGGCCGGTCCAAGGTGGCGCGGAACTCGTCCGGCAGGCGCACGACGGGCGACGGCTCCGTGCGCCAGGCGTCCTTCAACGCGCCCGCGTCCTCCGAACCGGAAACGGACTATGCGGGCCAGTCCGGCAGGCCGGGAGTGCAGGTTACGACCATCCCCATGTCGCCCGAACTGGCGGCTCAGATGCGTTCTGCGCCGCCGAGCCGACTCGATCGCGCGGCAGTGGGCGTCCGGCCCTTTGCCATCGCGGAACAGCCGATGGGGTGGAACCCGCAACAGGCGCCGAAGGATGCGGCCGCGCTGCGGGGAGGGGCGCTCATGGCTTCGCCGCAGACGGAGAGGGTAAGCTCGTGGCCGACGGACCCACGATCAACTCATTATCGACCTGGGCAACCCCGGGTTCTAGCCGGACCAGTTGCTCGGCCAAATCGCGATCGTGCTCCGTCACCACCGTCCCTCGGAGAGTCGCGATGCGTTCGCGAAGGGTCACAGTTATCGGAGACGCTACCCGCAGCCGACCTGGGCTCGCCAGCAGGGCCGACAGGCCCTGATTTACAGTCTCGGGGGTACGGGGCTGGAATTCGAAACTGAGGTTCAGGCTCACGGCGAATGCCTGGGTGGTTCCCGTACCGCCCATCCCCATCGTCCCGTACCCGCCCATGCCGGTCCCTCGGCCATAGTTGGCACCAGTGAACCCTCCGTACGACGCCCCAGTGCGACCACCGTACGACGTGCCGCCAAAACCGCCGTACGAGGAGCCGGACCTACCGAACGAAGACCCCATGCCGCCGCCATACGAGGAGCCGAGCCCGCCGCCGTATGAGGAACCCATCCTGCCGGACGAGGAGCCCATCCCGCCGCCGTATGAGGAGCCCATTCTACTGGAGGATGAGCCAAGCCCGCCCATAGAAGAGCCAAGCCCGCCCATAGAAGAGCCAAGCCCGCCCATAGAAGACCCAAGCCCCCCACTACGGGACGATCCTAATCCGCCCATGGACGAGCCCAGCCCTCCAAAGCTCGACCCTGCTCTACTGGACGAAGAACCGGTCCTCATGCCCGTAGCGCCCCCTGAACTGCCGAGTCCCCCGGAACCCGTAACCATGCCGCCGAAGATGGCCGGCGTATCGGCACCCACCCAACTGCCCGCCTGTCGGTTCTGGAACTGATAAGGGACGGTCTGCGAAAAACCCGAGCCGGAGGACGAACCCATCCCAGACCCGGAGCCAAAACCGGAGCCCGAACCAGAGCCCAAACCAGACCCGAGGCTTCCCAGGCCGCTCGTTCCTCCAAGCCCTGTGTTCAGGCCCAACCCGGAACTCCCCATCCCCGAGGTCCCGCCTGCGGAACCCATGAACTGTCCGAACGCGTCCGTCCAGAGGGCCAGGACAAGAGACAACGCCAACGCGTAAGCTAGTGCATTGCGGCGCATGATATTCTCCTCGGGAGCCATTGACCCACCCCTACATCTTAATCTAACCCCGCCCGGACGCCAACCGTTCCGCGCGGGCGCGGCCGTTTTCCGGGCGGCGCCCGATGCACCCGGAGGTGGTAGACCGCTCAGGCCGGCTTTGCGGGTTTCCACATCGCGGACTGGAGGCGTCCGAGGGCCTCGGCCATGGACTGGCCGTGGGCAATCAGTTCCACCCGCCGCGAGCTCTCTCCGGTGACCTCGATGCGGACCTCAAGGTGATCCCGCGGCAAACACGCCGCCACCCGGTCGGCCCACTCGACCAAGGTGATCGCCCTTTTCTCGAAGTACTCTTCGGGCCCGAGCGCGAGGAATTCCTCCTCGTCGCGGAGCCGGTAGGCATCCAGGTGATAGACGGTCCGCCGCCCGCGATACTCGTGGGCCAGGACGAAGGTGGGGCTGACCACGTCGCGGCGGTCCACGCCGCAGGCTTCGGCGATGGCCTGGACCAGCCGGGTCTTTCCCGCCCCCAAGGTCCCGCACAACGCGACGACGGCCGCTTCGGGCAAAACCTCCGCCAGTGCGGCGCCCAAGGCGGCCGTGGCCTCTTCGTCGGCGGCTTCGTAGACGTACCGGTCCATTTTAGTCGAAGTGGTGCTGGTATCCGCGCGGCGTCAAGGCGATGCGGCCGCCGCGGTCATCCGCCTGCCACAAGCCGGGCTCGTCGACGAACTCGCCGATTCTCGTCAGCGGCACCGAGAGGGGTTGCTCGCCCAGCATCCGCTCGGCCTCGGCCGGCGGGACCGCGAGGATCAACTCGAAGTCCTCGCCGTCCCCGAGGGCATGATCCAGCGCCGAGGAGCCGTCGGCCAGCTTTCCCGCCAGCCGATGGGCGTCCTCCGCGACCGGCACCGACGGCAGGCGCACCAGCGCGCCGCAGCGGCTCTCCTCGGCCAGGTGCGACAAGTCCCTCGAGAGCCCGTCGCTCACGTCGATCCCCGCATCCAGCCGATACCGGTCGGCCAACAAGAGCGCCTCGTCCACGCGCGGCTCAAAGTCCAGGTGCCGTCCGAGAATGCTGCCGCCAAAAGACCCGGTCACCACGATCCAATCCCCCGGGCGGGCCCCGCTGCGGCGGAGCGGCCCGTGCGGCGTCACTTCGCCGAGGAGCGTGACGCTAATCACCAGCGGGCCGTCCCAACTGTTGGTGTCGCCGCCGGCGATGGCCATCCCGTAGCGGTCCGCTAGCGGCAAGAGGCCCTCGTACAAGGCCACCGCCAGATCCATTCCTCCGGCCCGCGGCAACGCCAAAGAGACCACTCCGGCCAGCGGACGGCTCGCCATGGCAGCCAGGTCGCTGAGGTTCACGGCGAGGGCCTTGCGCCCCGCGCGGCGAGGGTCCACCTGGCTGAGCTCAAAGTCCACATGGTCCGTCAAGAGGTCGACGGTCACCGCGCATTGTTGGATTGCGGCCATCTCCAGCACGGCGGCATCGTCCCCGAGCCCCAGGCGGAGCAAAGGGTGCGGCGGGATCCTCCGGCGGAGATGGGCGATGAACTCTGATTCCATCGGCACGCGTCCCCTTGTCTTGGGCCCGGGGCGTCAGGCGATTTCGGATTCCGGGCGGCGCAGTCCGGGCTCCTCGATCAGCCCGTAGCGGCGGATCTTGCGGTCCAGCGTGGAGCGCTCGATCCCCAGCAAGATCGACGCCCGGCTCTTGTTCCAGCCGGTGTGGTTGAGCATGGCCAGGATGTGCTGCCGCTCGACCTCTTCGAGAGAGCAAGGCTGGAAGTCGTTGGACGGGGGCGGGTTCTCGGTCGTGTCGCCGGCCGTGGAGAGCTTCGACAGCAGCAGGTCCTGCTGATCGATCATCTCGCCGCGGCAGAGGACCACCGCCCGCTCCACCACGTTCTTCAGCTCGCGGACGTTGCCCGGCCAGCGGTAGGCGACCAACTGGCTCATCGCGGCGGGCGTGAAGCCCTGGATCTTGCGGCCCGTTTCGGAGCGGAATTTCTCGAGGAAGTGATTGGCCAGGTAGACGATGTCCTCGGGGCGTTTCCGCAGCGCGGGCACGAGCATCTCCAGGACGCGGAGGCGGAAGAACAAGTCGCGGCGGAAGCGGCCCTCGGCGACGTCCTTCTCCAGGTCGCGGTTGGTGGCGGCGATGACCCGCACGTCCACGGTCACCGGCTTGCTCCCGCCGACCCGCTCGAAGGGATGGCCTTCCAGCACGCGGAGGAACTTGGCCTGGATGCTGAGGCTCATCTCGCCGATCTCGTCGAGCATGAGGGTGCCGCCGTCGGCGGCCTCGAACTTGCCGATCTTGCGCTCAGTGGCCCCGGTGAAGGCGCCGCGCTCGTGGCCGAACAGCTCGCTGGCCAGGAGGTCCTCGGAGAGGGCCGCGCAGTTGAGACAGACGAAGGGGCCTTTGCGGCGCGGGCTGGAGAAGTGGACGGCGCGGGCCACGAGTTCCTTGCCGACGCCGCTTTCACCGCGGATCAGGAGCGTGGCCCGGCTGGCCGCCGCCCGGGCGATCTCCTCGGTGATCTGGTGAATCACCGGGCTGCGGCCGACGATCTCGCTCTCCACGCCGAGCCGTTCGCGGAGTTCCAGGTTCTCGTTGCGGATTTGGGTGAGGTGCTCGGCCAGCTCCTGCTGGCGGTCGAGGTTCACGAGGGCCACGGCCACGGTGTCGGCCACGGCGAGGGTGAACTCCAGGTCTTCGGCATCGGGAACCGCGTCGATCTCGGTGCAATAGAGATGGATCAGCCCGAGCACGCGCCGGCCGCGGCGGATCGGGGCACAGATCACGCTGTTGGCACTGATCTCGCCTTTGCTGTCGCGGCTACCGACCGAGCTGTCGCCCAAAACGTTCCTTGCCAGGACCGCCTCGCCTTCCCGCATCACGGTGTTGGCCAGGAAGTTCGGGACCCGCTGATAGCGGCGCGGGGTCGAGGTGCGGCTGGCGACCACTTGGAGGTCGGTGGCGGAGGGCGTCTCCAGGAAATCGCGGGGCAAGAGCAGCACGGCCCCGGCGTCCACATGAACCTCCTCCAAGAGCCCCGCCAGCGCCAACTCGGCCATCTTCACCACGTCGGGGGTCTTCGCCAGTTGGAAGGCCAGCCGGCAGAGGTTGGCGGCCGCCGCGCCGATCCGCGAGACGCCGGATTCCTCGTCGGTCGATTCGAGGAACCGGGTTTGGCCGCGGCGGTGCATGATCGTCGTCGGCTCCAAGGCCGAGAGGACGTCGGATTCGGGCGAATCGGCCTCCGATTGAAGGGCGGTGGCCCGCTCGCTTTGGTCTCGTTGCGTGCGCCGCAACACGAGACTCGATTCGGAGAATGCCTGCGAAAGGCTGTGTACGAAGACCAACTGGCACCGGCCGATGCGGACCACGTCGCCCGGCTGAAGGATCTGATCTCCTTTGACCGGTTGGTCGCCGATCAGCGTGCCGTTGCGGCTATCCAGGTCGCGAAGCGTCCACTCGTCGTCGGTCAGAAACAGCTCGGCGTGGTTGCGGCTGCACCGCTCGTCCTTGATCACGATCTGGTTGGTCGGGGCCCGACCGATGGTCACCGACTGGCCGGGGACCAAGCGGAACACGTCGCTCCACTTCGAGCCTTCGCGGATGACCAGATACGCGAGTTCCGCCACGTTCGATCCCCCAAGCAGACCACCGCGAGCCGGGCACCTGGCCCAAGGGGGGGCATGTCCCCGACTCGTTCGGTAGGAATAACATACCTATCTATACATTATTCACGAAGGGTGGGCCACGACAATACGCCGGCCACGGTTTGACCCCTGCTCCCCGCCGAGCCGGCCGGTATTGTCGGCACGGCCTGCCGGCCTCGCGACGAAGCGGGGCGGCAATTCGACGCCGGGAGCACCCGCCGTCCGGGGTATTTCCTTGCAAAGCCCGCCCAGGTGAATTAGGCTCAATACTGCCGAGTAAGATGAGACTCTCTTGCGCTGTGCCCCGCCTGTCGGGTATGGGTCGGTCGGGCTGTGCCCGGGGGCCACTGGGGAACCGAAGAGCCCCGGGGAAGGGTCAAACAACTCCTCACCCCGTCACTAGGAGAACGGTTAAGATGTCAAGTCACCGAAGCTTTCTCAAGAACTGCCGGCAGACGGTGTTGCTTCCGGCCGTCGTCGCGTGGGTTGTTCTCACAGGGGCCAACCTGCTGGCTCAAGCCACCACTACCCCCGTCGCCACCTTCGGCGCCGTCGGCGGCGTGAGGATCAACGCCGACGGCTCCTTGACCAACGCTACCCGGGACGCCTTGGGGGATTTGCAGAAACTCCGTGCCGATGCCCTCCGCGACGTGCCCGACGGCATGAACCGGACCGCCGGCCTCCGCAAGGTCTCGCTGGGGGGGCTGGAGCGGGAGATTCAAAGGTGCATCCAGAGCGGCATTCCGCTCCCCGTGGCAGTCCAATGCCTGGCCGGCTTGCAGCAGATCCGTTACGTGCTCGTTTACCCGGACGAGCAGGATATCGTGCTCGTCGGGCCGGCTGAAGGCTGGAAACTGGACGACCGCGGCAACTTCCTGGGCGCGAAAAACGGCCGCCCGGTGATGATGTTGGATGACCTCGTGGTGGCGCTTCGGGCCTCGGGCGGGACGACCCGCACGGTGATGAGCTGCTCCATCGATCCCACGCCCGAAGGCTTCAAGCGGGTGCAGGCCGCCGCCAGGCGCGCGAGTCCGGATCCGCGGATCGCGTCGGCAGCCATGGAGGAAAACCTTGGGCCGCAGAAGATCACCATCCACGGACTCCCCGACACCAGCCACTTCGCCCGCGTCATGGTGGCGGCCGACTACCGCATGAAACGCATCTCGCTGGCGCTGGAGCCGGCGCCCGTGGCCGGGCTGCCGAGTTTTCTGGAGATGGCCAAGGCGGGGCGCGGGGTCCACAGCTCGCTGCCGCGGTGGTGGCTGGAGCCGTCGTACGCGCCGCTGGTCCGCGACGGGCGAGGGCTGGCCTGGGAACTTGGCGGGGCGAAGGTCAAGACGATGACCGAAATCGACTTCTTCGACGCCAACGGCATTCAGCACCCCACCGGTCAGGTCGACGCGGTCGCACAGCGGTGGGCTGACCTCATGACCGAGCGCTACGATGAGCTTTCCAAGGCCGATCCGATCTTCGGCGAGCTGCGCAACTGCATGGACCTGGCCGTCGTGGCCGCTTTGATCATGAAGGAGAACCTGACGGCCAAGGCCGGCAACCGCCTGCCGCTCCTGACGGGCACCAGCGGCCTGGAGACCGCCAAGCTCCCCGCCCCCAAGCAGGTCGCCAGTCAGGCCATGCCGTTCCGGAAGGGGAACCGATGGATGGTCGCCGCCGGCGGCGTGCAGATCAATCCTTGGGCGATCGTCGAGAAGGCCCAGACCAGCGACGCGGTGACCGCCGTTCACAAGTCGTCCGCCGGCAAGCGGACGAACTGGTGGTGGGATTAGCCGCCGTAGGACAGGCTTCCAGCCTGTCATCCAAGCGGCAGGACAAGGCTTCCAGCTTGTCTTCCAACGCGGCCGGACAAGGCTTCCAGCCTGTCTTCCAAGCGGCAGGACAAGGCTTGCGGCCGGGTGCGCGGCGACGGACGAGCCGCGACGAAGCCGGTTCGTCCCTCACCCCTTCGCTCGCTTGCCCTTTCACCCTTTCCCGCTCACGTTCTGTCCTGTTGTAGCGCGGTCTCCCGGCCACGCCGCCGGCCCGACCGAAGGTCTCCAGCGATGCCGGCCAAACTGGAGAGCCGGGGTTCCTTGACATCATGCCGCCCCAGAGGTATTGTCGAGGGTCTCTCGGGGCTTGGTTGAGGAAGACTATGCTTCTCAAGCAACTATTCGCCAAGAAGTCCCTGGAAATCGTGCTCCAGGAAATGGCCGGAGAGAACCGGCTGCGGCGCGTGCTCGGGCCGGTGACCCTGTCCTCGCTCGGCATCGGGGCGATCATCGGCACCGGCATCTTCGTGCTCACCGGCGTGGCCGCCCGCCAAGAGGCCGGTCCGGGGCTGATTCTCTCCTTCGTCTTCGCCGGCTTGGCGTGTGCGTTCGCCGCCCTTTGCTACGCGGAATTCGCCTCCATGGCGCCCATCGCCGGCAGCGCCTACACCTACGCCTATGTCTCGCTGGGCGAGCTGATCGCATGGATCATCGGCTGGGATCTGATCCTGGAATACGCCATGGCCTCGGCCACCGTGGCCAACGGATGGTCGAACTACTTCCTGAACTTTCTTGGGCTGTTCAAGACCAAGGCAGGCCAGGCCCTGGTGACGCTGCCGTTCTGGCTTACGACCGACCCGTTCACCGCGGCGACCCAACACACCGATTACCGGGCCACCGAGGTCTTAGTCGTTGCCTCCACGACGGCGAGGCCGATCTTCACCGACGAGGAAGCGCCGGCGGTCATGGCGGCGGAGTTGGCGGCGCCGGCGACCGCGGTGGCGGTGGCGCAGGCGGCTGCGGTGACGGTCGCAGCGCCCGCGGCGGAGGCGCCGGGGGCAGTGGCGTTAGTGGCGGCGCAGGCGGCGGTGGCCGCGGACGGCCGGGTGGCGCTTCCCGTGGCGGCCGACTCGTCTATCCACCGCGTGAAGAACGTCGAGGTGATTTTCACCGCCGGATCGATTGCCAAGGCCCAGGCGGAGCTAGGCACGGCTGCACCGGCGTCCGTCGAGAGGATTCAAAAGGGCCTCCAGGACCGGCTCCAATACGAGCCCAAAACGCCTCCCGCGGAAAAGCTCAAGCACGTCCAACAGTCCATCGAGTCTGGTTTCATGGCCTACGAGTCCACTCCGGTCGTTATCGGCGGCGTCCACCTCACGTGCAACATCGTGGCCGTGGTCATCACCGCCATCATCACCACGATCCTCGTCGTCGGCATCCGGGAAAGCGCCGGCTTCAATGCGACCATGGTGCTCATCAAGATCGCTGCCGTGCTCTTCGTGATCGTCGCCGGCATCGGCTACATCGACGCGCAGAATTGGACGCCATTCCTGCCCTACGGCTGGAGCGGCGTGTTCAGCGGGGCAGCGATCATCTTCTTCGCCTATATCGGCTTCGACTCCGTCTCGACCCACGCCGAAGAGGCCCGCAACCCCAAGCGGGACGTCCCGATCGGGATCATCAGCTCGCTGGCCGTCTGCACCGTGTTGTACATCGCCGTGGCCGCGGTGGTCACGGGCATGGTCCCCTATCCCGAGATTGCCATCAACGCGCCCATCGCCGATGCCTTCCAGAGATTCGGCCTCAAGCTGGCCACCGTGGTGGTTACGGTGGGGGCCCTAACGGGCATCACCAGCGTGCTCTTGGTGATGCTTTTGAGTCAGCCCCGGGTGTTCCTGGCCATGGCCCGCGACGGACTGCTCTCGGAGAAGTTCTTCGGGGCCGTACACCCGCGGTTCCGCACGCCCCACAAGGCGACGATCTTGACCGGGGCATTCTGCGCGGTGGCCTCCTCGTTCTTCCCCTTGGAGGGGCTCAGCCACATGGTCAACATCGGCACGCTGTTCGCCTTCGTGGTGGTCTGCGGCTCGGTGTGGCTCATGCGGCGGCTCAACCCGACTGCCGAACGACCCTTCCGCGCCCCGGCGATCCGGGTCGTGGCCCCCGCGGGCATCCTGATGTGCCTGTTCCTCATGGGCAGCCTTCCCCCGGAAACCTGGCTTCGGCTCTTCGTGTGGCTGGCCGGGGGGCTTACGATCTATTTCTTCTACGGCCGGCGTCACAGCCACCTCGGCAAGGAACTCCGCGGCGAGATCACCCGCCACGGCGTCTCCCCGGCCGGCGTGCCCCTGGGTGGCAGCGAGTGAGGCCCGGCGGGGCACCGTTGTTCAAGAAACGATTCGGGGAGGGATTGATCCCTCCCCGAATGACCGCGCCTCTTGGCTTAGAACGTCGTGCCCTGCGCTACGTTGGAATAGGCAGAGCTGCCATCGCTATTGAATGCCTGGACACGGTACCGGTACGTTGCACGCCTGGCCAAGCCTGTGTCGGAGTACTGAGTGGCGTTGGGCGCCAGGGTAGCAACACGGGCCCAAGGTCCCCAAACCCCGTTAGCGGCGCGGCGACTTCTTTCGACGTAGATACCGTTCCGCGTCGCCGCGGTGACACCGTCTGCAACTGGGAGGGTCCAGTGGGGGAACAGCGTCCCCGGAAAGACCCGGAAACTATAAATCCCCAGGCCCGTCGGAGCCAGCGGGAGCCAGCCGGAGGTGCGGGCTGACGCCGTGTTGGAGCAGGGCGAGATGCCCACCCCGTTGTCGGCCCGCACCCGGTAATAGAACGTCGTGTCCGGCGGCAGCGGGGTGTCGGTAAACGTGGTGGTCGGCGACAGAACCGGGGGCAATGTGGTCACATTCGTCGTGAAGGCGGCATCCGTGGCCCTCTGGATCGTAAACGTGGCGTTCGCAGCGGAAGTGCTCACCCAGGACAACGCCACCGAGGGCGGATTCACGCTTTCCCCCGGCGAGGTTGCCGTCAAGTTCTGCGGTGCGTCCGGCGCCACCTTCACCACGAGGGGCCGCATCATGTCGTTCTCTTCGTGGCCCAGCAGGTGGCAGTGCCAGACGTACTCCCAGCCGAAGTCGGTCATGTCGTTGGTGACGGTAATGGGGTTATTGGTCAGCGGGTCAACGTTTGCGAAGCCCGTCGTCGAGCTCAACGGCATCGTCACGTCCAGAGGACGGACGCTGTCGGGTATCGCGAAGGGAAGCGTGGGGACCTTCGCCTTGACCGCAACCACGATGTCCTCCAGCGGGTTCATGCGGATCGTGTCCTTCCAGCCCCGCTCGTTGGGGTCGGGCGGTTTGACCGCGTCGCCCCGGCAACGTAGGCAATGGCAGCCGCAGACATGCCTCCGCCACCGGAGAGTTGGACCAAAGGAGAAGAAGTGTACCCTGAACCCGGGTTCGTCAGACTGATGGCGGTAATCGTACCACCAGAGACCGTGGCCGTAGCCGTAGCGCCGGTGCCGCCGCCGCCAAGGAACGTAACCGTCGGCGCCGAGGTATAATTCCTCCCGCCGGCTTGAAGGATGACACCCCCGAGGGGCTGTCCAACGCCGCTGAGATTCAAGAAGTTGTCCTGGATCCGCGAGTAGACCCCTTCCGGCACAATCGGCGCAGGCTGGGTCGCGGCAAACGCCACCGGCAGGGCCGTTTGCAGCGCGCCGAACATGGCCCTGTCATAGGCATCGACCGGGCCCGGCGTCCCATTATCGGTTCCCGCCACCCGGATTTGCACGATGGTCCGGGTGTTGGGGCCGTAGCCCGGCTGGGTCGAGGGCGCGCCGCCGCCATCGGTATAATCCGGGTCACACGTAAAGTAGTCGCAGCGCAGGTCCGCCGCTGGGACGGGCGCGGGCGCGTCGTTGAATAGAATGATGGTCTTCCCGGCGTATTGCGAGAAGTCGATGATCACGTCCGCCCGCTCCGCCGGCCCTAAGGGCGCAGTACATAACGGGCACATCTCTGCAAAAGCGGAAGACGCCGAGTCTCCGCCGTTTCGGGTTAGCTTCGCCTCGGACCGTGTTCGGGAGCATAGTGTTGAGGCGCGGTACGCTTGTCTTCGGGTCTTCATTCCCGCGTGGGCACAGTGTTCCTCCTCTCCAGGTTTTGCCTTGCACCTGAGCGCGTAGCGTCTTCGCACTCAAGTTGGTTGAGCATTCAGAATCCACCCGCCTTGGCGGTTCACGAACAAGAAAGAAGGGCTCGGGGCCATCGCGCGTGATCAGAGCCCGGGGGTCTCGGGAACGGGACCACGTCCGGGGCGCGTCTTGCCGACACCGCGCCCTCGACGGGCGCTGGCAACGCGCCGGCGCGCTCTTGGCGGTGCAACGCGGCCGACGATGATGTCCCGTGCTCACTCCCACCGCAGTCTCCCGGTCTTGCCCTTGAAACTCCAGGGCGCGGACGGCAATGAGCGTCGGCGCCAATTCGTTTCACGTGGGTCTAGGCAGACCTGCACTTTCTGAGAAAACGACTTACGTTATGGGGCCAAGGCCATAAGGCGATTGGCCAGTTGGGTGATTTTCCGTGGCAGCCACCAGACGGCGGCAAGCGTCGATAATCCGTGCTCCATGATTTTTCGCCGCAAGGCTTTGCAGCGATCGGCATGTGACGGGCGGCGATCGGCGTCGTTCCACGGTGAACGGCTGCGGTCGCAAAGCTCGCCGTGGGGGCGGTTCCAGGACCAAAGCTCCACCAGCCTGTGCATCCAGAGATTCAGATGATAGACCGCCAAATTGGTCCAGATGTTCCGCACCTGCTGCTGGCCCGCACCCCAGACCTCCTTCACATCGTGGAAGTCCTGCTCGATCGTGGCGCGGTCGGCAAACGCTTCGATGATCTCCACGGCCGTGGCATTCGGATCGGTCGAGAAGAAAGGGTACCAGTCGTGCTCTTCCAAAACGACAACCACGCGGATCAGCGCGCCCGCCGGCCGGTAGGTGGCCAGGAAGGTCTTGCAGAGTTTGGTGACCGTTTGGCCGTAGATGGTGCATTGGACCGCCACCCAACCTTCGCGATGGGCGGCACGCTTGGCCAGACTGATCTTGTGCTTGCCGTACTTGCGCGGACGGCCGCGACCGCGCCTTTGGCCTCGCCGCAGCTTCCGCGGCAGGTCGCGCAGCGCCGCGTCTTTGCGCAGCCGTCCGATGACCGTCACCCCCGCACGCAAAGCACGCCTCAAGAAAGGGGCCTTCACGTAGCCGCCATCGACAACGATCCACAGCGTTTTCCCGGCTTGCCTGACGATCGGAGCCATCCACTCCACCAGACGGGCGGCCAGCACGAGCTTGGTGGCAAAGGTCCAACCCCGCCACTTTGGGATCTTGGCCATCGTTTTGCGGCGGACGTAGAGCATCGCCCGCAGCGGCAGGGCCAAAGCACCAAACCACGGATGCCGCAGGGCCAGCGAAAGGGTCACCCAGATGTGTCCGTAGAGAAACTTTTGGTCGGCCGGACCGGGCGTGGGATTGTGATGGATGCCGGCCCCTTCGACCATGGGGCCATACCGTTTCGTGGGGGTATCGTCGATGACCGCCAGGAGCCGATCCGGAAGCGGCAAGGTGCGAAGCACCAGGACCAGCAACCGGGTGGCGACGGATTTGGTCTTGCCTCCCAGTGCCGCCAGGAAGTAATAATAATCCTGGAAGCCGATGCTGACCCCTGCCGCCCGCAGCCAGCTCGTCACGGTCCGTCGCCCGTGGGCGAAAAGGATGCCTGCCAGCAGGATCGGCAGTCGCCACCGGTTGCGGGCATGCAACCCCGCAGCCAGCCACTGGCTCCATTCGGACCATTCGCTCGGACATTGCCAATTCGATTCGACCATCCTTGGCTCTCCTGTCATTCGCGTCCTGGAAAACGCAACATGACGGGAGAGCCATTTTCATTGCATTATCAATCTTGAGACTGGAAACGGCCACGGGCCGCTTTTCTGAGAAAGTGCAGGCAGACACTCACCGCGTGAAAATCGGGAAGCTCCGGGGAAGCCCATCGGGGATGGGCCGCGGCACTCGTAAGGGAATCCCTTAGCGGTCGGACACGCTTGAAGTGCCCGGCGACGTAGGACGGATTTCCAATCCGTCCAGGACGGGTTACAAACCCGTGCTACGAAACGATGTAGAGATGGATTTCCAATCCGTTCAGGACGGGCTACAAACCCGTCCTACGAGACGATGCAGAGGACGGATTTCCAATCCGTCTCCGTCTCAGGGCGGCTTAGAAATCCGCCCTACGATTCGGCCACAGGGCGAGGGGAACGCACCACCGGGGTCGATCGAAGATGCTCTCTCTTGGTGGGTGGTGCGCTCTCCGCGCCCTGGAGAATGGCTTGGTGCCTGTGTGCCAATTCCGCCCCTAAGCCCTTGCCGGGCCGACACGGCCCGGCTCTGACCCCTGCTCCCTATCGCGCCTGCGTGCGCCGCCCTCCTCTTCCCGAAACCTTCGAAACGGGCTGAACCTGGGCCGCACGGGCGTCCGGGTTGGCGGGCTGCTCCGCGACGGCCGGTTCTGCAGCAGGATCGGCCTTGTCCAGCTCGATCCCCTGGGCGATGAATTTCTCTACGGCCTTCACGTCGTTCCGCCCGATCAAGCGCCGAAGTTTCCAACCATCGCCGTCGCGGCGATACATCACCAACTGTGGGATCGGACCGCCCTCGGTCAATTGCGTCCCCAACTCCTTCTCGCGATCCAGGTTCACCAGCGCAAAGGCCACCCGCCGCAATAGCCCGTGCTGCCGGACCTGCGGCAGAACGTTGTCCTTCATTTGCTTGCAGGCGGGACACCAATCGGCCCCCACGAGTACAACCATGGGCCGGCCGGTCTCGGTGCAGGTCTTGTGGGCCTCCGCATAGGTGTCGGCCCCGGTGGCGATCATCGCAATCTGTACGACGGCCAGGCTCAGAGCTGTCATCGGGCATCTCCTTTGTCCAGGGAGCAACTCCGGGATCGGAGCAAAACGCGTCGGGCGGGCTTGGGCGTGCGGGGCACGCGGAATGACGTTTCACGCATGACGGGTTGCCAACCCGTCTATCGCCGGGGCGCGGTGGGACGGGTTTTCACACGCGTCCTTCTCGGGCAAAACCAACCGCGCTGTGAATTCTTCGACAAACCGAAGCATTCCCTACTGCGACTCCACCGCCCGACGACCAAGCGGCGAAGAACCCGCATTTTACCCAGGACGCACGGGCCCGCAACCAACTGGGAGCGGATTCTTGGGAAATGGGGATTTTGCGCAAATATTACTGGCTTTATCCGCGCCTCCTCGCCACCGGACGTCGCGGTACCAGCCCGCCTGCGAGAAGTAGCACGAGTCGAAGCAACACTCGACCAGTCTGGATTGCGACGCGCCGCAAATCGGTTCCAAGTAGCGCGCGTGATCCGGGTTGTCAATCTGCCGGCGCGTGCCGTCAACCTGCCGGGGCATGCTGTCAATCCTCCCCACTGCACTAACGTGAGGCCCCGAGGGCCGGTATAATCCGGCTAGGAGAGTCTACCCCTTCATGGTGACGTGCAGGATGAAAGTTCGCGTCGGATTGGCCGGCTTAGGGGAGGCATGGGAGCAGCGGTACCTCCCCGCCCTACGCGCCCTGGCCGATCGCTTTGAAGTCCGCGCGGTCTGCGATCAGGTGGGGCATCGGGCCCGATTGGCGGCCGCCGAGTTCATCGCTCAGACGGTCGATGGCTTCCGGGCGTTGGTGGCCCGGGAAGACGTGGACGCCATCCTGATGTTCGCGCCGCAGTGGTACGGGCCGCTCCCGATCCTCGCCGCCTGCGAGCGGCGCAAAGCGATTTTCTGCGGCCATGGCGTCCACGTGGAGCCGGACCAGGCCGAGTCGATCTGCCGGCGAGTCAAGGAGGCGGGCGTGGTGTTCATGGCGGAGCTGCTTCGTCGACAGTCTCCGGCCACGCTGCGGTTGAAGGAGCTGATCGCCACCCGGTTAGGCCCGCCAAGGCTGTTGTTCTGTCATCATCGCCTGCCGGTCGGCCGCCCGCCCGAACACCCGCCGGGGTATTCCACGCAACCAACCCTATTGCAGGAACTAGTCGAGCTGGTGGACTGGTGCCGGTACGTGGTGGGAAAGGAGCCGCACTGGGTGACGGGCGTGTGCCACGGGCTTGAGAAGGGGAGCGAGGGGGATTACCAGATGATGAGTCTGGATTTCTCCGACGAGGGGTCAGCGCCGGGGACGGGGGCCGTGGCGCAGATCAGTTGCGGGCGCTACTTCCCGGGCCAGTGGGGGGAGGCGATCGGCTATCGCAACTTGGCTGCGATGCAGGTTTGCTGCGAGCACGGGATCGCCTTCATCGACCTGCCGGCCGCGGTGATCTGGTTCGACGACGCCGGCCGGCATCAGGAGTCGTTGGAGAGCGAGCGGCCGGCGGCGGAGCACCTCTTGGCCCAGTTTCACCGCGCGGTGACGGCGCCGGTCCGCAAGAGCTACGACCTCGAAGACGCCTGCCGGGCCCTGGCGATCGTGCGGCAGGCCGCGTGCAGCATTCGCGAAGGCCGGCGAATGGCGGTGTAGCCGCGAAGAGACAAGTTCGCCGGATGCGCCCTTCTCCCTGACCGCCGACCCCGGTTCCCTGACCCCTGACCTAGGGCATATCCTCTAAGTCGCGCAGCCACAACCGGATCTCGTTGTGGTACTCGCTGGCGAGATTCCCCTTGACAAGCTGGCGGAGGAAATTGGCAGCGCCTTCCAGGCCCAGGTCCGCCTCATCGGCGTTGCGAAACCGGCGCGCCGGGTCGGGGGCCACCAGCCCCCGGCAGAAGTTCATCAACAGGTCGTTGCACGTGACCTCGGCGGGGAGCAGCTTTGGGAGCCGCTGGGCCAAAAGCCGCTTGGCCTCCAACAGCTCGCGGAAGTCCCGGCAGCCCTCAAAGGCCGGAACGCCGGAGAGCATCTCGATGAGCACGTAGCCCAGGCTCGCCAGGTCGGATTGCGGCGAGCTGGGTTGATTCTCCAGGACCTCCGGGGCGGCGTAGACCGGCGTGCAGGCCCGTTGCGGCGGGACGTTCCTCAGCTCGAATGCCGACCCCACGTCGATGATCTTCGCGGTCCCGGTGACCTTGAGCATGATGTTGGCGGGCTTCACGTCGCCGTGGATCACCTCTTCCCGGTGCAGCGCCCCCAACGCCGCCAGGCAGTCGCGGATGATGGCCATCGCAATGCCCGGCTTCAGCCGCGGCTGCGCCTTGCCGGCGGTCACCACCACCGCGTTGATTTCGTTCCAACGCTTCGTACTCACCCGCTGAACCAGCCAGTCGAGCATTTTCTGGGTCAACAGCCGGCTCAGGTCGTAGCCGTCGATCCATTCCATCTCCATCAGCCGGATGCGATGGTGCTCCACCCAGTTGTACACGTCCAGAAGGTTGTCCTGCTGGATTTGCGCGATGTGGGCGGCCACCTGCGCGATGCGGTCCATGGCCTCGTCGTACGCCCGCTCGTCCTCGTAACGCTCCGGCGAGAAGACCTTCAGGGCCACGGGGAGCGTGAAGGCGTCGGTGCCGCGGCGCTCGCTCAGGAAGACAACCCCTTGCCCGCCCGAGCCCAACGGGCGGATCATCCGGTGATGTTCCGTCCAGCTCAGCCGCTCTTGATCGAGAAAGGCCTGATAGCGGCCGAGAAGTTCGTCCGGACAACGGCGGGCCGTATGCCCGCCCAAAGTCCGGGTGAGGTTCCCTTCGTGGAACGTGGTCATTGACATCGGCTCACCTCATGCTGCCGGCGATCGTACCCACACCACCGCGGCCGTATATTAGACTGTCTTCTTCGGAAAAGTCCAGAGTGGAACCTCGAATGATGCGCCGCGGCCGCCTGCCGGAAGGCCACCGGCCGCTCGCACGCCGGTGGAAAACGAGACTGCTAGCACCCGCTTGGGGAAACAGCGTGCTCACGCGCGGTGGGGGCAGAAAAAACGATGTGCCGGCGATCAGCAGTCGCAGATGTCCCCCCAAAGCACCGAACCCGGCACGCGCATCGGAAAGCCTAACCTTTTGTCGGCCAAGTAGTTCACCAGCGGCTCCCCAGCCTTCCAACGACGCAGGTTCTCGCAGAACATCCGCGTGATGTTGTCCGCCCGCAGGCCACCTTGCCCGCCGACGTGCGGGGTGATAATCACATTGGGCATCTCCCACAAGGCGCTATCCGGTGGGAGTGGCTCGGGATCGGTGACGTCCATCACAGCCCCGGCCAACTTGCCGGCCTGCAAGGCCCGAACCAGGTCGTCGGTGACTACCAGGGGGCCCCGCGCGACGTTGACGAGAAGTCCTTGCGGTTTCATTCGAGTCAGCGCGCGGGCGTCAATAATCCCCCGGGTCATCTCGTTCAGCGGCAGCGACAGGATCACGATGTCGGACTCCACCAGCAGGTCGGCCAGCCGATCCGCCGGCCAGAGCGCCGCCACGTAGTCCGGCTTGTCCACGGGGAACATGTCCGTCGCCAGAATCCGCGTCTTCAGTGCGCTGAGGATCTTGGCCAGCCGGCGACCCACGCCCCCGAAGCCCACAATTCCCACCGTGCTGCGGTGCAAGTCGCGGGTCGGGAGGCGGATGAACTCCTTTTTCTGCTGGGCGCGGAAGAACGCCGGCAGGCTGCGGCACCAGGCTGTCACCAGGGCGATGGTGTGTTCGGCCACTTGATCGGACAGCACGCCCGAAGCGCTGGTGACCGCGATATCCGAGGCGACGACCGAAGGAACCAGACAATGGTCCATCCCCGCCGCCGACGACTGGATCCATCGCAGGCGCCCATGGCGGACCACGCCGTCCCAATCGACCGGCACCTTGGGGTGGCCGCAGAAGATGTCGGCGGCTACCAGCTCCTGGGCGATCCGCTCCTGGCCGGCGTCGATGATCTCGGCCTCGGGTGCAACCGCGGCGATCTGCGCAAGATGTTTTGGCTCAATAGGATAACACAGCACGATTCTCGTCATGGCAATACGAGCAAACCTGTTGGGTGGCACTGGCGTCCCGCCAGTGCCTGCTTCCAGCACGGCCAAGATGTCCGTGGCACCTGGCAACACGCCGCGCAAGCGCGGCGGCTAAACTGGGTCTTCCGGGCCTGAACTGATTACTTGCTCCCCGCCCATTGTGAGAGAGTTCCCCCCCAATGGCAAGTCGCGAGTTCGGTTTTCCTATCGCCGCTTGGGATAGTGGCACAGCCTCGGGGGATGAATTACAATACGCGATAGACCAGCGGGCGGTATCCCACCGGGCGAGCGGTCCGTTGCCCGCGGCCACCAGTTCCCGCCCCGGACCGTTTCCGTCCTACCACAGACGGCGCCTTGACGCAACGTGCGAGGAGGTTTCCCCTGAGCAACAAAAGAGTCTGCACCGGTGCGGCCACCGTGGTGATGCTCGTCGTCCTGCGGCTGAGCCTGGGTTGGCACTTCCTCTACGAGGGAGTCTGGAAGATCGAAAACGCCTCGAAGTTTAGCGCCGAGCCCTTTTTGAGTGAGGCGAAGGGGCCGTTGGCGCCCTTGTTCCGCGCAATGCTGGACGACCCCGACGGCACCAAACGGCTCACCGTCGACCTGGATGAGAGCGGCAAGCCCGCCCTCGGCCCCGGCGACAAGCCCGTGGTCAAGGCCGCGAGCACGCTGGACGCTTGGATAGCGCTCAAGGACGACGCGGCGGAGAAGTACGATATGAGCGACCAGCAGAAGGCCGAGGCCGAGAAGCTCTACAAGCGCTACGAAACCTGGCTCAACGAGCATCTCGACGAAAATGCCGAGGAGATCGTGGGCTATCTCGACAGTCTGAAGCGGTTCAACGAGCAAACCACCCGCGGCGGCAACGGCACTCCCTACTACAAGAAGCGGATATGGGACCGGCGCGTGGAGCTGGACAGCGAGCTGAGCGGCCGGATTACGAGCGTCTCATGTCTTCGCTGCCACCGGCCCTCGCCCCCGAGCCCGGTCGTGCCGGCGCGTGATCCCACCCGCGTGCCCGTGGTCGGCGATCCCTTCCCCCTGGACCCTCCCCTGCAGGCGCCAGAGACGGGTCATTATGAGAACGTCGAAAAGGGCTGGCTTGCGTACATCGACAAGCTCAGCGCCGACTACAAGGCCGGACTCTGGGACTTGCTCGACGAGGAGCAGCAGAAGCGCGGGTACTTCAAGGCCAGTTGGAATCCGCTGCGGTGGTCGCGGATCGAGCAGATCAACTTTGCCGTGACCTACGGGCTGACGGCGATCGGGCTCTGCCTCATGTTGGGCCTGTTCACGCGCCCGGCGGCGCTGGGTGGTGCGGCCTTCATGCTTTTTGTGATCCTGTCGCAGCCGAACTGGCCCACGATCTACCCGCCGGCCGGGCCCGAGGGCGGGCACGCCCTGCTGATCGAAAAGAGCTTCGTCGAGATGGTGGCCCTCGTGCTCTTGGCCACCACGGCGGCGGGCCGCTGGGGCGGGCTGGACGCCTTCCTGTCGCGCTGGCTTCCCTTCCCGCTCGGCGCCCGCAAGAAAGTAGGGCAGGCATCCTTGCCTGCCAGAAACGACCAACAGGACTCTGAAAGCTGAAAGCTGATGGCTGATGGCTGATAGCCTTGGTTGCGGCCCACAGGCCGCGGTAGGAGGATCAACGCAGACATGAACATGAACCTCACTCCCGAAGAACGAGAGATCGGCAAGCAGAACTTCCACGCCGCCATCGGCAGCGAGCACACCCGGCGCGACTTCCTCAAGAAGGGCCTCGCGGCGACCGTGGTCGGCGGCGGCGGCCTCGGGGCCTTCTACTTCGGCTACAAGTCGATTGAGAAGAAGGTTGCCGTCGGCGTGATCGGCACCGGGGACGAGGGGAGCGTGCTGATCGGGGCCATGAACCCCAGCTACTTCGAGGTCGTGGCCATTGCCGACATCCGCCCCTACAGCATCTACCGGGCCTTCCACGGCGAAGTGGCCCAGCCGGTTCGGCCGGGCCTGCTGAAGGTCTTCGGCTGGAAGGACGTGCCGACGGCCAAGAAGACCGTCACGGTGTATCCCGGGGACTACCGCGAGCTCCTGCGCGACCCGAGGGTGGAGGCCGTGGTCATCGCCCTGCCCCTCCACCTGCACGCGCAGGTGGCGATCGAGGCCATGCTGGCCGGCAAGCACGTGCTGACCGAGAAGCTCATGGGCCGCACCGTGGCCCAGTGCAAGGAGATGGCCCGCTACGCCAACCAGACCAACATGATCCTCGCCGTCGGTCACCAGCGGCACTACAACATCCTCTACGACAACGCGGTGGACCTCATCAAGCGGGGGCTCCTGGGCCAGTTGCACTACATCCGCGCCCAGTGGCACCGCGTCAAGGACACGTGGAAGCCGGAACTCCCGCCGGGCAGCCGCCCAAAGACGCCCGACGGCAAGCCCGAGAAGGGCGAGCCGGACCTGCTCAAGAAGAAGACGAGTTGGGAGAGGAAACTCAAGGAGGCCCAGGCGGCCAAGGACAGCGAGGAGAGCGGTCTGTGGGAGAGGAGGCTCCGGCAGCTTGACGAGCAGATCAAGGACGACGCCAAGAAGGCCGCCGCCGAGTACGGCTACCGGGATATCGAGGTCAAAGACCCGGCGGGAAATGTCCGCTACCAGGGATTTCCGATTGAGGAGCTGATCCGCTGGAGGCTCTGGAACCGCACCGGCGCGGGGATCATGGCCGAGTTGGGGAGCCACCAGCTCGACGCCGCCAGCATCTTCATCGCCGCGGCCCACGAGGCCGCCAAGGGGCAGAAGCTGGACGAGAAGGAGAAGAAGCTCACTCGCTATCCCCTGAGCGTCTCCGCCGTGGCCAACCGCAACCTCTATGACTGGGACCGCGAGATCGAAGACCACCTGGCCTGCCTCATCGAGTTCCGCGCGCCCGGCTACAACGAGAAGGACGCCCTGGGCCGACAGCGGACCATCACCGTGGCCTATGCCTCGATGAACGGCAACGGCTTCGGCGGCTATGGCGAGTGCGTCTTCGGCACCAAGGGGACGCTCCTTCTGGAGGAGGAGAAGCAGGCCCTCCTCTACCCGACCGAGTCGGACACGACGGTCGTCTCCACCAAGATCGAGGTCAAGAAGAAGAAAGACGAGACGGTGCTCGACACCCAGGCCAGCCCCGGGGCCGCGCAGGCCGCCGCCTTGGGGGCCGCGGGCATCGGCGCCGACGTCAGCCGCGGCTACCGCGAGGAGCTGGAGCACTGGGCCTGGTGCATCCGCCAGTACAACCCGAAGACGGAGAAGCCCAAGTTCCTGCCCCGCTGCCACCCCGAAGTCGCCCTGAAGGACGCCGTCATCGCCCTGACGGCCAACGTCGCCGCCCAGAAGCGGCAACAGATCAAGTTCGACGAGGCATGGTTCGACTACAAGCAAGACGCCACCCCCGACGACAGCAAGATCGATCTCTCCCAGTACAAGGCGCCCTAGCCCGGGCCTGGCTCAACTCCGTCGTTCGGGTCTCCTTGGGGTTCGCCGTCGGCTCCCGGCCGAGACGCCAGTGCCACTCAGCCCCCTTCATCGGCCGGCAAAGAATTCCCAGAATCCTGGCCAGCTCCCCCCTATAGAATGGTTGACGCCCGCGCACGGCCAGTTATCCTGAGCGGCAGAGTCGTGCTTTTTCGCTATTGCGGCGTTCTGCACGTATCGACCGGGAGAAACGTTGAAAGGGAGGCGTTCTCTCCTGCCCACCGGCCGGCGGTTTACGGGGACGGGAACCAACTTACCTGGAGGAGGCTGAACCATGCGCAAGCTGCACACGCTCGTTGACGGCTTCACCAGACTCGGCAGGCGCCTGCGGGCTGGTGGCACACCTCGGCACCGCAACCCTCCGCGCCATCGGCTTGCCCGCCTCGAAGCGCTCGAAGACCGCAAGTTGTTGTCCCTGGGCGATCTCATGCAGACGCTCAATGACCCCAGGCCGGCACCCTGGTCCATCGGGTGGTATGGGTCGGCGGTGGCCATCTCGGGCGACGCGGCGGTGGTGGGCGATTATGGGCATAGCCCTGGTAACGGTGCCGCGTACATCTTCGACGCCTCCGCCGGCAATCGGCTTCATACGCTCGACAACCCAACGCCGCCTGTTTATCACTACGACGGCTTCGCCGGTTCCGTGGCCGTCTCGGGGAGCACGGTGGTAGTGGGGGCGGGAGCGGATGATACCGGCGCGACGGATGCCGGTTCGGCCTATATCTACGACGCGGCCACGGGCAATCTGCTCCATACGCTCAACAACCCCACGCCGGAAGCCGGGGACGGTTTTGGGGCTTCCGTAGCCGTGTCGGGGAGCACGGTGGTGGTGGGGGCGCCTCTGGATGACACCGGCGCCACGAATGCGGGTTCCGTGTACATCTACGACGCGGCCACGGGCAATCTGCTCCGGACGATCAACAACCCCGCGCCGGCAGAGAGTGACGGGTTTGGCGGTGCCGTGGCCCTGTCGGGCAACACGTTGGTCGTGGGGGTGCAATACGATGACACTGGCGCGGTCGATTCCGGGTCGGCCTACGTGTTCGACGCCGCCACGGGCAATCTGCTTTCGACACTCAACAACCCCACGCCGGCACCCCAAGACTATTTCGGCGAGTCCGTAGCTGTCTCGGGGAGCACCGTGGTGGTGGGGGCATACGCGGATGACACCGGCGCGACGGATTCGGGTCTCGCGTACGTGTTCGACGCGACCAGGGGCAATCTTCTCCGGACGCTCAACAACCCCGCGCCGGCAGCCGATAGGCGGTTCGGCTTCTCCGTGGCCGTATCGGGGAACACGGTGGCGATCGGGACGCCTGGTCCGTATCCCTATGCGACGTATGCCGGTTCAGTGTACCTATTCGACGCGACCACGGGCAATCTGCTCTCGACGATCAACAACCCTGCGCCGTCGCCCTATCGCGCCTATTTCGGCTGGTCCGTGGCCCTGTCGGCGAACAGGCTGGTCGTGGGCACGCCGTCCGGAGCGGGGCAAACGATAGATCCCGGCGGGGCATTTGTGTTCGATGCCAACCGCGCCTCGGGTCCCACGGCGGACATCGTGGACGTGACTCCCGATCCGCGGACGACCCCAGTCGATCAGATTCAGGTGAACTTCAGCGTGGCGGTCAACGGATTCGACCTTGCCGACCTGAAGCTGACCCGCAACCGCGGTGCCAACCTGCTCACCAGCGCCCAGACCCTGACGACAACCGACAACGTCACCTGGACGTTGGGCAACCTCACGGGGCTGACCGGCCCGGTTGGGACGTACGACCTGACGCTGACCGCGGCGGGCTCGGGAATCACGGATCTGGCCGGCGTCCCCCTGTGGGACAATGCTATAGACGTGTGGCTGGTCAACCCGGCGGTCTTTTACGGCACCAGCGGCGACGATACGTTCGAGTTCATCGCCGCCGGTGCGGTGGGTGGCCTGCCGACGATGCACCAGATGAAGGTGACCCTCGCCGGCGGCCCGACGGTGACTTATCTCTACGACGCCACCGGGACGATCTACCTGACGGTCAATGCCGGTCTGGGCCACGACACGCTGCGGATCACCGGCGGGCCGGGCACGGATACGTCGAACATTTACCGGTTTGCGATCCTGCACACCGGGCCGGGGTATTCGATCTACGCACCGCTGGCCACCGGCAGCCTGGAGACGATCGTCGTGGACGGCGGCGGGGCCACCGGCGAGAAGGCCACGCTCCACGCCGGTCCGGGCTCAGGCGACAAGTTCACCGGCTTGTCCTATGCCAGGACCGGCTCCATGGTCGGCACCGGGACCGGCAACGTCTACAACAACTCGGTGAAGAACTTCGACCTGATTTACGGGCTAGCCAACGGCGGCGGGACCAACGCAACGGCCGACCTGACCGACTCCTACGGCAACGACTACTTCGTCTCCAAGCCGGAAGGCGCGGCCGGGTACAGCATTATGCAGCGCGTCAGTGGAG
>Ga0315280_10001521_pt1 | contig 39587 bp, 32 predicted proteins | sample YL17G06_40_MG_FD_203697 | JGI IMG/M metagenome (GOLD analysis project Ga0315280, IMG submission 203697) | Sediment microbial communities from Yellowstone Lake, YNP, Wyoming, USA - YL17G06_40 | ecosystem: Environmental > Aquatic > Freshwater > Lake > Sediment | place: USA: Wyoming | collected... | reverse complement strand
CTCTTGAACGAAGTAGCCGCGGCCCGCGTGCGGCTTCTGGACCCGTACAAGAGGGCGATGTACGACCGGCGGCTCCGCGAGGAAACAGGGGCTAGGGACGAGGGACGAGGGACGAGGGACGAGGGATGAGGGGTCAGGAGGAGAGGCATTCTTGCCTGTCCAAAAGGCCGCTCCCCAATCGCCCGCCGACCAGCCCACCGCCACCTGGGCGCCGTTGGGCAAATTGGGCGATTACCAACTCCTTGAAAAACTCGGCGAAGGCGGCATGGGCACCGTCTACAAGGCCATCCACGCCAAGCTCGGCCGCATGGTCGCGCTCAAGGTCCTCTCCAAGGACCGCCGCTGGGACCAGCACGCCATCGCCCGCTTCGACCGCGAGATGAAGGCCGTCGGTGCCGTCGATCATCCCAATATCGTCCGCGCCACCGACGCCCGCGAGGTCGAAGGCACCCGGTTCCTGGTCATGGAATACGTGGACGGGCTGGACCTGAACGCCCTGGGCCGGGCCTGCCACCCGATCGCCATTGCCGACGTCTGCGAGATCGTGCGCCAGGCCGCCTTGGGGCTGCAAGAGGTCCACCGCCACGGGCTGGTCCACCGCGACGTGAAGCCGTCGAACCTGATGGTCACGCCCGAGGGCGTCGTCAAGCTCTTGGACCTCGGGCTGGCGCGGCTCGGGTTTGGCAAGGGGACTGGTACATTTTTCGCCGCCCAGCCCGGTGGACAAGCCGGACACTCAGGAGCGAAAAATGTACCTGTCCCCCTCGACGATGACGTGACCGAGATGGGCATGGCGGTGGGAACGGTCGATTACATGGCCCCGGAGCAGGTCAGCGACAACCGGTCGGTAGACATCCGCGCCGACATCTACAGTCTCGGCTGCACGTTCTACAAGCTGCTGTCGGGCCGCACGCCGTTTGCCGGTCCGGAGCGCAAGGGCCTGGCGGAGCGCCTGGCAGCGCACGCGCGGGAGCCGGTCCCGCCGATCAAGCAGTTGCGCGGGGACGTACCGCCGGAGGTGGTGCAAATCCTCGGGCGCATGCTGGAAAAGGACCCGAACAAGCGGTTTTCGACGCCGGTGGAGGTGGCCGACGCGGTCGATCCGCTTGCGACCTCCGGCGACCTGGCCGCCCTGCTCGCCCGGGCAAGAAAAGGAGGACAGGCATTCCTGCCTGTCGCAGGAGGACAGGCATTCCTGCCTGTTGCTCCCGACCACGGCGAGCAGGCCGAGGTCCCAACCGCCGAGTCGCGATCGCCGTCATCGGGCACGCGGTTCTTCGAGCAGATCGTGGAAGCCTCCGCCAGCACCGCAACCCGGTCGGGCACGGCTGTGCCCAAGTGGCGAAAGAACGTCCCAGTTCTCATCAGCCTCGGCGCGATGGGCCTCTTCTGTCTGATGGCCGTGTTGATTTGGGCCTTTCTGCCCGGCGTAGGTCCGGCTGTGCCGGACGCGGACAAAGTTTCGGCCGGCAGAGCCGGCCCTACGGCTGCATCGCGCCAGACCTGCCTGGTGCTCCAGTGGCCCGCCGTCGAGCGCACCAGTGCCATGCTGGAGATCAACGGCCAGATGCAGAGCCTTCCCGACCTGGCACTGACTTCCACTGCCAACGAGATTCGCATTCCTTTGAAACCCGGGCAGCACCAGGTGGTGGTCCACCGGCTTGGGTATGCGCCCTTCGAGCAGAGCGTCACGTTGGCCGACGACAAAGACACGGTGCTGCGGCCGGCGTGGAAGTTGAGCGTAGGACAGGCATCCTTGCCTGTCGAAACCAAGAAAGAGCCGCCTCCAGAGCCCAAAAAGGAGACGGTCAAGGAACTGCCGCCCGTTGTCAAGCCCGAGCCGCCCAAACCGAAACCCCCGCAAGAAGACCCCGTGCTGAAGCGCCGCCGCGAGCTGGCGGCCCGTTGGACCGAGGCGATGGGTCCCGCCGAGGCCATGATCGCCGCGTGGGATTTCGTCGGCGGGCAAAAGGCCATCGAGAAGGTCCGTTTCGACGAGCCGGAGTTGGCCGCGCGCCTGGCGACGCTCCGCGAGGAACTCCAGAAGCTGGCCGCCTTCAAGGCGCGGATCATCGACACAATCCAGCAAAAGATCAAGTCCGCCGATCCGCCCCTTGACAAGCGGGCTTTGGGCGTGCGGGGCGTCAACGGGCTCATCACTGGGGCGAGCGACGACGGAATCGCGGCCAAGGTCTCCGGTGGCAAGACCGAGCTTCACCGCTGGGCGGACGTAGGCGAAAAGGCCGTCCAGAAGATGCTCCAGCTCATCGTGCAGACGGACAAGGCAGACGACTGGCTGGTGGCGGGGACGATGGCGTTGGCCCTGGGCGACCCGGTGCAGGCCGAGAAGCACTTCGAGCAGGCCCGGTCGCTCGGGGCCAACATCGACGCCTATCTGGCCCCGCTGGCCGAGGCCGCCCTCGCGCGGGCCGAATCACTCCTTGCAGCCAAGCAGTTTCCCCAGGCCGAGAAGGCGCTAGGCGATCTTGAAGCCAAGTACGCTGAGCTTCCCTGGTTCGCGGCGAACAAACCGGCCGTTGCCGCTGCGCGCGAAGCGGCGAAGGCCGGGATTGCCAGGAACCAAGAAGCCGAGAACCTGTACGCAGAGGCGGTGCGGCTCTTGGCCAAGAAGGAGCTTTTCGACGTCAAGGCCCTGGTTGAAAAGCTCAAGAGCGACTACGCGGACACCGCCGTTGTGACAGGGCGCGTGCGCAGGCCCTCCCTGGCCGAAATGGAGAAGGCGGTCGCCAAGGTGCCCAAGGCGATCACGGTTCGCCTGGACGGGAAGGGCGAGTTCAAGAGCATCCAGGCCGCGATCGACGCCGCGCCCTCGCAGAGCCTCATCGAAATCGAAGACAATGGCCCGTATCACGAGAAGGTCCTCATCCCGAAGGACAAGTACGAACTGAGGGTGCGCGGGAAGAAAGGCTGCTGGCCGGTAATCACTTCGTCAGAGGTCCGGCCGCGGGCGCCTCGCGTGGTGACAGTCGAAGGCCGCGGCGCGTTTCTTGAGCGAGTGGTGCTCCTGCACGATAGTCCCGGCGTGTCCCCCGATGGCCGCCTTGAGGCTTGCCTCATTGTCCTCGCGAGCGATTTCCGACTCCGACACGCCATCGTCCACGGCGAGCTCAACGCGATATACGCGGTTGGCTACCAGGGGAAGTTGGAATCCGAAGAATGCCTCGTAACCGGTCACACAAACGCTCTCGCGCCTGCCGTTTTCAGAAACTGCCTTATGCCCAGAATGACGGGACCGTTGGCGTGGTTCCGATTCAAGCCGGGAATCGGATCCGAAGCGCATTTCTGCACTATACTAGCAGGCGGTGGTAGCGACGCCGAAGGGTGCATCTGGCCGACCACTCGCGATTCGATCATCCGTGACTCTTTCATATACTTGCCTCCTGGCCTGATCGAGCGCTGCGCCGTGTTGCAGGGGGACCTGCCAGAGCAAAGCCGCGGGTGCTTCAAGGTGGCGGACCCGATGTTCGTGGACCCGGACAGTCTCGACTATCGCTTGAAGCCCGGCAGCCCGTGCATCGGCAAGGCCTCCGACGGCGGCGACATCGGCTGCCGCTTTACGCCCGAGATGATCGAGCTCTGCAAGGTCGCCCTCGACCTCCGCCGCCGCGGGATCCTCAAGTTCTAACCTTTGGAGTGCGGCGCGGGCACCATGCGCAGCATGGTCGCGCCGCTTTTTTTTGGAGACGCCCACGAGCGCGTCCGGCGGGCGCCGGCTGGCGGCGTGGTTCGCTGCCGCCAAGAAAAGCGGCGATGAATCACCGCACTCGTGCGCCTGCAAGCGCACCGAACCAGCAGGGTGGAAGTCCCTGTCAAAGTTGGGTCTGAACTTTGTAGCCGAAAGTAACTGCGTCTCCGTGAGGAGAGGTGGGAAGCAACTGGAGGTGAACGATCGGTCCGTAGGATGACGAACTCGATTCGGCCTGTTGTCGTGGCGAGCCCGCGAGTGAACGGCGAAACCCAAGTGACGCCCTGGTCCCGAGAAGGGATGTGGTTTGCGGACCACGCGGTAAGCCCTGGGAATAAAACCAGACCAGGTCTCAGGGACGACAAGGGGTGGTTGGAGACGGAAGGGTCGGAAGGTCCGATGCTGTGAAGCAGGGAGAGCTGGGCGGGCAGGACGGCGTTCCTTGTCCCTGATAAGGACACGAAGAGCCGCCGCCCAGAAGTCAGAGCCCTCATAGTAGCGAAGAAGCCGGGTAATGCCGGTGGAGCGAAGGGGGGGTAGGGAGATGGATGCGTGATGAACAGGACGACGGAAACCACCTCGACGGCAGTGCCTCCGCGGGCTACGCAAGCCGAAGACATCCGCGCCCGCTGGGCGTGGGTGGAACCGGCGGTCTGGACGGAACGCATGTTGACGGCCCTGGAAGCCGGGGTGAAAGGAGGAGTATGGTTCAGCCTGATCGATAAGGTGTACTCTGCTCGGAACCTGGAGGAGGCGCAACGGGCCTTGGAGATGGTGCGGGCGTGGACGGCCGAAGCCGGCTTGCGACTGCACCCGGACAAGACCCGGATCGTGAACGTCGACGAGGAAGGCTTTGACTTCCTCGGCTACCGCTTGTACAAGCACCGGCGATGGCCTCGGCGGAAGAGCGTGTAAAAGTTTCGCGATGCCATTCGCCAGAAGACCCGCCGGACGGACGGAAGGAGCTTGCAGGTCGTCATTGCGGACGTCAACCGCACGCTGCGGGGCTGGTTTGAATACTTCAAGCACAGCTACAAAACCACGTTCTCGAACCTCGACCGCTGGATCCGCATGCGACTGCGCAGCATCTTGCGGAAACGGTCGAAACGGCACGGGCGTGGCCGCGGCGTGGACCATCAGCGCTGGCCGAACTCGTTCTTTGCCGAGCACCGGCTTTTCTGCCTGAACGAAGCCCATGCTCTGGCCTGTCAATCCTCTTGTAGGTAAAACCATCAACCGGAGAGCCGTATGCGGGAGAACCGCCCGTACGGTTCGGAGGGAGGGGGAGCCGGGACTCAACCGGCTCTCCCTACCCCTATCAAAGTATGGTCTGCGGCGCGTTTGTCCCGCAGGGACATCTGAGAATAGCCCAGCGATTCATCGCTGGGCAAATGGGCAACCCCGTCACCCGTCAGTCCCGTAGGGACGGCCGAATGGAGGCAGTTCAATCGTCCCTACGGGACTCGGAGACGTTTCCATCCGACCCTCGTACCCAGCGATGAATCGCTGGGCTATTGTCAAACGACCCTCCGGGTCGAAATCTACGCTCCTGACGCTTCATGATAAAGTGCCAACAGACTGAATCACTACACTAGCATCCTTCCGGCCACTCGCGCGAAGATTGCGGGGTGCCGTCGTGCTAGCATCGATAACTTGTTCCGCAGTATTCGCTTACGTCGAACTCCAAAGTGATACAGTAGAACTATTAAGCGACGCCCAAATTCGTCTGCCTTGGGGTGGCCCTCGCCGCCCTGTGGCGGCGAGGACCGCCCCGAGCGGCCTCTGACGGCCGCCAGTAGCCACTCAATCTCCTTCACCCACGGGCAAGCCCGTGGGGGTCGGGCAACTGCCAACCCCGTAGAATCAGAATCACACCCCGGTTCAAGTCACACCGGCGCCTTCGTGGCCGCTGGACCGCGCTCGGCGAGGGCGTGGTCGATGCGGGCGAGTTGGTCGGGCGTGAGCTGCCAGCCGGCGGCGAGGGCGGTCTCGCGGAGCTGCTCGGGCCGCTTGGCACCGCAGAGGGCCGCGGTGATTCCGGGCTGATGGATCGTCCAGTTGACGACAAGCTGCGCCACCGTGTGGGGCAGGTTGCCAACCTGTCGTTTGCCGTGGGGCAGGTTGTCAACCTGCCCCACGGGCGACATGCCCGTGCCACCGGCCGCGATCGCGCGGAGCTTCTCGACCAGGTCCAGGTTCTTCTCGTACTCTTCGCCCTGGAACATCGGGTACTTGCGGCGGCTGTCGCCCTCGAAGCTCTGGTCGCGGCGGAGCTTGCCGGCCAGGAGCCCCTTCATGAGCGGCCAGTAGACCAACACCGCCACGCCGCGGGCCCGGCACCAGGGGAGCGTGTCGGCCTCGATCTGACGCTGGAGCATGTTGTACGGCGGTTGATACGCGGCAATCGGACAGACCGCGGCGAACTGGTCCAACTGCGCCACGGTGACATTCGAGACGCCCACGCTCCGCGTCTTCCCCTCTTCCATCAGCTTGCGAAGGGCCGCCGCCGACTCGGCAACCGGCACCTTGGGGTCCGGGGCGTGCAGGTAATAGAGGTCGACGTAATCGGTCCCCAGCCGCCGCAGGCTTTCCTCGCACTCGCGGCGGAGCATGGTCGGCGAGGCATCGTGTGCCTGCTTGCCCTCGGCGTCCCAGTGCAGCCCGCCCTTGGTGGCGATCACCATCTCGCGTCGTCGCGTACACAGTGCCCGGGCCACCAGGCGCTCGCTCTCGCCGTGGATGCCGTAGCAAAAGGCGGTGTCGATATGGTTGATGCCCAGATCGAAGCACGCGCGGATCGTGGCGACGCTGTCCTCATCGTTCGTGCCGGCGCTCGTGAGCCCGGCGATCGGCCAAGCCCCGAAGGCCACGGGCGAGAGCATGATTCCGGTGTTGCCGAGGGGGCGGAGTTCCATGGCGGCGGGGAGTGCTCAGTACAGAGTACTAATGCGTAGTGTACTCGGCCTCGGTGCTGTCCGACAAGATTCCTCTGAGAACAAGATTGACAGGGCACTTCCCGCTGGACAAGATCCAGTTCAGGGTTGTTCGGGCAGTGAACCCTCCAAGGCCCACGGGCTGCAACCTCTGGGCTTTACGCGGCTTGCGATGATTCAGGAGACCACGGATGAGACATCTCGGAAGCAGGCGACGACCCGGTCCCACGTGGCTGGTTTGCGTGTTCGCGGCACTCGCGGCGACGACGCTGCCGGGGCGGGCGCTTCTCGGCCAAGGGCTGGAGTACGTCAAGGCGAACTACACGAAATACGAATTCCGCATCCCCATGCGCGACGGCAAGCGGCTTTGGACCGCGGTCTACGCCCCCAAGGAGCAGTCGCATCCGTGGCCGATTATGCTGGTGCGGACGCCCTATAGCGTGAAGCCTTACGGGGCGGACCAGTATCCGAGCGATCTTCTGCCCTCGCCGCTCTTTGCCCAGTCGGGCTACATCTTCGCGTATCAGGACGTGCGCGGGCGGTGGCTGTCGGAAGGCGAGTTCGTGAACATGCGGCCGCAGCGGCCGGCGCTCACGCACGGCCCGGCTCCCAAGACGAGTGAGCGAGCCCTCACCCCCGACCCCTCTCCCGTTCCGGGAGAGGGGAGGATAGACGAATCGACCGACACGTGGGACACCATCGACTGGCTCGTCAAGAACGTCTCCAACAACACCGGCCGCGTGGGGACTTGGGGCATTTCCTACCCGGGGTTCTACGTGTCGGCGGGGATGATTGATGCCCATCCGGCCCTGAAGGCCGCGTCGCCGCAGGCGCCGATCGTGGACTGGTTCGTGGGCGACGACTGGCACCACAACGGGGCCTTGATGCTGCCGCACGTCTTCAACTTCATGGCCATTTTCGGCCACCCGCGCCCCGAGCCGACCAAGAAGAGCCCCCGCCGCAAGTTCGACCACGAGACTCCCGACGGCTACCGGTTCTTTCTCGACATGGGCCCGTTGAGCAACGCCGACGCCAAGTACTTCAAGGGCGACGTGGCCTTCTGGAACGAGGTCATGCGCCACGGCACCTACGACGAGTTCTGGAAGTCGCGCAACCTCCGCCCGCACCTCAAGAACATCCGGCCGGCGGTGATGACCGTGGGCGGGTGGTTCGACGCCGAGAACCTCTTCGGCGCCCTGGAGACCTACAAAAACATCGAAGCCCAGGGCCCGCAGGCCATGAACGTGCTGGTGATGGGCCCTTGGGACCACGGCGGCTGGAACCGGCAGGGCGGGTCCTCGCTCGGGCCGGTCCAGTTCGGCGCGAAGACCTCGGAGTTCTTCCGCGAGCAGATCGAGCTGCCGTTCTTCGAGTACCATTTGAAGGGCACGGGCGCGATCAAGAACCCCGAGGCATGGGTCTTTCAGACGGGCGCCAACCAGTGGCGCTCCTTTGACGCCTGGCCGCCCAAGCAAGCGCAGGCGAAGTCGCTTTACCTGCGGGCCGGGGGGAGGTTGGCGATGGAGCGGGCCGTGCCTGTGGGAGAACATGCGCACGCTGCGCGTGGGCATGGCACCCAAGAGTTCGACGAGTACGCGAGCGATCCGGCCAGGCCGGTGCCGTTTCTGAACAAGATCGCCGTCGGCATGTCGCCCGAGTACATGATCGCAGACCAACGTTTCGCCTCGCAACGGCCGGACGTGCTCGTCTACCAGACCGAGATCCTGGAGCAGGACTTGGCGATTGCGGGCCCCATTCAAGTGGACTTGCGAGTCTCCACCTCGGGCACGGACTCGGACTGGATCGTGAAGCTGATCGACGTCTACCCGGACGACTATCCGGACCCCGAGCCCAACCCGACGGGCGTCCACATGGGCGGCTATCAGCAGCTCGTGCGCGGCGACGTGATGCGGGGCAAGTTCCGCAACAGCTACGAGAAGCCGGAGCCGCAGGTGCCCAACCAGCCGACGGCCGTGAGATTCACCCTCCAAGACGTCTGCCACAACTTCCGGAGCGGCCACCGGATCATGGTCCAGGTTCAGAGCACCTGGTTCCCGCTGGTGGACCGCAACCCGCAGACGCTGGTGGACATCTACACCGCCAAGGAGTCCGATTTCCGCAAGGCCACGCAGCGGGTCTATCGTTCCGGCGAGCTTGGGTCGCGGTTGACGGTGATGGTGCTGCCGTGAGGGGGTGGCGGGTGACGGGTGGCAAAGCGAAGCGTGCCCCAGCGCCGATAGACTGGGGCTTCGCAGCCTATGTCCGCACATCCGCAGGCTGCCGTTTGCGCGGCCGAATTCTGCAATTCTGCCGGGGAATAAATCGCCTCGGTTTGGCCTCTGAGTCCTTGGAGATCGTGGGGCATGATCGGTCGGCCCGTCACGGACGGCGGTTCCTGGCTCCTAGCGCGTTCTCTTGAGGAGGAACGAATGAAACTCTTCTTCAGGGTGATTCTGCCATGCGCGATTCTGGCGTATTTGGCATGGCTGTACTTGCCGTGGTTCGCGTCGGGCGACGATGCCGCGCAGGCGCTGGTCGCCGACGCCGGTCAGCTTTCGCGGACGGTGGTTTCTTCCCACCTCGAAACGCCGCTTCCCGAGGGGAAGAACGTCCTCTGGTGCGGCACCTTCCAGTTGGCATGGAACGAGGTCTGCCGGCTGGCGGGCGAAGACCTTCACTTCAGCGCGAACGAGCCGCCCGACGTGGCGATCCTCAATGGGAAGGATTTCACTCGGGACGAGATCGACGAGCCGAGTTATCTGGCCGTGGCCGACTTCGTAAAGAACAACGTGCACGACCGCATTCGCCAAGAGATGAGGAAGAAGTTCCCCGGCGAAACGCCGCGATTCATCCCGTCGGAGAGCCTGACGCCGCGGCCGCAGGACATCGTGGCCTACGCATTTCTCCGCAAGAACTTGGAGTTCCCTCAGCCCTTCGAGCGATTGACGGATCCGATCCTCTTCGCCGGCACGGAGGTTCCCGGCTTTGGGATCGGGAAGCAATGGAAACCCGACCATCCGAAACTCTACCCGCAGGTTTCGGTCCTCTACTTTCGGGACGCCGACGACTTTGCCGTCGAACTGAAAACGAAGTCGGCTGGGGACCGGCTGATGCTGGCCAAGCTCCGCGCGGAGCGTACTCTCCGCGCGACAATCGAAAGGGTGCTCAAGCAGGCGGCAACGGAGCCGGACACGGCCGCTCTGGGCGACGTCCTGATGGTCCCGCGTTTGGACTTTGACCTCACGCGGCAGTTCGGCGAGCTGCACGGACACCTTGTGTTCAGCAATCCGAAGTTGCCCAAGGACCTGCGGATTCTCAGCGCGCTCCAGAACGTCCGCTTCGAGATGAACGAGAAGGGGGTGAAGCTCCGCTCGGAGGCGCACCTCGCAATCGGATGTTCGGCGGAACACAAGCCGAAGCCGGCGCGTTTGATGATTTGCGATGCCCAAGCTGCTGTGAGGCCCCACCATGGCTCAGATCTCGCGACGCAAGTTCATCGTCCATTCGGCCCATACGACGATCGGCGTTTCGGCCGGGCTGGCGGCGCTCCAGGCCGCGGAGCCGGCGGGCACTTGGGCGGCGGAAGAGCCGGCCCGCGACCATCCTGCGGATGGTGCCCGGCCGTTGGAGGTCTGCCTGGTCTCGGGGTCGCTGGAGTACCGCTCCGATGAGACGCTCTCCGCGTTTCAGGGGTATCTGGAGAAGAAATACGGCGTGCGCTGCACCCGGGCGTTCATGAAGAGCGAGAAGGACCTGCCGGGCTTGGAGAACCTCGATCACTGCGACTGCACGTTGCTCTTCACGCGGCGGCTGACCCTGCCGGCGGACCAGTTGGAGCGGGTCAAGCGGTACTGCCAGCGGGGCGGGCCGATCGTCGCCCTGCGGACCGCCAGCCATGCCTTCCAAAACTGGCTGGCCCTGGACAAGGAGGTCCTCGGTGGCGATTACCGCGGGCATTATGGGAACAAGGAGAAGTCGGCGATCAAGATCCGCCCGGAGGCGAAGGCGCATCCGATCCTCGATGGGTTCAAGGAGTTCGTTTCCGTAGGAAGTCTGTACCAAAACCCCCGGATTGCCGCGGATGCCACGGTACTTTTGACGGGCACGATCCCCGCCCATACGGAGCCCGTCGCCTGGGTGAGATTGCAGCGGGGCGGCCGAGTGTTCTACACGTCCTTGGGCCATCCGGAGGATTTCCAACAGGCAAGCTTCCTCCGCCTCCTGACCAACGCCTTGTTCTGGACCGCCCAACGGAAGCCGAGTAGGCGGGGCACTCCGTGACCCGTCTCCCGCTCACGGAGTGACCGGGTTACTCCTTTCCGGTCACGGAGTGACCGGGCTACTTTGGGCCACTAGCCCGAGAAGACTTCCGAAGTCTTCAAGACTTCGGAAGTCTGGGCGTCTGGATGTGACGGCTTTTCCGCGGGTAGCGGTTGTAGCTGGCCATCGCCGGCTTGAACCAGGCCCGGTCTTTGGCTATCTTGGACATGGGAGGGCATTGCGAGCGCGTCGGGCGGAAGTGCTTGGTTTTTCTGGTGTTGCTCTGTGGTTGCAGGCTCTTCGCCTGCTAGAGGAAGACGCCCACGCCGATAAAGGAAAAGCGTATATGAGCATCAAGCGGAGCGTGTCACGAAGGATATCGTGGTTCTTGCTGGCGATGGTCGCCTGGACTGCCTGGGCCATGGGCCCGGCGCCGCGGCCCTCGGTGGCCCAAGACAAGGAGAAGGGCGGGAAGAAGGCGGAGGCCGCCCCGGCGCCCGCACCCGAGGAAGGCAAGGCGGCGGTCCCGGCGAGCGGCTCGGCGGAGGGCACCGAGAAGATGTCCGCGCTGACGTGGTTTCTCAAAGCGTCGGGCCTCGTGGGCCTTTTCATCTTGGGCCTTTCGGTTTACTTCGTGGCCACGATCGGGCGGCTGTTCTGGGAGCTGCGGATCCCGGTGGCCGTGCCTCCCGAGATCGCCGGCCGCTGTCAGGACCTCTTGGCGCAGCGGAATTTCAAGGGAGTCTTCGAGGTGGTCAAGGGGGACGACTCGCTGTTTAGCCGCTTGCTCAGCCACGGCATCGCCGAGCTGCCCAACGGCCTGGCCGAGGCCCGCGACGTGATGGAGCGGGTCAGCGAGTCGATCCACGTCGAGATGGAGAAGCGGATCAGCGTGCTGGCGGTGCTGGGGACCCTGGGCCCGATGATCGGGCTGGTGGGGACCCTGATGGGAATGATCAGAGCCTTCAGCGAGATCGCCCAGGGCGGGGCGGAGCTGAACGCGCAGCGGATCGCCCTGGCGATTTCCATGGCCCTGGTGATCACGCTGGAGGGCGTCTCCCTGTCGGTGCCGGCGATCTGGTTCTTTTCGCTCTTCCGCAACCGCGTCTCGGTGATCACCACGAATGCCGGCGTGGAAGCCGATCAGTTCCTGCGGCACTTTGCCCATGCGGCCCGGGCCAAGACGCCGGCGGGAGCCCCGGCGGCCGGCGCCGCGAGCACCGCCACAATGGCCGGGGCCAAGGCGGCGCCGCGGGCGGAGTGACGGAGAAGCCATGGCGGAACTCGAATCCGAGGGCAAGCCGAATCTTACCCCGATGCTGGACATGGTCTTCCAGTTGATCACCTTCTTCATGGTGGTGGCCAACTTCAAGAACGCGTCCATAGACCGCGATCTGAAGCTCCCCGTGATCGGCAGCGCCCGGCCGGTGGATACGCGCGGGGCGCAGTCCTTGATGGTTCTCAACATCGACAAGGACGGGAATCTCAAGGCCTTCGGCCGCACCCAGCCGGTCAAGGAGTTCGTCGAGCGGGAGGCCCAGGCGGTGAGGATTGGCGAGGGCTTGCAGTCCGGCCAGGACCTTCCGACGCTGGTCGTGATCCGCGCGGACCGCGCGGCGAAGTTCCACGACGTCTTTCACCGGGTAATCCGCGCGTGCCAGGATGCCGGCTTCCGCCAGTTCGCTTTGAAGGCCGAGACCGGGAAGAAAAAGAGGGCTTCGGAAAGAACGACGGGGGGGTGATAAGCGATTAGCCGTCAGCTATCAGCTATCAGCTTTCAGCCATCTAATAGCTGATTGCTGATAGCTGATTGCTGAAAGCTGAGAGTCGTTAACCGGCAAAGTGCGGTTTTAGTAGCATCGTGCCGCCAGGGTCCGAGGAGCGAGAGCTATGCATCGCGGTAGTGGTCATCGCTCGCAGGAAGAGGTGGAGTTGAACCTGGCCGCCATGCTCGACATGGCGTTCCAGTTGCTGGCTTTCTTCATCGCCACGTTCCAGGTGCCGGCGCTGGAAGGGCAAATCACCCTCCGCTTGCCGCCGCCGGAGGCGCGGACGACCCAAGGCACCCAGTTCGCCGGCGAAAACGTCAATTCCGCGGAAATCCCCAGAGGGCTCAAGACGCTGACGATCAACGTCTTCTCCGATGGATCCGGGGAAGTCAAGAGCCTCTCCTTCGGCGAAGAAACCGCAACGCAGATGCCGGGCGACACGTTCGAACTGATGCTTCACGCCTTGGACACCAATCTGACCGCGATCTTCCGCGACCCGACCTACCCCTTTGAACAGGTCATCCTCCAAGTCAGCCCGAGCGTCCGCTACGACCGGCTGATGGAGGTGATCGACGTGCTTACCCGGCTGCGGCGCCACGACGGGACGCGGCTGACGAACCTGAGCTTTGTCGAGGCGGCCGGAGGGTAGAATGGTGCGGCGCGAGCGACCACTTCCGGCCCGAAACACGTTTGACCGCCGGCTTTGGATGCGGCTGGGCACCCTGCTCGTCGCCATGGCCGTGCTCGCGCTGCTCATCCTGCGGCTCCAAGACCCGGACGTCGCCGGGGCAATCGGCAGGCTCTTCGCGCCGGAGGAGGAGCCTGGGGGGGGCGAAAAAGGGGACAGTCCCATTTTCGCTCCGCGAAAAGCGGGACAGTCCCCCGGAAAAGCGGGACAGTCCCCGGAAACCGCCAAGGCGGGAAAGTCCGCGCCCCCTTCCGCCGAAGCGCCGAAGCCCCAGCCGGACACGGAGGTCCCTCTGGGACCGACCGACGAGGACCAGGAAGAGGCCAATGCCGCCCAGGAGGAATTCCAGGCGATCACCGATGGCACCCTCGAGATCCGGCCGGAGGAAATGTTCGCCTACAAGCGCTTGCTGCAGTGGGTCCTCAACCAGCCGGCCTCGCTCCTGGAAAAGCGGGCAACGACTGACGTGACGCTGAACGAACTGATGCTCTCCCCGGGCGAACACCGCGGCGCCTTGGTGAAGCTCAATCTCAACGCCCGGATGATCGTCGAAGACAAACGCAACGCGCCCAAAGCGTTCGGTTTCCCGATTTACGAGATCTGGGGGTCTACTGCCGAATCCGGCGTCTGGCTGTACGACGTGGCCGTGGTCGATCTGCCCCAAGGGCTGCCGGTGGGCAGGCGGATCAAGCAAGAGGTCCGCGTCGTGGGATACTTCCTCAAGTTGCAGGGCTACTTCCCGGCAAAGGCCAAGCCGGGGTCGCGGCCGGAAAAAGCGCCTTTGCTTGTCGGACGCGTCCTCTGGGCCGAGCCCGCCGCACGGCTGGAAGCCGCCGATACCAACTGGTCTTGGGTCTGGGGCATTTTGGGGCTTTTTCTGGTGTGGATCGGCGTCCGTGTCGGCTTGCTCCTCTTCAGGCGGCCGCGCAGACCCCGCACGGTCGTCACCCGCTCTCGCCGCCCGGGGGCCATGCCGATCGAGGATTGGTTCGAGCAGGCCGCCGTCGGCGCCGCCCCCGAGGAGCCACCGACGGACGAAGCCCCGGAGCCGAAGTCCAACGGCCGCACCGAAGAGGGCAACGGACTTGACGGCGGGCGGCCCCGTATCGACAATTGAGAGTGCGGGTGGAGTGGTCTCGGGCACACCCACCTTTCGGGGACCGGAACGTCTATGCCTCAGTTCTTTTGGGGGAGCCCCGTATTATGTCACGCCCCGGACCGATGGTCAGTGCCCGTCCCGAAACGACCAGATTGCCGACTGGCGCGGCGCCGCGGGCGGCCGTGGTGCAGGCGTCGCCGCACGGGGCGGTCGCGGTCGCCCCGGGCTCACCGCTAGCGGCGCGGATTCAAGAGTGGGTCCGGGTCGAGGGGGCTTGGTGGGCCACGAGCTTCGTGTTTCACATGCTCTTGATGTGCGTGTTGATGCTTATCGGGACCGGGGGTTGGGGGGAGCCCCAGATCATCGACGACGGGGCTCCGGTCATCCAAGAGACGAAGGGAGAGGCCAAACTGGAGCCGACCCAACTGGAACCGTTCGACCCCACCGGCGCCTCGCTCGATCCGAAGGAACTGACCACCGAATCGCTTACCTGGACCAAGCCCGGCACCGGCAGCCCGATCGATCAGAAAGAGATCTTCTACGACAACAGCGAGGTCTTCGAGGAGCGCGGCGGGGGAATGGCCAGTTCCGCGACGACCGGGCCGAGCTTGGGCGGCATCGGGGGCTACGACATCAAGGGGATCGGTCCCGGACCGGCCATCGTCGGACGCGGCGGAGTCGGGATCGGGCCAGGGGACGGCACAAACCCCGGAAGCGGGGGTGGCGGCGTCGGATTCGGTGGTCGCGGCAAGGGGCACCGCAAGGCCATGGTCGCCGGCGGCGGTGGCACCCGCGATTCGGAACGTGCCGTGGCCGCTGCCCTGAGTTGGCTCGCGCGCCACCAAATCCCCGATAGTTCCACGATGGGACACTGGAGCCTTAGCGAGTTTCCGAGGATGTGCAAGGGCCCGGGCTGCACGGCCCCGGGCAGCGCACAGGCCGACAGCGGGGCTACGGCCCTGGCCCTGTTGCCCTTCCTCGCGGCCGGCCAGACCCACGAGACCAAAGGTCCCTATCAGCAGACCGTTTGGAGAGGGCTGTACTGGTTGATGCAGCACCAGCGCGACAACGGCGACCTCTCCGCAGGCTCCTCTCAGCCGATGTACTCGCACGGCTTGGCCGCGATCACGCTGTGCGAGGCCTGTGGAATGTCGAAGAAGGGCGACCAGCAACTCCGCCGCAGGGCCCAGATGGCGGTCAACTACATCCTCGCGGCCCAGAACGCAACGACCGGCGGATGGAGGTACACGCCTGGCGAGGATGGCGATACGTCCGTGGTCGGGTGGCAGGTGATGGCCCTGAAGAGCGCCCAGATGGCCGGGCTGAGTGTCAACCCCAGGGCCTTCGAGGGGGCCAAGCAGTTCCTCAAATCCTGTTCCAAGGGCAACTACGGAGGCCAGTTCTCCTATCAGCCGGGTAGGGAGGCGACTCCTGCGATGAGTGCCGTCGGGCTGCTCTGCTATCAATACATGGGGTCCAAGCCCGCGGATCCGATGCTCGTCGAAGGCCAGCGGTACATGATGGCCAACATGCCCGAAAAGATGGAGAATCCCCGCGATCTCTACTACTGGTACTACGCGACGCAGGTGATGCACAACACGATGGGGCCGGATTGGGACACCTGGAACCGCAAGATGCGGAAGGTCTTGATCGAGACGCAGTCCCGAGAGGGCTGCGTCATGGGGAGTTGGGACCCGAACAGCCCGACGGGGATGACCTGGTCGGGGCCGGGGGGCCGGCTGATGGCCACCAGCCTGTCGGCGCTGACGCTGGAGGTGTACTACCGGTATTTGCCGCTGTTCAAGCTGGACGCGGAGCTGGCCGCCAAGCCGGCGCCAGCACCCGCGGCAGCCCCGCCGCCAGCCGCGCCGGCGGAGAAGGCGGCGAAATAGCCCGGATCGCGGGGTGCCATGGCCAAGCTTGCTCGGCCATGCGGTGTTCGTCATGCACCCGCAGTCACGCCCGTGCGGGTGCGGGCAAATCACCCGTTGTTGGTTCTACGGTTGCCAAGGCTGACCGGGAAAGTAGTGGAAAGGCCGTGGTGAAGAGTGCAACGTACAGAGTAGAGTGTAAAATGCAAAATGAAAAGTGACGAGTGGCGGGAGCATCATTCTACATTTTGCACTTTGCACTTGTGATTCTGCACTCTTGGCAGCCGCAGAAATGGGCCGACCATGAATCGCCGTCGCCATTTGCTCTCCTCGTTCTTGGTCGTCTTCGCGTCGCTGTCCGCGCTCGGCCGGGCGGCCGAGGTCCGCCCCGTGGAATTCCTCCGCGCCTTGCAGGAGAAGGGTTACTACGACGTGGCGGTGCAGTACCTGGAGTTCCTCGCAAAGAACAAGGAGTTGCCGCCCGAGCTGGCCGAGACTTGGGACCTGGAAATGGCCAATAGCCTCCGGGGAATTGCCACGAGCCGGGCCTTCGGGGCCTTCGATGCCAAGGACAGAGAGCGGCTGGCCAACCAGGCCCAGGAGCACCTCAACAAGTTCCTCCAGGAGAAGCCGAACCATCCGGAAGTGGTCAATGCGCTGGTCTCCGGGGCCATGTTCTCCATGGATCGGGCCCTCCAGCACCTTCAGGCGGCGAAATCCCTCGGGGACAAGGACAACCAGCAGAAGGCAAAGCACCTGACCGAAGCCCGGGCCCTGCTGGACGAAGCGCGGCCCCGGTTCAAGCAGGCGATCGAGCGGTTCGAGGCCCGGCGTGCGGCGTTGCAGCCCGTGCCGGCGCCGCAGCCGAAGCGTGGAGCCCGCCAGGACGCAACCGCCCTGGCCGAGCGTCAGCGCCTCCAGGACGATTTGCTCAATGCCCGCTTCCAGGCCGGGCTGTTGGACTACTACGTTGCCCAAACCTACGCCGACCCCAACGCCGAGGCGCGGCGAGCGGCCCTCCAAACGGCGGCCAAAGCCATGGACTACCTGTGGCAGCTCCTTCGCTTTGACGTGCAACTGGGCGTCAACCCGATCGGCCTGTACGCCCACATGTGGCACGGCAAGATCATGGACGAGTTGGGCGACTATCAGACGGCCATGGACATTTACGATGAGGTGCTGGTCTACACTCCGGAGCCCAACGCCAAGAACGTCGACCCGGCCTTCGAGCCCCTCTACGCCCAGGTGCAGCAATTCGCCTATGCGATCATGGCCCGCCAGTACCCGGCCAGGTTCCTCGAGGAGGCGACCCAGTGGCTGAAGGCCTACGCCAAGCGGTGGCGGCAGACCGAGGGCTACCAGGGCGTTTCCTTGGAGGTGGCCAAGGCCAAACTGGCGCTTGCGGGCCAGGCGGGCGGCACCGAGAAGAAGCGCCTCACCAGCGATGCCTTGGCGATTCTCAACGACATGCGCAAGATCCCCGGCCCGTACCAGAGGGAGGCCATCGAACTGCGGAAAAAACACTTGGGGGAAGGCCCCACGGGGACCGCGGCCGACGCCAAGACCTTTGACGAGGCCCTCGCCTTGGGCGATGCGGCATTCGAGGGCGGCCAGTGGGACGAGGCGGTCTCGGCGTACAATCGGGCCGTGGAGCTGAGCCGAGGCGTGCGCGAGGCCGACCGGGTGGCGAAGGCCAAGAACGGGTTGGCCAACTCCAAGTACAACATCGCCTACCAGATGTTCAAGGCCAACAAGTGGAAGGAATCCCTCGCGGCCGCGGACAGCCTCGCCCAGGACGACAGCACCGTGCCCGTGGCTCCCCAGGCCGCCTCGCTGGCCATGGCCGCGGCCCTGAATCTGTACGTTGCGGTCCCGGCCAACGAGACGACCAGGAAACAAACAGCCCTGACCCGGCTGGAACGGATTGCCGAATTCACCGAGAAGACCTGGCCCGGCAAACCCGAGGCCGACGATGCCCGCATCTATCGCGGCCAGGCCCTCCAGGCCCGAGGCGAGCTCGACAAGGCCATCGCCGCCTTCGACAACGTCAGCCCCAAGTCGCAGCGTTGTCCCCGGGCCCTCACCCTGGCCGCAGCCCTCCATTGGCAGCGGTACCTGAGTCAGAAGGGCAATCCCGCGCTGGCCGCGGACAAGGCGGGCAAGGACAAGCTTGCCGCGGAGCGGGCGAAGGCGGCCGAAAAGGCCAACGCAGCGCTTTTGGGCATGAGCAAGCTGGCCGAGGCCGGCAGGCCCCTCTCTCCGCAGCACGTCGAGGCCCAATTCCTCGTCGCCCAAATCCAGTTCGAGGCCGGCCAATACAAGGAAGCCGTGGCGCAGCTCCGGCCGCTGGTCGATTCCATCAAGGCGTCCAAGCCGGAGTCGCTCGACAGCACCACGGTCCGCATCTGCGTCATCGCCGTGCAGACCTACCTGGCGCTGGGAGAGACGGCCCGGGCCGGCGAGGTCGGCATGATCCTGGCCGATGCCGGGGAGGACATCCCGCAGGTCAACGCCGTCCTCGTGCAGTTTGTCTACATGCTCGACCAGGAGCGGAAGAAGGCCGACGCCGCGCTGGTGAAGGCCACCTCCGAAGGCAATGCCAAGGGAATCGACGAGGCCAGGACGCGGCTCGCTTCCACCCAGGGCATGATCGGCACCGTGCTCAAGAAACTGCTCACTCGGAAACAGTATCCCGCGAAGGGCTCGGTCATCCTCGCCGACGCCGCCGGCGACGTCGGCCTCGGCGCCGAAGCCCGAGGGCTGTACAACCAGGTGGTCAACCAGGCCGACGCGGAGGCCGGATTGAAGACCTACGCTCTGGCCCAATTGGTCGGGCTGCTGCGGCGGGAAGGCAAATTCGAGGAGGCCTACAGCCGCGCCGACCAACTCGTCAAGGAGAACCCCAAGTCGCTCGCGCCGCTGATCGAGCGGGCCCGCGTCATGCAGGGTTGGGCCGAGAAGGACCCCACGAAATTCGACGAGGCCATGGCCGAATGGATCCGCATTCGCAATCTCCTCCAGCCGATACGCCCCAAGCCGAAGGAGTATTACGAAGTCATCTACTACGCCGCGACCTGCCTCTATCTTCAGGCCCAGAAGGTTCCGGATCAGGCCCAGCAGAAGGCCGTCCAAGCGGCGCAGTGGCTCAAGTCGGCGATGCTCATGAACAAGAACCTCAGCGGCCCCGACATGGTTGCGCGCTACAACGCCCTCCTGGAGAAACTCAAGCCGCTGCTGGGGGAGAAACCGCCGGCCGCGAAGAAGTAGTCCGCCCCCCCAAAGCCCACGGGCTGAAACCCGTGGGCTTTTCTGATTCGTGACGGCCAGCGGCCATACATCTTGCACCTTCCTACAGAGGTCGGTTACTCTATAGGTGCACCACCCATGGCACGAACTCGGAGGAACGCATGAGATTGATCACGCTGACACTCGGAGCACTGGCCCTTATGGTCCTCGGCACGCGGATGAACGCCTTGGGCGCCGGCCCCGCCCCCGCCGCCCCGCACGCCAAGATCCCGGTCATCCTCGATACCGACATCGGCGACGACATCGACGACACCTGGGCCCTGGCCCTGCTGCTGAAGTCGCCGGAGGTGGACCTGAAGATGGTCGTCACCGACACCGGCAAGACGACCTATCGCGCCAAGATCGTCGCCAAGCTGCTGGAAGTCGCCAAGCGGACGGACGTTGCCGTCGGGGTGGGCATCCCCCAGGGAACCAAGCTCGGCCCGCAGGCCGCATGGGTGGCCGACTACGACCTGGCCCGCTACCCCGGCAAGGTCCACCAGGATGGGGTTGCGGCGATGATCCGGTTGATGATGGACTCCCCGCAGCCGATCACGCTGGTCTGCATCGGGCCGATGCCCAATATCCGCGCGGCCTTGGAGAAAAAGCCCGAGATCGCCAGTCGCGTGCGGTTCGTCGGCATGCACGGCAGCATCCGCAAGGGCTACGGCGGCAGCCCGAAGCCGGACGCGGAATGGAACGTGCGCGGCGACGCCAAGGCCTGCCAGAAGGTCTTCACCGCCGCGTGGCCCATGACGATCACGCCGCTGGACACCTGCGGGATCGTCCACCTCCGCGGCGAGAAGTACGCCAAGGTGGCCCAATCGGCCGACCCGATCGCCCGGGCGGTCATCGAGAACTACCGGATCTGGTGGAAGGCCGGCAACCCGAACAAGCCGGAGAGGATCGAGGCCAGCTCGACGCTCTTCGACACCGTGGCCGCCTATCTTTCGTTCTCCCGGGACCTCCTGAACATCGAGCGGCTGCCAATCCGAGTGACCGACGACGGCTTTACGCGGATCGACCCGAAGGGCAAAGAGATCGATTGCGCGATGTCATGGAAGGACCTCCCGGCCTTTGAAGACCTGCTGGTCGAGCGGCTTACCGGCGGACGCTAGGCTAGGGGCCGTTTCACGGGCGGGCTATCTTATACCGGGGCGATCAGGGTCGGTCAATTCGCCCGTATAAGCCTTTTGGGTATGATTATGGACGGGCAGCGATTCTGTTCTTCCGGGGACCGGACGGCGATACAGTGATGAAGCGAGTGCGCGGTGTTGTGCGTGAGCAGTTGAATCCGTCACGAATCATAGCCCCATTGGAGTAACCGCCATGCGGAGGGTTAGCGAAGTGAAAGTGCTGCGCGGGTACCAGCTAGAGCTCCTGTTTGACGACGGAACGCGAGGCACGGTCGATCTCTGTGACTTGGTCGGCAAAGGCGTATTCGCGTTGTGGTGCGACTACGGCGCTTTTCAGCGCGTCCGAATTGGATCATCCGGGGAACTCACCTGGGATGACCAGATCGATCTTTGCCCGGATGCCATGTACCTGAAGGTGACCGGCAAGACGCCGGAGGAACTGTTCCCTGCATTGCGAAGTGAGCCAGCCCGTGCCTGAGATCAGTCGGTTCTTTGGCATCGTGAGAAAGATGTTCTGGGACGACCACAATCCACCGCACTTTCACGCGGAGTACGGAGAGAACAAAGCCCTGATCGATATTCGTAGTCTCTCCCCTTTCGGGGGGCGGTTGCCGCCGCGGGTCATGGGGCTTGTGATCGAGTGGGCCAGCCTGCACCAGCAAGAGCTTCTGGAGGATTGGACTAGAGCCCACGCGCAGCAGGCACTGCAGAGGATCGATCCGCTCCAATAGCGCTGAAGTCTCGGCCGCTTGGATTCGTCAGATCAGCACTTGGCGCAGGAACCGCTGCGTGCGCGGCATCTGGGGGCTGTTCAAGACCTGACCCGGCGGGCCTTCCTCGATGACCTTGCCCTCGTCCAGGACGACGATCCGGTCGGCCGTGCGGCGGGCGAAGCCGATCTCGTGCGTAACGACGATCAGCGTCAGCCCGTCGCGTTTGAGGTCCTCGAGGACGGCTAGGACCTCGCCTTTCAGTTCGGGATCCAGCGCGCTGGTGATCTCGTCGCAGAGCAGGCCGCGGGGGTCCATGGCCAGGGCCCGGGCGATGGCCACGCGCTGCTTTTGCCCGCCGGAAAGCTCGCGGGGATAGGCGTCGGCGCGGTCGGCCAGCCCGACGCGGCCGAGCAGTTCCATCCCGCGCTGGCGGGCCTGGGGCGTCGGCGTCTTCAGCACGTGTACGGGGGCTTCGATCAGGTTGCCCAGAACGGTCAAGTGAGGGAAAAGCTGGAAATCCTGGAAGATCATGCCGAAGAGTCGCCGCACTTGGCGGGCCGACTCGGCGTTGGAGCGGCGGTTGCCGGGGCGGAGCACGTGCGGGCCGACACGGAGTTCCCCGCCGTCCAGCGCGGCCAGGCCATTGATGCACCGCAAGAGCGTCGATTTGCCGCCGCCGCTGGGACCGATCAAGGCCACCGTCTCCCGAGCGGCAATGCTCAGACTTACGCCGTCCAGCGCGATCCGCTCGCCGAACCGCTTCGTCACGCCGCGGAGTTCGACCTCCAGGTCGCCGGACGGCTCGATCATTGTCCTTTCCTCCGCAAAACGTAGGGTGGGACAAGCGCAGCGCAGTCCCACCAACGATGAGTAGGCCGGCTTCCGGTGGGACTGCGCTTCGCTTGTCCCACCGTACAACCTACAACTTTGATCATTGTCCCTTCCCCCAGCGCCGTTCCAGGTAGCGGGAAAGATACCCCAGCGGCACGGACATCAGCAGATAGAGCATTGCCGTGGCCAGACCGATCTCCGCGTATTGGAGGCTCGACTTCGCCAAAACCTGGTACTGCTTGGTCAGCTCCACCACGGCAATGACGCTCACCAGGCTGGTGTCCTTGAACAGGGCGATGAAGTCGTTGGTCATCGGCGGCAGGATCACGCGGATCGCCTGCGGCAGGATGATGCGGCGGAAGGTCAGCCCGTGTGACATCCCCAGCGATGCGGCCGCCTCCCACTGCCCGAGCGGGATCGATCCGATCCCCGCCCGATAGATCTCCGCCTCGTAGGCCCCGTAGTTCAGGCCGAAGCCGACCACGGCGGCGGCAAAGGCCGGGAGCTGCAGGAGGCCCGCGCGCAGGCCGTAGTATTCGGCCACTCCGGGCAGGCCGTAGTAGATGAAGTACAAGAGCAGCAGCACCGGGATGCCGCGGAAGAACTCCACGTACGCGGTCGCCAGCCATCGCAGCGGCGCGACGTGCGATCGCCGGCCCAGGGCAAGCGGCAATCCAATCGCGATCGCCACCGCCATGCTGCACACGCTGACCTGGATCGTCATCCACGCGCCTTCGAGCAGAAGGGGGAAATAGTCGTAGAATTTGAATTGCCCTCGCGATGGATCGGCAACCTGTTCGGGCGCGGTCTCCTGACCGCGACCCGGAAATGACCCGCGTCCAGCGCGCACCAGCGCCTCTTGATCCTCGTTCCAGATCCGCCACTTCTCGTAGATGCCGCGGAGCCGGCCGCTCTGCCAAAGGCGGTCCAGCGCGTCGTCGAACTGCCGGGCAAGGGCCTCGTCCTCGTTGCGCATCGCGATCGCATAATGGCCCGGGCCCATCGGCTTGCCGACGAACTTCAATTTCGGGTTGGGCTGTGCATAGTAGATGGCGATCGGAAGGTCCAGCAGCACCGCATCCACCCGGCCGAGCTCCAGGTCGCGATAGGGCTCCACCTGGCCGTCGTAAGACCGCTTCTTGACGTGGAGTTGGTCCAGCAACCGCTCGGCCGCCGTGCCGCCCAACGTGCCGACCACGCCGCCCATCGCCCGGCACCCCTCCAGGCTCTCGAACCGGCTCTCGTCGACGCGGGCGACCAGTTGCAGCCTGTAGACGTAGTACGGCGTGCTGAAGCGGACGGCCGCGGCCCGATCGGGCGTGACCTCGATGCCGTTCATGGCGAAATCGAAGTCGCCCCGCAGCAGGCCCGGGACGAGTTCCTCGAACCGGTATTGCACGAACTCGATCCGCCTCCCGAGCTCCTCACCCAGCGCCGCGGCCAGATCGACCTCGAAGCCGACGTTCCGCGTCGGATCCGCGGCGTCTTTGTAGATATAGGGCGCCCCGCCTTCGGCGTCCGCGCCCCAACGGAGCGGCGGCAGAGCGGCCGACTCATCTTGCGGCGGAGCGCCGCGCCCACATCCGAGGAACGATCCCAGCCACGCCAGGCCGCAGAGCCAGATCACTAGACGAAGACGCCGGTTCAATGCCGCAGACCTCCCAATCCCTTTATACCCGCTTGCGGGCCGAGCGTCAGCAACCGGCGATCCGAAAGCCGCTCGCCGCAAGACAACGGCCGCCGCCTGGAGCGATACGTCAACCGGTGGCAGAATAGAATACCCGCTCAAACGACGGGATCACAAAACGACGACGAACACAACGTTCGGGTCGGCGCCCTGCAGGCATGTGATCGCATAGTCCCCTACAGGCGGTCCAGCTCACCGCACGGTCAGGTTCGCTCTGACAGGAGCGCGCAGAAATTCCTCCGATACCGCGATACGTCGACCGTTGACGAGTCATCGACTGTGGAGAACTTACTGAGCTTTCGAAGCACCCACTTCTCTGGTCTGTCCTTCAGCCGAGAGATGTAGACTTTCTTCTTATCGCCACTCGGGATTGCCACACGCAAAAGGCTGGCGAAGTCGCGAACCGGGAATATGAAGATATCTCCCTGGTAGCCAGAATCCTCCGCAAGAACGTACGCGACGAAGAAATCCGAGTGTTCGAGGAAGGCATCGAACTCGTCCTCTCGAAAGAATCGCCAAGATGTGATGTCGAAAAGCGGCAGCTCCCACTTCAGCGTGCAGTGAAACAGCTTGCCGTACTTGACTTGCACTTCTCGGTAGACCGGCCGATTGGTCTCTCGCCTGCGGAGGATGAAATCAACCTTGTCTACATCCAGGAAGCGCGCGTAGGGATTCCACCCGTGCTCGAAGAACTCGAGCTTGGCGTACGTTTCCCCGAGGATTTCGTAATGTCCCGCCCTGCGACGTGAGTCGGCGTCAGGAGGAGCCTCTGAAATCCGCACGCCTTCGTTCTCGCCGCGACGCGCAACGGCGCCCGTACTCTGCGTGACGAGCACGCACGGGTGGGGGACTGCTCGGCACACAAGCTCATCCAAAAGGCGGATGGCCTCGTTTTCGGCGGGATGCGTAGCCATGGCCTACCTCAGACGTAACGGACGGTGTTCCACTTCTATGTCATTGTACCAAAATTGGAGCAGGTACAATCCGCCCTGTGGGAATGGACAATCACGGATGCGAAACGGGACGCCGACGACTTCGAGCGGGTCGGCGCCGAACGCAATCTCACGCTTCGGCGTCTCGAAGACCCTCTCCAACGTATCCGCGAACACACAAACAATCTGACCGTCGCCTCTCTCGCGCCCTTCGGTCAAGGCAAGAAAGACGCATAGCTCGCGGAACAACAACGGATATGCAGGCTGATCGATCGGCCGAATATTAGTCAGCAAACCGTAGATGTTGACGCGATTCGGACTCTCGGCGTCAGGTCCCCAGTCCTCGCACAGGATCATGTACCGTACCACCGGAGTGATCGGTATTCTACCCTCGCCGATGAAGGCCTACCCCCCAACTAAATGTAGTAGGCCTGAAAACGGTTGTCAACAGGTCGACGCGGCGCGTCCGGCACCGTGATACGGCGGGCCTCGTCCAGCGGCAACAAGCGCCGCTCAGCGTCCCAAGGACCTTTTGCGATTCTCAATCGTCGCTTCGGTGAGGACGCGGCCCATCGCTTCGCTTCCCGTGGCTACGCCTCCCGCCCGCCGAAGGTGGATCCGCACTGACTGTATTATGTAAGATCGTCAGTCCCCTCGCATCGCGTTGCGAACATCCTCCTCCGTATACCGCACCACGATCGCCTGCGTGTCCGGGCAGGCGGCGGTGCCAACCGCATAGTACATCGTGACGATCGTGCCGTCGTCAAGCTGCACGGTGCTCGGGTAGCCCGTGTCGGTGCTCAACGAATCCCAGCCGACGAGCACGCGGTGCTCGGCATCCCAAGTCTTGCCGCCGTCGGTGTTCAGCACCACGCCGGCCCCGAAATGCTCGACCCGGGAGCCGTAGCTCAAGAGCAAGTGGCCGCTTTTAAGCACGGTGGCGTCGTAGGGCCACTGCTGGGCCTTCAGGAGCCTGCGGCTGTTGGTCCAGGTGCGGCCCTTATCGGCCGATTCGCTCAGGAGGAGGCCGAACGGGCCCGGCTCCTCGATCCGCGTGAAGGCCAGAAGCCGGTCGTTGGGCAGCTCGACCACCTGGGTCTCGTCGTGGCCGGGCAGCAGGCTCCAGTCGCCCCACGTCTTGCCGCTATCCCGAGAGCGGAGGATCCCGACCCGGTTGCTCGGCATCTCGTAGATCGACAGAAGGGCCGTGCCGTCGCGGAGCACGGCGATCTTGCCGAAGGGCGACGCGTTGGGGATTGGGCTTTGCAGCGGCCGCTTGGCCGACCACGTCTTCCCGCCGTCGCTGGAAGTCACAAGATGGGGCACATACGGCCCGGCTTTCAGGTCAAAGGTCCCGTCGGGCCGGTAGCTGCGGGCCTCGGCGTAGGCCAGCACGAGTGTGCCGTCGGGCATCTGGCCCAAGGCCGGATTGCGGTCGTCCCATGGGCTGTCCACGGCGACGATCGGCGACGACCAGGTGCGGCCTCCGTCGGCGGAGCGGATGAAATCGAGCCGTCCGCCGAGGCCGAGGTGCCCGGCGCCGCCGCGGATCACCGCCCCCAGCGAGCCGTCGCGGAGCTTGACCATGACGGGAAAGTACCCGCCCCCGTGGACGGCGATGACCCTCTCGGCCTTACGCAAGGCCCGCGGCGGCTCGGCGCCGCAGACGGCCCGCGAGTCGCCCCCAAAGGCTGCGGCGAGCATGAGGCATACCCAGCCGAGAAAAAAAGACGACACTGATTTTCCAGGCGACACATGGTTGCCGACGGTCAACGATGGTCTCCTCTTTTTCCCCATCACAAGCCCAGCCGGCTCCCCGCGTAGGCGAGACACTTTTTGACGTTGTCGTCCTCCGCCTTCAGCCTCTCCTCGAGACTCAAGCCGGCCACGCGCGGGAGCGGCTCCTTGGAGGCCTTCGCGCGGACCATGGCCAGCGTCCGGGCCAAGTCGCGCCCCGGCACGCCGCCCATCGCGGCCCAGTACTTCTCAGTCAGGCAGGGGATCTTGAGCGGATCGCGGGTGATCATCTCCAGGCTGAAGCGGACCTTGGGGGCCGCCCGCCGCAACGTCGAAACCATGGCCTTGAGGTCCAGGAACCCGTCGCCCAGCGGCACCTCGGAGAGCAGGAAGCCCTCTTCGTACTCCTTGATGGCCATGTCTTTGAGGTGTACGGAAATTGCCCAGGGCGCGAGGGCCTCCACTACGGCCATCGGCTCTTCCAACAGTGCGATGCCGTTGCCGGTATCCACGCAGATGCCGACGTACGGGCTGCTGACCCGCTTGATCAGGTCCACAAGCTCCGGCGCGCGATAGTCCTTGTGATTCTCGACGGCCAGGCGCACGCGGTGCTTTTTGAGGACCGGCTCGGCGAGCGTGAGCGACTGCCACGATCGGCGGGCAAACTGCCCGAACGCCTCCGCCGAGCCCAGCGTCTCGTATCGCCGCCCGCCGAGCATGGCCGTGCGGAGCACGTCCGCTCCCGCCTCCTTGACCGCGCGGACCTCGCTCTCGAATCGGGGCAAGTCGGACTCTTTGGCGGGCAGACTCCCCTGCCCCTCGACGTACATCCCGTAGGACTCGGCCTTGGCGCGAAGTTTCGCCGGACCGCCGGGCGTGCCGGGATCGATCCTGATCTGAATCCCGCCGGCGCCCCGTTGGTGACAGAATTCGAGAAATCCGACGGCGTCCCGGAAGCCGGCGCCGGCCCCTTTGCCAGCCGACCCCCGGGCAATGCCGTAGGAATCGATGCAGACGCCGAGGCGAGTTCGTAGCACAGGCATCTTGCCTGTGCTCTGACTGAGCACTGGCGAGACGCCAGTGCCACCCAACGCGCCGGCAAGCAGCCCGAGCAGTCGTCGGCGGGTCATTGTGTTTCTCATCGTGCGGACTCCAGGAACCAGACAGACTTCCGAAGTCTCGGAGACTTCGGAAGTCTCCGAGAATCACGGGACCCGGTTCAGATCAAGTCCCACGGCTTGCGGGCCTTGCGGCTGAGCAGCTCGGAGGCTTGCGGGTCGCCGATGATCTCCTCCTTCGCCGCGTCCCAACGGATCTTCCGCCCGGTGCGGTAAGCGATATTGCCGAGATGCGCCACGATCGTGGCGCGATGCCCAATTGCCACGTCGCCCACCGGCTGCTTGCGCGAGCGGACACACTCGATAAAGTCCTTCACGTGCAGGTTCGTAGCATCCGGCCCCGAGGCCTCTTTGCGGGCCATGCGAAAACCGGCGGGACCGCCAGTGCCGCCGCTAGCCTGGCGTGGCGCCGGCTTCAGCTCGGGAGAGACCTCGAACCCGAGCCGGTCGGAGAAGAGCGCGCCGTTGGTCCCGTAGAAGGCTTCGCCGTGGGGGCGATCGTCCTTGCCCCGCGCCTGATAGTAGCTCTTGCCGGGCGTCCGGCCTCCCGCGCCGTGGGCGTTCAGGTCGCAGGCCTCGTAGCTGAGAACGAAGCCGGGGTATTCGTAAGTGACCTGGATCACGTCGGGCGTCTCGCCGCCGTCGGTGAGCTCGTAGCGGCCGCCCGAGGCGGTCACGCTGAGCGGCGCGTCGGCGCCCATGATCTGGTGCATGCTGTCGAAGCGGTGCGTTCCGTAGTCGGTCACCATGCCGCCGCCGTAATCCCAGAACCAGCGATACGTGCCGACGAACCGGTTCTTGTTGAAGGGGACTTTGGGGGCAGGCCCGAGATAGAAGTCCCAATCGACTCCCGGCGGCGGCTCGCCGTCGGCCGCGCGGCCGATGCCGTTGGGGGACATGTTGATGTAGTTCCATATCCGCACGAAGTGGACCGGCCCCAACTCGCCGCTCTGGACGATGCGGGCCGCCTCGCGGTAGTGCGGTGCGGAGCGGTGCTGGATGCCGGCCTGCACGACCCGCTTGTAGCGGCGTGCGGCCTCGACCATGGCCTGCCCCTCTTTGACGTTATGGCCCAGCGGCTTCTCGACGTACACGTCCTTGCCGGCCTTGCAGGCCAGCACGGTGGGAATCGCGTGCCAATGGTCGGGCGTGGCGATCAGGACGGCATCGAGATCCTTGCGGTCCAAAAGCTTCCGGAAATCGCGGTACGACTCGGAGGCTGGCCCGGCCCACTCCCGCGCTCTCCCGGAGTGGAGATCATAAACATCGCAGGCGGCGATGAAGCGGACGTTGGGGGCTTCGGCCATCAGTCTGGCCACGGTCATGCCGCGCCCGCCGCAGCCGATCAGTCCGACGCTCACGCGGTCGTTGGCGCCGAGGACCCGCTCAGCGCCGAGTGCGGTGGTGGAAACCACGGCGACCACTTGCGCCGTGTGGCTTAAGAACTGCCGCCTCTTCATGGCGATACTCCCGTGTTGCTGAAGTCCCGGAAGCAGGAGGGAATGGAATTCCGTCCTACAAAAGTCCGAAATCGGCTCTTACTGGCTCCCGGCGCCTTTGACCTTCATGCGGATCCCGTAGAGTCCTTTGCTGGCCGTGATGAACAGGGTCTGCACGTCCTTGCCGCCGAAGCAAACGTTGGCGGTCCACGGCTCGCTCACGGCGATGTGTTCAATCTGCTTGCCGGTCTTGTCGAAGACGGTGACGCCCTTGCCCGTCAGATACACGTTTCCTTCCGTGTCGATGGTCATTCCGTCGGAGCCCATGGAGCAGAAGAGCTTCTTGTTGGCCAGCGAGCCGTCGGGCTGGATGTCGTACGCGTAGGTCTTGCGCCCGGCGATGTCGGCCACGTAGAGCGTCTTGCCGTCGGGCGTGCCGATGATCCCGTTGGGTTGCTTCAGGTCTTCGACAACGCGGCGCAGGTCCTTGTGGTCCGGCGGGAGATAGTAGACGCACTCCCGGTCCTGCTCCTTGGGCCCGCGCTTCCAGTAGTCCCGCTTGTAGAACGGGTCGGTGAAGTACAGCCCGCCGTCGGGCCGGAGCCAGAGGTCGTTGGGGCCGTTCAGGAGCTTGCCGCGGTAGTCCTTGACGACGACGGTGACCTTACCCGCCGGGTCGATGCACCACATCTCGTTCTTCTCGTCGGCACACGCCCAGAGGTTCCCCTTCCCGTCAAAGCACAGGCCGTTGGACCTTCCGCAGGGCTGCATGAACGTCGAGAGCTTGCCGTCGGTGCTCCATTTGAGGATACGGTCGTTGGGCTGATCGGTGAAGAAGACGTTCCCCTTGGCATCCGCAGCCGGGCCCTCGGTGAAGGCGAACCCTCCGGCGAGCTTCTCCACCTTGGCCCCCGGGGCGATGATTCCACCCTCTGCGGCGAAGAGGTTAACGAACGAGCCGAGCCCCAAAACGACGACCGTCAACAAACCGATGTTCTTCATGGCCGTTTCCTCTGCGTGAGCGATACCTGCTGTGGAATGGAGGTTCCCGTCCGAGCCGCGCCGACCATTGTCCGATTCCGCAGACGCGGCGTCAACCTCCCCGAGCCCTCGTTCCCAAGCTCCGGCTTGGGAACGCCCGTTTACGAAGGTCCGCTCTGGTCGGCACGGCGAGCGAAGCGGAAGTGCGTTCCGAAGCTGGAGCTTCGGAACGAGGGCTGTCTGCCGTTGCGTCAGGACAGACAGGAATGTCTGCCGTGCTGTTGGGACAGACAGGAATGTCTGTCCTCCTGGGCGTGTCAAACCAGCCCAGGTCCCACTGGTCCATCCACTCGATGACCACGCGGCCGTCCTGGAACTGGACGGGGAGCCAGACGTAGCGGCTGTCGATCAGGTTGCCCCGGCCCTGCCACCGGTCGGCCATGAAGATGAACGCGCCCTGGCGGCCGGCTACCGGCAGGACGTGCGTGGACTGGGCACCGAAGGTGGTGCCGGCGTTGGGGCCGCGCACCGGGTTTCCCTCGTTGGACCAAGGGCCCCGGATGGAATCGGCCTTGTATAATCTGGCGGCATTGGGCAGCCAGCCTGAACAGCCGCTGGTGATGAGGTAGTACTTGCCGCGGTGCTTGAACATGGCCGGGGCCTCGCGCTGGTCGCCGGAGATTACGCGGTCCTCGCTCGTCGGCCCCAAGTAGTCGTCGGTCAACCGGCAGATCCGCAGGTCGAGGTTATCGCGCGACGCGAAGACGTGGTAGGCCGCGCCGTCGTCGTCCTTAAAGAGGGTCATGTCTCTGGACATGTTCCCATTGGGGCGAAAGCTCCGCAGGAACTTGTACGGCCCGGCCACTTTGTCGCTTACGGCCACGGCAGCCCGCGCGGCCGAATATCCCTTGCCCCGCAGCTCCAGGTGGAACCACATCACGTACTGCTTGGTGCGCTCGTTGTAGAGGATTTTGGGCCGCTCCATGACGCAGCCCCGGGCGAGATCATGGCCGGGATCGCCTTCCACCGGGGCCAGGGCGACTCCCTCCAATCGCCAGTTGTAGAGGTCCTTGGAGCTGTAAACGTTGATCCCGAGGGACTGCTGCTGGCGCCCGCGCTTCTCGCCGACCCAGTAGTAGGTCCCGTCTTGATAGAGGATGCCGCCGCCGTGGGCGTTGATGTGGGTGCCGGCCGTATCGGGCCAGACGGCGCCGGGCGTGAAGCTATGGAGCCTACCCGCCACTGGCGGCGCCGACGCTTCTTTCCCGGGTGGCTCCGCCGCGCGGGCCGGCTGCGTGCCGTGCGCCGCCAGTGAGAGCAGAATGAGAAGTGCAAATTGAAAAGTGCAGAGTGCGAATTGAAAGGAAGGAGGCGATCCGAAAGGAAACAAAGACATCACGGACCACTTCGCACGAGCCGGCCGGGCCGACACAATTTGCATTTTGCACTTTTCAATTTGCACTTTTCAATTCCCCTGCGTTTGGCCCTCTACGCCCCGCGCGTCACGGAAACGACGATCATTTTGGCCCCTCGTTTGGCTCGCCCTTCCAGGGCCAGTACTTCCGCACGTAGAACGATCCGACGATCACCAAGAGCGCCCCCCACCAGATGTCGGCGTGCAGGTAGCTCAATTCCACCTGGCGCGCCGGCGGCCAGACCAGTCCGAACAGGCCGGACCCGAGGATCAAGACCCCGTAAATGCCCAGGATCCCGCCGATGAAAAACCAAATCGGGATTTGACGGTCCTTTTCCATGCTTATCACCTCACGTGTGAAAAATGGGGACAGGCACCTCGCTGGATGCCGTTTTCCCGAGGTCATCGCACATTGGCTCGGAGCCACTCCGCATTTTTCACAAGCCCTCACCAGAAGATGACGTTGATTGCGACCAGGACCACCGCGACCACGGCCGCCCACAGGACCGGGCGTTGATACCACGGGCAAGGCCCTTCGTCCGGGAGCGGCGTGAGGCCGAAGACGAGGTTCTTCAGTTCCGCGTCCGGCTTCGGTCGCGTGAAGAGGCTTACGCCGATGGCCACCGCCACGCACACGCAGAGCGTCCAGAAGGCGCTGTACATGTTGACCGCCATTTCCTTGGCGTTCTCCCAGCGGGCGATGTACTTGACGTGGGCGGGGTTGAATGCGCCGGGGACGAAGTGCTGGAGCACGTCGGCCGCTTTGACCCGCACTCCCGGCTTCAGCACGACCGGCACGCCCCGGACGCCGAACTTGTCTTTCTCGGGCGTCTCCGCGTTCTCCGTTCCGACACGGATCACTTCGGGCGCGAGGAGGCCCACGGGGACCGCGTCGCCCCGGTCCTCGCCGGTTGCCGTCAAGAGGGCCTCCGCGGTTGCCGGCACGGATGCCTCGCCGTCCCGAATCACTGTGTCGCCGGACGTGACGTCGCCCTTTCCGGGCTGATGGATCGGCACGTTGGTGGTCTCGACGGCGCCCCTCTCCACGATCAGCTTGACGAGCTTGGTCGTCCCATTAGCGGCCTCTGTCTCGCCGCTTACCACGGCGCCCTTTTCAAGAACGACCCTTGGCTGCGGCCGGTACCCGCCGGGGAACCAATGGACGAAAAGCCACATGCCGATCGATACGACGATGGCAGCCAGGAAGCCGCAGAAGCCGGCCGCCGGCGTACACCGCTTCCACAACATGCCCAAGAGCACCACGCCGAACAGCGGCACGATGAAGAAGAACACCAGCACCTGGAGAAAAGCGATAATGTTCGTGAACCAGAAGAGCGCATAGGCGGTGCCGATCGACAGCAGCACGCCAACGAGCGATGATCCGCGCCCCATGTTCAGGTAATGCCGATCGCCGGCATTCTTGTTCAGTAGGGGCCGATACACGTCGTACGTCCACACGGTAGCGAAGGCGCTCACGTTGCCTGCCATCCCGGACATAAAGCCGGCGATCATGGCCGTCACCCCCAAGCCGAGCAGGCCCGGGCCGAGATACTGGCCCATCAACAGCGGCAGCACGTCGTTGAAGGTGTGGTGCGTGATATTGGCCCGGGGATCGCTCTCCGGCACCAGGACCAGGGGCGAACCGTCCGGGTTCATGAGCACGGCCAAGCCGAGGAGCCCCGGGATCGTGACGATCAGTGGCACGCACATCTTGAGGACCGCTCCGATGACCGTGCCGTTCTGGGCCGAGCGAAGGTCTTTGGCCACGATCACCCGCTGCACCTGGAGGAAGTCCGTACACCAGTAGCCGAAGCTCACGGCCAGCCCGAGGCCGAACACCATCCCGAACCAGTCGATGCCCATGGGGTTGGTGTCGAACGAGCCCAGGTTGCTCCAGAGGGCGCCGAAGTCGGCATTTTGGACCGTGGGGTGGATGGTCTTCACGTTCTCCTGGATGGTGGCCATCATGTTGTTCCAGCCGCCGGCATGGATCAGGCCGAGGATCGGGATCAAGAGCGATCCGAACCAGATCAAGAAGAACTGAAGCACCTCATTGAACACCGCGGAGATCAGCCCCCCGAGGGTCACGTAGATGGCGACCGTCAGCGAGGCCACCCAGATGCTCACGTCCATGTTCCAGCCCAGAAGCAGGTGCAGGATCTTCGCCATGGCGAACATGCTGGCCCCGCTGACCAGGACCGTCATGAAGGCGAACGAGACGCCGGCCAGCGAGCGGCTCCCCTCGCCGTATCGCAGCTTCAAGTAACCCGGCACGGAGTGCGTCTTGCAGATGTAGTAGAAGGGCATCATCACGACCGCCAAGAAGAGAATGGCGGGAATGGCGCCGATCAGGTAGGCGTGCGCCCCCAACATGCCGTATTGGTACGCATTGGCCGACCAGCCCATCGTCTCCAGCGAGCTGAGATTGGCCGAGATGAAGCTCAAGCCTGCGATCCAGGCGGTCATCTTGCGCCCGGCCATGAAGAAATCCTCGCCCGTGCTGGCGAACCGCTTCAGGTAGAAGCCGATTGCCAGGACGACGACGAAGTAGATCCCGACGATCACCAGATCGATCGGCCCCAGGGTCAGCAGTTGCTTCGAGCCGCCCTCGGCGACCGCAAGAAGGGGGCGAAAACCGGCAAGGCCGTTGGTGAGCATCATTTTCTCCTGAATCTCACATCGCCGGGCGATCGCACCATGCGCATGCCGTCGGCTCGGGCGACCGCGGAAGTCCCATCATAGCCTCCGGCCCCTCCTCTTTCCAGTTCCCTCGGGACTGGGGGCGGAATCCGGGGGAATCCTGGTATAATGCCGGACGCGATCCGCCGGTCTCCGGCGTGCAGTCCTGCCTAGTCGGCTGTTTTCGAGGGGGTCGAAGACCATGATGAACCGCCGCTTGTTTGCATCCCTGGTGTTCCTGGCACTCTTTGTTGTCTTGGCTGCCGGCAGTCCGGGCGCGGAACTCCGCGTCGGCGGGGCGGCCGTGGTGATCAATCCGCCGCCCGGCACGCCGCTTGCCGGCTACTACGAGCCTCGCGGCTCCGCGGGCGTGCTGGACGACCTGTTTGCCAAGGCGCTCGTCTTGGAGAAAGATGGCGTCAAGGCCGCACTGGTGGTCTGCGACCTGATTTCCGTCCCGCGTCCCACCGTGGTGGCTGCCAGGGAACTCATCGAGAAGCAGACCGGCATCCCCGGCACGCACGTGATGATCAGTGCCACGCACGAGCACACGGGCCCCGTGCTCTCGCGCGGGTCGGCCCGGGACAAGATGGACGGCGGCAGCGGCGATCCGGCCGCCCGCTACACGGCCGAACTGCCGGCGAGAATCGCCCAGTGCGTCGCCGAGGCGAACAAGAGGCTGGCTGCCGCGAAGGTCTCCGCGGGCATCGGCCGCGAGGACGGCATGAGCTTCAACCGCCGCTATTGGATGAAGGACGGCTCGGTGAGCTGGAACCCGCCGAAGAACGACCCGGGCATCATCCGTCCCGCCGGCCCGATCGACCCCGACGTGGGAATCCTGTACTTCGAGGGGCTCGACGCCAAGCCGCTCGTGACGTGCGTGAATTTCGCCATGCACCCGGACACCACGGGCGGCACCCGGGTCTCCGCCGACTATCCCGGCGCGCTGGCCCGGCGACTGGCCGACTTCAAGGGCGAGGCGATGCTCACGATCTTCGCGAACGGGGCCTGCGGCAACATCAATCACCTCAACAACCGCTGGTCTGCCCAGAGGAGCGGCCCGGCGGAGGCAAAGCGGCTCGGGACCATCCTCGCCGGCGACGTGCTCAAGACCTATCCGCAACTCAAGCCCGTGGCTCCCGGTCCCCTGCAAGCCCGCAGCCAGGTCCTGCAACTCCCGCTTCCCAAAGTCACGGCCGAGGACCTGACGAAGGCCCGCGAAGTGCAGAAGCGGGTCTCGGACCGCAAGACGACGTTCATGGAGAAGGTCCAAGCCTACAAGGTGCTCGACGTAGCGGGACGCGAAGGAAAACCCTTGGAGGCCGAGGTCCAGGTGATTTGCCTCGGCGACCAGGTTGCGTGGGTCTCCCTGCCGGGCGAGGTCTTTGTGGAGCTTGGGCTGAGCATCAAGAAGGCGTCGCCGTTCCCCTATACCATGATCGCCGAGTTGGCCAACGGGTCGGTCGGCTACATTCCCAACAAGCCGGCCTACCCTGAGGGGAACTACGAGGTGGTGAGCGCCCGGTGTGGCGAAGGGTCCGGCGAGATGCTCGTCAGCGCCGCGATCAAGATGCTTGAAGAGCTGCGCCGCGAAGGGAACTAGAGGGCTATTGACAGCCAGGAAAAAGATGCGATACTAATGTTATAAACATACTAGTGAATAGACTTGGCTGTCCCAGACCACAGTACTTCTTGGCGGCCCCGGTGTGCCCAATGGGGGGCAGCATGGCGGTCCACTCTCCTGACCGGAGTGTCACGATGCAGCAGAGCACGCATGTCGGTTTTCCATGCCGCGTCATGCCGGCGGATGGCGCTGAGGCTCGCCTGCTGGGCATCTACCCCCAGCGTCGGGAAGGGATGTTCCTTCAACGGGTCAAAGTCCTTGGCGGGCGCGTACGGCCGGGGCAGTTGCGGGGGCTGGCCCTTCTCTCGCACCGCTATTCGGGCGAGCGCCTGCTGCACCTGACCACGCGTCAGGACGTCGAGATCCGCGGCCTCCGACCGGAGGACGTGCCGGCCGTGCAGGAGGGCCTGCACGGGTTGGGGCTGACCTCGGTCGGGGCGTGCGGCGACACCGTGCGGAACATCACGGTCTGTCCGGACAACGGATTCCGCCGCGGGACATGGGACGTGGGCGCAGTGGGCGAGGCGATCTATGCCTATGCGGAAGCGATCCCGTGGGTCCGGCAGTTGCCGCGCAAGTTCAAGATCAGCCTGTGCAGTTGCCCGAAGCACTGTGCCCGGCCGTGGACGAATGACATCGGCCTGGCAGCGAGTGCCGATGGGACGTTCCAGGTCGTAATGGCCGGCTCGCTGGGTTCCCGCCCGAATACGGGGCTGCTCGTGTACCCGTCGCTTCCTGTCGAAGACGTCCTGCCGCTGGTCTGCGCGGCGTTGAAGCTGTTCTTCGAGGAAGGGGACCGGCGCGTCCGCGCGCGGGCGCGGCTGCGGCACGTGCGCGAGCGACTGGGCGACGAGGCCTTTTGCCGGCGCATGGACGAGTTGCTCTCCGCGGCGAGGGATTGCGTCGCGGCGCCTGTTCCCGCGATGCGTCCGGTTGAGACCGATACGCCGTTGGCGGCCCATCTGCACTTTCCGCTGGGCGACCTCGACCCGGAGATCGGGGAGGAACTGTGTGCGGAAGCCGAAGCGGCCGGGGCGGAATTGCGGATCGGGCTGGACCATGATCTGCTCGTGTTTGGCCCCGGCCCGCTCAGGTTGCCCTCGGCAGTCGCGCCGTTCGCGGTCGGCCCAACGCTCGTGGCGTGTCCTGGGGCAGAGTCTTGCAGCAAGGGGATCGCCAATTCCCGCGACGCTGCCCGGCGGATTCGCAGCGTGCTCCCAAGCGACTGCGATCTGAGCATTCACGTATCGGGCTGCCCGAACAACTGCGCCCTGTCGGCAACCGCGGACGTGGGCTTGATCGGGCGCATACGGCAGGAACAGAACGTCCGGACCGAGAGTTTTCGCCTTATGGTCGGCGGCGGCCACGGACGGAACCCGGCGCTGGGCCGGGAGCTCCACCCCGCCGTGCCCGCCCGCGACGCCGACCGCGCCGTGGCCTGGCTGTTTGCCCAGTACCAGCAAGCCAAAGCAGCCGGGCGGCTCTCCTGGGACCAGTTCGTCGAGCGAGACTTCTCGCGCTTGTCGGAAGCGCTCTCCCGGTGGCTGGCGGCTCAGCGAGGCGAAGCCCGGGCAGACGAGGACCTGGGGCATCGCTTCGCTCTGCCCCAGCCACCCGCCGAGGAACCACGATGAGCACCCCACGTAGTGAGAGTCCGCACTTCACGCCGCTGGCCATCAACCTGGCCGGGCTGCCGTGCCTGGTGGTGGGCGGCGGGCGGGTCGGCACCCGCAAGGCCCAGATTCTCAACAGCGGTGGAGCCCAAGTCACCGTGATCGCCCCGGAGATCTCGGCCGAGCTTCAAGACTTGGTGCGGCTGGGCCGCGTGCAATGGCGGCAGGAAGAGTATTGCGGGCCGGACGAGAACGAGTTCTTCCTGGTGGTGGCGGCCACGTCCGACGCGGCCCTGAACGACCGGATCGGGCGCGAGGCCCGTGCAGCCCTGGTCTGCGTGGTTTCGTCCGTGGAAGCAAGCCGCGTGATCTTCCCGGCGGTGCATTCCGATGGGAGCGTTACGGTGGCCGTACACTCCGATGGCCGCGACTGCCGCGGTTCGCAACAGGTCCGCGATCGGATCGCCGCATCGCTGCAAGTAGGACGGAGCTGCATTCCGTCCTCCAGAGACTCCCACGACTCCCAAGGCACATAGGACGGAATACAATTCCGTCCTACGAGAACTCCCATGATTTTCGGCAAAGTATACATCATTGGGGCCGGACCAGGGGCGCCGGATCTCATCTCGCTGCGCGGCTACCGCGCGCTAATGTCGGCTGAGGCGGTCTTGGCCGACCGGCTCTTGCCGCGCGACTTCCTGGAGCAACTGGGCATTCCGAGGGCCGGTAAGACTGTCGAGTGGCTTGGCGACGACCAGCCGCGATGGCGCCAAGACGCGATCAACGAGTGGCTCGTGCTGCACGCCCAGAGCGGCAAGACCGTGGCCCGCTTGAAAGGCGGCGACCCATTCATCTTCGGCCGCGGCGACGGCGAGGTCCAATGCCTGGCAGACCACGGCATCCCGTGGGAGGTCATTCCGGGGCCCAGCTCCTGTACGGCGGTGCCCACGGCGACCGGACATCCCTTGACGCGGCACGCGGCGGACCGCTCGTTCGCGGTGGTTACGGCGCGGGCAACCGGCGGCGCGATCCAGGAGTCGTTTCCCCGGGCCGATTCGCTGGTGGTGATGATGGGAGTCCGGGCGATGCCGCTGGTGGTGGCCCGACTGCTGGCCGACGGCTGGCCGCCGGAGACCCCGGCCGCCGTCATCGAGCGAGGCACGCTCCCCTGGGATCGCCGCGTGTACGGGCCGCTCTCGCAGATCGCCGACCTGGCGCTCCGGGCTGGCGTGGGTTCTCCGGCGCTGGTGATCGTGGGCGGCGCGGCCGTGGCGACCGGCGCGCACGCAGGCCGGCCCAGGATTCTGTTCACCGGATTGGATCCCGAAAGCTTCCGCGGCCTGGGCGAACTGCTGCACTGGCCCGCCCTGAAGACCGTGCCCGACGCGGAGGGACGCCGGCTGCTCCGGAGCGTCTTCGCCCGGCTACGGCGCAGTGCCTTCGACTGGATCGTGCTCACCGGCAAGCTGGCCGTAATGTCGCTGTTTGCCGCCATGGCCGAGCGACGCGTCGACGCCCGCATCCTGGCCGGCGCGAAGATCGCCGCCGTCGGGCCCGCCACGGCGATGCGGTTCCGTGAGCGCTTCATCGAGCCGGATGCCGTGGCGGACGGGCCCGAAGACTCCGCGTGGCTCGATGCGTTGGCCGGGCAGAGGGTGGTGGCGATTCACGGGACGCACGCTTCGCAAGAACTCCGCAATCGGCTGGACGAAGTCGCCTCGGGCGTCACGCACGTGACTCTGCACAGCGTCGCGCCGCATCCCGAGTTGCGGCGTCCGCTGCCCGAGCACGACGCGATCTACTTTGTCAGCCCGTCCGGCGTTCACGCCTACTGGGACGCTTACGGCCCTGCGGCATTTCGAGAAGAGGTTTGGTGCCTGGGTGAGGCAACGCAGGCTGCCGCTGCCGAGCACGGAGTGGAGGCGAGAATCGTGCTACCTTCCCCCGTAGTGTCGGGTGGCATGTCCTCACGACGCGAAGCATGCCCCAGGACGTGACGATCGTCGATCTCAGCAAGGAGAAGGGGGCGGAGCCGCGGGCAGGACGACCGTAAACGTGGAACCCCGGCCTTC
>Ga0315280_10001520_pt1 | contig 39625 bp, 34 predicted proteins | sample YL17G06_40_MG_FD_203697 | JGI IMG/M metagenome (GOLD analysis project Ga0315280, IMG submission 203697) | Sediment microbial communities from Yellowstone Lake, YNP, Wyoming, USA - YL17G06_40 | ecosystem: Environmental > Aquatic > Freshwater > Lake > Sediment | place: USA: Wyoming | collected... | reverse complement strand
GTGTACTGCAGGAACAACCCACACAAGTACACAGACCCAGACGGACACGGGATAATACCCTTTTTACTACTCATAACAGGAGTCGGAGCTGCACTAGGAGGTTGGGCATATTGGTCAAAACATCCGGGAGATTAGCAAGGAACATACATGGCAGCTGGTTTCTGATACCCGTCTGAACGGCGTGAGGCGTATAATTGTGCAGTGCATGTTCGGTGGGTTCATCCGGTTCCATAAGAGAATGTACTGGTAGGCATGGTGCCCTGTATGTTTTTTGGGCCATGGCAGGGTACCCCCCCTACGTTTTTTCACGGTGCGTTATAACAAGCCAGTTGTTATATGGCGAAAAAAAAAATTCCATCTTTCTTCTCCTCACGGTCTCCATGCAGATGATTCGTGGATTCGGCGGTGCCCGAGGGCTCGTCTAATGGCGTTTTTTTCATCCAGTAGACGATACCCCCTACCTTTTTTCGCACCGCCCTCGTCGGCGGCGTTGACGCATATCCTCATCAGCGGCGTCGCAGGTTTGGGCGATGCCTCTCAGGCTGCCCACGCGGAGTCGTAGAGATCATGGGTTGTGGCTCGAGGGTTAATTTCAAATGAGGAACGCGCTCTTACGATCACCATGCAGAGAGCAGACGCCCTGATGGCGAGAATCCAGAGCATGCCGAACTCCACGTGCATGTTCGTGAGTTTTAACTCGACCGGCGAAGCCCTCGACGTCCTCAAGAAGCTGTCCTTCATAAAAGCCGACTCCAAGGGGTTGATGCTGCCTTCCCACGTCCTGTGCGAGGTCTTCAAAACCACCACCGGCGCATCCGTGATAATCGGCGGCACAGTGTCCGTCGCGGAGTACCAGGAGATGTTCACTGTCTTCAACAGCCACGGGAAGATAAGGTCCATCGCGGTTCCTGACCCGTTCAAGAAGGATGCCCAGGCGAAGCCCGAGAAGAAGCCCGCGTGGAAGTTCTGGTGAAAGGCTCCTTTTTCAGCTGAAACAACCGTGCATGGAATTATATCCACAGAATCGTGAGCCTCTCCCCGTCGACCGCCTCTACGAGCGCTAACTGTCTGCAGAACCCGACGATCCTGACGAGGAAGACTTAATCTTCCGATAAAACTTATTCAAGGGAAACCGTGTAAGATATTAATCGATGGGGATTTTCGCCTTCTTCAAACCGGACATCGGGAAGATGGAGAAAAGGAAGGACGTGAGGGGACTGATCGGCGCCCTCAAAAACGATGACAACGACATCAGGCGGACCGCCGTCATCGCGCTGGGAAACCTGAGGGACGCGGCCGCCGTGGAACCCCTGATCAGGATGCTGCAGGACGGGGACTGGGGCGTCAGGTATAGAGCGGCGATGGCGTTGGGCGAGATAGGCGACGTCAGGGCGGTCGGGCCCCTCGTAAACGCGCTCAGGGACAGTATTATGGGCGTCCGACAGGGGGCGGCTGTGGCCCTTGGGCGGATAGGCGACCCTAGGGGGGTCGAACCCCTAGCTGAAGCCCTCGGGGACGAGTTCCAGGCGGTCCGCAGGCTGGCGGCTGAGGCTCTTCGGAAGATGGGAGACATCAGGGCGGTGGAGCCCCTCGTCGAGGCTCTGAAGGACGAGGACGCGGATGTCCGTATGCACGCCTTGAAGGCCCTCCGCAGGATCAGGGACCCGAGGGCGGTTGAACCCCTCGCCGGGATGCTGAAGGAGAAGGACAAGGCGATCAGGCTGGAGGCCGTTGTGGCCCTCGGGGAGATGCCGGACACCAGAGCCGTGAACCTCCTGATTCAGATGCTGAAGGACGAGGAAATTGAGATACGGAGGGCGGCATCAGAGGCCCTGAGGAAGATTGGAGGGCCCTCGATCAGGCCCTTGGTCAAAGCCCTGAAGGATAAGGACGGTTTCGTTCGAAAGTTCGCGGCGGACCTGCTCGATGGGCTGGGGTGGAAGCCCGAGAGGGACGAGGAGAAAGCCTACTACATGATGGGGAGGGGCGATAGGAGCAGGTTGATCGAGATGGGTGAAGCCGCCATCAAGCCCCTGGTCCACTCGCTAAGTTATACGGAGAGCTTCGATCGAAGGTTCGCGGTCGAGGTTCTCAGAGAACTCCGCGACAGGAGAGCCGTCGATCCACTCATCAAGGTCCTCGAGGACGAGGACGCCCATGTCCGCGAGGAGGCCGCTTGGGCCCTCAGCAAGATCGTTGACGAGAGGGCCGTCGAGCCCTTGATCGAGAGGCTGAACGATATCCAGGCGGTCCGAGACAAAGCCATTATCGCCCTCATCGAGATAGGAGACAGGAGGGCTATTGAACCGCTCATTCGCGCGGGCGAAGCCGGAGCCGTGGCCGAGATGGGCGACGTGGAAATCGCTGGAGCCCTCATAGACTGGTTGTTCCATTCTGCACCCGTATTGGAAACCCGAAGAGGCGTCGAAGCGAGGACTGAGCGGATGAAACACATCTTCGGCGACTACACGGAACTCGTCGTGGAGGCAGCCGCGAGAAGCGAACCAAAAGATGAGACGTATGAAATAAGTATGGAGGCTGTCAAAAAACTGTGCAAGATCTATACGCCGATTTCAAGCAATATCCTCCATAAAGTATCGGCGAAATCGGATTACCTCGTATTCAAGGGTCACGATGAGATAAACACAGATTACCCCGTATATGACAGGATAAGCTTTGAATCTCAGTGCGAGATGGCGAGGAACGAGTTGGGTAAGAGGGGGAATCCACCCTACGACCCCAAAGTCTACCTGGACAGAGATGCGTGGAAGCTGTGATCGCTACCATGCTGCCCATAAATCTGTACGGCTTTCTTCCTTTCAGCAGTGCTTGAAGGCTTGTCTTACGGCGTTTTTTCATCCATTAGATGATGTCCTCTGCCTTTTTCTATGTAACCCGTGCGGGAGGCGCGGTTATGCGCCCTCATCCATTTCCCACACAGACCAGAATAAGGCCGGGTCCTACTTCATGGATCATGAAGCACGCTTCAGCGGCGGCGTTCAAGCGTCCCCGAGGCCGAGGCATAGCTCGACAACCTCCACCTCCCTCCCCTCGACGATGATCACCCTCGTTGACTCAGGCTTGAAGCCCTTAGCGGTATAGAAGGCGATGGCCCTCTCGTTGTGGGGCTCGGTCCTGACCGTCATCTCCGCGTAGCCATCCTCCCCGGCGACCTCGGCGGCGGCCTCGAGGAGGCTACCTCCGACGCCACGCCCCTTCAGCTCCTCGAGAACTATTATCCCTGAGAGCTCGACCACTTCCTCGTCGACCCTCTCCGTCGAGGCGAACCCGACGACCCTGTCGCCTGCGAGGGCGAGGAAGACCCTGGCGTCCGCCCTCTCCAGGAGCGCCTCGAGGAACTCTCTTGAAGCGATCTCCCGTATGTTCCCGTCAGTAGCCCCCGTCCAGCCGAGGGCACCAGGGCCGGCCTGACCCCAGGCCTCGATGATGAAGGCACCGATGGCCTCGACGTCGGTCTTCCCCGCGAGCCTTGTGACGAAGCCCTGTCCGCTCATCAGCCGAGATCTACGTAGCCTGGCTGAAGGGGTTGTCGGACCCGAGGATGTCGTCGGAGGATGGTTGGCTCGAATCACATCCTCTCGAGCTTGAAGACGATGGGCCTGAGGCCGTCCGTGCAGCATGAGATCATCTTCCCCTTCTCGTTGACCCAGGGGAAGTCACCTCCGAGGGCGAGGTGGATCACGTCCCTCTGGACGTCGGCCCAAGCCCAGCTGCAGAACCCCTCCGGCATCTGCATCCTCCTCGAGACGAACTCCGCCCCGTCCTTCAGTAGGTTGCATGTCGGCGTCATCCCGTCGACCGCGTACTGCTCGAAGACCTCGCCAGTCTGCAGCTTCTTCAGCACGGTTATCCTTACGTCGCTGATCTGCATCTCAACCACGAGGATACCTGCGGGGCGGGGTATATTTCAAGGTTCCACTGAAAGTGGATTGTGAACCTGAAGGCTCGACGCCGAGTTGATCCTCAGAAGCTTTGGTGCCGCTGGTGTGATTTGAACACACAACCCCTCGGTCTTCAGCCGAGCGCTCTCCCAGGCTGAGCTACAGCGGCGCGTGAGATACTGAGGAACCCCAAATTCATATAAAGATTACTGGGGGCGTATGTATTTAGCTCATAAAAGCTGATCACGCAGATTTAACCTCCTTTTAAGAAAATACCAAATTTTGGGACTTTCCCTCAACAATCAGAAATTCGTCGAAGAGCTAAAAATTGACCTTCTTTTCCTATTTGTGCTCGGTTTTTCCTTTTTTTCGCCGCGGTAGCTAAATACGTACCTGGGGGTTAAGGCAACGTCGCTATTCCTCATCCGGGCTGCTAAAAAAAGATAGGGGTAGGTGACTTACACTTTCCAATACAAGTTGAATCCGTTTCTCCAGATCAATACTCTGAAAAAACTTGCGATTGAGATCAAAAGCCAAAGAGGATTGTATACATAAAAGAAGAATACGAACTCGAGAAGGTTGAAGGCGTAGCCAAGACGCTTGGAGAAGTAGTAAAAAATTATCGCAAAGCCTGCGAAGAAGATTAGAGACATAGTGAGAAACTGTGTAAAAGCAACACCGATGAGGAACGCAGTCATCGGCGGCACTACGAGAAGCTGCTTGCTCGCGAGAAATAGGAGAATGAAACTGACCACGCTCACATAAAAATGATCCGGGACCGCAAAGATCGTCATTATCAACGGAAGGATCGGGAAGATGATTAGGAGTGCGGATAAAACCACAATTGGATGTTTAATGATGCTCCCGATCAGCTGCTTATAGTAGCGCCTAAGCCATAAGCCGAGTCCGATCCCCCATCTCTTCCTTTGATTAAACCACACTTTCCAGCTAGAGTCAACTTTGTTGTGAACCTCGATTCCCTCAGCGTAGCCGAACCTGAGCCTTTTTAGGTAGGCCTTCATAGCGATGCCCAGATCCTCACATATCTCTCTGTCAAATCCTCCGATTTTCCCCATTGCTTCTCGTCGGATGGCGAAGGCTGCCCCGTTAATCCCAAGGCATTGGCCAAGATAGCGTGAGAATAGGAGATTTGCGAAATTGGCGCTCAGGTAATCGTAGTTGACTATCCGGGCGATGAAGGAGTCCCTGATGATCTTTTTCTTGATCTCGATGATGTCGAAGCGGCTCATCTCATCTGCGACGAGGCTAAGAAATTCCTGTTGGTGCAATTCGAGATCGCTGTCGAGGAAGAGGAGAATGTCGCTGTTCGTCTCTTTTACAGCAGTGTTCAGCGCCGCCACTTTTCCCTTCCTTTCTCTACTCACAAAGAACCGCACCTTCTCCTCAAGAGAAGCCACGAGTCTCTCACTTGCCTGCGTGGGCTCATCGATACAGACTACAATCTCTTTTTCTGGATAAGGGTCCTCAAGTAGGAACCTAAGCATAGGTTCCAGTTGCATTGATTCCCTATAGACAGGGATATAAACTCCTAACTTCGTCAAGCTTCATCACTTAAATCATTGGTATATTTCTCTAGTGGAACGAAAACTACGGAAAAAGCGAATTCATCCACCTCCCAACAAAGCCTTTGCTAGGAATGGCGCTGAGCCTAAGAGATACACAGCGCATGTGCTGAGGCCCGTAAATTGCAGATAGCGATCGGGTTTCAGTAGAATTTTATAAGCTCCAAACGCGATGCTGAAGATGATTAGATACCTATAGTCAACGGTAAAAAGGATTACCGCCAGTAATCCCCAATGGCTGTATAGTAAAAAGCGAAGTAGTTTTTTCGCGTTTGTGTATCCGATCCAACAAACAGTTGTTTTTGTTCCGGTAATGAAGTCCGCTTGAAAGTCGTTGATGTGATTTTGCAGTTCAAGCGTTATGGAGTGGATAAAAAGAGAGGTACCCACGATCATTGTTAGGGTAGTGAAATAACCTGTGATTGATGCTCCATAGAGATAGAGGAGGACTCCAAAGAATAGTCCATGGGAGATGATATCTACCAGAGGAAGAGATTTGAATCTAAGTGGCGGGGCCGAGTACGCGCCACCCAGAAAGATGAGTATCGAGTAGAGGATAAAGTGGATGCCTCCGAACCAAAAATATGCCAGGGATAAGCCGGCGATAGCCAGAGATATGGACTGAGCTAACCCCTCCCTGAAGCCTAGGCGACCTAGAGCGATAGGATTTTTTTCCATTTTCGGACCCTGAAGATCGCTGCTTACATCGAAGCAGTTGTTGATTGAGAACGTGAAGGCGAGGTACAGGGCTATGGTGATGGCGAACTTGAGGTCTTCGTCGACGAAGTAGCTAAGTGGTGCAGATCCGATCCTCCCACCGAAGCCTAAAAACGCCATTCCGAAGTAGGCGGCCCAGTCACCGACTCTAAGGTTATAATAGTAGGGGAGGCTTCGCTGGAAACTGTTTTTTACATATCTGACTCGTTTGGACCAATCGCTTGTACTTGAATACACGTTTTTTCGCCACCGGCTAAATTTACGTATGCAGAAAATAGTTCATATATGTGTATAAAGTTATTCATAGCAGTTGATCGGAGTGACAAGCAAAGTGGGTGATCCCATAAAGGTCATTTGTATTTGTCAGAGAACCCTTCTTCAAAAGGTGATTTCACCTCTGCCTCTTTAGAAATATGTGGATAGTGGAGATATGTCAAAAAGGATATTACTAGTAAAACCAAACGGGAAAAAGGGCCTCGGTTTTCTAAAAGACGTAATTCCTATAGGCCTAGAGTATATCGCCGCTTTAATAGAGAGAGAAGTTGAAAAAGTCTGGATAATAGACATGGAGTTTGAAGGACAGCCACTCCAGCGTTTCCTCGAAGATTTTAATCCTGATTTAGTCGGTATCACGATGTCAGCAACCGACCATTATGAAGGGTTACGTCTTGCTAAGATAGCTAAAGAAAAAGGTGCTAAAACAGTATTGGGCGGCTATCATCCAACCGCCATTCCAGATGAACTATTGTCATACCCACAAATCGATATCGTCATCCGGGGTGAAGGTGAACTCACGATAAAAGAACTTGTACAAAGAGGCTCTCCAGAAGACGTCCTCGGTGTTTCTTACAAAATAGGCGAACAAGTAATCCATAACCCCGACAGGCCATTAATAAAAGATCTAGACTCTTTGCCCTTTCCAGCGAGGCACCTTCGAAGGCACAAGTACAGAGACCATGCGAATAACAATGGCAGAGAATTTGATGTCATAACCATGTCACGCGGCTGTTGGGGCACGTGCACGTTTTGCTGCGAGCCGTACATGAGTAAAAAGTGTATGCGGTTTAGGTCCCCTGAAAACATCATGGAGGAACTAACCAAAATCGTATTGTTCCATAAAAGAAAGCCGCTACACCTATTCGCAACGGATCCTCATTTTATAGGTGACCCAGAAAAAATAGATCGATTATGTGATTTATTATATACAAATAGATTGGACATAACGTTTTCCGTCATGACAAGGCCTGATAGCATCGTTAGATACCCTAAACTCGTTAGGAAAATGTGTGACAGCGGCATTCTTAACTACGAGTTGGGTATAGAAAGCCCCAACCAGAAGGATCTGAATAACGTAAAGAAAGGAATAACACTCGATATTCAGAGAAGGGCTGTAGAAATATTGAGGGAGAACGGTGCAAACGTATCAGGAACGCTTGTCATTGGTTTACCTGATCAAAGTGAAGAAGAGATAAAACAGTTCCCAGTTTATGCCAAGGAAATCGGTCTGATAAACTGTGCGTTCGGCATCGCGACGCCGTTCCCCGGAACCGAGTTCTATGAGGGTCTAGAAGCGAAGGAGATGATCTTCGAGCGAGACTGGACGAAATACGACGAGATGCACTCCGTTTTTAGGTTAAACTCTATGAGCGCTGAGGACCTTGAGAGACTTGAGAGCTACTGCATGGGTAGGTTCTGGACTCTGAATACATTCCTCGACAGGGCCAGCGTCCTCCGGAAGGAGTCGGGCGGTAAACTATCCCCGTTGGACTTCACGAGGGACATCATCGCGAAGCTAGAGTTTGTCAAGAACGCGGGCTACGACCTTAGAGAGAGCAAAATCAAGGACCACGTCGAGGTGATCTTGGATGCAATTGTGGACGCCGAAAAAGAGGATAAAGAACGGAACATTCAAGCATGCGATGTCATAGAGGCATCGAGGTTCCTGAAGATATTGGGGACTCAGACCATCCAGGTTACCCTGTCCTACGGGGCAAAATCGGCAAGTTACGTAATAAAAACCACCGGGGAAAAAGTGGAGTACATAAGAACCATCCCGGGTAGACAGGCGGAGTCAACTATAGACATCAACGTAGACCTGGATCAGACGATTGACTCACTCAGCAAAGACTCCCTGTTGAGCCTCGTCGGTTCAGTTTCTCCATTAGGTACGACACGTAGCGTCGAGGGTGTCTTTAACATGCTTAGGCTATGCACCGCGTTGACGACAGACCTGGGGTACTCGTATTTAAACGAAAAATTGAGGCGATCAATTGATTAACATCGAGAAAAGGAGCAGTACACTGGATACCTATAGGCTGTTAAATGAACTTTCCAAGATAAATGGCTCGAACGTTGACGGCGCGCTTCTTGATCGCACGATGTTCAACTCGGAAAAGCTTCCTCCCTTGGGGAAAGAGTACTGGTGGCTCCTTTTCTTCGATGAGAAGGGGGAAAATCCTCTGCAAATGATGTTGTTGATATTCAGGAAGTATGGCGGGAGGATACTGTTTAACGACAAGGAGATGAGGCTCAGAGACCGTGGGAACAACGAGTTCCAAGCGGTCACAGCAGGCTGGGTGTTTGATGGCGAGAGGCTCCGGGACTTGGGCGATACGAACGCCGTTGTCAGGATCGAAAGGAACGAGATAATTGCGGAGATATCCAGCCTGAAGATGACGCTCGTCGGCGGATACCCCGACTATGAGCTGAGGGTGGGCGACATAATCAATTTGGACATAAAAAAGTCGAATTTTCTCGAAGATAGGGAAGCACGCGGCGTCTTCATTCCCCCATTCGGTATGGGCTGGGTGAATATCTTCTCGGATGCTGATGGCAATATACTAGGGAAAAATTTCAAAGGAACTGCACATCTGCAAAAAGTTGTAGGTGTCACAATGTTTGGACCATTCAACTGGGGGAGAATAATATTCCAGAATGGTTCCTCAACTTCATTTTTTTGCCTCAAACCCGGCAAAGATTCCAAGAGGTACATCCATAGATCCCTTACATTCTACGAAGCGAAAAACAATGAGATCGTCAGATTCGATGATCCAATGCTGAAGATATCAGAGGAAGGGACAAGGTGGGTCGTCGAAGGAAAAGACCGCGACAAGGACTTCAGGATCGCGCTGGATGTCTACGCTCGGAAGCAGTTCACTTTGAAGGGGGGAGGCTCGCAGGTCTATGTAGAGTACGCAGTCAAAACCAAGGATTTATACCTGAGAACCAAAGACCGAGTGATCACTATAGTTGATGTTGGCAGAGGCGTTGGGACGTTTGAAGATGCGTACTGGTGATTCATAAATGAAACGCGGTCTATGTTTCTAGGACTTTGGTAATTTCACTCAATATCCGTTGGATTATACCCTGCACTTTTTTCCATACCTCTTGTGGAGAGGTGGACATGTAAATATATTTGAGCCTCTTGCTTTGCTCCACCTTTTTGATTATGAATCCTTCTTGATCAAGTCTTTTGATGTATTTTCGTATTGTTCGCTCTGAAAGATTTAGCTGTTTTTCGATTTGCTTTATGGTTAACGGGGATTTTAATAAAATATTGTAAATCCTAATTTCTACGGGTTTAAAATCTAGGAAACCTAAAATCATGTTCAATAGTTCCGTGGATTTTTTTCCCTCTATAAGTGCATTTTCTATATCTGCAACGTAATTTCTCTTCGCCATCGTTTTATATGAGCTAACTTTATATATAAATTTTCATACGTATGAATTCTGATGTACTTTTAAATTCTTAAAAATTATGAGAAAATGAAAATGGGCAAGAACTGATTCGTCAGGGAATCTGAGACCGATGCATCCAGGATCGATAAGGAGGGGTATATCGTCGCGTCCCTCGCATTCACGATAACCTAGAATCCCTCACCTTAGATGAAGGCTTCCACCGACAGAATTCCATTGGTGCAGCTGGTGTGATTTGAACACACAACCCCTCGGTCTTCAGCCGAGCGCTCTCCCAGGCTGAGCTACAGCGGCGCGTGAGATACTGAGGAACCCCAAATTCATATAAAGATTACTGGGGATTAAGGCAACGTCGCCATCCCTCATCCGGGCTGCCAAAAAAAGGTAGGGGGGCCAAGCGAGACGCGCGAGAAAAGAACCCCTCCCGACGAAAGGCTCATTTTCCCACGTCGGACAGCGCCCCATATGACGCAAAAATGCACAATTAGTCGCGTCCGGCCTCAAAAAATATCTGTAGAGACGCCCAATTCATCACCATGTTCAAGCACATCTACGATAAGCTCGCGCGCGAGGTCTCGGGCGAGATCGCCTTCAACCACGTCGCCGAGATAAGCAGGCACCACCGCATACAGGCGAGCCCGGGAATGAGGGACGCCGTCAACTACGCCGTGGAGACCCTGAAATCCTACGGCCTAAGGGCGGAGACACGCGCCTACCCGGCGAACGGCAGGGACTACTCGTGGAGCAGCCTCATGTTCAAGGAGTGGAGCTGCGCCGACGCCGAGCTGAGGCTCGTCGAGCCGGAGGACCAGGCGAGGTTCCTCGCAAGGTACTCCGAGTCGAAGCTCAGCCTGATCCAGAGGAGCCTGCCCACGCCGAAGGGGGGCGTCACGGCGGAGGTGGTCGCCCTGGACAAGGGGGAGGAGCCCCAGGACTACAGGGGGCTCGACGTCTCCGGCAAGATGGTGCTCACGGACGGCGACGTCGCGAGGGTCAAGGAGCTGGCCGTCGACGGGCGGGGCGCGTTGGCCATAGTCTACTACGGGACATGGGTGAGGGAGCCCAACCTGCCGGAGGGGACCCTGGACGACGCGCTCAAGTACACGAGTTTCTGGTGGGGTGGAGAGGAGAAGCCCTGCTTTGGGTTCGTCCTCACGCCCAGGACGGGCAGATGGCTCAGAGACCTCATCGAGAAGTCAAAGGCTCCCGTGAGGCTACACGCCACCGTCGACTCGAACCTCTACGAGGGCAGCGTCGAGGACGCCGTCGCCACGATCCCGGGCGAGACGAATGAGGAGGTCGTCGTCGTGGCTCACATCTGTCACCCCCAGCCGAGCGCCAACGACAACGCCTCCGGGTCAGCCGCGGCCATGGAGGCGGCGAGGGCGCTCAGCAAGCTGATAAAGGCGGGGGATCTGCCCAAGCCGAGGCGGACGATCAGGTTCACCCTCGTCCCGGAGATGGCGGGCAGCTACGCCTGGCTCGCCGAGAACGAGAAGGTGATCCCCGACATCGTCGCCGCCCTCAACCTGGACATGGTCGGGGAGAATCAGGACGTCTGCGGCAGCCCCCTCGTCGTCGAGAGGACGCCTGAGGCGACGCCGAGCTACGTCAACAGCCTCATGGAGGCGATATACGGGGAGGTCAAGGGGGAGACCGGTAACCTCGGCGGCTCCGCGAAGTACCCCCTCTTCAGGCACGCCGTGGCCCCCTTCAGTGGGGGAAGCGACCACTACGTCTACTCCGACCCGACGGTCGGCGTCCCATGCCCGATGCTGATCCAGTGGCCAGACAAGTTCTGGCACACGAGCTACGACACCCTGGACAAGGTCGACCCCGAGATGCTCAGGAAGGTCGCCCTGATGACGGCGACCTACGCCTACTTCATAGCCGACGCCGGCCCGGGGGAGGCGATCTGGCTCGCCTCCGAGACGGCGGTCCGGGAGAAGGCCTCCTTGACGTCGAGGATGCAGGGCGAGGTCACGAGGATGATGGGCGCCGAGGGCGACGAGGTCGTCGAGTCTCCGCCGTTCCTCCCCGAGAGGGCCGAATACTGGACGGGGAGGGCTGCAGCCGCCGTGAGGTCCGTCAGGCGCCTAGCGCCGAAGGACAGGCGTGTGGAGGCGACCGTCGGACGTCTCTCCTCCGAGATCGATGCGGCGGGGCGTACGGGTCTCAGGCAGGCCGAGAAGACGCTGAGGGAGTACGCCGAGGCCGGGAAGAAGAGGATGGTCAAGAGGAGGAGGCGTGCGAACAAGCTCGAGAGGGAGGCGGCCAACATCCTGCCGAGGCGCCTGTTCAGGGGGCCCGTATCCATTAGGCCTTGGCTTGAGAGGCTCTCAGCTGAGGACAGGGAGGCTTACTGGAGGCTCGGCAAGGAGCACAAGGGCTCGGACATCCTGGGTATCCTCGCCATGTACTGGACGGACGGGAGGCGGAGCCTCCTCGAGGTTTCCAGGCTCGTTGAGCTCGAGGCGGGCAGGACCGACCTGGAGTACCTAACCGAGTACTACCGCCTCCTCTGTGCGATGGGCCTCGCCGCGCTGGGGTGAGGGATCGAAAAAGATTATACGTGGGACGTCGCGGTAGATTCACGTGCGCGGGCCGGTGGTCTAGTGGTATGACGTCGCCTTGACGTGGCGATGGTCGCAGGTTCGATCCCTGCTCGGCCCACCACCCTCATTATTACGCAGATGAAAATTCACCTCCATGTCGCTCAACGCACCGCCAGAATGGACGAGAGAGGTCACGCTCAGGGACGGCGCGAAGGTCCTCCTCAGGCCCGAGGTCGCCTCCGGCCTGGAGATGGTATGGGAGATGCAGTCGACGCTGTCAAGGGAGAGCCGGAGGTTTCTCGCCTCGGGGTTCACGCGCGATCAGGAGCGGTGAATTGAACAGGCGCGCGTGCAAAGACTTTAATTAGTATTTCCATTTTTATAATGGAGTGCAAAGAATTTGAAAATAGTAGATTGGGATGAATTTAAAGAACTTTTAGTAGAATTGTATGAAAAGATAGAGTTAGGTGAATTTAATGAAATCGTGACTATAGGTAGGGGAGGATCTATTATTGGAGCTTATTTAGCCTCAAAATTGGGGATACCTACATTCTACCCTATCTTCTTAAGACATATTGGTACAGGTAGAGAAAGGAGAGTCGAGGATATCAGGCCTAAAGAAGAAGAAAAAATAAAAAACCTAACTGGAAGCATATTAGTTGTGGATGATTATCTCAGAGATGGGTCAGCAATGAAGTATGTACTAAATTTGATCTCGAAAAAGGCATCAACAAAGACCTTGGTTATGTATGATCATAAGGGATCAGAATATAAGCCAGATTTTGTTGGCAAATATATTATAGATACAGAAATTACGTTCCCATACGATGTTTTCTGATAATCAGACGTGCACGCTTCGTTAACCTCTTTTTTACTATTTCTTATAAACCGTTTTTTCCTTAATAGTATGAGGCTGGTGCTGGACCGTTGCCGTCGAACCTCCCCGCCGAGGCAAAGGCCAAGTGGGACGAGGTCACCCTGACCAAGAACCCTGAGGAGCGCCTCAGACTCATGGGCGAGTTCCTCAGCTTGGTCCCGAAGCACAAGGGCACCGAGCGGATGTGCAGCCAGGTCAAGCGCCAGATGGCCCAGCTCAGGGACGAGATAGATAAGAGGAAGAGGCAGGCGAAGATCGGCGGAGGACCGAGCCCCTTCGTCCAGAAGGCTGGGGCCGCCCAGGTCGCCGTCATCGGTCCGACGAACGCCGGCCGGAGCAGCCTCCTTAGGGCGGTGACCAACGCCCAGGTCGAGGTCACGCCCTACCCCTTCGGGACCAAGCAGCCGGTCCCGGGGATGCTCCCCTACGAGGACATACAGTTCCAGCTCGTCGAGATCCCGCCGATCGTCGACGGGAGCAGCGAGGGGCGCGCGGACGGCTTCCAGAACCTGAGCGCGGTCAGGAACGCGGACGGCGTCATCATCGTCGTCGACCTAAAAGACGACCCAGCGGGCAACCTCATCATGATCAAGGGGGAGCTCGACGCGAGCCGCATCCTCACATCGAAGCCGGAAGGGGAAGTCGAGATACAGAGGAGGGGGATCGGCAGGGACATCCAGTTCATCTGGGAGGGGGAGCTCGACGGCTGCACCAGGGAGGAGGTCGTGGCCCTCCTAAACGAGTTCAGGATAAGGTCGGCCCTCGTCAGGATCAGGGGTAGCGTCACCATCGACAACGTCGAGGACGCCATATTCGGCAACGCCGTATACAGACCCACCCTCGTCGTCGCCAACAAGGCCGACCTAGGCATCGACCGAAGGACCGTGGATCAATTGAGGATGGCCGCCGACCCACTGGATGTCCTCGTGATCTCGGCCGAGAAGACGACGAACCTCGCCGTTACTATAGGAGGTGAACTCTTCAAGCTCCTCGAGATCGCGCGCATCTACACGAAGGAGCCGGGCGAGGAGCCGGCGAGGGAGCCAGTCGTCGTCCGCAGGGGCATAACGGTCGGAGAGCTCGCCAGGACCATCCACAACGACTTCTACAGGAACTTCAAGTACGCCCGCATCTGGGGCCCCAGCGCCAAGTTCCCGAACGAGAAGGTCGGCCTGGACAGGATCCTCGAGGACGGTACAATCGTCCAACTGTACGCCTAGCCGAAAAATTGTTGAAAGAAAGGAGTATCGTCTCTTCTCAACCTGTGGTACGGAAGGAGGAGTTGACTCTACGCGGCACCGACGCGCGAGATCTCCTCTGGGGTCGCCTTGACGAGGGCGTACACCGTGCCAACCCACGGCGCCGGGACCATCCCCACGCCCTTCTCCATCGGCGGATGTGAGATGATGTGACCCCTTATCCTGGAGAGCGCCTCGACGGCTGCCCTTGTGTCGCCGTAGCCGCCGTAGTTCCTCAGAATGACCCCCGTCTCCTCCCCCGCGGGCACTATTATGCACTTCCCAGCGATGTCGCCGCACTTGAGATCCAGCCAAGTTTTCTGGGACAAGGGGACTGAACAGCTCAGCACGAACTTCTTGGAGATCAAGTCGCAGAGATTCTTGTCACCGTTCAGGTCGCTTAGGAGGGGTTTCCTCAACTCCTGTGAGTTGAGGAGCTCGTTCTCATTGAAGGACGTCGAGAGGAAGGGGAGGAAGACCTTCGAGGCTCCCTTCATGAAGCCCTGGCTCACCTCCTTGAAGATGAGCGTGGAGGGGGCCGAGCCCTTGACGATGGTGCCCCAGAACGCCGTCGGCCAGTAGATCTTGTTCCCTATCCCCCTGGACGTGCCGTCGTATACGCTCTGGGTCTCCACGAGGGTCACGGGGTGCCCCTCGGCGTCGCTGAACTTGGCGACGATGGAGCCTCCCTCCCTCGCCTTTGCGTTCACGCCCATGAGGCGGGAGTAGCCGAGTGACAGACCCATTTTGCCCAGCTGCTTCGCTAAATCCTTTTCGAATTCTCTGAAAAGATTATCTATCTGCCTCTGTATGTCCGCAACCTTGTTCTCCTCCTGCTTCTGATCCCACTCCTCCTTCTTCTCCTTCAGCTTTCCGATGAACCCTGACATCGAAACCACCTAACATTAAGTAGCCCGAGCACCGTCGTGCTGGATCATTTTAACCGCGATCTATAATATTAAATTTAAATTATAATCTCGCCTGGGAGATTCCAAAACACCCTATTTTCGAATGTTACATAGTGCTGGTGGCGTATCCGCTCATTTTAATAGACCATGAAGATGAATATGGTTCAATGGCATCCGGCGGAGCCGGATGTCAGCGTTTGACCTGAGAGAGGTATCTAGATGACCCTTGAGTTCTTGATAGATATCCAGAGATGGGGCGGAGGAGAGCCCACCGCAGTCGGCGAGGGGTACAGCTTCACCTACATGGGGAAGTACTACTCCGTCCTCTACACCCGCGGCGGCATGTTCAGAGGCAACCACATCCACCCCCACAGGCAGCACACGCTGCTGATGGACGGGAAGGGCATGTACGTCTTCAAGGAGAAGGACGGCAAGGAGAGCAGCCATCCCCTGACCGTCGGCAAGATCCTCGATGTCGAGGCCGGCGTCCCCCACATCTTCCTCCCGGAGAAGGACTGCCTCACCGTGGAGTGGTGGGACGGCCCGTTCGTCGCAGAAGAATATGACTTCCCCAACCACACGGTGGCGATAAAGAAGAAGATAGAGGAGTTCAACAGAAAGGTCGAGGAGCTCAAGAAGTCGAAGAAGTAGGCCCCGAAACCACATTTTTCTCCAAATCTGGCTCCGATGTGCTAATGTCAAATATCCGAGGCGCATACCGCAGGTAGGGAAGGCGTTGTTCGACCTCTTGGCCTGGATGGACTGGGTGGTCCAGAGCTACGGATACCTCGGCGCCTTCGCCGTCTGCTTCCTCGGCAACGTGACGATCCTGTTGCCCGTCCCCTTCGCCCTCGTCGTTTACGCCTTCGGCGCCACGCTCGACCCGCTAATCCTGGGGCTCGTGAGCGGGGTAGGCTGCACCATAGGGGAGCTCTCAGCCTACCTCGTAGGCAGGGGAGGGAGGAGGATCATGGATAGAAGGTACGGCGACAGGCTCGACGCCGTGGAGCGCCTCATAGACAGGTACGGGGCCATCGTAGTCTTCCTGGCGGCCCTCCTACCCATACCTGACGACCTGATACTCGTCCCCCTGGGCATCCTGAAGTACGACCTGAGGAGGATATTCGTGGCGATGCTCACGGGGAAGACACTGATGTGCCTAGTCATCGCCTACGCCGGCCACTACAGTTACTCCATGATAGTTGATGTCTTCGAGTCAAGCGGCTTGATGGGTGTCGCGGCCTCCGTCGTCCTGTTGGTCGTCACCCTGTATATCATGATAAGGGTAGACTGGACGAAGCTGATCGATAGCGTGACGAAGGCAGCCCCCCAGACACCTCCTGAAAAGAAGTAAGGGCCCTCATGGGCGTTAGTGTCGACGAAATATTTTAGGAAAGTGCTAGTCGCCCAGCAGGTATTAATTCTCATGTGCCAGATATCAAACAGAGAGGTTCCACGAATGGTGTCACTTGATCCCGGCGACTGCCTCACGTCCCTCCCCAAGCTGAGGAATAGCCGCAGACGGAGATCATCGAGCTACGACAGGACCGGCGGGAACAAGGATTACGTCGTCGTCCCCGCCGGCACCACGGTCACCTTAGCCCGGATCGAAGGCGCCGGTTGCGTCAAACACATCTGGGTCACCATCGATTCTAAGGAGCAGTGGTACCTGAGGAAGCTCGTCCTCAGGGCCTACTGGGACGGCGAGGAGGAGCCGAGCGTCGAGGTGCCCATAGGAGACTTCTTCGGCATCGGCCACGGCGTCGCCCACAACTACGTCTCGGCTCCCCTCGAGATGAGCCCACAGGACGGGAAGGGCTTCAACAGCTGGTGGCCCATGCCATACGGCGAAGGGGCCAGGATAACCGTCGAGAACCAGGGGGAAGCAGACTGTAGGGCCTTCTACTACTACATCGACTACGAGGAGCACGGAGCCGCTGAGCCCGGCCTGGGTAGGTTCCACGCGACCTGGCGCAGGGAGAACCCGACCGACGGCGTACCAGACGCCGGCGTGGACAACAGGACATGGCTCTTCGAGGGGAAGAACGTCGACGGCGCCGGCAACTACGTAATCCTGGAGGCTGAGGGGCGTGGCCACTACGTCGGCTGCAACGTCAACGTCCACAACCTCAGGGAGACCGAGGAGTTCAACTGGTACGGCGAGGGGGACGACATGATATTCATAGACGGAGAGAAGCTGCCGAGCATCATCGGAACCGGCACGGAGGACTACTACGGGATGAGCTGGTGCCCGACCCAGGAGTACTGCGCCCCATACCACGGGCTGCCCATCCCCGGCGGCAAGAACTGGTCAGGTAAGGTCACATGGTACAGGTACCACATCGTCGACCCAGTCTACTTCAGCAAGGAGATCAAGGTTACAATCGAGCACGGCCACGCCGACAGGAGGAGCGACGACTACAGCAGCACGGCCTACTGGTACCAGGCGGAGCCCCACAAGAAGTTTAAGCCGCTACTGCAAGTTAAGAAGCGGTTGCCGAGGGAGAGGCCATGAAGGTCGGAGTGTTCAGCCCCAACGACCCGCGTCCATGGGTCAGGGAGGATAACATCGGGCACATGCTTAAGCAGGAGAGGCTCCTCATCGACGCCCTGAGGAAGGCGAAGATCGAGGTCATCAGAGGTGGTGAGGGCCAGCCTGAGGCCGACCAGATAGCGTGGAGCACCCGGCTGGTCCAGGAGCACGTGAAGAGGATCGCGGACGCGAAGCCCCAGGCCCTGATCATCAACCAGGGAAGCTGGACATTCCCGTGGGACAGCGTCGACGCCGTGAAACGCTTCGCCGCGGAGACGGGGGACATCGCAAGGGTCGTCATGTTCAGCCACAAGGACCCCGCCGTCCCGGGGCTCGTCGCCGGGATGGCCGCCGGCGGCGGCTTGAACCGGATAGGGAGCCCGTTCAGCCACGTCTTCGGCGACGTCAAGGACAGGAAGGTCGTGAAGGAGCTCCTCGCCGTCCTCAAATTCTACGAGAAGAGGGCGGAGCAGGCTGGGACAGCAAGGAGGGTGGTGAAGGAGCTAAGGGCACAGAAATACCTCGCCCTGGGCGGAATGAGCCTCAAGATGCCGACGACGACAGCCGACGTCGACCAGTGGCAGAAGCTCTTCGGCATAAGCTACGAAGCCATGGACCAGTCCGAGGTCCTGGCGAGGGCCTTCAAGCTGGTTGAATGGAAGGGGAAGCCGGGTACGGGCAGCTACAGGATCAAGGACCCCAGACTGGCGAAGGCCGCCGAGTACATTCAGGATCACGGCAGGATAGACTACAGCCGCGAGAAGCTCAGGGGCTTCAGCAAGCTTCTACTCCAGCTCAGCCTCTACTACGCCGGCCTGGACCTCCTCGAAGAGTGCGGCGCGACCTTCGCGGGCGTCAAGTGTCAGGACGAGCTCAGCGGCAAGTACTGCACCGCCTGCCTACTCGCGGCTTACCTGAACAACGACGTCGGGCCCGACGGCGAGGAGAAGAAGGTGACACCGGTCGCCTGCGAGAACGACATGGACTCGGCCCTCACGCAGCTGATAATGTACCTGGCCACGGGGAAACCCTCGGGCTTCGGGGACTTCAGGGACGTCGAGAACGGAGTCCTGTACATAGTCAACTGTGGCCAGCACCCCCCATACTTCTACGGGGGCCCCGAGATGTCGTCGAATGAGAAGCTCGACAGGGTAGAGTACATGGGGCAGGAGATATTCTACGACGCCGGCGGCAGCAGCGTCAGGGGCAGGACGCCCGGCGGGAACCTCATGACCGTCGCCCGCCTCGGAAGGGAGAACCTGAGGTACAGGCTGGTCGCGACCGTCATGGAGACCCTGGACGTCGACCCCAAGGAGCACGACAGGTACAACCCTTCATGGCCGATAATCAAGGGCAGGATACCCATCCCCGACGAGGAGCTCATCAGCGTCTGGCCCTGCAACCACCTGGGCTTCGCCTACGGCGACCTGACGCCCGTCCTCGCTGAGGTCGCCCACCGCCTGGACATAGGCTACACGATATACGATAGGGAAGGCCGGAAGTACACCAAGCCATCGTAGGTGCCGGAGTTGTCTTACCTAGTGGGCACGGACATTGGCACCCTGGGCACCAAGACGGTCATCGTCGACGTTGGAGGAGGGGTCAAGGCATCTGCCTTCCGGGAGTACGGCGTACTCACCCCGAGGCAGGGCTGGGCGGAGCAGTGGCCGGACGTGTGGGCCGACGCCGCCTACGAGACCATCTCTAGGGTCGTCAAGGACTCGGGCGTCGACCCGGGCGACGTTGCCGGCCTGAGCATAAGCAGCCTCTACGGGGGCAGCGGCGTCCCATTGAACGGGGAGATGAGGCCCATACGCCCATGCATGATATGGGCGGACAGGCGCGCCACAGACGAGTGCAGGTGGGTGAGGGAGAAGATCGGCGTCGACGCCCTATTCCGTGAGACGGGGAACGTCGTGGACCCTTACTATGGTTACACGAAGATGCTCTGGATGAGGGAGAAGGAGCCCGGGAACTGGGGGAGGATACACAGGCTCGAGACACCGAACGCCTACTGCATAAGGGGGCTCACTGGACAGGAGAGCGTCGATTACTCAAGCGCCGGAAACTACGGAGGCATCTTCAACATACACAAACGGGCTTGGTCCGAGCGCATGATGGAGGAGCTTGGTATCCCCAGGAGCCTCTTCCCCGAGAAAATCCACTCATCCGAGGAGGTCGTGGGCGAGGTCAACCTCGAGGGATCGAGGCTCACGAACCTTAAGCCGGGTACCCCCGTCTGCGCCGGCGGGATAGACGCCGCGGTCAGCGCACTGGCCGGCGGCGCGATCCTCGACGGGGATCTGGCGTCGATGCTCGGGACAAGCATGTGCAATGGCTTCATAAGCCACAGGCCGAGGCTCTCGCCTAGGATGGTGAACTTCCCCTACGTCGTGGACGGGAGGAGGTACCTCTACTCCTTCACGGGCGTCGCCACAGCCGGCTTCTGCGTCAGGTGGTTCAGGGACGAGTTAGGGGCGGCGGAGAGGGAGAGGGCGGAGGAGACGGGGGAGGACGCCTACAAGCTCCTGGACGGGATAGCGGAGAGTGTGCCGCCGGGGAGCGACGGCCTCATCTTCATGCCCCATATGATGGTGGGGGAAAGGGCGCCATACTGGGACGAGCACCTCAGGGGCGGCCTGCTGGGCTTGACAGTATACCACACCCGAGCCCACATATTCAGGGCCATCCTCGAGGGCGTCGCATACGCCATGAGGTTCAGCCTCGAAGCCGCCTGGGAGACCGGCATGAGGATCAACAGGGCTACCCTCGTCGACGGCGGCGCCCGCTCGCCGCTCTGGAGGCAGATAATAGCCGACGTCACCGGGCTGAGGATGAGCTACATCCCGGGGGCACAGGGGGCACCGTTAGGGGACGCCATACTAGCCGGGCTCGGCACCAAGGTGGTCTCAGGTCACTCTGTGATAGATGAATGGATACCCGAGAAGATCGAGATGAGGCCAGACCCACGGAGAGAGGAGGCTTACAGCCACTACTACAACCTCTATAAGGCCGCACTTGAGGCGAGCAAAGCCGTGTTCAGGGAATACTAGGCGAAATCAGCTACAGCCTACACCATCGAACTATTTTAACCAAAATTTTAAACCCTAAGACGGACTTTTAACCTTAGATAATGGAACTTATGGTGGCTTTGGTTTGAGGAAATCAGCGGCCTTCTTGATCTGTTTCTTCCTTCTGATGTTCTTCGGCTACTTCTCACTGCACCCCTCGTTCCTCATTGTTGGGGACTGGCTTGGGCCCATATTAGGGTCCTCTATCTATACTCTCTTCACAGTCGTCTTCCTTCTGTTCGGAGACCCACTAAGCTTCGTCGTCCTCGCCGTCCTCTGGGGGCTAGTAGCCTTCCTTGGCGGCGTCATAATCAGGCGTCGCCTCGGAGCCACCTTGATGATGCTTCTTCTCTTCCTGTCATTGATACCTATACTGGTGGTTTCCGGCTTCGGCATATTTCAGAAACTTCAGGAGGCTGGTGCGATGAACCCCGGCTCGAACATCCTCGAGATGCTGCCCCCCATACCCCATGGATTCACGTTGGCCAACGTCCTCGAGGCGCCCATAATAGGCAAGGTCGCCGAGTTGCTGTTGGATATGATGGCGAGTGCACAGGAGGGGGGACGCGTTGACGTCATCGGCGCCATACTGCTGCCCCTACTGGTTGACTTCGCCCTGAAGCCGGTGATCATCGTAGTCGCCGCGCTGATAGGCGTCGAGGTCGGTAGGTGGCTCGAGAAACCCCTCGCCCCGCGGTCAGAGTCCATGCGCCTGAGGCTCGGAGGGAAACCACTGCCGCAACCTGCAGCATCGGTCTCAGCCTCGACAATGCTGAAGACAATACTACTCGTATGCTTGATCATCTCCCCGATCCTCTCACACGGCCTTCAGCCGGTCGAGGCCGCCGGAAATGGAATGTACTCCGAGAACCTGGGTGGCATAGTGGACGGGAAGGGCAGAGCATATGTCGGCGACGTCTTCATTGATACTTCCCTGCCCCCCGAGATCGGTTCAGGGACTCAGGGGACACAGGGCCTTGTTGCCTCGCTCCTAATCTCCCAAGACGGGATAATCGACCTTGTATCGAAATCAGGTATCCTCCCCGAAGATATCGACTTCGGTTCCTTCATCAATACCGTCCCCCAGACCTTCGCGGTTATGGTCTACGCCGGAGCGTCTAAGGAGGAGGCGGAGAGTAGGGCCGACGCCTTTTCAACGGTATTTTCAAATACCTACGGGGTTAGCCTACAGAAGCTCGCCGCCTTCGGCTCGACCCAGTCCTTCAAGAATGGGACTGTCCAGCTGCCGATCTCCCTAGTCATGTACCAGTCCCCGTCCTCACTCAGCGACGTCGCCGGCACCTACATGGAGCAGTCCGCGGTGCACGGCGGCTTCGCCGAGCTGATCGATGAGGCTTTCAAGAACGGTAGACTCATCCCAAGCGCCACCCCGGACTCGGCCGACGGCTCGTTGATCTTCACCGGCTTCCTCAACCCCTCGGCGATGAAGGAGTATATACCGGCCGATTTTATCCCGGAGAAATTTAGAGACACACTGTCCCCGTTCCTGAACAACCCGATCAGCGTCTCTGGGGGGGTCTCGTACTTCGATCGCGGATACACGAAGCAAGGCGAGTTGGCTACCCTTGACCTCCTAAGCCTCCTAGGGGCAGAAGAAGCTCCGACCATCTCGCCCGACGCCGACTCATCCCTCCTTGTCATTGTTGCGCCCAATCGCACGGAGACCAACGGACAAGAAGAAGTACCAAACGTCAAGATCACGACCACTCTCCCTCTGGACCAGGCCGTGGACAATTTCACCCAGGGTTTCCTGTCGACCCTCGGCGAGGTCGAGGTGGACAACCCTGGCGATCAGCTTAGCGATTCGAGGTTCCAGGTTGGGATCGAGGGGGTGACGCTTCCGCTCAACGTCCAGCTCACGAAGAGCGTCTCAACGGCCACATCTTCCCCAAATGGCGTCGTCCAGGTCACCGTGACGGTTAAGAACGACGACTCCAAGGCGATGACGAATGCCCTAGTCGACGACAGCAGGACCATCTGGAGCTACTCGACGAGCGCCTCCATAGTATCCGGATCGACCTCCTCGACCTTCGCCTCCATAGCGCCGGGGGAGTCGAGGACCCTCACGTACAGCGTCAGACTCGGGGAGGCGGGGGTGTACAGCCTGAGGTCCGCGTCTCTCACATACTCATACGCGGGCGAGGTCTTTGAGGACACGTCCAACGAGCCTGAGACGAGGGTTGAACGCCCCAACCCGCTCTCACTGGGCATCGGGGTCGTGGTGAACACCTGGTCGCTGGCGGCCGACGGGTTGACCCTCCTGATGGGCAGTACGGGCAGGATGGTCATGATAGGCCTGACGCTGCTTATCCTTGGATACGTGGCGTTCAACTGGTTCAGGAGCGTCAGACGGTGGCTCTCCGGGCCCTCTCCGCCTCCGGCTTCACCCTCCTAGCCCTCCTCCTGCTGCCCTCCACGATGACCCTGATGTAGCTCTGCACCCCCTCCGAGAAGAGGATGAGGCCCGCAAACAGCCAGGTCGTCAGGTCGGCGATGTAGAGAATCCTGTACGAGGCGGCCTCGTAGACGATGTATGTCCACCCGTACTCTGCTGCTAGGACAAGACAGATGATGCCCAGAACCATCTTGATGATCGAGTACAGCATACGGAATCCGCTCTCCAACCCCGCTCACCTCATCCAAACGGCTCATCCAGGGAAGCGTTGCTAACCTCGAGGTTACCAAAATAAGAGCCGAGAACTTAGATAAGGCAAGTGTAACATGTGAGCGTTCGCCTGCGCGAAGAGTGGTGGCTTGTAATTGCATTTTCCGAGTTGTTGCCCATCTCGAAGGCGTTAAAGGATGATCGTGTAGTTATCTGCCAAATTGCCACCATTTCTTCTCCACGGTCTTAATGTACCGTTTGAAGGCTTCCCTGTCAAAAGGCATTGTTGTACGAGAGCCGTCGAAGCAGCTTTCACACACCAGATCGGGAATCCCTCTGAAATCTACGGCGCCGAACCCTAGACTTGTCCCAATCATCTTTGGCTTGCAGATGTAGCCCTCACCCTTGGAAACTTCCTTCCTGCAATGCGCGCATTTATCACTTGATTTCCCAGTTTTTTTCCAGTATTCGGCTGCCAGCGCATGTGACTCGCTCTTAACCCTCTGCACGACCTCAGGCACCTGCATGTATCTCCTAAAGCCCTCCCTGTCAAAGGGCTCCGCTGTAAGAGATTTATCGAAACACGTTTCACATACCAGGTCCGGAATGCCACTAGCATCCATCAACCCATATCCGAAGCTTCTGCGCACGATCTCCGGCTTGCAGACGTAGCCATCGCCCTTTTGGACCGTCGCGTTGCACCTATCGCAAATACCACTCGATTTACCAGAGAGCTCCCAAAACTCGAAGGCTAATCTATGGGCCTCCCCCTTGTTGTTTCCCACAGCGTCTACCCGCTCAAAAACTTCCTTCTATTTCAATAATATATTATGATAAAATAACATTTTCGCAGGTTTTAACGCATTTTTTGGGTTTAAGGTTTGGGGATATGATCATCGATTGGATGAAAGTATTCAATCTATTCAGCTAATGAAATTTTAACCCGGGTAAAGGGTTTAGAGTATGACCCTGGCGTCGACGATCTTCGCCCCCCTCTCGTAGACGAGGACCGGATTCATATCCAGCTCCTTGATCTCGGGGCACTCGATCAGCATGTTCGACGTCCTCACGAGTATGTCCGCTATCGTCGCCTTGTCGGCCTTCGGCATGCCGCGGGCGCCGTCGAGTATCTTCTTCGCCTTGATCTCCTCGATCATCTCCTCGGCGTCGACCCTGGTTATGGGGACGAGGCGGAAGCTGACATCCTTCAGTATTTCGACGAATATCCCTCCCAGGCCGAACATGATGGTGGGGCCGAAGGTGGCGTCCGTGGTGCTGCCCACGATGACCTCCGTGCTCTTCGGCGCCATCTCCTGGACGAGTATCCCGGTTATCTCCGCCTGGGGCACGTTCTTCCTGATGTTCGCGACGATCCTGTTGAAGCCCTCGCGTATCCCCTCCTCGTCCTGGATCCCGACTATGACGCCGCCGGCGTCGCTCTTGTGGAGGACCTGTGGCGAGACGATCTTGAGCACTATCGGGAAGCCGATCCTCTTGGCCGCCTTGACGGCGTCCTCCTCGGTCTTTGTCACCTCGATGGCCGTGACGGGCATCCCGTAGAGGCCGCAGAGGCCCTTAGCCTCGTGCTCGTATAGGAAGCTCCTCTTCTCGGCCTTGGCGACTTCGAATATCTTGGAGACCGCCTTGTCTCTCATGGGCAAACCTCACTGAACTCTATGTAGGAGTTCTTCGCGGCTTTTTAAAAATATGGGCCGGATGTGAAAAGTTTCTTAACGCCCCGTGTGGGTCCCTATCTTATTCGCGGTGCCCGACTTGGATGTCGTCTCGATACTGCTCGTGAACTTCGTCATCTACTTCGGGCAGTACGTGATCATCTCCACCGCCTTGAACCTCCAGTTCGGGAACGCAGGCATCCCCAACATGAGCAGCAACATCTCAGTCGCCTGCGGCGCCTATGTGGTCAGCAGCGTCGTCATCCGCATCTGCATGTGGATCGGCGGAGCGGCTGGCCTGATCTTCAGGCCGGACTGGGTATACGACAACCCCTACAACGTCTCTATGATAACGAAGTTCCTAGAGTCGCAGCCCCTTCTCAGCCTCAGCATATTTGTCCTGAGCTTGGCGCTTGCTTTCGTCTTCGGAAGTGGCCTGGGATGGCTACTCGGCTCACTGGGAGGTAGACTCAGAGCCACAAGACTAATGATACTCCTACTGATCGTCTCCGACGCGGGCGGGCTGATAGCAGCCAACAACGAGTTCGTGGCCGGCGGCACCCTGGGTGCGTTCATCCCCAACTTCTTCGCATGGTACAAGGGCGAACATATGATCATCATCGCCCTGGTGATACTGATCGTCGGAATGGTCTGCTACCTGATAACCAGGACCATGATGAACAGCCCGTTCGGACGGCTGATGCGCGCCGTACGGGAGAACGAGGTGACCCTTGAGAGCACAGGAAAGGACGTAGAACAGGTGAGGAGGCAGGTGATGATGTTCGGCAGCGGCATGATGGCGGTCGCCGGCGTCCTCATCAGCTTCTACTACAGCTTCGTCCAGTACCAATTCTACGACAGGGTCACCTACACCTTCTGGCCCTGGCTCATGATCACGATAGGAGGGCTCGGCAACAACGCCGGCGCCTTCCTGGGGACGGTGATCTGCGTCTCGACCCTCAAGGGGATAAACATCTTTCACCAGATGGTCGCGCCTGGCCTGATAGGAACCCAGTGGGTGAGACTGATCGGGTACTTCGAGGATATCGCCCTTGGGTCTCTGCTGCTCCTGTTCCTGATATTCAGGCCAGGGGGCATCATACCTGAGAAACGGCTCCACATAACAGGGATAAACTACAATGGCATAATCAACGAGAAGAAAACGGCCGATGAATCATTGAAATCTATTGGATCAAAACATGGAGATGGGGACTAGAGGACCTGCCTCTCGGCCTCGCTGATGCCCTCGTCTAGGAGCCTAACTATCTCGTCGATCTCGCTTCTCTTCACAACGAGCGGTGGCCCAACTTGGACATGGTCCCCCCTAGAGCCGTCCAATGAGCCGGAGCCGGGGTAGATGAGTAGCCCCCTCTCCATGCAGCTTTTGAGGACTCTGCAGTTGAACCTCGCATCCGGCGGGAGGGGCTCCTTCGTCTCCTTGTCCTTCACGAACTCGATCCCCGCGAATAAGCCAAGCCCCCTCACGTCGCCGACGGTCGGGTGATCGTACAGCGCCTCGAGTTTCTTCAGCAGGTATGGTCCGAGCTCAGCGGATCTCTCGACGAGCCTGTGCTTCTCTATGTAGTCGAGGCAGGCGGCGCCCGCGGCGCAGCATAGGGGGTGGTTCCCGTATGTGTGTCCGTGTGCGAAGGGGCCGCTGAAGCCCCCGAAAACCTTGTCGCTTGCGATGGTCGCCCCCAGGGGGAGGTAGCCGCTGGCGATGCCCTTGGCTGCCGTGATTATGTCAGGCTCGACTCCCCAGTGATCTATCCCCCACCTCTTGCCGGTCCTGCCGAAGCCCGTCATCACCTCGTCCGCGATGAAGAGGACGCCGTGATCGTCGCATATCTCGCGGATCAGCTGGAAGTAGCCCTCAGGCGCCGGGACCGTCCCGAGGGTCGCGCCGACCACGGGCTCCGCTATGAAGGCGGAGACATACTCCGGCCCGGCGATCCTTATGGCCGTGTCGAGGCTCCTCGCGCATTCGAGGTCGCAGGAGTCCCGCGTCTTCCCATACCAGCACCTGTAGCAGTACGCCGGCGGTATGTGGGGGTAGTCTATCAGCATCGGCGCGAACCTGCGGCGCCTGGCTATGTTCCCAGACATGGAGAGGGCTCCGAGCGTGTTGCCGTGGTAACTCTGCCATCTCGCCACTACCTTGTACCGGGTCTTCTCACCGGTCTCGAGGTGGTACTGGCGGGCCATCTTCGCCGCCGCCTCGGTCGCCTCGGAGCCGCCTGAGCAGAAGAAGACGTGCTTCAGGCTCCCAGGAGCGAATCTTGCCACCTTCGCCGCGCACTCCTTGACGGCCTCCCCGACGAAGAAGCCTCCGTAGGCGAAGCTGATCGCCTTCATCTGCCTCGCTACGGCGTCGTTTACCTCCTTCACACCGTGGCCTATGTTGACGCAGAGGGGGCCGCCGCTCCCGTCTATGTACCTCTTCCCCGTCGAATCCCAGATGTAGATGCCCTTCCCGCCCACGAGGGTCGGCGTCTCTATCGACGCCCTTGAAAACAGGTTGCTCACGCCAGAGCCCGACATAACGTTTCACAATAACACTGGTTAGATTAAACTTAATACTAGCGACAATCACGCACAGTTTCTCCGTAACGTTGATAGGCTGGCTTGACGGGCTGATCCAAAACATGCTCTTGCTGCTCCTAGGGGGTGAAGGCTGACGATCTCGAACGCCGTTGTCTCTGTGGCGATCTTCGTATTGACCCTGTTCCTGATGATCAGGAAGTCAAGGGGCATGAACCTCGGCCTCGCCAAGGCATCGGCGCGCGCGCCTTTAACTCCCTCTCCGAATCGACTTTTACCACGCCGAAGTGAAGAGTGCCTTGAGGTCCTGCATGCCTGAGGAGCCAGGGTCGAGGACGATGGGCTTGTTCGAAGCCCTGGGGGTGATCCCCTTGAGCTTGCCCAGGTGATAGTTGACGGTGGTTTCAGGGTCCTTCAGTAGGTTGCCTGTCAGGACGCATACGACGCTCTCGTTGGAGCTTATTACGCCCCTCTCCACGAGCTTCTTTGCGCCCGCGACCGAGGCCGCCGAGGCGGGCTCGCATCCCACGCCGCTCCTGTCGACGATCGCCTTGGCGTCCATGATCTCGTCGTCCGAGACCTGCTCGACGACCCCCTTCGTGTAAGCTACAGCCTTCACAGCCTTCTCCCAGCTCACCGGGGCGCCTATCTTTATCGCGCTGGCCACGGTATGCGGCTTCTCGACGGGCTCAAGCTGGTCTCCCTTCGATGACCATAACCTGTAGAGTGGGTTTGCGCCTTCTGCCTGAATGACCGCTATCCTGGGAGCCCTGTCTATCAGTCTCAGCTCCTGCAGCTCCTTTATTGCCTTGCCGAACGCCGAGGTGTTCCCTAGGTTCCCCCCGGGGGCGATTATCCAGTCCGGCGCAGTCCAACTCCTCTGCTGGAGGAGCTCGAAGATTATCGTCTTCTGCCCCTCGACCCTCCAGGGGTTCAGTGAGTTCAGGAGGTAGTAGCCGATCTCCGAGGAGGCCTCCTCGACGAGGCGCATCGCGTCGTCGAAGTTACCCCTTACTTGGATCACCTTCGCCCCGTAGGCGAGGGCCTGGGAAAGCTTACCGTAGGCGATCTCACCCTCCGGGACGAAGACGACGCCGTTGAGCCCAGACTGGGCGGCGTAGGCGGCCATGGAGGCGGAGGTGTTGCCGGTCGAGGCGCAGGCGACCGTGGAGGCGCCGAGGCGCCTCGCCTCGGAGACGGCGACCGTCATCCCCCTGTCCTTGAACGATCCGGTCGGGTTCTCCCCCTCGTGCTTCATCGAGAGGTCCTTTACGCCGACGTAGTCGCAGACGATCCCGCACCTATAGAGGTTCGTGTTGCCTTCTGGTCGGGAGACGATGGCCCCAGCGTCGATTTCGGGATAGACTAGCTCCTTGAAACGCCAGACGCCGCTGTCATAGGGTTTTTTAGTTGTCCCGAGCCGCTCATCGAAGAGTTCCCGCGTTACGTCATCAAAGTCGTGCCGTACCTCGTAGAGGCCCCCGCATCTGCATCTGAAATTCGTCCCTGGTTCGATGATCTTGTTACAGCGGATGCACCTGAAAGTTGAGCCCATCTAGATCACCGTGGCGCCTCTGACGCTCGGCTTCGTTATGAGCACATCCGCCCTGATGTCGCCGAAGGCCTCGGCCATGGCTTTACCGATGCTCAGTACGTCTTCCCCGACCGCAAAGACCGAGGGACCCCCGCCTGCTATGGAGCAGCCATAGGCGCCAGCGTCCAGGGCGGCCTTCTTCACCTCCCAGAAGTGAGGGATGATCCTGGCCCTGTAAGGCTCCACGAAGGCGTCGCCGATGCTCTTGCCGAAGAGGACGGTGTCGCCCAAAGCTACCGCCGCGGACATCCTCGAGGCGTATCCGATGCTACGCACCGCGTCCTTCATGCCAATCATCTCTGGCAGGAGGCTCCGCGCCACCTTCGTCTTGTTCTCGATCTGAATATCCGGCGACGCCACCGCAACCCCGATACTAGGCGGGTCCATCCTGATCACGTCGTACCTCTCGTCTACTATGATGAAGCCGCCGAAGATCGACGCCGACACGTTGTCGGCGTGGGCGCTCCCGGCGACAGCCGCCTCCCCCATAGCCGCCAGCTCGACCAGCCCCCTCGCGGGGAGGCCTAGGCCGAGAAGCCGATCCGCGGCGACGGCGGCGGCCGCAGCCGAGGCACCGGACGATCCGAGTCCTTTCCCCGGAGGTACCCCCTTCGATATCCTGATTCGGAAGCCCCCATGGAGACCTTTTTCCTTGAGAACGTGCTGGAAGACCGCCCCGGCGCTGTTTTCCGAAGCCTTGACCGGTATAGAATCCGCCCCGACACCGTTGACCTCGATGAGTACTCCCGGCTCATCGACCTGTTCGGCTTCGATTATGTCCCCTAATCCGTCGAGGGCTATGCCGAAAACGTCGAATCCGGGTCCGAGGTTGGCGATGGAGGCGGGAGCGAATACCTTAAGCTGTTTGACGCTCACCCATCATCTCTGGCACCTTAGATAGAGTGCCTACCCTCAAATGGGTTTATAACTGTTTGCATCCTGAGGCTGATACACACCTGTCTGAGCCGGTTGATGCCATTTCCTCGTTGTTATCAACGTTTATATACCGTGCCTACAACCAGTTTTGGGAGGTATGCTTTTGAACACAGCGGAAGTCCAGAAGGCACTAGACGAGGTCAGACCACACCTACAGATGGACGGCGGAGACGTGGAGCTCGTCGACGTCAAGGACGGCGTCGTAAAGGTGAAGCTCATGGGCCACTGCGCGGGCTGCCCCATGTCCCAGATGACGATCAAGTGGGGCGTGGAGAACTACCTCAAGAAGAAGGTGCCGGGCGTCAAGGCAGTCGAAGCCGTCTAGGAGACACCGCCCATGCCCCTCATGGCGGAGCTGGAGAAGGCCAGGGACTACGGCGACGTCTTCTCCCTGGTCAAGAAGGTCGTGAAGAGGAACCTGGGCCTACACAGGGTGGGGCTCATGCTCTACCTAGGGAACCTCCCCCTCAGCGTGGGCGCCTTCCACCCACTGGGCACAAACGACCTGGTCCTCAACAGGAGGCTGCTAAAGTCTAAGACGGGCCTTGATCACAAGTCCCACGTATTCGCCATCCTCCTCCACGAGTACCTGCACAGCCTAGGGTTCACGGACGAGCGGCAGGTCAGGAGGCTCACATACAAGCTGTGCCTGGACAACTTCGGGCGCCAGAGCCCGGTGGTCGAGGCCACTCTGACGGGCCCATGGGTAAACCTCTCTGAGGAGGATTTCGATGAGCTCGAACCAGAACTGGATCTGGAGCTCGTCAGGAACTTCGAGCATGTCGAGGGCGGCTACATAATTTAGCCGCCGGGGTCCTGGGCTTCTAAGCCGTCTTTTCTTGGAGGCATAATGGGCAGTCCAGTCTGCCATGGTAGCCCTGTGGATAGTTCTCAACCAATCCGTGGACCGGGCACTCGAAAACGTAGAATGGCAGGCTCCCGCTCCAACCGGGCCTCGTACGGTGACCCACGTAGACTGAGCCGTTGATTCTTAGCACGAACTTCTTAAATAGTGAAAGTTTTACTTCGTCGACTCCACCGCGCTGCCTAGAACTTCTAGGGCGCCGCCCCCCAGCGTCTACCTTAGAACGCTCCTCCGTCTGGCCACTGAGGATCAACTTCACCATTTTCCCCTACCGGAGTGACTAGCATTATGTTTATGTGACCTCGTCTCCCGGCTCTTGGAAACACGTGAAAACGTTAAAAGAGCTCATTCAGCCTAGTAAATCTAGTGTCCTGCACGTCGACGAGAAGGATCAGAGGCCCACCCTCGACATATACGCGGAACTCGAGGCGGCGGCCCTCAAGTTCCTTGCCGGCACCGCCCTCAGCTTCCGGGACAAGGTCAACCTCATCAAGACAATTTAGCCTAGGGATAGGGCATCGACTTCCTTGATCATCTTTTTACGGTTTGCGTGTGGATTTCAATCATTATCTTACTTAATCTATATGTTTTTGAGGTTTAACTGGTTTTGTCCAGAGATTTGACGACCAAAAACAACCTAAAATTCCGACCTAAAGTCTACCTACCAGTAATTGCAATCGCCATTTTTGGAATTTTCCTCTTAATTCCTGAAATCTTCACATTATTATTAGGTCATCAAGTATCTATTCTACCACTTTCAAATCTAACATATACAGAGAAAATTAATATTCTTCTCACTTTTGCCTTAGTAATTTTTGCTCAAAGCCAAGCTAATACAACCCAAGTCCAAGTTTACCTAGATGAGAAAAAAAATATGATTATGGAGGCTAGGAACGAACTTGAAAACGCCTATGGACCTATTTATTCGATATTGTATCGTTCAAGAAAAGGGGAGAAATCTTTGAGAGTGTCACAAGACGATTTCAAGACTATTGATAGAATAATAGCGGTGTATCCTTGGGTATTTTCCGAGGAAATACGTGATTTATGGAACGAAACTCGGAGACCTATACCAAGTATTTCATTGGAGGAATTGCAGAAGGGGCAGACTGAACATCTCAATGATGTCTCTTTTAAGTTCAGAGACAAAATAAATGAAGAGTACAAACGGAGAATTGAAAACTACGAAATGCTCTTGGGAAAGACTTGATATTCACTATGTACTCTCGCGCGCGTACTTAGTCTAAACCTTTTTACTGATTGCGACGCACACTAACTCGTGGTTTTGATGGATAGAGAGAAGGTTGATCCGTTCAAATTCGTCAAGGCAACGAATAGGTTGATGAGAGGAAATGGTCTGCTCCTCGTGACCCAGGGAGGAGATGAGAAGCCGAACGCAATGACCATCGGCTGGGGTCTACTGGGCACGATATGGGGGAGGCCCTTCTTTGTCGTGGCCGTCCGCCACTCAAGGCACACCTTCAAGCTGATGGAGGAGGGCGGGGCTTACACCGTTTGCCTACCCTCGAAGGGTATGAAGAAGGTACTCGATGTCTGCGGGACGAAATCTGGGAGGGGCATGGACAAGTTCAGGGAGCTGAAACTCACGGCCAGGAAAGGTCTCGACGTAAGCGCGCCGTACATAGAGGAGTGCCCGGTCCACTACGAGTGCGTCGTCAGGTACAAGAACGACCTCAAGCCGGGCCTGCTGGCGAAGGAGATCGAGGACAAGGTCTACTCGAGCAAGGACATGCACATGATATATTATGGCGAGGTCCTAGGAGCATACGCTGTGGAGGACGCGGCGAGGAGGCTGCCGAGGTGACGACGATGAAGGTCATGATAGTCTACGACTCGAGGACGGGCAACACCGAGAAGATGGCCTACGCGGTCGAGGAGGGGGTGAAGAGGACCGGAGCCGAGGCTGTTCTCAGGAAGGTAGACGAAGCCTCCGTCGACGAGCTCCTGAGCGTCCAGGGGCTGATACTGGGCTCGCCGGTCTACTATGGTCTCCCCTCGGGCAAGATCAAGTGCTTCGTCGACGAATCCGTGAAGTACCATGGCAAGCTCGAAGGCGTGGCCGGGGGCGCCTTCTGCAGCGCCGGCGGAACCCATACCGGCTCAGAGACGACTATAATGGCCCTCAACGAGGCCCTCCTGGTCCACGGCATGGCGATCCAGGGCTCATCCGCTGGGAACCACTACGGTGCAACCTCGGTCGGACCGCCAAACGAGGCCGCCCTCGAGGCCTGCAGGAAGCTCGGAGAGCGGGTGGCGAAGCTGGCGAAGAAGCTCCAAAAATAATCACCTCTCGTCTCAGCCATCTTCATTTCCTCGCGATGCGCCACCGGCTCTTCAAGTATCGACCCAATACTTGGTTGGCCAGTGTACGACGATCCTACGGCACTCGTGCCCCACACAGCCACACATCGCCCTCGTAAGCGCGTTCAGATCAGCTTCAGGCATCATCCCACGGGTGCCCCGACGCGGTTTACGACGCCGATCCCTCAAGAGGGGCTTAAAGGTTATCTTCCTAACCGGGTCACAGTATCGTGGGAACCGAACATGGCGGTTGTCGACAGCATTCTTGACCTCATCGGTAACACGCCCATGGTCAGGCTGCAGAGGGTCGTCCCGAGGAGCGGTGCGGAGATCTACGTCAAACTCGAGTACCTCAACCCTAGCGGGAGCTACAAGGACAGGATAGCGCTCGAGATGATAAGGGCCGCGGAGGCGGAGGGGAGGCTCAGGTCGGGGTACACGATCATCGACGCGAGCACAGGAAACACGGGCACGGCCCTCAGCTTCGTCGGCACACGCCTCGGCTACAGGGTAGAGATATACATGCCTGAAGGCATGACCCGCGAGAGGATCAGGATCATGGAGAGCTACGGCGCCAAGGTCCACGAGATTAAACTCGACTCAGGGCCCGGGGACGGCAGCGTGGCGGGCGCCGAGGTCGAGATCGGCACCAGACTCAGATGCCTCGAGGTCGAGAGGGGCAACCCAAGGGTCTGGTGGGCGCGCCAGTTCAGTAACCCCGCCAACGTTAAGGCCCATGTGAAGACCGGGGAGGAGATACTTAGGCAGATGGATGGCAGGGTCGACGCCTTCATCGCCTCCATTGGGGTCGGCGGCGCCCTCTACGGCGTAGCCAAGGCCCTGAAGGAGAGGCTTCCCGGCGTCAAGATAATCGGCCTTGAACCGGCCTCGGCAAGGTACCCGATAAGCGAGGGCTTCAAGACCATACCGGGCGCGAGCCCTGAGGTGGCCGGAGGCATAATCGCCGAGATGATGGACAGCGGCCTCATAGACGATGTGGTGAAGGTGAGCAACGAGGACGCCGTCGCCACATCGGACAGGCTCGTCCGTGAGGAGGGGCTCTTCTGCGGCATATCGTCCGGGGCGAACGTCTTCTACTCCATCAGGGTTGCGGAGGAGCTTGGAAGGGGTAAACGCGTGGCGACGGTGCTGCCCGACCACCGTGACAGGTACCTGTCTGAGAAGAAGTACACGACCTAGCCACTAAACCCTCTCTATGATGGGCCCCCTCTCCATCCTGACTGTGCGGAGGATCTTGTCCGGGTCGATCTCTATCCTCACCTCCTCGACCCTTATCGCCCTAACCGGCCTCCCAGACCTCTCATCTAACTCATCCCTCACCGAGACGAGGCCAGCGGCCTCGAGCTCCGCTATCCTCTTCTGCACCGTGGCGTAGGGGATCCTGTTGTCCTCCGAGACCTGGGTCAGGTTCTTCTTCCCGCTCCTCAGGTCCGCGATGATCTCCCATGAATATTTCTTCGTGAGGGCCCTCATCCTCGCCTTCAGCACGCTTGACCGCTCCAATATGCGCGTACCCCGAGGAAATGGTCGACTGAACCACTATATTTACTGTTATGTTGGATTGAAAAATGATGGGCCGTAGAGGCAGGATATCCACCCAGATTTATGGATTCACGAGGCGTACGCCGGCCTTCTCCAGCATCTCCAGCTTGTGGGCCTTCGACTTCTGGGTCACGGTGACGAGGTCGAAGATCTCGAAGCCGAACCTCCTCAGGTAGTCCTCGAGGCCGAGGAGCGCCTTCACGGCGCCGCTTCCGCTTCCCCCCGCCGAGGCTATGCCTAACGCCTTCTTTCCGTTGAAGCTCCTGAAGTCGGCGTAGACCTCGCATCGTCTGAGCCTGTCCAGGAAGATCTTCGCGGACTCGCTGAGGTCGTGCCAGTAGACGGGCGTCGCGAAGACGAGGGCGTCTGCCTCGCTGATCTTGCCCCTGAGGGCCTGGAAGTCGTCCTCGAGTATGCATGTTCCCTCGCGGCGGCATAGGCCCCAGCCCCCCTCGCAGGCGATGCAGGCCTTCATGTTGAGCTTGTTAAGGTGCACAAGTTCAGTCTCTGCCCCCGCCACCCTAGCCCCCCTCAGGACCGCCTGTGCGGTCTTCGAGGTGAGCCCGTCGAGGTTAGGGCTCGACTGGATCGCTAGAACCTTCATGAATTCACCTGCAAGACTGGAGTAAGCTTCACCGATAAAGGTTATCTAAGAAGTCTCCACGTGTACATCGGTCATTTCCCCGAACAGTACATCATCTACTATATGTTTATGAATGGGCGCTCTGTAAATACGGCAGTGTGTCCGCATAAGGTTTTGAATCGTTCGTCCATCTCAAGTGAGAAATTGATTGGGTAGAGGTCAACTCAATGGGGCTCGTCGACGACCGTAAAGGCTCAAAAATTGGCCGCAGTTATATAATCCGAATTATCTCATTCGTAAGGCCCTACTGGAGCACAAGCGTCTACGCCGTACTCATGCTCGTAGCATCGGTACTCGCCGACCTGACCATACCGACGCTGATCCAGCGGATCATCGACCAGGGCATAGTACCCAAGGACATGAACACGATACTGGCGACGGCTGCGCTCATGGTAGGCGTGGCCTTCTTCGAGGCGGCCGTCTCCATAGGGAACACCTTCCTATCCGTGAGGGTCGCGCAGAGCTTCGCCGCGGACGTCAGGTCCGCCGTCTTCCACAAGATCCAGAGGTTCAGCTTCGGGAACCTTGACAGGTTCCAGACGGGGCAGCTCATCGTCCGCCTCACGAGCGACGTCAACGCGGTCCAGATGATGGTGATGATGGGCCTCAGGATGTTCATACGCGCGCCCATCATGGTGGTGGGCAGCATCACCCTGATGTTCGTCCTGAACGCGGAGCTCGCGAGGATCGTCCTCATGCTCCTCCCCATCACCCTCGTCCTGGCGGGGATCTTCGTCGTCAAGGCGCAGCCGCTGTTCCTGGAGGTCCAGAGGAGGCTGGATAAGCTGAACATGGTGCTCCAGGAGAACCTCGCCGGCGTCAGGGTGGTGAAGGCGTTCGTCAGGATGGACCGCGAGGCGGAGCGCTTCGACAGGGCGAACACGGACCTGACCAACCAGTCCATGAAGGTGCTGACCATCTTCGCCGTCCTCTTCCCATCTATGCAGATCATCGTCAACGTCAGCATCCTGGGCGTCGTCTGGTACGGCGGCATGCAGGTCGTGGCCGGGAGCTTCACGGTCGGCGAGATCCTGGCCTTCACTAACTACCTCCTCACGTCCATCATGCCCCTCCTCTTCCTCGCCATGATGGCGAGCCAACTCTCAGCCGCTAACGCCTCAGCCCAGCGCATCTACGAGGTCCTGGACTCTGAGCCCCAGGTTCAGGACAGGCCGGACGCGAAACAGATGTCCGAGGCGAGGGGCAGGGTCGTATTCGACGGCGTCTGTTTCAGCTATGGCGAGGACTGCGGCGAGCCCGTGCTGCAGGACATCAACCTCATCGCCGAGCCGGGTCAAACCGTGGCCGTCCTAGGCGCCACAGGCTCGGGGAAGTCGACACTCATCGACCTCATCCCGAGGTTCTACGACGTGACGGAGGGGAAGTTAACGATAGACGGCGTCGATGTGAGGGACGTGACGCTTGAGTCGCTACGCGCCAACATCGGCGTCGCCCTCCAGGAGGCCATCCTTTTCAGCGGAACCATCAGGGACAACATCAAATACGGGAAGCCAGACGCCTCGGAGGAGGAGGTCGTGGCCGCCGCGAAGGCGGCTGAGGCCCACGACTTCATCATGGGCTTCCCCAAGGGGTACGACAGCGATGTCGGTGAGAGGGGCGTCGGCCTCTCAGGGGGCCAGAAGCAGAGGATCAGTATCGCCCGGGCCCTCCTCATCCAGCCGAAGATACTCATACTCGACGACAGCACCAGCTCGGTGGACGTGGAGACTGAGGCGAAGATTCAGGAAGCGCTTGACAGGATCATGGAGGACAGGACCAGCTTCATCATCGCCCAGCGCATCAGCACCGTGCTCAGGGCCGACAAGATCGTGGTCCTCGACAAGGGTAGGATCGCCTCCGAGGGCACACACGAGGAGCTGATGAGGTCGAGCGCCATCTACAGGGAGATATATGACTCCCAGCTCGGAGGAGGCGTCCGACTATGAGCGGGCATCCACCCATGGGCGGAGGCCAGACGGGTAGACCGCAGATGGGGCCGAGGGGTGGCCCAGGAGCCGGCTTCGCCAGGGGCGTCGAGAAGGCCAAGAACCCGACGGCGACGCTGGTCAGGCTGATACGTTACCTCCTGATGTTCAAGTTTCAGCTGGTCATCGTCGGCGTCTGCGTGGTCCTCGGCTCGGTCCTCTCGTTGCTCGGCCCCTATTACATCGGAGTCGCCATAGACAAATACATACGGACCGGCGACATCTCGGGGCTCTACGGCCTCGTGATCCTGCTGCTCGGCATATACCTCGTAAACTACGCGGCTCAGGCTACACAGGCTTCCCTCATGGCGAGGATATCGCAGAGGGCGCTGCGTCAGCTCAGGAAGGAGCTGTTCGAGCACCTCCAGACGCTGAGCCTCAGCTTCTTCGATAGGCGCACCCAGGGCGAGTTGATGAGCAGGCTCACGAATGACATAGATGCGATCAACATGGCCCTCAGCCAGAGCTTCACCCAGCTCATAGCCAGCTTCCTGTCCCTCGTAGGGATACTGATCGCGATGTTCGCGCTCAGCTCCTGGCTCGCCCTTGGAAGCCTCCTCGTGCTCCCGATGATGATCATAGTCACCTTGTTCATAGGGAGCCGGACCCTCTCAGGGTTCAGGGGTCTACAGAGCAGCCTGGGGCGGCTCAACGGGACGATGGAGGAGGTCATCAGCGGTGAGCGCGTCGTCCAGGCGTTCAGTAGGCAGGACACGGTCCTGAGGGACTTCGACGAGGCAAACACCGCCGTCAGAGACACCGCCATCCGCGCGAACAGCTACGCCTTCGTCGTCATGCCTATCATGAACATCATGGGCAGCGTAGGCATCGCCGTCGTCGCCGGCCTAGGTGGCTGGATGGCCGTCCAGGGGATGGTCACCATCGGCGTGATAACCAGCTTCATATTCTACGCCAGGAACTTCTCGCAGCCCCTCCAGCAGCTCGCGAACCTCTACAACACCGTCCAATCGGCCCTCGCGGGTGCTGAGCGCATCTTCGAGATAGTCGACGAGAAGCCTGAGATCACGGACAAGCCCGGAGCCATCCCCCTCAGGGAGATCGGGGGAGACGTCGTATTCGACCACGTCGACTTCAGCTACGACGGTAAGACCCCCGTCCTCAGGGACATGAGCTTCCACGCCGAGCCCGGCCAGATCATGGCCCTCGTGGGCCCAACCGGGGCTGGGAAGACCACGATGGTCAACGTCCTCGGCAGGTTCTACGACATACAGGGGGGCTCCATAAGGATCGACGGCGTCGACATAAGGGACATCACAAGGAACAGCCTACGGAGGCAGCTCGGCACGGTGCTGCAGGACAACTTCCTCTTCGCCGACACCGTCATGGAGAACATAAGGTACGGTAACCTCGAGGCCACGGATGAAGACTGCGTCGCCGCCGCCAGGCTGGCGAACGCCGACCAGTTCATCGTCCGCCTGCCGCAGGGGTACCAGACCATGCTCACCGAGAGGGGCAGCAACCTGAGCCAGGGGCAGAGGCAGCTCCTCGCCATAGCCCGGGCCATCATCGCCGACCCCAAGATACTGATCCTCGACGAGGCGACGAGCAGCGTCGACACCCGCACCGAAATCAGGATACAGGAGGCGCTTCTCCGCCTCATGGAGGGGAGGACGAGCTTCGTCATCGCGCATCGCCTCAGCACCATCAGGAACGCGAACCAGGTCCTGGTCATAAGGGACGGCGAGATCGTCGAGCGGGGGACCCACGAGTCTCTTCTAGCCCAGAAGGGCTTCTACCACCACCTCTACATGAGCCAGTTCAGGGGGACGAATCTGA
>Ga0315280_10001519_pt1 | contig 39665 bp, 38 predicted proteins | sample YL17G06_40_MG_FD_203697 | JGI IMG/M metagenome (GOLD analysis project Ga0315280, IMG submission 203697) | Sediment microbial communities from Yellowstone Lake, YNP, Wyoming, USA - YL17G06_40 | ecosystem: Environmental > Aquatic > Freshwater > Lake > Sediment | place: USA: Wyoming | collected... | reverse complement strand
GTAAGGAGCCTGGCGTCCTTCTTGATCCGCTCGGCCGCCATCTTCAGATAGTTGGCGTTCAGGTCGATGTAGATCGACCGCCTGCCAAGCCGTTCCGCGACGAGGGATACCGTGCCCGCGCCGCCGAACGGGTCGAGCACGAGGCAAGGCACGGGGTCAAGGCCGCAGGCGCAAGTGGGCGACCAGCCGAGAGTGCGGGTTGAGTAGCCCTCGCCGTCCCCATCCGTGGCGTTGCCGACGCCGCCAAGGTTACTTCCCTGCCTCATTCCTCGCTCGGAGTCCGCTTCGTGGTCATGCCAAGACTTCCCTGTTGTGCCGCCCTTGCGTTCCACCGCTCGCCGCCACGGCGCGCCGCACTTGGGACAGCAGCCCTTCTGGCTCGTGCCGGCGTTGATGCATGGCTTGACCAAGCCGGGCGGGAACGTGGCGAAGTGGGAGACCCAAGCATCGTGCCGGCCGCACGGACACCAGCTGCGTATCTTCTCGCGGCCATCCTCGGTGTACTTCTCGATTCGGATGGCCTTTTTCCCGGCTCCCGTAAAGTACCGTTCGCAGGCGGTACAGAACTCTGCGTCGAACGGGGCAGGGTTCACGATGAAAGCCAGCGGCCCGTCGCCTTCGTCGTAGAGGCCCTGCCAGGACTCGAAAAACCAGTCGGATGCGCGGCGGGCGCGCGTCGTATACTCCGGTCGGTTATATCGGCGTTGCTGGGCCAAGGTCTGGGCGGGATCGCCCGACTGCTTGCCGAAACAGGCCCCGCCGGACTCGCCTGCGCCTTGAACCTTCACCGCCTCGCCGTCATAGAAATATCGCGCGGATTTCGTGAGCAGGAACACGTACTCGACGGTCGACGTGGGCCGGTCGCGCGTACTCTCGGGCATGGCGCAATGCTTAAGCCAGGGGCAAGCGGCGCGCAGCCACCAGCCATCGGCCTGGAGGGCGAAGGCGAGACGCCAAGGCATGCCCAGGAGGTCCTTGGGCTTGAGGCCACCGGGAAGTTCCCAAGAGAAATTAGAGCCCCCGCCTGATTTCCAAATCACTTTACGTCCAGGAGCCTTCATGGCCTGCGTTGCACCAACGCCGGGAGATTCCTTTCGGTCGCTTCGCCCCGTGGAGGCGTAGCAGTCGCCCATGTTGAGCCAGAGCGTGCCGTCCTTGCGCAACACCCGCCGGACCTCGCGGAAGACCTCGACCATCTTCTCCACATAAGCCGCAGGCGTGGCCTCAAGCCCCAACTGGGCGTCGATGCGGCGGGCTCCGCACTTGGAGCACACGCTGTGCGCCCGATGCCCAGCGGACCCGGCATTACTCAACTGCTTATCCGATACCGGCGTCTTCGTCTCGAACCGGCCCACCTTGTGGTCGCACTTCGCGTCGCCGCCCTCCCACATCGCCGTTCCGTAGTCGCGCAGGCCGTAATATGGAGGACTTGTAATAATACAATGAACCGATTCGGGGGGCAGACCGCGCAGGCCCTCTACCACGTCGGCCTGGATAAGTACGCACCGCCCATCGCCGAAAACGTCGATCTTCTTGCACTCCGTCACTTCGTCACTCCGTTCCATCGCCTCGTCAGACCGTGAGTTGTGCGATCTTGACCACGGCACCCGGCCGACCCGTCTTCCCGTGATACCACTTGCGGATGTAGCCGCCGCAGACTTGGCAATCGTCGCGCCACATCCCGATCTGCGTCAGGATGTCCAGAATCGCTTTGTCGAGATTGTCCCGATCGGGACGCTTCCAGCAAGGTATCAACCCCTCTGAATCCTTGCTCCGCATCAGCGCCTTTGGGCGCGGCATGAAGAAGTCTATGTCCACCTGGATCGGACCATCCCAAGGGACCGGCGGTCGGTGCGGCATGGCGGCAGCGGCAACGAGCGCCTTCCAACCCTCAGCCGTACCAGGATCGTAGACTGCCGCGTGTTTGCCCGACCGCCGAGCTCTCGCGCGAGGTTGGGCCTTCGGGACGCCCTCAACCCGCAAGACGATCATTCTTGGCGGCCTCCTTTCACGTCGTCGAGACCGCCGACCAACGCCTTCTTCGCTCCACCGTCCGGCTTGGCAGGCGGGGTGGTTGCAACCGCATTGCATGCGGCAACCTCCGCCGCCTGTTGTGCCTTGCGGCCAGGCTCTGCGTTCCACCTGGCCCAGAACCCCGCCATCGAATCGGCCACCCTGCCCCACGTCGCGGCTCCGGCGCCCTTAACACCGACATGGTTCGAGTGTTTGGCCTCCCAGTCGGCAAGGTCGCCGACGGTTTTGATGCCCGCCGCGGCAAACTTCTCCACATCGCCGACCGACAGTTCCGGTTTGCCGCCCAAACTGGCGAGGGGCCAGTTTCTCCAAGACTCATCTCCCGGTGCCCGCCCCTGAACATTCCCGTCCCTCGCGGCCTTCTGCAGGGGCAACTCGTCGTCGCCGCACAGATCCACCAGGACCATGATCGCGCCGTCGAGGCTCTCCTCGGCGTCTTCGCTGCGCGCCTTGGCCTCTTTGTAGCTTTGGAGCTTGGCGGCTTCCTCGAGTTGGCAACACGTCAACACCTTGCTCGCTTTTACGATCATAGCGTGCTGCTCGGTGATGGCGCGAAGTTTGAACACATCTTCTTCGCCCGCATTCCGGGGAATGACGGGTACCGCCGGCCGCTCCTTTTGTTTTGTCATGTTCCTTCTCCTTTTAGAGAGTCCAACCTTGTTCCAGCGCTCGCCGGACCATACCGGCGAGATTGCGTTTGGACTTCTTGACCGCGTACCGCACGCACGCGAACACCCGTTCGGGCTTGTGCTCGCGCATGACCGCCAACGCCTCGTCGCCCCTCCAACCTGCCGCCTGAAGAAGAAAGACCGCCCGGCCGCGCGAGATGTTGCCCCCAAACTCTTTCAGCAGTTCGAGAACCTTTGCCCTCGCCTTTCCGTTGTCCTTTTTGCCGTCAACAGAACACACAAGTTCTTGGCGTTGCGCGCATCCTCTGTTCACAACAACAGACTCTGTTACAACAGACTTTCTATGCGCAGAAGTATATTGTTTGTTCTGTCTGTTGGGTCCCCCGGCGCAGGGGCGCCGCGTAACAACAACAGTCTTTGGCGCTGTCAACGGCGTTGTCATTGTCACTGTCGTTGTCAGGGTCCGTAATACTGACGCAGGTAAGTGCTTGCGGTTGCGGGGTTTAACTCCATCCCAAAACGTAAGGCCCTGGCGCTCCAGCCGCTCGTGGACGTAGTTTTCCACGTGCTCGCGCCAGTCGTGGATCACCAGTCTGAAGACCGGATGGCGCTGCAGAAATCCGGCCTCGTGTTTGCTCGGGACAAAGCAGTCCAGCAATCCCTCGATGAGCCTCCCCGGCCGCCCGTGCCAAAGGCAAGCCTCGGCAATCTGGGCATCCGTGTAGATGCCAACAGCACCGTCAGGCACATCCTTCGCCGCCCAAGCGAAGAGCGACGTCACGGTGCCGAGGGCCTGCGCATGGGGGATGCCCAACATCTCCGCCAACAAGGTCACTTTGCGATGATGGATAGCGTCAGATTTCATCCACGGCCTCGTGTCGGCGCCGGGAAGCGCCGGTCTTCTGCCTGGACCGGCCCTTGGCGGCTCCGCCGCTCCTGCGTAACGAAAAACTGGAAACTTGATCGGAAAGTACATCGTAATAAGCCATAATGCGCTTCTTTCACAGTTTCGCGGGACTCGGCCCATCGGGCATGTGGCATGCCCAGTCCAGCCCCAGGTTCTCCGCCAAGCCGCCCAAGGTCTTCCGCATGGCCTGGACCATGGCCAGGTCGTCGGCGACCGCGGCGCCGACGCCGATACCATGGGTCGCCATCTGATGGGCCAAGAACTCCTTGGCCTTTTTCGCATTGCTCTGCCGCGCAGCCCAACAGATCGCCTTACACTCCGCCATCAGCCGATCGTATTGGCCGTCGCCGGGTAGGGGGGAAGAGGCGGGGTCGGCGGGGGACGGCGGTCGGGTCGCCGCCGGGGCCGTCTGGGTCGGCACGGGCCCCGCCCTCTTGGTCGCCGACTCGCCTTGGCCGTTGGGCTTCGTCAGACCGCCGAAGAACGGCTCCGCGGGCGTCTTGCCGCCGACCTTCCCTTCCGCCGGCCCGGTGGCGGGGAAAAAGTCCTCCTTGGCGGCGAAGTTGTCCTGGATCGCCGCGTAGACCTTCCGCAGGCCGACCAGTTCGACCTCGGCTAGGACCTCGACCTTGTGTCCAAGTCGTCCTTCGATTTGGTCCTTGGTGACGCCGAACCCCTCGAAGGCCACCAGCATCTTCCGGGCGCGGTCGATGAGCGGTTCCGCGTTGTTCCCGGCCATCGTTTTCTCGCACTCGACCACGGCCGCCTCGACCACATCGCCGGGGATCACCCCCAGGATGCACGCCCGCAGGCGGCGGGCCCCCTGGTTGGCGGTCATCTCATAGATGTCCCGCGGATCGGTCAGTTGATCGACGCGGAAGCGGCTGCCCTTGCCGACGCGGCGCTCGTGGGGTACCGTAAACACCTTGCTCTGGCGGGTGTTCGTCTCCAGGTCCCAGGCGAAGGCCAGCACGGAGGATTCGCCTTCGCGCCGTTCCAACTCGTGGATGCCGAAATGGATGTTGCCCCAGTTCAGCGCGAGGACCTCGGCCATGCGGATACTCGGCCCGGAGACCGTCGTGTTCCCGCGCGGATAGGCGTAGACCGCCTCTTCGGCGAGCGACTTCCTGTGGCAGGCCCGGATGATGCGCTGGAAGGCCACGGTCTCGTCGCGCGGGAACTTCTTGGCGATCACCATAGCGGCCTGCACCTCCTGGGCCGCGCGCGTCGCGGCGACCTGCATCATGCCGCTGGGTTCAGGCGCCAGGGGTGCCAGGGCCAACTCCGGTCGCTTGGCACAGCGATGCTTCTGATCCTCGTAGTCCGGAGGCGGTTCCTCCGGCAAGGGCGCGCCGTCGTACTCCGTCTGTGTCTGTGTCATGGGATGGTTCTCCTTTTCCTATGCTTCGGTCCCTTCCTCTTGGTATATCCCCAACTCCCTGATCTCGGTTTCCCTGAACGCTCTCGCTTCAGCCAACTGCTTATCGACTTCGCGGTCGAGGGCCACCTTCCAACCGCGCGAACGCTTCGGATCGTCCTTCTCCATCTTGGCCTTGATCGCGTCCAGGGCCGCCGACTTCGAGACCTTGACGGCATCCTCGATGGTGTCGGCGTCGGCGAACTGAAGCAGGATCGGCAGGCCGAGAAGCGGCCGGATCTCGCGGCGGGGCTTGGACCGGAACCCGAGATACCGGCCATCCGAGAGGATCAATCGGCCGTTCGGAGAGTCCTGGACGGCAAGCCGCACCCGCTCGACGAACGCCTTGGCCTGGCGCTCGACCAGACGCGCCAGGAGCAGCCGGTCGGCTAACACGTCGGCGAGGGCTTGGTCAGGGCGCACGGCAAGTAGTTCCCCCGTACCGAGCGCGGAGAGGAACAGGCTTACTTCCTTGTGCGCGTGAGGACAGGCGAGGATATGGCCTTCCGGGAGGAGCGCCCGGTCACACCGTTCGCAGTGTGCGCCGGGCGAGAACCGGCCGTAGTAGTTCAGAACATCGCGTTGGAACTCCTCAAGCCAGTGGTGAACCTCGTCCCGGTCGGCCCTCCACGTCTGTCGGGACCCGTCCCCGAAGAAGACCACCGATGAACTTCCCTCCCTGATTGCTTCCCTTTCGGCCTGTCTGTCGCTGTCTTCGTCCCGCACGGATCCGAACATCCCGCAGGCCAAATATGCCAACCCTTGAGCCGCCCAAGAATCGGTTGATTCGACATGGCCGAGTTTGTAATCCAGAACGTCGAGCGTTTCGTCCCCCCAAGCGACCACGTCGGCCGTTCCCTGAAGCAGGAAGGTTCGGGTCTCGGCCGCGATGTCCAAGGAAGGCGTCTCGGTCTCGAACTCAAGTGATGCTTGGGCTTGGGGCGCGAGACTCGCCGCCCAATCGAGAAATCGCCGCAGGGCGATCGCGCAGGCTGCGGCGAAATCCGTTGCCTGGTCCTCGGCGATGACATACCGCTCGCGGAAGGGGGCCAGGTCCGGTAACTCGGTCGCCCCGTGTGCGCCGCACCAGCGAAGAACGCTGTGCCCTGCCCTCCCGAACCTCGATGCCGCCGAGTCGCTTGAAACGGCATCGGGCACTCGGATGATCCCGCTCGGGCACAAGTAGCCGAGGCCCAACTTCGACGGCGAAATGCGAATGGGTTCTGTCATCTCATATATTCCTTTAGAAGTCCCTCCATTCCCATTGCCCTTCGAGCACCACTGCCTCGTACAGCGCCAGGGCTGCGTCCAGTTCGTCTCTCGCCATCTGGGCGATTCCCACTGCATTTTGCATCCGACTCAACACCTCGCGGTGTTTCCACCGGACCATCGCCGCCACGGCCCGGGCGCGCCCAAGGTCGGTCTGCGGCGGATCGGTCATGTCCGCTCCCGTCCGTCAACCTCGTCCTGCCTCAAGCATTCCGTGGCGTCGACCTCGTAGAGATCCGGGTCCGTGACCCGATTGATGCCCCCCGCCGCCTGAGCCAGAGCATCATAGGCGCCCATCAGTAGTCCCCGTTCGAGGCGGCCGCGGCGGGTCTTCTGACTGACCGCTCGGGCGTAGGCCAGGGCGACCTTGAGCAGTTCGTCAATTGAGGCGCGTACCCGCGCTTCCACCAGTGCCGGGTCCACCACCGGCGGCGTCATCGCGTCCGTGAATCCCGTCTGCGTCCTCATGGCAGATCTCCTTGATCGGTATTGATTCCTTGGCGCGTTTCAGGCAGGTCGGGCACAGGATTCGATCCCCACCCAGACCCACCACCATCCTCCATCCCGACGTCAGGGCCGCTTGCAAGGCCCTTCCGGGATCAAGCCATATCTTGAGGTCCTGGGGGTCCGGGCTGTCGTGGAACCGGCGGCAACCATCGCAAGCGACGCGGACGAGTGTGATCTGGCGGGTGACGAGTCCCATGTCCGTTCTCCAATGCCCAGGCCCGACCCGTCGCGGCTGTCCGTTTGCGCGGACGTCCGACGGGTAGGGTGAAGGCGTTGGCCTACGGGGTCAGTGACATAGATCCTCCTTCCGCCGAGGCCACCAGGGCAGTCGCGTCGTGGCCGGAAGCCGGCGAGGTTGACGACCCGGTGCGGCCCCGGCCGCCAGAAACCGCCCTTGCCGCCGCGCGCTTCGCGCGATGTCGTAAGTCAACCCCAATCGCTCGGGGGGCGTATTCATTCATGTAGTGTTGCACATCCTCCCAGTACGTTCTCGCCCGGGCGCCGCGCCACTTAGTCGGCCCTGCGTTATGCAACCGCGCCAGCGTTTCCGGTCGCCACTCCGGCGCGTACCGCTGCCAGTACCGGGCCATCACCCGCTCGGCATATTCGGCGCGGTGGCAATCCTCGTAGGAGCCGTCCGGCATCCGGGCGTCGACCCAGTAGGACCGATGGATTTGGTACGGGCCAATCGCCGCCCCATTGTCTCCAGCAACCGGGTGGGGCGCGTTGCCGGTTTCGACAAGACGAATGGCCCGAAAGAGCGCCCCGGCGCTCTGGCCCATCGGCTGATTGCGGCTGACTTCGCAGAGTAGGAGGGGGTCGCTACTGCCGCCACGCCGGGGCTGAGTATCCGGCGCGGTTGGGCGGGGGTCCGGGGGGACAGACGTCCCGCCCGCGCCTTGCGCCCGGGTCACGGGCCGGGCGGGGCATTGCCGCGCCGAAGATTTGGTCCACCAGTTCATCGACCAGATGGCCGCATAGCACAGGACACCGGCGACCATCCAGAAGATGATCCAGAAAAGGACCCACCACGTGTTGCTCGGGAGACCGCATCTCCGCGCCGCGCGCTTGCGCTTCCTCTCGGCCGACCCAAGGCAAATGTCACGGATGCTGCCGGGATTCAACCCCGTGGCTCGAGTTCCGCACTTCAGGCACTTGCGTGCGTCGCTCATGGTGCGGCGCTCCCTTCGGGGCGCGGGAGAGTCGATGGGCAGGAACTCGGCGCGGCCGATTGCTCGCTGGACGATTCGCAAGGTGTTACGTCAGCGACGGTTGCCGTCTGCGCGAGGAGAGTGGAAACGGCCGCGCTGCTGCCTCGGTGTTCCGCCGGCACAGTGCCCGGTGATACTCGCTCATCAGGTCGCGGCCGACTTTCTGGGCGCTCTCGCGGGCCAAGCAACGGGCGCATGCCTCCGTCCGCAGAATCTCCGCGTAGACCGCCCCCACCGACGGGGCGCACGTCAATACCCACTCCTGCCAGTGCCCGCACGCCATTTTCAAGTTCTGGATGTACATGGTCGCCCCTTGATTTCTGATCGCCCGCATGGGCGATGCTCTCGACCGGCTGGCCGGAGGGGGCGGGCAGACGGTGCAGACGACGGTGACAATCGTGACAGAGCCAAGTTACTTCGAGAGGTTTACTATAGTCGTCGTGGTGCCCTTGTATACCTCTTTTACTCCCGCACGCTTTGCAGGGTTCGCGCATGAGATCGCCGCGCTTGATGGCCGCCCGAAGGAGTCTGTGGGCGCGGGCGCCCTCGGGATGGTTCTCGACGTAGCGGTTCGACGCTCGGAGCGCGGTTTCCCTGGCCCGCTCGGGGTTCCTCTTCTTCCAATCGTGGACGATCTCGATTTGACACTCGCGGCAGAGACTGTGCCGGCCATCCTTATTGTGACAGGGATACTTCCGGCCAGGGCGCGGCCGGTCTATGGTGAACTCGGTCAGGGGTTTGCGTCGGTGGCAACGGGTGCATTCCTTCGACGGCCCAAGGTCCGAAAATGTGGAGGGCGTAACACGCGTTATCGGCCCTTCGGCGGGACGAAACAAAAACTCAGGCTGGACAGCCTGTTGGCTGGCAGGCGGGCCGCTACTACGTGCGCCGACAGGTCGGACCTCTGCGTTCAGACAGGAGACCAACATGGGAGGCGCGGCCGTTTCGCGGCCCATTGAACCTTCGGGGTTGGGGTTGTCGTATGAAGAACCCATGCCTGATTCTCCAGTCTGAACGCACGCCATTATACCACGCTTCTGGCGCAATGCAAACCTGGGTCGCAACCGAAATGTGTAAGTGTAGGCAGGACCGGCACTTAGAATTTTCATTATCGAGTGGATTGCATATCAGACATCTCGGCCCGCGCGCCGCGCGCGGTCATGGGCAGAAGGGTCAGCGGTGGGGGGAGCATCCCGCAAAGCAGATGAGCAGTACAAGCGCCGCGAGCACCCACCGCAGTATGTTCATCCCGGCCACGCATGGTATCCGACGCAGGCGACGTTCGACGCATCGGTCACGCAGGTCAGGCAGTCGCCCCAGCCTTCAAGGCGAGCCCACGATCCGCGCGGACGAATCACCTGATGAACACATGGGCGACAGCCGGTCATAGTTTTGATATCAGCACCTGAAGAAGCGGGCCGACCGCCTCCAGCGCCTTGAACGCTTGGAACTCCACGGTCGTCTCGGCCATTGCCCCGGCCTGTTTCTCGCGCAGGCGGGCAAGCGCGCCTTCGACGAGGGCGGCCGTGCTTTGGACCTGGCTGACTGTCACGTGCGCGAGGGCCTGGGGATCGCTCGACGGGAACGCGGTCGGAATGGGGATCGTGGCCGGAGGAGAACCTTGGCCCTGACCGTTTGGGGGGAGGGTCGTCATTTGCCGCCGCCTTTCGTTTGCATCGTGCTCAGAACCTTGCCGAGAATGGCTTTGTCGATAATGTCGGTTGCCGTCGCTTTGTTCGCCCACGTCCGCGCCTCGACTACCAGCAACCCGGCCGCGGCTTCCTTGGTCGCGTCCACCAACTCCCTGAATCGCCCATCGCGGTCGCGCACGCGCTCCTTGTCCGCCTCGACTGCCCCCACGTCGGTCTTGTACGTCGTCATCGCTTCGAGGATCGCCGCCTGGCGGGCCTTGTCATCGGTGTACGTCGTCTTGGCGATTTTTTCAATCTGTAACATCAGGGCGTCGTCGAGACGCTTCAAGTCTTGCAGCGCCTTGGCCCTGGCGCCGGTGGAATAATCGAGGGCCAGGGCCTGCATCGAGTCGGAATTGGCGAGAACCAGATTGCACGCCTCAATGGTGTAGTCATGGCGCGCCTCGGTCGCGCATCCCGCGAGGCACGGCAGGAGAAACAGAAGGAGGACCGCCGGCGGTACGTTGGTCCTGTTGGGGGGCTTGATGTCGTCCGGCCCGGTACACGTGGTCTCGGGCAACGCAAGAGCGATATGGCGAAGCAACTCAAGCATCTTCGCCAACCACACGTCGTCGACCTGGGTTGGGGTGATCTTGACGATGATGCGGGCCAAGATGACCATGCCGCCGATGGCGCCTACGACGTCTTGCCAGTGTGCGGTAATCCAGGCGATCATGGCGTCCATGTGCTTCTCCTTTCAATCCCGTTTGGGTTGATCGTTCAACCCCCCGCCTCCCCTGTGAACGTGCCCCATCAGGCACGGCCGGTCGTCCAGGAGATCGCAACATCTCTGGATGAACCGCACGGCGTTCTCGGCGATAGCGTTGGTCCTGTCGTCCTTGCGGTCAATGGCCTTGGCCATGCGGTTCGCGTTCCACTGGCTGAAGATCACCATGAGGGCGCAGAGGCCCAAGGCCCCGTACTGAAGCCACCTGTCCATCGTCGAGATTTCCTGGCCCAAGATCATCGCCAAGTCTCCGCCTATCGTCCGATCCCCATCGGATATCGGCAAAAGCTTTCATTGCCCCGCCTGCTCTCCTAAATCACCGGCAATTCGAAGGTATCAGCGGCCGTTGTCGTGAACGGCTCCCAAGATGCTGGCCCGCCGGCTCGCCGCATTTGGTAGGTGGCGTTCTTGACAAGCAATATCTGATACGTACCATCGGCGCCACTCGTAACCGAAACGTAACCGCGGGCGTACTGCCCGCCAGTCGTCGGAGTTAGAAGCTTAAAAGAGACTACAACACCAGACTCCGCAATGCCTTGCGAATCACGCGCCACACCATGCGCCATGGTCTGGCCAGGATCTTCGGGCGTTGGAATCGCAACGGTCGTCATCTCGATGACAAGCGTGTCGTCGTCCGTGACGACGTGCTCAGTGCCAGCGTAGGAGTAGCCTGCCCTGGTGGCCGCCACGACATACGTCGCGTCGTCGAGGTTAAACACGGCAACGCCATCAACATTCGTTGTGTTCGTATAAGTGTCGACGCCAGTCGTGTAACGAACGGTCACATTCTCAAGCGGAGTATCGGCCTCGTCCTTGACGGTCACGGTAACAGTAAAGGCGCCAGTGCCGGCACCCGTCGGCACGAGCGAATCCATATCCAGACCGCCCGCATCGCTGATGGGCAACCCGCCTGGCGCATCCGCTGCTGCGTTGGGCGTAGACGAGAAACCCGCGTTAGTTGCCGGGACAACCTCATAAACAATTTCGGCCGGGTCTATGGTCGCCTCAGTTCCCCGAACGATGAGGGGTCCCAACGTTCCGGTATCCGCGACGGCAAGGTCAACGTAGTACCAGCCACTTCCGATGGAAGTTGCATTCGCCGGGGTGGCAAGGTCGGCGAACTCGCCGCCGTTTTTCGACACCTGGACGGGAATAGTCAGTCCTGCCCCGGCTGGCGTCACGTGGTCGGCGGCCAGGAACGCCTTGAAAGGCACTCTTTTTGCCATCGATTGCGGCATGCGTTCTGTCATCTCACATTCCCAGCCTCACGCGCGACAAGGCCGCGCCGCCGGCACCGCCGGCGTAATTGCCTGTCACCGCCTGCGAGGAATCCCCGCCGATCTTGACGCCATCCTTGATGCTCTCCGGAACAAGATTCGCCACGGCGAACGTCCCGGGGATCGCCAGGATTGTCGTCGAATCCAGGACGTAATCGTCGGCGGCCGTCACCGCCGCCTGATCTGTCACAAGTTGCGCTGCCTGCCCCTCGGCGTAGGTCCCGCCGGGAGAGTAATTGCCTGTGTAGTTAGACGATGGCCCAAAGGATACAGCGTCCTTGACCTCCGCCTCGGTCGCCTCGTGATAGTTACCCGTGTAGATGTTGCCAGGACCGAAACTGGCGGTCGAGAGCACGTAATCGGAACTCCATGCGCCCCCGACGTTGGGCATGGTGAACGTGCCTTTGGTGGCGTCCACGTCAACGTTCAGATAGACGTTCGCGGCCGCCGGAACCCAACAGGTGCCGGGCGTGGGGTCGCCGCTGTATCTGGGGGTGCCGTGTCGGACATCGGCAGGGGCAACGAGGCCCGAAATGAGCGTCCAGAGGTCCATGTCCAATGTACCGGCTACGGTGAGGATGGTCTGCGTGTCGTCGATGTAAGCAGCCTTGGCCGTCACCTCCGCCTGATCTGTCACAAGTTGCGCTGCCTGGCCCTCGGCGTAGGTCCCGCCGGGAGAGTAGGTGCCGTAAGCGTGATGACTGGAACTGCCGCCGATGGTCACGCCGTCTTTGATGTTCCCGGCCACGCAGTTCGTCACGTCGAAATCACCGTCGCCGCCGCCGTCGGCCGGATTGTAGTTATTATATCCCTTGATGACCGCATCCCTGGCGACCACGCCGCTCTTGAGAGTATAGTCGCTCAGGTCAAGACTACCGGCGGTGGCGTTGTTCGTGCCGAAGTGCCCGCTTTTATCAACAAGTGCAGCGCTGGGAGTATACGGCGGACCGATGTTTGGCAGCGTCAGATTGCCGGCGGGGCCGCCGGTATAAGTGGGATGGTCATAGAGGACGTAGTCTGCCGAGACGACCCCACTGATCAGCGTCCAGAGGTCCATATTCAAAGAACCCTGCGTAGCATTTCCGGCTCCGAAATGAGCAGTGTTCTTTACCAGAGACGGATCTGCCGTATGACCATCCGTGTTCGGGGGCGTGTAGGTGCCGGTGCCCGCGACGTCGACGGCTACATTCCACTCCACCTGAGCAGGAAGGGGCACGAAACAGGTGCCGTTTGTACTCCCCGATTCCACCGTCCACCGGGGAACGCCGTAGCGGACATCACCAGCGGCGACGACGTGGGCTTTCAGGACGTAGGCGGTGAGGTCCATCGCCGGATCGTATTCCGCGCCGGTCGGCCCGTAGTCCGCCTCGCCGGAGTCCACCTTGTTCGCCGCAGGATATGTGCCCACCGTGCCAGCCGGAGGCAACCCCGCCGTCACCCATGTCTTATGTACACCGGAGTTGGACCAATCCAGAACCAGAACCGATCTCGAATGCTCTTTGCCTGCGACCACGATAAAACCGTTCGTAACGGGCGCGGCCAAGTAGCCGTCACTGTTGCTGGTAATCTCGGCGGCGTCCTGCGTCAGGTTGTCCGGCCCCTCCATAAGGCCGCTGTCCACGTCCGCCCCAGTGTTGCCGTAGAAAACATTGAAGTCGATGATGTGGGTATCATCGACGTAGGCGGGAGCATTGATGCCCATGCCTAGATTGTTCGTGACGCGACAGGCCCAGACGACCAACGCGTGTTGGGACGTCGAGCCAATCGTAATTGCATCGCCCGCCCCGTTTGTGCCGTCAAGAACGGAATGTGCAAAAGTACCCGCGGCGTATCCTTGGGCATTTCCACTGGCGTTGTCGTAAATCAACGAATCCTGCACCGCCAGGTAGCCCCCGACGTTTGTCAATCCCCATCCGCCGTTCGTTGCTACGAAGCAACCCACGACACGATTACCGCTCTGGCCGCCGAGAGAACACCCGTCCGAGCCGTTGTTCGTGGCAATGCATCGTTTTAAGATACACGAAGAGAATCGGCCGGAAAGGCCGGCAGCGGTGCCGAGTGTAATCAAACAATGTATGAAATTCCAATTGTCACAGGTATTCGTCGCCGACGGCCCCCCAATATTTGCCGTGACGGCCCTCTGGAAGGTGATGTATTCCCATCGCCAATAATCCACATTGGGATTACCGGTCGCGCAGTCGACGCAGTATACGGCCTCGTTGCTGCCATTTGCCCCGCCGTCGAAAACCGCTTGTGCGGCCCGCGGGGTCCAAGAGGCGTCGCAACCGATGATCTTGATGCTGCCGCTCGTGGTGTCTCCGCTGACGGCGTTGGCCATGCTGATGCCGGGGCACGCCTTGGCCGTCGTGTTCGCGCCGGGGATGTCCTCGGCCAACGTAGCGTTGTAGATACCGTCAGCGATGGCCACGTGCGCATAATGAGTACTGGCCGCGTTGATCTGAACGTAGACCAGAGTCGCCGTGACGTAGACGGCCACCCCGATCCAGTCGTCGCCGTTTTCGCCCCCGCCGTCATTGTGATTCTCGACGACGTGGCCGGGGAGCCAGGTTGCAGACTTGTCCACATTAACCGTGAACTTCACGAACTTTGAGAGGTCGGCCGTGCCCTTGAGGTAGACGGTATCGCCCGCCGCAAGTTTCGTCGCGTTGCCCGCCCCATTGTCCACTGCGAGAAAGAATCCGCCGGGTCCGGTCAGTTGATTGCCAGTGTGGTCGAGACCGGATTTATCAGCGAAGTCAAGCGCCAGGTCGCAGTAGTAGGTGCTGGCCATTACGTCACCGCCATATCGGCGCGCTCGTACTCCATCGCCACGACAGCGCCGTCAACGGTGACGGTGTGTCTCGTCGTAACGTGGGGACACTCAATCGGTTCCGCAGGGAGCGGCCATTCGGAATGCAGCCAGGCACACCAGGATACGTGACCCTGGGCACAATCCTCGGCAATGGCGTCCGGCGGAAGGTCGCAGTTCACCAGGTTGCACCGGCGAAACACCAGCCCGATCTTGCCCGCGCAGACCGGAGTGTGAGGCTGCAACTGGACGAGGTTACAACGAAGGAACTCGTCGCCGTCCGCGACGCCTTCCGGGACCTTCCAGCCGAAGTTCGTGTCGCTAAACTGTGCCATCGTCGGCGCTCCCGAAAAACTGCTTGAGATATTTATAGGTCTGCCAGGCCAAGGTCATCAGTGGGTCTTTGCCGGACCTGATCCACATGCGCTTCTGATGGTCGGTCAGGCGGTTCCAGATTTCGAGACGCTTGTCGAGTTCGCCCCGAAACGCGGCGAGTCGCGGCGCTGCCGTTGTCGCAGCCGCCGCCTGTCCAAGGATGTTCAGGTCTGCCATTGATTTTTCCCCGTCTCGGCCACCAGATCAGCCATGACGAGACTCCTGTTTGGCCCGTGCTGGTGTCAGGCCCACTACATCGAGCGTTGGTGGATCAGGCCGTGGATCGTGGCCTTCAGATTGCCCTCGACCGTGCCGACGAGGGAGGGCGTGTGCCCCGCCGGCAGATAGTGCGGCGTCTGCAACGCACGGTCTGCCCCGCCCGCCGCCGCGCACCAGCGGTCGAACCATCGCGTCCCGGCCGCGTTCGTGTTCCCGCAACCGACAACAACCATCGCGACTTCGGGGGAGATCGAGTAGTCGGTGATCTCGACCATGTCCGTGTCGAGCAGTGTGTAGGCAACTGTCTCGCCCCCCAGGTACAGGGTGAAATTCGTAAGGACCGAGGCGTCGGCAATGTCGATCTCGCCGTGGAACGGGCAATCCATGATTCGGTTCCTCCTTCTCTGGTCTATCGACCACTCCTGACCTTGCTCGCAAGGATGCTTCCCCAGAGGCGTTTCTCGTCGGCATCCGCCAACCGATAGACCCGCTGGGCCTCCTGATAAGTCAGCCGGCGGAACATCGCCACATCGCCGCGTTCCGGCCTTCGCCGCAAGCGTTTCCTCGGCTTGGCGCCTTTCATCAGACGTTTTGGTTCCGGCGGACTGGGGATGCGCGGCCCCAGGATGTCGGCCATGAGGCGCACGGCCGGGGTCATCCTGAGACCGGGCCACTGGGCCAGTTGATGGCCAGGGGCGCCGATGCGACGTCCGAAACGGATCAGGTTGACGGCTTGATCGGTCGGGATCCCCGCGAGCGCCGCAGAACCCCGCAGAATCTCCGAGGCCGCGGCGAGGGCCTTATCCGTGCCGCCCTTCTCGATGGCGACCCTCAAGCCGACGAGGCCCCGCCCCACCCGTTCCGCCGCCGCCACCGGCGGACTCGAAAATACCTGAACTCCGTAAGGGGACTTCGACCGGATGAGACGGATCGCTTCCGTGGCGCCGTAGACGTTCCCCAGGGCGTTCTCTACGAAGTCGCCAGGGACGCCGCCGAGACCTTCGCCGACCTTGCGGCCAGCGAAGTACGCCCCCGCGACCCCTATGGCCGTGAAGCCCGCCGCCACGATTCCTGCAATGCTCAGTTTGTAGGCCAGTTTCTTCGCGTCCCCGTCGCGGGCATAGTCGTTGATGGCACGGAGGACTACCTGGAAGTTGGCGAGTTTCCCTTTCGTAAATGGAGTGACAGCGGCAATGAGCGTGCTCGTCCTGGCGGCACGACCGACAGGCGTTGCATAGGCCGGATGCAGCGGGGCGTCCACGCGGTACATCCACCTGGCGGCCATGTCGGCGGCCTTTTGCTCCAACGCTTCCCCCGACAACTTGCCTTCTCGAATCAGTTGATGACGGGCAGCCAAGTAATGCAGGATGCGGTTGGCCTGATCCACGCGGATCATGCCCCGGCCCGAGTAGCGCACGGCCCTCTTAATCGTTCGCCATACACGGTTGGGACCGTAACCGCGCGGGGCCGACTCCGAAGCCGCAATGAAATCTTCGGGGTTCGTGAGTTCCGCCCTGAATCTGATGTCGGACCGCAACCGTTTCAGTTTCTGCCAAGCCCAGCCGGCCCTCGAAGCGAACTCGATGATTCCCGCCAAGAGGTCTCGGAGAGCCATCGGTTTGGTGTCGGCGCAGGGCAACAGGACCGCCGGAATCTGGTTGGCAATCGGTGTCCACTTCAACGCAACCGCCGCCCCCATCGCATTGTAAAGCAAGCGGCGAGCAACCGGGTCAATGTCGGCTTCTTCCAGTCTCGCCTGATAGGAGAGTCCATAATACTTCGCGATGGACTTGAGGTGACTATCGAGAGTCCGAGGAACTTCCTGGCCGACCCGCTCGCCCAGGTACGCCTTCAGCGTGATCTCCTTTTCGCCCGCCCCGTGTTCCACCATCTGCTGAAGCAACGTCCATCCGTCCCGTAATCCAGGGGCGTAGGTGTTGAATGCGGCATCTTCCCATGCCTCGCGCAGGAGCACATTGTTGAACCGACCGATGACCATGCTGATGCCGCGGCCGCCGGGCAACCGGGCGAAGTGCTGACGCAGGTGCTTGAGGATGTCGGCCGGAGACGCCGTGGAAAAGTCGGGCACGGCCCGCTGTTTCTCGGCCGCCACGTTATACTCCGTGGCCATCCGGGTTCCGGGCACTTTCTCAAGGTACGTCCCGAACAGTCTGAAGTGCGTGGCATTACTCTTCTCAAATCGAGCCGGGTCATTCGTCGCGGCAAGGCAGGAGTCGATGTAGGCGGCGGCCTTGGGCTCGGCTGCATCGAAAGCATCACTGAACGCTTGAACCTCCGCCATGTTGTTGAAGGCCAAGGCGACTTTGCCGCGCCGGTTGGACCATACGGCCGTCGACGGTTCGGGGTTGTCGGATTCCGTGTTCTTGAGCCACTTCCCCGTCGCGTCGGCATCCTTCAATACCGCGCGCAGGGTCATCCACTGTTCGCGCTCCGCCCTGACCTTCACGCCGCCTATCTCGAATGTCAGGGGCGCCGAGAACCAGCGAAACGCCGCCTCCTTCTTGAGGGTGCCGCCCGTGGCTACCTTGCACGCTTCGTTCATCGGGTCCCAGATTGCGTACCAGTCCGCCGAAAAGTGATGGGCAACGTTCGTTCCGACGTTGCTGACAAGGACGCGCTCAAGTACGCCGTCTTCCGGCCCGAGATGCCCTTCGATCAAGGAGTCCGGGTAACTGTTGAGGTCTACCACGCGGTTCGGCATGGACCTGTGCGGAGTCCCCGGGGCCGGGCCGCGCTCCTCTACGCCAGCCGCAGGTTTCCAATCCGCCAAGTCTTTCAGCACCGATCGGGCGGCATCTTCCGCATTCGCCATGCCCTCAAGCGCGTAGAGGGTCTTGGCGTTCTGGTGGATGTGCCAGGTCTCAAGAAGCCGGTTCGAGATCTCCCGCATCTCCTCGACACTGACGCCCTTGAACGCCGTCGCGCCGCCAGCCAGCACCTTTTCCGCTTCAACCAACGCCTCGGCATCGGCCTGCGGGTCGAACTCCATCCGATGATTGTGAATGACCTTGGCCGTTCTCAGGGCGGTCTCGTAAGCACCGCGCTTCAACTCCTCGCCAAGGAGTCGCTGCGCGCGGTCGATGCCAAGCGTCAGTTGCTCCGGGCGCTCGATGCCTTCGGAGAACCGCCACAACTTGCCGCGGACGGCGGGCGGCAAGGCTTGTACCGCCGCCTTGAACTCCTTCCGCAACTTCTCGAACGCGGCCGCGCGCGCCCGAGCACCCATGATCCGGGCGTCTGCGGTCATCTTCGCGTGGACCTGAAAGATCCGGATTTGTTCATGGGTCGCCGCAAGTACCTGTTGCAATTTGGCTTCTGAGGCGGCCCGCTCTTCCTGCCTGGCCTTGGCCGTCTCCGTCTCGATTGCGGCTTTGGCCTCGTGCAGCTGCGCTTCCAACCGGGCGATGTTCTCGACCCGCCGAACCATGATGTGAGGTTCGAGGCTCTCGACGACCGCCCTCTGCATGTCGTTCTCGCGGGCCACAGCCCGGTCAACCCTTTCGGCGAGTGCCCGAACCTCGCCTGGGTCCCGGCTGCCTTCCGCCATCGCCCTGACTTGTTGTCCGACGTCGCCACCGATGGCGCGCTGAGCTTCCAGGGCGTCAGCCTCTTTCACCATCTGGTCGAGGAAGGCGCTGGTGTCGTCGCCTTTGAAACCGCTGTCCGCGCTTTCCATCGCCTCGCTCATCACGCCGTCGATGGGCCGCGGCCGACTCTTGCCGGTGAAGTCGAAGAACTTCCGCAGGTAAGGCCGGCCGGCCAGCGCCTCCTTGATCTCCGTCGCCATGTCGGCCCCGGCCCGGGCGTCGATCTTCTCCCCCAGCCAGTCCAGGAGCGGCGTGTAGGCCCGCGTCGGCGCTTCGGCGATGAGAGGTTTGGCCTCGGCCTCGACGGACTTCCTGTACTTCGTCGCTTCGCGCAGGTCGGCCAACGCCTTCGCGACTTCAGGCACGGTCTTCAAGTCGCGTTCGCCGGCTGCGTTCAACCGATCTACCATCTTCGGAAGGTCGGCCGCCTTGAAACTGCGCAGAAGGTTCAATACGCGCTTCCCGGCGCTGGCGGCGTCGGCGTAGGGTTCTCCCATCGGTTTCTCAGCCAGCGGCGGTTCGACCAGTTCCCCTTGTCTCTCAAGCGCCGCTTCGGCCTCGGCCTGAAGTTCCGCCTCGACTTCTTCGGGGGTCGGTTCCCCTGCCGATTCTTCGCCGGGTTCGCGGGGCAACGTCTGGCCGGTTTCCTCGCGCCAGAACCGCATCGCCCGGGCCCAGACCTTGGGCAAGTAAGCCCGGACGCGCTGGCCCAGGTCGGTCACCATCTGTTTCGCCCAGGTGGCGAAGTCGCGCACGCCCTTCTTGATGTACAGGTATCCCAGGTCCACCACATCGGAGACGGGGCCGAGACCTACGGGTGTGGCACCCCCGCCCATGCTTTTCTTCGCCCGCTCCTTGGCCACCTCGATGTCGTCAAGGAGCGTGGCGCCCGTCTCGCCCTCCATCGTGGTCCGAGACACGTTCCAGGCCCGGAGTTCCCGGTCCTTGGGCCCTGCGGTCTTTTCGGCCGTAGTCCAAGCCCCCGCAGCATCGGCAACATCGGCCGGCGACAGACCAGCTCCGAGAACTTCATGGCCGGACGGTTTCGCTTTTCCTGCCAGCCACGCCCTCACCCCAATGGTTTCAGCCGGTCTCGGTTTCCACTTGCCGCCGCTGAGGATGCGTTCGGCCTGTTCGTAATCGTAGGCAGTCAGACCGTATTCGTCAGGTTCGGCCACTGCGGCTCGTGGGGCCTCCGGGTGACCCTCGACGGGCGGTTCCTCGAAGCCCAAGGCGCGCTGCTCGCCCGTTCTGCTCTCGAACACGGGCTTGCCGAGAAGGTCGCGGGCAGGCTCAGCGCGCGTTGGTGTGGGGGCAGGCGCGACGACTTGGCCTTCCTTGGGGATTTTTCTAACGACTGCCCAGTTATCTGGCCCGTCAATCCAAACTTCGCCACCCAGCTCCCTTGCCAACCTTTGTGCTTCCTGCTTCGGGCGGATCCGCCTCCGAAGAACCTCGTAGTCGGCGAAATCGGTTCGCACGATAGTGCCCGGTTTTGCCGTCCGCCAATCCGTCAGAGTGGGCGGTCTCTGTAAAGGAATCAAGGCTTGTTCGGCGGGAACGCCCCCAGTTTCGGCGGCCACAGGTTCCTGGGGCACCTTCCGCTGGAGTCTCTTGGTTGGTGCCGCCTCGCCCGCAAGCGCGGCGTCGGCCCGCAGTTTCTCTTGAAGTTTAGCCTCGTTCCATTGGCCAGCGACATCGGCGACCGCCGACGTTCCGCTTTCAAGAGACTTCGGCGAGCGCGCGGACCGCCGTATGGCCTCGTTGGGATGATTTTCGGCGGCCCAGGCGCGGTATTCGGCGTAGGTCATCTCCCACGGCTGCTTGCCCTCTGCGGCAGGGGCGACTGGCACGGCAGCAGGGGCGGCGGATTCCACTTGACGCGCGCCTGATGAAGGTTCTGCCCCACGGGGCACACCTTCTATGTTCACCGCGCTCTCGGGCGCACGTGATGCCAGGCTTGCGGGGGCATTTCTTTCAATCGCAGTTTTCAAGAGGTCGCGCCACGTCTGTCCAGTCTCCGGGTCTGCCGAGAAATCCGCAGCGCCCTTGCGCGTAGCCATTCCCAGCGCGGGCGACCATCGGACGCCCCCATGCTCAGGTTGTGCATGGTCCGCGACACGAAGCGAAAGCGACTCGCCCTCTGGCAGTTCGACCCGGAAATACACCGAACCCGTCCCCGCGTTCTCTCGCTGGAATGTGACGCCAGCGGCGCGGAGACCACGGGCAAGGCGCGCTGCCTGTTGACCGACGGTTCCGGCCCCCTTCCAGCGGCGAATCAGTTCCACTTCGTGCGCCAACCCCGGCGTCACGTAACCCGGTTCCCCCGGCTCAACTGCCTTCGCAGGCTGCGTTACAGGCGAGACGGCGGCCGTCCCGCCCCGTTCCCCGCCCGGCCGTTCGAGTTTCGCAAGCGCGGCGTCGGCCCAAGGTTCATCGCCCACGACAAAATCTACACCACGCCGAAGCGTCTTGCGAGTCGTTAGGAGAATGGCAGAATCGGCCTTGAGCCCAGTATCGGGGTCGGTCATGTACTGAACGTCGTCGGCCAGAATGTCGCCTTGCGCAAGGCGAATCGTGAGGCGCTTCGCGTTCTTCCTGTCACGTCCATAGTCTTCGGCTAAACGTCGTATCCAGTAGTCCTCGTCGCTCGTAACATGAATGGCGCGGACATCTTTGCTCCCTGGGAGACCGACGGCGGAAGGTTCGTTCGTCTCTATCGTATTGCCGGGGTCTTCCCACACCACCCGTCCTATGCCCTCGCCTGCTTCAACTTCTCCTGCATTCTCTGCCAGGTCGAGGTCGTGTTCCCGCACATAGGTTCCAACAGCGCCCTTGGCAAGACGTTTTGATAATCGCCGATCACGTTCTGCTTCGCGCGCCTGTTCCTGTACACTCTGAGCGCGGGTCTTTTCCCAGTGTTGCCAATTTGCTTCTACAGAGGCGATGGCCTGTTCTGGCGTGTCGAACGGCCGCGCCTTCTCCCACGGGAAGTCAGGTGGATTGCGTTTGTCTACGATGCGGAATTTGCCGTCGCTGGGATGACGCCAAATTGCGTAGAACTTCTCCCACGGCTGTTTGCCCTCTGGCGCGGGCGCTTGCCGCATCTCGACCGACCGCAACCAGCCTTTCTTCTTGTCCCGCCACGTCACCTGATACAGATCCGGCGACGCCGGGGTTGCCGTCGCAACGCGCGTGACCGTGCCCGTGCCCCTCTCCGGGTGTTCGATGCTCGTGACTTCTTGCCCAACAGCAAATCCCTTGCCAGCGGCGGCCGGTTGTCGCACCTGGCGCACTTCTGGCGCACTTGGCGCAGTTTCCGCCGGCGGGGGCATGGCGACTGCCTTCTTCAGGCGCTTCCCGACTTTCGGCACTCCCGCGACGGCTTCCGTCAGCCGCTTCTCGCCCTCCTTGACGATCTCCTTATACGTCTTACCGCCTTCCGGCTTGAACCGCTCAGCCAACACCGCGGCGACTTCCGGCCGGACGCTCGTCAGATCTGCCGCCTGTTCGACGGTCATGCCCGGCCTGCGCAGGAACTGCAAGAACCGTTGGACCTTGGCTGGCATCAGACCGAACTCATTGGCCGCGGCCTTGGCCTCCTTCAGGCTCGGGCTCCTGGTGAGTCGCTTCGTTGCCTTCTCGGGCACGGCTGGCGGAACTTCGGTCGGGGTCGGCGCAGGAACCGGGGCAGGCGGCACCGCCGGAGCCTCTACGGCCTTCGCGGCCACCGGCTGAGGTTCTACCCTAACCGGACCCTGCGCGACGGCTGGGCGCAATCCTGGGGCTTCTGGCGCGGCTTCCGGGGGCACGTTAGGGGCCGTTACGGGTTCCGGCGCGGTTTTTGGAGGTTCGACGGGCGGCTCCTGGGGCATCCTGGGGGCCTCGGCCATCTTCCGGGCCTCGTCCAGGACCTGTTGCCGCACCGTCCGGCTCTCGGCGCTGAGGTTCTCGGCCGAGAGGGCCGCCAAGAGTTCCTGTTCGTTCCTGAATCTGGTCCGAGTGGGTTCCGGCATGGCGGCGATGCGGGCGCGGGTCTCCGGTGACAACCGGGCCAGGGCGGCGGCGATGCGGTCGACCTCCACTGGGCTGACTGCTGACCGCTCCCCAGCACCGACCGGAGCGGGCGGCAGGTGAAAGAAGGCCCGGCAAGCACCGACCACGGCCCCGGCGATCCCCCCGCCGCCGGCCGATTCAAGGATGCCATCCCACGCTTCACGGTTCTGATCGTACAAGATGCGGGCCACGGCATCCTCGCCGAAACGCATGATGGCGCCGATCACGCCCCACTGAAGGGCCTCGCCCGTCGCGTTCTTGAGGACCGTCGCGATCGCGTTCTTTGCCGGACCGCTGAAGGCCGCAATCGGACGGATGAGGCCGAGCGTAGCGACATCGATGCCGGCGTTCAGCAATCCCGATTCCCAACGGGCGTTCTCGTTGGCCCCATGCGCCGCGGCATCATCGTAGCCCCGGCTGAAGCCTGAGAGCGCAAACGTCGGAATGGTCAAAGGTCCCGCCAGCATTCCCCCGCCGAGGTATCCGGCCTGATGAAGAACGCTCGTTACGGTCGGGAAATCAGGCAGTCCGCGAACCCTCTTGAGGTTTTCAATCTCGAAATGTTGTTGCCACCTGTCGGCCACGTCCTTCTGGCGACTCAATCGCAGGAGTCCTACCAACCCGCTCTGTGCCAAATCTTCAAAGCCGGTCCACACTTCCCTCGCTGTCCCAACGATGCGCTCGGGAACAGTCGTGCCGAACTGTGGTGCCGGCGGCGCTTCCGTGGCTTCCAGGATGTTGCCGATCTCGGTCGGCGGCAGAGTCAGGTATCGCGGTAGGGGCGCAGGCGGGTACATCGTTTGGAGTTGGCTTTGGCCGACCTCGTAGGCGCTGCGTGGCGGTCTCGTGGCGAGTTCACCCAAGGACGGTGCGGGCCGTTGCGTCGCATCCAAGATGTCACCGATCTCGCCGATACCCGGCCTTTCGGTCGCCGCCAGGATGCGCCCGATATCCCCCGTGGGTGTCGCCGTCTGATCCAGGATGTCTGCAATCTCGCCCATCGGCTTGCTTTCCCGGGAATGCGGGGTATACTCCTCATGCCCTGATGGAGGTTCCTGCCATGCTTTCCACGGTGCTTGCTATCGTTACTAGTGAACCGCGCGGACTGTTCGACGGCGTTCTGGTTGCCGGTCTTGGGGGCGCACTTGCGGGCTTCGTCATAGGCTTGATCAAGGGCATCGGATACGTCCTCTCGCGCAGATCGAGTTCGTCGGTCGTTAGTACCCCGCCGCCCGAAGGGCCTGCCCCAACGACCTCAACACCGGGTCCTCCGGATTCGCACGCAAAGCAGCGGTGAACTCGGCGACGGTCTTGCCTGCCCAGGCACCCGCCTGAGTCTGCCCGACCACTTCGCCCACGGTCCTTGTCGGTGGCGGGGCTGGGGGCGATGGGGTTGCAGGCGGTATCACAGGTGGCACGACTGGCGGCGCAGTACCCAAGGGTGTGTTCGGCGGCGTCTCTGCTGGAACTGGTGGCGGAAGGGCGGCACTTGGCGGCGGTGTACCTTGCGAGGTCGGCGGCGCGCCTCCGATTCTCGGCGGTCCGAAAGACGGTGACGTCGCTCGCCCGCTCTGCACACCGTGCATCTGCATGTATAGAGCGGCGTACTGCTTTATTCGCTCCATCTTTGCCGCCGGTGTGTCGTAGAACCAGTTCGTACCCAATCGCGGGTTCGCGATCTCAGCCTGGACCTGCTGCATGGCCCAGTCGAGGGCCTCTCGCGGCGTCGGTGGGCCGCCGGCCCCTGCCCCGGCCGACCCTGCCCCGCCGGCTTCCTCCATCGGCACTTCCACGAGTCGCGGACCGCGGCTGTCTTGGACCTGCATAAAGGGTTTCCCGTCCTGGCGCCAGAAGATGTGCGGCGTCGGTTGATTGGAAATCCCGCCGCCCCGGCCGGTGGCACCCATGCCAGGAATCCCGACCTCCTCTGTGGCCGGCCCGTAATGGCCGGCATCCTCGCGCTGCTGTAACTCCTTGACTGCCCTCGTATACATAGCATCGGTCATGGTTTTGCGCCGGGCGTTTAACACTTCCGCCATCCGCCGGCCTTGCGGGGTCCGCATTCGCGGTGCCTCTTGCATCGCGGGCACCGCTTCGGAAGGCCCGGCGCCCGTGAACATCGTTCCGGCTTCCAGGCTGGATATGATTCGCATCGTCTCCGCCGACGGCGCGCGACCGGCCGTTATGGCCTCCTCCCGGCCAGCTTTCACAACTCGGTCGGCTTCGGCCATCAACGCTTGAGCGTTCTGCCTCAACTGCATTGCGTGTTGGTTTGCCGCATCGGCAGTTCTCCAATCGCCGGCCGCGGCGGCGGCGTCCGCCTGCTTCTCGTAGGTGACCGCCCGCGTCCTGTAGCGCTCCGCATCTTCGCGATGGACCGAGGCGGTGTTCTCCGCTTTGCGGATGGCCTTCGCCCCCGGCACCAAGCCGCCGATGTATTTTCCCGGACCCCCCCCGATGGTGGACCGGGCGACCGCGCCGGTATCAGGACCAAGTCCTCCCACTTTCTGGCGTTGCTCCATCTGCGGGGCCGACAGAGTTCCGCCAACCCGCAGAGCGTGGGCGACCTCCCGCTCCCTTCGCGCCTCAGCCACCAGTTCCTCGCGTCTTTGGGAATAGTCGGGCGACTTCGGATCGAGGCTGGCAATTTGCTTCTCGATTTCTTCGGCCCGCAGAATGTGTAGGGGGGCCTCCTCTGCGTTGGCTGTGCGTCCGACGATGGCCTGCATGGTCTCTGGTTGCCACGGCGTTGGGGGTCCGGTGGGTGGGCCGATGTCGGGGGCGTGGGGCGTTACGTTGTGGGCCGATGCGATCTGGCGCTCACGCGCGCGGGCGCCCGCTGCGGCCGGGCCGGTGAGGGGAAGCGCTCCGCCCGTCGCCGCCGAGGTCAGGAACGGGTATCCGCTCGATCTCTGTCGTGCCTGGGCGGCCTCCGCGTCGGCCGCCAGACGGGCCTTGCGGTCCATCTCGGCGGCGGTAGGCGCGTTGACGAGGGCTGCGCGGGCCTGCAAGGTGGCCTGGTGTTCCGCCTCGCGCTGCTGGTCTTCTGCGGTGATTGCGGCCATCCGCTGTTGGCTGGCGGCAGTCTCGCCTTGCAACCGCGCGATCTCGGCATCGCGCTCGGCCTTGTTCTGGGACTGCGCGGCGGCGACTTCTTCGGGTGTCTGGGCGCCAGCGACTCGGCCGATCTGCGCTTGGGCCTGGGCCGTGCGCTTGGTCTCCGGTTGGGTTCCGGCCACATCGACGTCGAGTTCAGTCACCTCTTGCGGGGCCATTTCCGGCCCCCGTTTGCGTTTACGGTAGATGCTCGTCATGAGTATGTCTCCTTACGTCGAGTACGGAAACAGTCTGTTGAGCGCCGCCCGGCGCTTGTGACAGCCGCCGCACGGCCTGATGCGGCCGCCGGTGACGGTCTGGATCACCTTGGCGACCGTATCCCCCAACCCCTTGCTGGCCCGCCGCCAGCCCCACGGGCGACCGTGCGGACAAGTGAAGTCGACCAAGCCATCGGGCAGGCTGAACCGCTGGCCGAGGTCGGCGCGCCATGGCCGACCACGTTCGAGATCGCGGCAAGTCTGGCAGTGGACCCCCGACCGGCAATGAATGGTCTCGGTAAAGTCCATCACGGTCCTCCGACCGTCACATGGGCTGTGCAACCGGTGCAGTCTTGATCCCAACCGTGACCCCCTCCGGGAAGATCAAAGACGCCGCCGAGAATCCCCGTTTCGCGGTCGCATGACACCGGATCTGGAGGGCAAGTGCCGTATCCGAAAAGATACTGTCGACCCGTGACCGTGTCGTCGCCAGCAATCCAGGCTTCGAAGTTCGGGCACGGTTGACTGTGCTCGTCGGTCCAGAACTCGACGAAGAAATGCCAGATTTCGTCGCCGGGTCCGATCTTTTTCCATCTCCACCTTCCCGCACAGGGCCAGTAAGGCTCTGCGTCGCAAAACTCAAACTCGTATGTTCCCTCTGCGTGCTGACACACGTCAGCCGGATCGTTGTAATTCTCGCACGTTCCGCTGACTGTGACGACAACATGGGGCTGTTCCTCGGTCTCACAGTGGCTCGGTAACCAGGAAGCGCGAACCGTGGCGAGGCGGCCCTTGTCTGTCAACAACCTGCCGCCCGTCCGCTGCAGTTTGCCATCGCTGCTCATGGGCACTTGTCCGTCAGGGGGATTTCTCCCAACACATAAAGCAGAATCAGGTCTCCGTTGAGTTTGTAACAGGCCAGACCATAGGAATCTGGCGAGGGCTCGGCGTACTCGGTCCAGTGGAATCGAGGTCGCTCAGGCGTCCTTTGTGTACCCAGGGTTACGTTGGCCAAGTCCTTCACGGTGTATGTGAAGGAACACTCCGATTCATGACTCCCGGCAGAACCGCCATCCTTGGTGACGAGGACCGGAAAGACTCCCAGCGGGCCCTGGACTTGTTCGCGCGAAGGAAAGTCCTCGCCCAACCCTATCGTGATTCCGGCCGGCGTCTGAGTGACCGTGATCGGGTCGCATCCCGTCATGTGTTCCAGGCGCGCAAGTCGATCGTCGATGACTTCCAGCGCCTCCGAGACCGCCTCGATGCCGGCGGCATCAGGGAGCAGTATCTCCCTGAGCCTTCTGAGGTACAGGATCACCTCTTCGAGTTTCGTCCGAAGCCCGCTCAAGGAAGCCTCGACGATTTCTGGCGGCACTTCCTGGGCGTCTCGTTCGCGCAGGACCTCCATGAGTCCGGTGAACGCAGTCTCGATTTCATCAGCGAGTTCGCGCAGGTCGACCATTAGACGTACCCATTGATGGTGCTGAAATTCGCCTCGCCGATGACCTTCCGGCACTCAAACACCCGCGTTGCCAAGCTCTTCCACGATGCCCGCGCCTGGTACTTCTTGGGATTGAACGAAGCGCCGGCCGAGTTCATGATCTCGACCTCCTGGATGTACTCCTCCTGTTTCTCGACGACGCAGAACTTGTCCCAACCGTTCGGGTTGTAACCGAGATAGATTTCGGCCAGCCAAGCGTACGCCAGGTTCCTTGAAGGCTGAAGGCGAATGCGGTACATCCACAGCGTCTTCTCCCCGGCGTTGCCGAGATTGGGGCAGGCGTCCTTGTTTATCTTGCCTACCAGGGACATCAGCGTCGGGACGGACGGACTCAGGAGCACCACGCGGACGCGCAGAGTGCACGTCGGCCGCAAGGTGGTCGGGCTACCGGAGACGGGAATCCATCGGTAATGATGGGCGCCGTCCCACCATTCGCCGGAGATGACTTGGGCCTTGGGGGTCGTCAGATCGTAGACGAGCCGTTCCGAGACACTGCCGACGTCGATCTCAAGGATGCCCGACCCCGGCGTCTGTTCAAGAGCCGGCCATCCGTTGAGTGTATCGTAGCGCGCCGTGATTCGGGCAAGACCCACGCGCCAACCACGATCGACACGCACATCCTGAACGAGGAGTTCGCCGGGAATGGAGAAGGTCTTGTCCGAGCAGGTGGCGTCACCCGTAACGGTCAAGATTGTTTCGCCTCCAAATGCTGTAATTGGGAAGGTGCCTGTGTCTGTAATGACGATGCTCTTCCCGACGAGGTGCGCATGAAAGGTCGTCATGCTGCCGATGATGGTGGTAGTCTCCCCGACATGATACCCGCTCACGGTGGCCAAGGTATTGGGACCGCCGCCCGACCAAGCGGAATAGGGGGGCAACCAGTCGTGCACGAGCTCATCAGGAGCAGTATCAGCGGCTACGAAGGTGCGGAAACCGTAGTAACGACCGCGGATTGCCGGGCAGGGACCGATTCGGCCAACTTCGCGCAGGAGGCCGTTGTTGCCGAAGGTCTTAACCTTCTTGTAGGTCCCGACGACCGCGAAGCCTTCCTTGTCGGCTACGCCGTGGGTCTCAGTGCAGATGTAGCCCCACGGGGCCCCGTCTGGATCGCCGTCCATCGGCTCGCCGAGGTTCGGACCGAGCGTTTCGACAGCGCCGGCGGGAACCCTGAAGAACATCTCGCGGACGTAATCCTCCAGGGTCTCATACCGGCGAAACCTCTCCGGGATTCGGATGCGGGTGATCGCCACAAGGCACTCTCCTCGGTCATCGCGCCTGGACGGTCAAGGATTAGGCGGCCGTGATGACATTCAGGTAGCGCCAGGTGGTCCCGTCGCAGAAGAGGAGGGCCATCTCGCCGCTCGTAAGCGTGATCGTGTCGTCGCCGGCGCCCAGCCCGCCAAACCCGGCCGCGCAGACGACCGTCAGGTTGTGGCCGCCTTTGTTCCCAACCAGGAGCAGGTGCTTTTCCTGAGTGATCGTGGCCGGGGGGATCGTCAGGGCGAACGCGGCATCCGCCGTGTCGATCATCCAGGCCGCAAACTCGGTCTCCTCCTCGGTGAGGCTCCTGGCGGCGTAGGTCTCGTCCACGCAGGTTTCCAGGTGGAGGTCCAACTGTTCACGAAAGATCGCAGGCAGGTTCATGCTCAAACTCCTTATCGAAGATGGTACATGGCCCGGACGACTCGGTCCGGGAACTCGCACAGATCGGAACGGTCCTCGTTGTAGCCGAGGTTGGCCGGTTGGTTCTTTGCCGTGTCCTGGGCGATCTGCTCGCTCAGGGCAAGTTGGTACGATTGCATGTTCGAGCCAGGACCGCCGCGGTACAGAATCTCCCCGGCCGCCAGACACGCGAGGACCAGGAGTCCGTGGAAAGCGTCATCGCCTATGGGCGTCACACTGCCCGACAACATCTCCGGCCGAAGTGTCGCCTTGTAGCTCAGGGTACGTTGAGTGTCGGGGATCGGCCAGAACCAGGCATCCCATTTCGTGACCAGGGCCGGATCGTGGGCCTCGCTCTCGGCGCGAGGCACAATGGCTACCATCTGCGGGTCGCCCGTGTAGTCATACGCCTCGTGGAAAGCGCGAACGTCACACTCAGGCCGCCGCCGGATGGCCGGCAACCCGAGGCCCGCCGCTTGTCTGAAATCCCCAACCAGACTCCCGAAGGCATCAGGCAGGGAGTAGAGGCCGTCGGGCGTGATACTGAACGTCTTGCCGGCGCAGGTGGCATCTCCCGAGACCACGACCACTTTCGCCGAACTGTAAGCCGTGATGGTGAAGGTACCTATCGTGGTGATGACGATCGAGTGACCGACCATCGAGGGGTAGAAGGCGTTGGAAATCGCCGTCAAGGTCGTGATACCGCCGTGCTTGACGCCCGTCAGCGTGTTCGTGCCCACGGGAATCGTCGGCCACACGTCCAGGGTCGTCAGGGGGCAGAGGAAAGACCAGACGTGCGTGCCCCGTTCGCCCGGAGCCCGAGCCGCATTCACGGCCATGCGGTAGCCCATGCGGATCGCCGCGTCGACGTCCTGGTTCTCGCTGCCGATGAAATCCCAGAGCGCCGTCTGCAACGCCTCGTAGGTCTCGACGAGATACGCCATTCGCTTACCTCCGCGCCGCTTGTAGCGCGGGGGCCGGGGCGCCCCCTGCAAACCCGGCCCCCTGAGCAAGGAGTTTCTGCCCGTACACGCGGCCGCTTACAGCCCCATCACAAGCAGGATGGCCTAGTACTTATTTACAACTGCGACTGCTTGCCGGCGGTTGCGGCACTTCATGTTGACCGTCAGGTTCGTGAAGTCTGTCATGACGTCGTGCTGGAGCCGATCACGGACACCCACATCCTCGCGCAGGTAGTCGCCGGCCAGAACCACCGGCGCGAACAGGGCGCGATTGACGAAGTAGAACGGGTCGTCGGTGTCGCCGTCCAGCACGTCCGTTTGCAGAATCGGGGTCCCCATGATCGTCAGAGTGCCGTTCGAGAGGACCGCGAGTTCGGCCCCGTTGTCGTCGCCGCGCTTGCGCTGGTAACTGAGCGCCTGGAGGTACGCGGTGATCGAGGTGTACACGCGGAATCGGTCGAAGGGGACCTCCGTAATCTGGGTCGCCAGCAGTGGCCCCTTGAACTTCACGCGGACGTGGCATTCGAGCATCCGGTCGATCCAGTGGGCATTGAACCCCTTGTACCCGCCGCACCAGCTGCGCCAACGCGGGTGACCGCCGGTGATCGCCGCCGTGCCGCTGCCGGTGGTGCAAGGCGCGATGCCGGCCAGATCGGACCAGCCGGCTGCGGGGAGACCGCCGTAGAACCCGGCCCCGTCGACGGTGTCCTCGTACTTCCCCGCCCACGTGGCGAGGCCCCACAGGGCCTTCGTCGTGGGCAGCTCCGGCGCGGTCGTGGAGAACCAGGATTCTTCGGCGAGGTTACAGAGGTCAACAATCGCTTGGGCCTTGCGCAGTTTGGCCAGGTCGTACAGCCGCGCGGCCCCCATGTTTTCGAGGATCTCGTGGCGCTCGATGGACGAGTGGACTTCCAAGTAACGCCAGGGGATCGCGAAGGGCGACGTCGTAGACTTCACGATCGGGTCGGCAGCCTCGTAGGGGTCGATGAACCTGGCGTTGCCGGCGTCGTCGAGCGATATGCGGCCCTGGATGGCCGTCCCCGTGACCTCGACCTTGTCACTCGCGAGCACCGTATCCATGAACAGGTACGTCTGGTGTTTCAGGGCGTAGTCCATGTCGCCCCTGCCGACCTCCCGCATCGTCGTGTTCCAGAGATCGGAGAGTTGTTCGTTCGTCAGATCGCCGGCAACCCACGGCCCCCCGCCCGTCACTTCGCCGGCGAAGATCGCGGCCGCGATCATGGCTGCCGCGAGGACAAACAGCATGGTGAACATAAAACGCTACTCCTTCCGGTCTGTGCGGAACCTATTACGCGGTGCGGATCCCATGTTCCTGCATCTTCTTTTCGATGGCCGCGATCGCGCGTCTCTTGTGCGCCTCCGGCCCTGAAGCCGGCAGGGGCGTTCGGCCCGTCGGGGCGCCGCTGACTTGGCGGGCCCGCTGGCCCACCTTCTGCGCGAGGTCCCGTCGTGCGGCTTCCGCTGCTTTTCCTTGGGTCAGGTTTGCGAGCGCTTCCTCGAGGCACTTCTCAGGGTCGACGACTTGGCCCCTCTGCGCATAACCAGCCGCCAGGGTCTCCGCCTTGTCCAGGAGGACCGTTCGGTCTACTCCCTTGGCCGCGTCGCCGGCGTCTCTGATGATTTGGCGCGCCAACATGCGCATTTGGAGCAGGTCGGCGGCCGCCTGGCGCTCGTACAGGGGCTTCACCAGATTTTTCGTCCCGCTCTCGATCGCACCGAGCAGATCCCCATTCTCGCCGCCGTAGGCGTCCCAGACTTCGTCAGCGAACTTGAAACCGGTTTCGGCGGGTTCCTCGGCAGGTTCCTCCCCGCCGTCTTCCTTCTTGCGTCCATCCTGACCAAGCGCGGCGGCGTGCTTGTCCAGGGCATCCGCGTGGAGGGCCAGGGCCTTCTCGACGGGCTCTTTCCCGAACATCTTCAACTGTTCGGCGATCTGTTCCTCTGTCCAACCCAGACGTTCCGCCGCGTGCATCAGGCGCGGGTCGATCCCCAGCGCGCCGGTCTTGTCCGCTGCGGCCTCGGCTGGTTTTGGTTGCTGCTCGCCGGTTGGTTGTTCCCCGCCGGCTGTGGCCTCGCCCGACTCAGGCAACGTCGAGGGCAAGCCGGTACGTTGGATAGCGGCGTCGATGTTCGCCAGAGCCGTATCGCGTGCTGCATCCTGGCCGGGGGCTCCGGCATCCGGTCCTGCGGCAGCAGCAGGCGCCGGCCCGCCTTCCTCGGCAAACGTCGCCAGCGCCAGGACGGCGAAAACAACCACCAAGATTAGGGAAAGCACCATGTTCGTTTCCTTTCGCGGGCTTCCCGCGCCGGCATTGGCGCAGGGTAGGGCGCTAGTGGGAACTCAACTCAATTCCGTGCCGCCGTATCGCCTGAGAACGCTCAGGCGATGGGCGCGGCTGGTGATGATCGCCCGGCCTTCGGGCGTGAACTCGCAACCAAGAACCTTCCGCGCTTCTCCGATCAACTCAGGCGCGACCGCCAACGACGCCGACACGATGGGGTACTTCGCCGGTTTGACGAATGCTGCCGCAAAGACCAGGTAGTGGGCCGTCTCCCCGGGCCCGAGAGTCTTGTCGGGATCGTTCCGCCGCGTCAGGATCGGGGGCACGTGGGCCCGAGAGGGAAAGAGGCGTTGAATCCGCTCCCCAGTCGAGTCCATCTGAAACTCCGCCAAGAAAGGCACGTCGCCTCCGATCCCCAACAAAAAGAGGTCCCGACCTCCTGCCGGCAGGTCAGGACCTCTTGGGTTCTTGGACCGCGGGTAATTACTCCGCGGCTGTTGGGGTTGTCTTGCCCGTCTGCTACATCGTCATTTTGTGGTCCGCAACAAGGTTCTCCGCGTTGCCTGTTACCTCATAGATGGTCTGTCGGCCGCTTCAGGCTTTCGCCTTTCGCCGATTTTGCAGGATGTGCTTCACCGTTGCCATCAGGTAACGGTACGAGTGCTTGCCCCGGTCCTTCCCGGGTTGGGGTTTGATCTGCGCCTTTTGCTGGTTCCAAATGGATTCCGCGGTAGCCGGTGACGCGCCGAGCTTCCGGGCCATCGCTCTTAAGGCGGGGAGGGGCATAGCTCCGTTCCTTTCCAGGTTTCGCGCAGCCGCGCGAGCAGGTGGCCATGCACCTGGGAGACACGCGACTCCGACAGCTCCAGTAAGTTGGCGATCGACTTCATGGTCAGGCCGTGAGAATAGTAACAGGTCAGGATGATTCTTTCGACGCGGCTACATCCCCGCATGAGGCGTTGCCAAGTGTCGCGTCCTTCCATTACGCTATCGGGTCTCGGGCCGGCATCCTGCTGGCCGTACACGGCGACGGCCAATGGCTGCAGCTCTGCCGCAAGCACGGCATCCCGCTCGACGCGATAACGGACAGGTCCCCTGCCGAGGGCATCGGCCATTTCATCGTCCGTTGGCCAACGCCCCAAGGTTTGGGTCAGTTGGGACCTGGTCCTTTTATGCATTCTTTCGATTTGCCGCGACCTCCGTCTAACGTGGTCCCAGCGTCTCATGCCATCCTGAATTGCTCCACGAATCCGATGCTCGGCGTAGCTCGTGAACGCCACTCGCCGGTTCGGATCATATTTTTTGATCGCTATCAAGAGTCCCTCGTCCCCGAAAGTTTCGAGGTCTTGACTCGTTAGGCTTCTCGGATAAGACGCAGCCCGGATGCGGGCAGAGTCGATCACCAGATACCGATAGTGCATCGCCAACGCATTGCGGGCCTTCAAGTCCTCCCGGCCTGAGCGCCAGTACGTGCGCCACGTCAGCCTAAGTACGGCCGGGGGTAGTCGCCTCGGTGGCGGCCCCCGGTCCAGCGCCTTGAGTTGGCGACCTTTCACCATGGCGTCCTTCTGCGCGCATCGGTTCCGGCGCGGCCAGCATCCTCGCGCCACGATTGACCACACGCCCCATCACGGCCGGCCGCGGTGGTGCTGGCAATCCAGTGCCGAGACTTGCCGGTTCTGCGGGCATCGGGGTAGCACCGGTCAGAAGGTCGTTGATCTCGTCCACGTTCGTCAGTTGCGCCACGCGGCGGATCAACGCTTCGCCGTCCAACTGCACGCCGAACTCGACGCCCAGGCGAGCGGCGTTGATCAGTTTCTCGGCCGCCTGCTCCGGCGTTGGAGGTCGGAAACTCTGGGCCTCGATGTCGACGTCGTAATCGCCGAACTCCGCCTCGGCGCGTTCTTCAGGATTCCAATCTACGCGAATGTCGTCGTCAAAACCTTCCGGGCGGTGCAAGAGAGTAACGTCGTGCAGCGGATCGTGATAGCGGTAAAAGGCGACTTTCTCGTAGACCGCCTTGGCCGCCCGTTTGACGGCCTGGCGCATCGCCTCGATGCGGACCTGGGTGTTACCCACCAGAATCTGCGTCTGGCCAAGGGTGGGCGCGGTCTCGTCGGTGCCCGCGATGAGGTCGCTGTTGCCGGCCTGCTGCGAGAAAAAGTCCAGGAGGGCATTCAGCATGGCCGTCCTCTCGGTGCCAGCACCACCCATCCTGACTTCCTGGAACGCCTTGACATCCTTGACCCCCAGCACGTCCCCGTCGCTGGCGCCCCGGATTTCAGCGGCGTCCTCGCCGGCCACGGCCCGCTCGTACAAGAGCAAAATCTTCTCCCGGTCGATGTGCCGGAACATCTTCCGGGCGTATCGGTTGATCTCTGCGTGCAGATCGTAGTAGACCATGGCTGGGGCCAGGCCGAAGGCGTTGTCCGGGACCTCGTGGTAAGTCAACTCCACGTAAGGCCCCCCCTCCGGCCCATCGTACGGTTCAATCCGCAGGGGAAGGTCCCCCTGGTCCTCCAAGGGCAGCGTCAGCAAGAGCGGCTTGCCGGCCCGGCCGTCGAAGCCGCGCGGCAAGTACAACTCGTAGACCCGCACCACGTCGACAAGGTTCTCCCGGATCATGGTTTTCTCGCGCGACAGGTACTCGGCCCGGTCTGTGCGATCCAGTAGTTCGGGGCCACCATCGGGTCGCAGGTACTCCTTGTTCGCGTACAGGGGCGAATCTTGAATCATGCCGAAGTCCAGTTCCGCAATGTGGCCCTCGAACTGTGCCGCAGAGCGCCGTTTGGCCAGGGGGTCGATCACGTAGTCGTCGAGACTGACCCGTTCGGCCACGACCTTGCCGGTGTCGATTTCACCCTCGGATGCCGCGTCGCCAAACAGGTCCCCGACCGACAACCGTTCCCCGCCTTGACCGAGCCCGACCCAGAACAGGCCAGGCCCAAACATGGCATCCAAGACAACCAGCCGCAGGACCTCCTCAAACCCATCGTCTTTTGCCCATTGGTCGAGGTCATGCGCCAAAAGGGCCGCACGTTGTCGCGCCTCCGGGGTCTTGCCGTCGCAGTACGCCCGTGGTCGACCGCTGATGAGGTTCGGTACGAGACTCAGCACCGCCCCGGCCAAGACGTTCATGGGCAACCGTTGGCTGGTGACAGCACCGTAGTGGGCGCCCACGAACGCCTCCAACATCCGCACCCGTTCCGTCCGAAACTTCTCCAGTTTGGTCTGGCACATCCTGAGACCGCGGCGGAGACGTTCAACGGCTGTCTTCTCGGCCCGTTGGTTCGCTTGAGCAACGGCCATTTGGTGGCTCCTTCGGGAAGACCGGTTCGGCAAGCAGTGTCGGACTCAATCGGTTTTCGATGCGGAGAACCTTCCGTATGCAAATGCACCCCGCCCGCCACAGATCGGGTGATCCGGGTACAGGTCCGGGCACCTCTATGAGAACTGGCGTCCAAGACTCCAGTTCCTCGAAGAGAGGAGGCGGGAAACTAATCACTGGTCAGTCCTCCCGGCGCTGCTTGGCAAGGGCAACCTGTCGGCGTCCAAAGTAACTGCTTGCAGGGATCGGCCGCTCCGGGGCGCGGTAGTGCGACTGTTCCTTCCGCGCCAGGTTGACCAAGGCATCCGCCACTACACGGTCCCCGTGGGCGAGCCTCGCGCCTGATGGTTCGTCGGCCAATTTCTCATGCAACGGTGAGCCGTCTTGGTCGACGATGTATTCCAGCAGTTCCGCGACGGCTTGGGCGCTGGGGTTCAGGAACTGGCCCAGGCTGAGGTCTCGGCGGTAGTCGCCGTGCAGGAGTTGCTTGTTGACCCGGGTTGCCGGCCAACCGGCCACACGCATTTCATGGCGGTCGCGGTGGACCGCCTCCTCGTGTCGCTGGTAGTACACGTAGCCATAACCCAGTCGCTGGATCTCCTTGCCGAAGATGAGGCCGGGGCCGTTCTGTTCCCACATCAAAAACGGTTCCCCCGTGCCGCCGCCGAACCACTGGCACAGCGCCACGACGGTCCGCGCGAACGCTTCGGGAGTCTGGTGGGGGGTGACGAGTTCCGCCACCTTCCGGCCGCCCGTGCAGTCGTACACGCTAGCCACGCTGTTGCTCGCCCCGGTGCCCTCCGCGATGTCACATCCCACGGCATAGTTCGCGGCTTGGGCGGGCCTGCCATCCGGGTCGAGCATGCACCAGAGCCGGAGCATGCCCACGTGGGCCTCCAGAAACTGCCGCACCTCGATCCGGTCGTCCGGCGTGAGCGTGAAGGCCAAGTCGCCGCACTGCTCGGGCTTGCGAACGGTCGTGCGCTTGAGCCGTTGCACGACCGCGGCGTCGTACCACAGGTGGCCGGAACGCAGGTAGTCGATGTCGAGTTCTTGAGCAACCTCGATCTCGCTCCCGCGCCGCACGCACTCGCCGTCGTACCAGGGGGACCGGGTGCGGCCATCGAGCATGAACGGGTAGGCATCGGGATACTGGTGGGTCTCCTGCTCGATCTCCTGACTGTCGGAATTGATGCGGAAGGTCTTGACGGTGCCGCGGTAGGCATCGAGCAACTTGACCTTCCCACCCTCGCTCGTATAGAGTCCCCGGGCTTTGATGGGATGGCTCGACCAGTGCAGCGTCAGGACCTTGACCTTGCCCGAGTGCCGCAACTTGCCGAAGGTGTTCATCCCCTTGGGCGTCGAGATTCGGATTCTGCACTTGGCGACGTCGGCCGTCGCGGTCTCAACCGCCTGCGCGTGCTCGATAGAGGCGTGTTCGTCAATGAGCAGCGACTTACGCCGGCCAGCCCGGGCAGCATCCTGGGACGTGGCGCGACCGTCAAAGACCGAACCGTTGCTAAGGTTCTCGGCATGCAAACTCGCATCGCGGCAAGACGGGATCATCCAGGTCGGCAAATGGTCGCGGGCAAAGCGGAACTTCCAAAACAAGGTGTCGGGGTCCCCCGGTCGGTCTACCAGGTCCTCGATCCGGCTGATGGCCAGCAGCGCCATGTCCCCATGCCAGAGCCACAGCCAGAGGTAGACGATCAAGACCATCCACGACGCGCCCATGTCGCGGCTTTTCTCCACCAACAGGTCATAGCCCTCGATCACGGCCTGCACCATCTCGCGGATCGCCACATCCTGGTACGGCCACGTGGCAAAGGGAATGGTTGCGGGCGCGTCTGGGTCGAACAACCAAACAAACGCGTTGGTCCAATACAGGATGTCCTCGCGGGAGCGCCGGCCCGCCGCCGCGCGGATCGCCGCGCTTGTGTCGCACAATCCCCAAAGATCGCGCCGCCACTCGACGTTGGCTTGCGGGTCGCGCGGGACGGCCTGATGCCACTTGGCCGCCAAGCCCGGCAGATCAGGTCTTTCGGTGTCGCGCATCGAACGCCTTTAGAGCCTGCTCCCCCTGACCATCCACATCGCCCTCCAGGGGCAGGGCGCGGGCCACGTCGATCCGCTGGTGCGGCCGGTACTCAGGGTGCCGAGCCATGATCAAAAACATGAGCAGGCGATCGCTGCTTTTCATCGCGCGCTTCCGGGCCTGGTCGAGCAACTCCTCGTCCGCATCTTCCTGGGCTTCAGCGAACCTGACCGGATAGGCAGGGTCGAATGCCATCCATTGCTGCCTGTGCGTATTGCGACTGACACCGGCGGCTCGCGCGGCCTTGCGGATCGAACCGCACAGGGCGTAGGCCGCCAGAAACCGCGCTTGCTTTTTCCTGTCAGGGTCATACGCCCTTGCAGCCGGCCCAGTCTGGCCCAGTGCCAGATCGGTTTTCCCAGTCCGTTTTCCTTCCTTCCTCATGCCGGTTTATCGACCGCCTGCCAGCCCCGTCTAAACCCTGGTGTCATTGCTCAAAGGCACCCGTCCGCGTGCGTCCTGCGCAATCCTGGGCCATTTGGCGCGGCCAGATTACCCCAAAATCTCGATATCCCCAAAAAATATTCCAGATTTTTTCCGGATTTCCCCTTGACAGCCCCGCCAAATGGCGTATATTAATAGTAGATGAGGGCCGGCGGGGCACGCCGGAAACGAAAGGGGCCTGAGATGGCGACCGCAGAAAAAATCGAAGTCACAGTCATCAGGGATCGCATGCAGTTCGAGAGAGTGGCTCAGGCAGTCTGCCTTTGCGGCGATTCCCACCAGGATGCCGCGATGCACGCCTGGGTCGATTTCCTCGCCGAAGCGGGGGTCGATGGCCAACTCGATTATGGCTGCGACATCACCAAGTGCCACTATTTCGTCAGGGAGTTCTGGCAGGAAGGGGAGGAGGACGACGAGGAGGAGCAGAGGTCGCGCGTCTGGTGGCCGTGGCAGGATACTTTGGCGTGCGCCGAGGAAGGCCGAGAACCGAGCGCCGAAGTCCTCGCCGCGTGGCGCGCCGCCCAACACGCCGAAAGCGATGCCTGGGTAGCCGCGGCCGAGGCCGCGACGGCCGACTGCTCCACTACCGACAAGGACCGCGCGGAAGACGAGCAGGCACGGTACTGGCTCGGGGAGATGCGCCAGGCGGCGCGAGACGCCGAAAGGGCCACGCTGATCCAGAGGGTTCTTGTCCGGCTCAGGGCCGACGGGGCCGCCAAGGCGAGGGAGATCATCGCCGCGATCCCCGGCAAATCGAGGTCCACGCGCAAGCGCGCGTGGCGGAAACTTCGCGCCGCTATCGGGGCCGAGGCCACGGCGGAGTTGCAGGCCGCGCTTATGGGTTTCGCGCGGCGAAACTGACCATCATGGCCGCATCTCGCCGCCGTGCGGGGCGGCCTGGCCTGGACACGCGATGACCCGCCGGGGTCCGGCGGGAGAGATAGCGGAAGGAGACACGCAATGCAAAAGCACAAACACGTTTGGATTCCGTCGGCGCGCGGGTGCCAGGAAAATCCTGGGTGCTGGGACACGGGAAACGGGGCGCTCGAGTTCCGATCCGCCTGCGCCTGCGGCATGTGCCGCGAGGAAATCACTGTGTACGCGCAGGGGCGCGGCAAGGACTCGACGCGTCTCATCGCCCCGGGAGAGCCGGGACACAGCCCCGAGGATGTGCAGACGGCTCGCGGCGCGATGGCCTGACTATCGAAAAGCCGCAGGCGGCCAGCGGTGGCCGCTGGGCTGATGTGGTGTCGAGTTCGCAGGACGTACTGGACGCGGTGCAACGGCTCGCCCAACTCAGCCGCGATAACGCCGGGCGTC